>JACCDR010318900.1_pt1 | contig 10134 bp, 15 predicted proteins | sample 7446431 | NCBI WGS metagenome assembly JACCDR01 (sample SAMN15323443, study PRJNA562643) | freshwater metagenome | isolation source: river surface water | place: USA:Blue River Watershed | collected 2017-08-17 | reverse complement strand
GGGTGTTCCCTAGCTCACCGGAGTACATCATGCATGTCGGGGGGCAGAGGCACGAGGCAGGTCACGTCGTCCCGGAGCACGTCCACAACCCAGTCAAGCGGTCCACGGTGGGGACGATGGAGACCCTCCTCGTGCTGAGCGGGATGGTCGAGGTCGGGGTGGGCAGGGACTCGGTCAGACTCGGTGCGGGGGATGCGGTGGTCATCTACCCAGGGGTGAGGCACTCCATGAGGGTGTTGCATGAAGCGACGATCTTCGAGACCAAGTCCGGACCCTACTGGGGGCGAGAGTCCGACAAGACTGACGTCGGTCCGGTGCCTGGGGCCGGGGCCGGAGCATAGGTTCATGAGCAAGGACCCGGCGAGGCAGAGGATGTGCCCGAAGTGCCGGGCGGTCGTGGGGAGCATGAACCTCAGTCGCCGCGAGGAGTACCAGCACAAGACTCATGAGGACGGGTGATGTGGTTTGACCTGGGTTGCTACGGCTCGTATGACTTGAACAAGCTGTTCGCCCTCCTGGTATGCTTCTGCTTGATGTGCCTGGGGATCGCTGTCGTAGTGTGTGACCTAGTTCGAACGAGTGGAGATGACGATGAGGACCAAGCAGGTGTCTGACATTCGCCGCAGGTCGGGGGCGACCGAGGTCGCGGCGAGGAAGCTGCTCCTGCTGGTCAACGATGAGCTGGAGTACCTCCACAAGGTACAGTCAGACCCCGACAAGGTCCTCGCCTCCGTCTGGAACGCGGCCAAGGTCAGGATCGATTCTCTGACCGAGCTGAAGACGGTCCTGGACCGGCCGAGCATATCCGGGGTAACCGAGTGGGTCCCGTAGACCCGAAGGAGAGACTCGTGGAAGGTAAGATCTCGATGGCCGTCGGTGTAACCTACCAGACCATGGTCGGGTCGTGGGGGGACTTTCCTCGCGAGCATGGGAACTGCTTCGGGGTCGAGGTTGACGGGCGGGAGTACCGGGTGGTCAACTTCATCCAGGAGAACCTCGCCGAGGCTATCAAGCGAGGGATCACCTGGCCGATCAAGGTAAAGCTGATCAGCGAGCGTCACGCCGTCATACACGACGAGCGCATCCCGGACAGCTGGTACTCGAAGGAGTTCTGCGAGGTGTGCTGCCCTAAGGAGATGCTGCCGGTCAACCAGCTGCTGAGGCATGATCGTCAGATCGCCAGGGGTGAGCGGAAGGAGACGCCGGCCAGCGGTAGGATCCCGGGGATGATCACGATCGATACGTCCAAGGCCCCGAGGCTGTAGCCGTGGGAAGTCGAAGCAAGAGCGGGTATGTCATGCCCGAGAACGAACCGACCAGAGAGGAGCGAGAGACATGGAGGCGTATCAGCGCCTGGAGAGGGACTGGGCCAGGTTCAACGACCTCGACCCGGCCGGGATGGTCGCCTGCTCGTCCGGTACCGCGGCCTTGCACCTTGCCCTTGAAGCGCTACAGCTTCCTAGCAAGGGGGAGGTGCTGACCAGCGACTTCAATATGGTAGCCGTCCCTCGGGCGATCGCGATGGCTGGCCTGACCCCGGTGTTCGTGGACTGCGAGGAGGATCTCCTCGTGGACCCGAGAGATGTCACCAACTTGATCGGGACGAGGGTCAACTCGTGTGCAGTCGTCGACGTTCACATCTACGGCCGCAGGTCGAAGGTAGCCGGGGCGAGGGGGGTGTTCAACCGGGTCAGGGTCGTCGAGGACCTCGCCGAGGCCCACGGGGTCAGGCCGTACGAGACGAGTGATGCTGCCTGCTGGTCGTTCTACAGGAACAAGATCGTGGCTGGCGAGGAGGGTGGGGCAGTATGGTTCAAGCACTCGAAGGAGGCTGACCGGGCGAGGCAGCTCAGGAGCCTGGGGTTTACCGAGGCCCATGACTACATGCACGTCCCTCGGGGGCACAACTACCGAATGAGCAACGCCCACGCCGAGATCATCCTGCGGGGAGGGATGAACCGCCGGCACTCCTACGAGATGAAGCACGAGTACGATGAGACCGCGATGGAGCGGCGAGACCTGGAGCGGGAGTATGACATGTGGTGCCCAGTCGAGTGGAAGATGCCCAGGCGGGACGCCGTGTGGGTCTACGACCTGAGGTTGAGGGGGTTGGCCGACGAGTACCCCGAGCCGGGTGTCCCTGCCTGGGATCGGTCGGATCTGATGGAGGTGGTCAACAAGCTGAGGTCTGAGGGGATTGAGGCGAGGCCGTCATTCGCCCCGATGAGCTACCAGCCGGAGTTCCAGGAGTGCGCCAGGTGCGGGGGGGATGACGAGCGGCCGATGACCCAGGCGGAGCGCGCTTCATTGGAGGTCTTGTACCTGCCGGCGAAGCCCGGGTGGGTCCCCGAGGGGGGATGCCGGAGGGCCTTCGAAGTTATACGAAGTATAACAGAATCACGCAGGAAGCGGTCGTGACCCTGGTCACGGGGGGGCCTGCCCTCGCGCAGGGAGGGGCCTAGGACTCGCGAGGGGGTCTTGGGATAGCCTAGCACACGGGGGTTGGGGGGTGGCCCAGAGGCGGGCCTAGGGAGTGGGTGGTGGAGAGGACCCCGGCCGAGGGCGCCGGGGCGGGTAGGCGGTCACTTCTTTCGCTGGTCTAGGACCTTGCTGAGGGTCAGCCGGTCATGCTCACTCATCCTGATGATGATGGCGAGTAGGTCCTGCTCGATCCAGTCTTGGTCCTCCGGCAGGCGGAGACCAGCCATCAGCCTTCGGACTAGGCCGAGGGATGATGGCGTCATCGGGGCGACGGTCTTGGGTTTGGGTGGTAGCTTGACTACCTTCTTGTCCCCATCAACTCTGGGCACGGGTCACCTCCTTCTTCCAGGCGCTGTTCATGGGCTGCGACCCGACGAACTTCCTGGCCTCGTCCATCGACGAGAACAGGCCGAGGTCGCAGAGGATGGCGGCCGTGGCGTGCGGTCCCTCGCCGCCGTACCCCCAGCTGCACCCGGTCATGGACAGGCTCTCGCAGTCGGTCCTCACGGTGAGGGCCGGCTCCTTGATGGTCCGCTGGCCGGACTCGTCGGGGACCATGTAGTCGGGGTCGGCCTCCACCGACACTGCATCGTGGGCGGTCAGGACATTCCGCCAGTACCAGTATGCAGCGAGGGCGAAGTCGGTGGTGCCGTGGTGGGTCTGCTCCCACCAGAGGTTGCTGTCGGCTACGAGCGAGATGACCCTCTCCTCGCCGAGGCGGTCGGAGGCACCCAGGATGACCTGCTCCCACTCGGGTGGTGGGGGGACGTTTCGCTCGTCATCGAAGTCGGCCATGTCAAGGTCCTCGCCGGTGATCTCTGGCTCGTTGCCGGTGACCCCGGGCGGGTAGTTGTTCAGTCGGTCAGAGAAGCCGCTCATGTTATTCTCCGTTCAGGGTTTCGATGGCTGACAGGGTCTTCCTTACTCGGTCCATCCCGAACCGGTCGACGAGAGACCAGAGGTCGTCGAGCAGCTCCCGCTTCGGGTCCTTCGGCGCGGGGGCCGGCACTGTCGGTGGGGGTATCTCCAGACTGAGGGCCTCGTGCTCCTCGAACAGGTCGGAGAAGTCTTCGTTCCGGGGCGAGGAGCCGGTCGGGATCGGTATGGAGACTCCGTTCGCCTCCACCCGGGCGGGCAGGTCGCGGTTGAGGCACTTGAAGTCCCTCGGCTCGCGCAGCCCCCACCTCATGGTTGACTTGTTGTGGTCGTCCGGGTCCTTCTTGTGGTACGAGTAGACCTGGGCGGTGAACCTCATAGTGTCACCGACCTTGACCCCGGCATTGACCATCAGGACGGCCCAGGTCACCCAGACGTGGTTGATCACCGGGTGGTCCTTGTCGCGGACCTCCAGGTTGTTCATGCAGATGGTCGGCATCTCACGGCGCACCTTCGGGTCGTAGAGGGACCCCAGCTGGCTGATGGTACCCTCGACCTCGATGCGCCGGCCGCTGTACGGCTTGAGCTGCTGTCTGCTCTCCTCCTCTGCTTCTACCATGGCAAATGTCCTTTCGAGTAAGTGCGGGAGGAGCGCGCCGGCATCTTCGCGCTCTCCCTGGATTGCCGCCCACCAGACCGGGGGTATCAGCCGGGGCTTGTCACGAACTAGAACGGTCGTCTCCGAGGTACTGAGTCGGCATCACCGACTTCCTCGGCATATGGCAGCGGACTCTTACCGCCGTCATTAGGGAACAGCCGTATGGCCAGGCCGTCCATTGACTCCAAGACCACGAACGGGTTCAGCTTGATGCTGATCTGTCCGTTGTCCTCCTGCCAGGCCGCGCCGACGTTCCCCTTGTGCTCGCCACCCTTGACGAGGGCGCTCACGAGGAAGTCGGGGCGGCGCGGTCCACTGTCACGAGCCATCGTCTTCTCCTCCCGCTCCCCACTCCTCTTCTCCGGAGGTGAGGAGCACGTTAAATACCTTCCCCGTCTTGGGGTCGGTCTTCTTCTTCATCTCGACTCGGACGGGCAGCCCCTCGACTGACCGCCTCACGGCGTTGAGCCTGACGGTCGAATGTACGGCCCGGGGGGCGCACCGGATACCGTAGTTGACCAGTCGGGCAATAGCTTGGGCGGCGACCTCTCGCCGCTCCGGCGGGACCATCTCGATCAGGGCCTTGGCCGTCTGGTTGGCCTCGGCGGCGACTTCAAGATACCGGGGCATGGTCACCTCCCATCTTGTCGGTGTTGATGATTGCATTGGCCCTCCGGCGCACGAACAGCCGGAGGTCCTCGAGGTCACGAACTGTTCCGATCTGTAGGCGATCCGCCTCAGAGTTGAACCCGCTGACCCGGTCGATTGACCGAACCACCGCGTTCAGCCTCTGAAGCTCTCTGAGTTCCTTAGCTGACATAGATCAACTCCTCAATCGCCCTGGTGCAGGCGACGTAGGCGAGGTTGTCCTCCTGCTCCAGCTCCCGCCCCTTCATCTTGTGGGTGGGCATTCCCTTCCCTGGGGGCTTGAGTACGAATACCCTCTTGGACTCCAGACCCTTCACCCGATGGATCGACGAGAGGCGGATACCGATGATGGACTTGTCGTCGGTGAATACCCCCTCGATACGGGCGACCACGTCGGCGGCCGTCATGGCCCCGGCACGAACCCCGGTCTCGACCGACTGGGCGAACCCGTCGGAGCAGAAGCACAGGAGGCATTCGAGCCGGTCGTCCAGCCCCTGGATCTTGTTCTCCGAGGGGTTCCTCTTAGCCTGCTCCTTGGCGACCTCGGCCTCGTGCCAGTCAGTCAGGCGGTGGATCAGGTCGGGGATGGTCGCCGACTGGCCGACCCGCTCCCAGTCCTTACCCCACTGCTTCTTGACCGTGCTGATGAGGCCGGCCGCTACGTCCCGTCCCTGGATGTTCGCCCGGCGACCCTTCTTGATGAACCGGAAGCACTCTCGGACGAGGGGTGCGTTCGTCCGGCAGATTATGAAGTCCCCGTCCTTCACCTGAGCGGTGTAGTGGGGTTCCGGGCGGACCTTCCCGTCCTTGTCAGTCGGGTAGACGGCGTAGTCTACCTTACCTGGGGGGTTATCCTCGTGGGCCTCGAAGTCGGGGACGTACCGTTTGGCCTCGGCTACGATCGCCTTGCCGCACCGTCGGGTGACGGTCAGGGGGACCACGGTACACCCTCGCGAGGCCACCACTGCTTCAGCTGACCCGAATGGCCGGCCGTTCTCACCGGTCACCTCCTCGCCCAGTTCCCTACGCAGGCGGGGGATGGAGTCACTGTCAGCCCCGGCGAACCCGTAGATGGACTGCTTGTCGTCCCCCACGAGGATCAGTCGGTGGCCGGCCCGCTTGGCCAGCTCCTGCTGGCACCTGTTCCAGTCCTGTACCTCGTCCCCGAAGAGGACACCGAACTTTGAGACGGGGAGGTTCAGGACCACGGGCAGCCATACCATATCGTCGAAGTCCATCGACCCGTCGGCCTTCGGGTCGGCGCACCTCCTCAGGATCTTGGGGACGGTCTCGAAAACCCGCTGGCGCGAGCCGTTGAGGTCGATCCCGTGTCGCTCGGCCAGCTCCTCCAGTTCCATCGCCCACTCGCTGTGGGACTCGTCGATCATCTCGCCGTCTCGGTTGAACCCTACGAGGTTCATCTTGCACAGACCGACCAGCTCCTCGACGGCCTTCACGAATACCGGGTCCTCCCGGCGGAGTTCGCGAGTGTCCTTGCCCGTCTCCCGGCTGATCAGGTTCTGCACTCGGTACTGGTCTACTCGCAGCCGCTGGAACGACCGGTTGACCACCCGCATGCCCATCGAGTGCATCGTCATGGCCTCGACCCCCGGAGGGACCCGCTCCTTCAGCTCCTGGGCGATGGACCGGTTGAAGGCCACGAAGGCGCAGCTGACGGTCGGGGGTGACCTCATGATCTCGTCCCAGACCCTCTGCTGCTGGGGGGACGGGGTGATCCGGGTCGGCTGACCCTTCCACCTCTTCATCCCCTCGATGATCGTCGTCGTCTTGCCGGTGCCGGCTCGGGCGACCACGACCAGGTGGGGGGCGTCGTCATGACTTAGCGGCCGCGGTTGCCGATCGGCTAGGCGGATGCCACCCGGCGTCGCGGGCTGCTCGGCAGGCCTTGCAGCGGCAGCGGCCGGTGACGAGGTTGGGGTCGTAGTCTTCATCGGGGTCGAGCCGTTCCTCGCTGCAGAGGCTGAGGTGTCCATGGCGGACGGCGGTCTCATACCACCATTTGGATTCCATCCCAACGGCGGCGGGTTGTCGCTTGAGTACCCCGCTTCGATCGCTGCCCTGGCCCAGTTGAAAGGGTCGCGATGCTCATCCTCGTCAGTAGCCGTCGTCGAATCGGTGGTCTTCGTAGTACCCTGGCTCGTAGGGTCCGGGCGATGGTCAGCCTCGCCGCAGTACTTACAGTTGATTGTCTTACCCGTCGGGTCGTATTCAAGGTCCGGGGTAAACTCGTGCTTCCCACCGGGACTGTCATCGCACTCAACTGAAGTAGATGGCGGTGTTGCAGATGCACCGGTCTTGACCCCGGAGGCACCCGCACTCGTAGGGACCGTCTCCCGCACCTCGCGGGCCGACTTGCCGAGGTTGACCTCGGGCTTGATGAACTTCTGAGCTGACTTGAAAGTGGTCGTGCGACCCGTCGTGAGGTTGGTCACGTCGTAGATCGTCTGGTGGCGTCGCTTGCCGTTCCCGACGTATCGTTCGACTTCACGGATCGCGTCGACCCTGACCGTCGTCGCCTTCCCTCCGATGATGGCACGGTAGGTGCCATTGAGTTGGATCTCTGCTGCTCTCATGACTGACTCCTGACGACCAGCAGCCCGACCGGAGTGGTCGGAACATCCTGCTGGTCAACCCGCCCGGGTAGGTTCGCCCCTACGCCTAGCCGGTTCGTGACCGGCTGCGTCCCGGGTGGGGTGCAGTACTTACTTGGTCATGGTACACCTCCCATGGGAAAATCAGAATGGCCTGGTCGGCTGCATTGACCAGCCAGCCCACCGCCCGGCGAGGAGCCGGGTAGGTCCTTGATACGGTGGGTCGTCACTGCTACCCGATACCACCCTTCAGGGTATCCTCCTTCTTCTTACCCTTCTTGCCGCCCTTCTTGGGCTTGCCACCCCTGTCGTCCTTGCCCTCCTTGGGAACCTCGGTCTGGGAGTCCCCGGGCTTGGCCTGCCTGATCGCCGTCTGGTAGTCCGTGTCGAACACGGTGACCTCGTTGCCGTAGCTTACCAGCTTGGCGAGGTTGGCCTCCAGCTCGGTGGACGGGAAGAAGCACCGATCAAGTCCGCTCGGGTGGCGGTTCATCTTGACCCCGAGCTGCCGGACGAGGGTGTCGGCGTCATCCTCCCACGCGGCGTAGACCCCGGTCGTCGTCTTGAAGATCATGAGCTGCCCGGGATGCTTCTTGCGAAGCGTTGCGAGCTGCTCAATGACGTCGTCCTTGGCCGACGTACCCTTCTTGGGTTCGCCCTTCTCGGCGGGGGTCTTGGCCTTGTCCTTAACCTTGTCATCGGCCTCGTCATTGGCCTTGTCGTCCTCCTTCTCCTCTTCCTTCGGGTTGGACCCGAGGTCGACCCCGCCGACGGTGCAGGTCTCGTCCATTCGGCGGTTGATGACGTTCCCCTCCTCGTCCTTCTCGACATTGACGAACCGGGGGAAGATATCCTTCCGGGTGAACTCCTTGTCGTCCCTGTAGAAGTTCCAGGCCTTGCAGAGGACCGCGGCGACCTGCTCTCGGTTCGCCCGGTCGTCGTTGGGAAGGATCAGGTCGTTCAGGGCGTCGCGCAGTGGCTTGGCGTCCGTGGATTGGCTACCCATGTAGACCCAGAACTCGAAGGCCTTGTCCATGAGCGAAGTGTCGAGCAGCTTCTCGCTTCGGGTAGTACCACCGAGGTACTTTGCTGGGTCGGACTTGCTGACCCCGAAGAGGTAGCAGAGGCCGGCCGCGTACCCCCGGCTGAGCCAGTTGCTGACCGCCCCGCCGCCGTCGTCCTTGCTCGCCCCCTTCCCGTCCTCGGTCCATATCTGGTAGCAGCAGTCCCGTACCGAGGGGTGCTTCCTGAGGAACTCGATGGCCTCAAGGACGTTGAGGTCGGGCGCCCAGGCGTTCATCTTGCCGCCAGTCCGGTCCCAGAGGGTGCGGACGGCGTACTCGGCGATCTTGGACAAGGCCTTCCGCTCGGTCGGGTCGCACTTGGAGTACGGCCCGGTCTGGAAGACATCTGACCGGAAGATCGTGTCAGCCGGGGTCCCGCTCAAGACAGCGTTGAAGGTAGCGAACATGTCGTCGTCCTCGTCGAGCCCGCAGACGAGTATCGTCTCCAGGCGCAGAGGCTCAGGGCTGAGCTTCTGCCAGTACTTGGCGAGGAGTCCGTTGGTTCGCTCGTGCTCGGCGCAGATGAGCGAGGCCATCCGGTACATACCGTCGAGGACCGCCCCGTAGTCGCCCAGGATCACGGTCTTCCCGTTGTATGGGAACTTCCGATTCAGATGGTCCTGGCGGAGGGTACGGAGCCAACGGGCGTCGTCGAGCCACCGCTGCTTGTGGCACTTCTCAAGTATGACGTCGAGGCCAGACACGGCCTTGATGGCTGGAGAGCACTTGGGGGTGGACTTCTCCACCTGCTTCCACCCGAGGTACTCCTTGGCCTGGTCGACGGTCATGGCGTCGGCTCCCCTCATGATCTTTTCGCTGATCACGGGGTAGACCTTCTCGGCTGGCCGGCGAGGCGGCTTCTTGGGCTTGACCTCTTTGGGGGCCTCCTGGGCGGGGGCCTCGGAGGTCGGCTCGTCGGTTACAGCCGTGGATTCTTCGTCGACTCGGGGCATATCAATTCTCCAGATGGGTGAGTGGGTGGGGGTCCGGGTAGTCCGGACCCCTCGATCATACCGTCAGTCGCGGGGGACCTTGCGGATCACCCGCTGGCCCCCACCGCACGGCTCGTCATCCGTCAGGTGGGGGTCGGCTACCTCACTACGGTGCCGGGCTTTCAGGACCACCGCGTACCGGAGGTGCCTCCGGCAGTAGGTACCTGTCCCGCACCGGCATGGCTTGGTAGCTCGAGCAGGGGGTCTTGTCGACTTGTTCATAGGCTCCATCCTCGTCATGGGTGTAGTGGGTGAGGGCGACCGGGTTGCACTAGGCCTGGTCCTTCGGCAGCTCCTTGGAGCCGATCACTGTCAGGGTGACCTGCGCCTGGACGCTGACCATCTCGCCCCCGACACTGATCACGGTCTTCTCGTTGATGAACCAGCCGAGGGACCCGGTGGAGAACTCCCGGGGGCTGGCCAGCGACGGTCGGTCGTTGATCGACACGAGGACTGGCTTGGCCCCGTCGGCGAATTGCTTCCGGGTGATCGGGCACTCGGTCTTCTTCCCGTTCTTCGACTTCTCAGGGGCGCTACCGGCCTCGGGGGCTGGCTGGGCGACTGGGAGGTCGGCGACTGGGGTCTTGGCGGTGACTCGTTTCATAGCGGTACTCCTGTTGATGGTTCGCGGTCGGGGGTCCGGCCGCTCAGCCCGCCCTGGACGCATCCGGGGAGGGCGGAGGGGTCGCAACTACTTAACCGGTTGAATCGTCACGTGAATCCCGGTATCTATCGCGGTTCGAACCTCCAGCGGCGTTAACATCCGCCCGATAGCGTAACGGAGGGTGTTAATCGCCTTCTCC
>JACCDR011486380.1_pt1 | contig 10135 bp, 8 predicted proteins | sample 7446431 | NCBI WGS metagenome assembly JACCDR01 (sample SAMN15323443, study PRJNA562643) | freshwater metagenome | isolation source: river surface water | place: USA:Blue River Watershed | collected 2017-08-17 | reverse complement strand
GTGATCGAAGTTATCCTCATTCACGACAGTGAGTTTCACTCGATCGCACTTGTTCACCGTGATGTTTTCTGGTTCAAAACGCCACTCAAGCTTCTTCGAAACGATGGTCATAACGACATCAGTACCCATGTCAGTCGTGCAGTTATCGGTATCGGTCGTTCCTTTGAAGATCATGCCTCCACCGATGAGGGCGACGATGATGATTCCAAGAATGATGTATTTGTTCATACTGAATTTATACTGGCTTATTGATGTAACGGTTCACCCACAGTGAGAGCGGTGTCATGAGGAGAAGCGATATGATGAGGAGCACCCACCACTTGTACTGTGCCGACCATCCGTAATTGTCGACACTCCACGATGATGGGCCGACGGTGAGCTCGACACTCGTCACCCGTGGTGTTGTGTCCCCGGGAAGATAATACTCGACGAACGCCTTGTACTCGCCCTGCTCACTGAAGTATGCAGGTACACTGTACGTCGGAACGAAGTTCGCTGGTGTGCCACTATGCGCATGTCCCGCATCGGCATATGCAGTCGAAATGAGCGCTGGGAGGTTGAACGAATGTGAATGCGGCATTGACTCGTTGAATCCAGGTGTACCCGGAACATTCGTGTTCATCATGCCGCCACGCTGGTGGATACCGGTATTCCCTGGATATGACGTGAAGTGATCGCTTCCACTTCTACTCACGAAGGTGACTGAGAGTGGTATTTGGCGATTCTGATCGAGTGTAAGTGGTGCACCCGTTTGGTCGGTGAATGTGAATGCGACGTACTCTGGTGTGCTCACCTTGTAGCGTGCTTTGTCAGTGTGTGCGACGTTCGTGTCAGTGACGACAGTGTTGTATGTGTATGTCGTTCCTGAACCTGATGTCTGCTGTGCACCTGTCCCTGCTTGTTGAGCTGGAGCATTCGCACGCTTTGCTGCTCGATATTCATCACCAGTAGCGTATCCATTCTGATCCTCTACTCTAAACGGCATCATCATACCCGCATGGAGGTGCTCACTAATGTGACAGTGAAGCATCCACTCACCGAGGTTCGACATATCGACGAGGATGTCGATGTATCCGCCAGGTAACACAAGTGCGGTGTCCTTCCACGCCATGTTCATGTTTGGTACGCCATTCTCAGAGAGAACAACGAAGCGCTGTCCGTGAAGGTGTATCGGGTGCTGCATCACGTGTGCCGCCATAGGGTCGTTCGTGACACGAATCTTCACGAGCTGTCCTTGCTTGAATGTCCAATCACGCACAGGGATACTCATGCTCATCGCGCCGGTTGCCTCATCAACGATGATCCACTCGACGTTCTTTGATGTGTTTATCTTGTCTGAATTCGTTGGGTCGCTCCACTGTATCGAATCAAGTGCGTCACCGTGCATCATGGTGTGCATGCCCATGTTCATCCCGCTCATATCCATCATCGAGTGATCCATGGCTGCTCCCCCCGAAGTACCATGGTCATGTCCGCCAGCAGAAGCGGCACCTGCTGTATCTGTGGTTGCACCGTGTGCGTGTGCACTATGATCGACCGCTCCTGTGAGCGCTATGGTGAGGCGAAGTCGCTTCTGTGGTTCTACAGCGAGGTACGAACGGAGCATCGTAAATTCATCCGTGAGAGCGAGGTCCTTTCGCGCAGCAAGGAATTGCTCGCGGTATGATTGAGCTACCTCAGTGTCACGCACCACGAATCGTGCAACCTCCTCGCTTCCATCCGCCATACGGTTCACAAGCTTGTACGTTCCTCCTTCAGGGAAGTATGCCTCAAAGACGATACGTTCAGCTGGTGAAATGACGAGTTCGTTCTCAAATGTCTCAAGCTCGAACTTGCTCTGCTCTGCAGCGACTCTCTTTATCATTGCTCCAGGGATCGCGAGGCGGTACGTGCGTGCATTCGAAACGTTCGTCATGAGGAAGCGAATGACCTCGCCCTTTCCTACCTCTACGGTGTAGTCCATTTCACCGTTCACAAGGTACTGGTTCCCGAAGCGTCCGAGAAGCGCGTGATCGACGTACTCTTTGTAGAAGTCGGCAATACGGTTGTTCTCGATGAGAATGTCATCAAGCACGAGTGGCATCTCGCGATTCACTGGATTGTAGTAGCCAGAATCGAGCGGATCAATGAAGTAATTTCCATAGAGTCCCATCTCCTGTCCGTAATCATCACGTGTGTGCGGGTGATACCATGCGATGCCAACATCAGGGAAATCGAGCACATATGTGTACGTTTCTCCTGGACGAACGACGTCCTGAGTGACATCGGGTACACCATCGTGGAGATTGTTCACTCGGAGTCCGTGCGAGTGAATGGTTTGATCGACATCAGTATTGTTCACGAAGACGAGGTTTATCTGACCCCCCTGCTTCACTCGGATGAATGGGCCAGGAACTGAACCATTGTATGCGAGCATGCGGAGTGTACGATTACCCACTTCCTTCTGTACGTACCCTGCCGTAACGACATACGTGTCACCTGAGTTGAGCGTGACGAACTCAGGCTCCTTGGCCATAGGGAGTCCTCGCGTGTCGGTACTGAACGGTGTACCGGTGACTGTAGCAGTCGTAGGTGAAGCAACCGCACCATGATCATCATGTCCTGTTCCACTCATCGACTTGTAGTAGAAATTCTGTGGAAGGAAATACGCGAATGTGAGAACGAGGAACGCCGAGATGACGATGAGATAATTGCGACGTACCGCAAGAAGCTTCCCTTCGTAATCACGAGCAACAGGGTTCTTGTAGAGTCCCGATTCACCGAATTCAACCTTCCCTTCCTCCTCTCGACGAAGTTTTTCAAGGTCGTCTATCTGCTTTTGTGCGAGCGAGAGGTCGTACGAGGTCTCAAGATCGTCCATCTTCACGACCGCTTCTATCTGGCGGCGCTCAGCCTCGAGTGAATCGATTCTTTCTTCGAGAGCCTTTATCTTAAATGCTGGGCTTTCATACATCGCCTTTCGACGCTTTGCATACCACCACCACATTGGAATGAGCCAAACGATGACGAGGAACCAGTGACCCCATTCGAGCGGCTGACCGAAAAGACCAACACCACTCTCAAGGCCGTGCACATGGGCGACATTCGTGCCCAGTGTTTGATTCATGATGGCATTGAACTTGCTTTCCTGCGTTACCGCCTCAAGAGCAGAGTGAATACCTGAGTTCACCCACCAGTCATGCGTGAATACACCGAGTGTGAGGATGAAACCTGCGACATACACCATCGCCCAGCCAGTCACGCGTTCGAGCGCCGCCTTTCTCGTCATGAGCCAATTGAGACCGTTTACACCAAGGATGGCGAGGAACGCAAGGAGAAGGAGTGGCAGGATGCGACCTATCGCATGGATGAGGAACATGAGCCATCCGTAGAGTACGTCGCCTGACGTAGCGATTTCAATGAGAATGAGCGGTGTAGCAGGATGCGGACAGCCGACACCGACGTTTCCGAGGAAGAGGCCGAGCATGAACGCCTTGATGACCTCTTGCTGCTTCTGAATGAATGCCGGTGCCGCACCCGAGTACGTCGGCATATGGAAATTGAGGAGTCCAATCTCAGAAAGTGCGAAGAGGAACGCGAACGTACCTGCGACGAAGTACACCCAGTTCTTGAGTGCTTCGAGATCTGCACCGAGTGCATCGAGCGCGAGTCCACCGAGAAGCGCGGCAGCAACCCCGTAGAGTGAGAGTGTTGCAGCGACTCCAAGACCGAATGCTATTGCAATCGAAAGTCCGCGAACAAGCCCTTTGCCCATGGAAAGTGGCACGATGACGAACGCGAGTGGCAACGTGCACGGCATGATGATCATCGTGAGACCGGTCGCAAACGAGAACAGGAACCACCCGACGCCTCCTGACGGTACCGATGGTGCAATGACGAAAAGGTAGAGGAGACCAAAGATGATCGCCGCGGCGACGAACAATGTCGCACCAATGAGCCAGTTTCGCATCGAGGACGATACGCCGGCACTTCCTCCTTGGACTCCTGGTTCAGCCATAGTAATGCTTATTCTTTAGAAAGTTCTCCTAATTTTTTAATGAACTCATCCTTGTTCACTCCTCCTGTCGAGAAGAGCTCACCGTTCAGGATTATTCCCGGTGAAGCGAATATCTGATGCTTCTGCACCATCTCCTGCCCTTCAGGATCCATAAGACTCACCTCGCGGAACTTCACGTTCGGCCAGTTCGCCTTCTCCACCTCCCACATCTCCTTGAATGCCGCACAATTGTGACATCCTGGTGACGAAAGCTCTTCAAGTACTACTTCTCGCATACAAAAATAACTGACCTAATACACCTATTACGCAACTATTGTAACAAGGCGCAAGGATGAAACGTGAGAGTTGTACCCAATTAGTGCAATCGGTTTATTTCTTTGTATCGAAAACATTCGGTCGTATGATCATTCACCATACCGACCGCTTGCATGTGCGCATACCAGACGGTCGGACCGAGGAACGAGAAGCTGCGGCTTTTCAAATCTTTTGCCATCACGGTAGCAAGTTCGGTCACTGCTGGAACGTCATCCATGCTCTCGTGTGCATTCTGTATCGGTTTACCATTCGTCCATCCCCACATGTATGCACTAAACGAACCAAATTCTCTTTGTACCTCAATGAATCGCTTTGCGTTATTGATAGCAGACTCTATCTTCTTCCTGTTTCGAATGATGCTCGCATCGTTCACGAGCCGCTCAACATCCTTTTCCGTCATGCGAGCGACCTTTTGTGGATTGAATTCTTTGAACGCTCTTCGATAGCCGTCGCGACGACCCAAGATTGTACGCCATGAGAGTCCTGCTTGTGCGCTCTCGAGAATAATGAACTCGAAGAGCTTCGTGTCGTCACGTACAGGAACACCCCATTCTTCATCGTGGTACTTCATATACAGTTCGTCAGTTGTTCCACACCACGCACATCGCCTTTTCATCACTGTAGTGTATCAGCACTGCACGTGGGCTTTTACTATTGACGATACTTAATAGTTGTATTATGATTCTATCGGATCAACCACACCACGAGGAAACTCATGGAAACAGCAAGCAACGGTGCTCGCGTCGAGACGCCAATCAAAAAGGTGAACAGCGAGACCATCTTCTACTTGGTGCAAAAACTGCACTACAGGGAGATCGCGAAGACGTACATCGTCGAAATCGATGACAATCCGATGGGCCAAATCAGGCATTTCAACGGCCGGGGGGTCACGCTCGGCACTCACGGCGAGATGAAGGAGCTTCGTCTCGAGTCACGGATCAGGAGCCTCCCCTACCGATTCCTTTTCGTTCCGGGGAACAAGCAGTGCTTCCTCAGACGCGGAGATGAAGACGTGCAAGTGGAGCTTGCCACCGAAAGCGCTGCGGAGATCTTCAAGCTGGTGTCGGCTGTTGACGAGGCACGCAAGATGCGGCAACCGAGCGAAGCGGCAAGCTGAACCCAGCTGCTCGCATGAATCACAACCAGTCCCAGGACTGGTTGTTTCTTTTTGTCCCCTTACGCAACAGGAGTGCGAGCTGGTACCGAAGTGGTCGCTGTTGGTGCGCCAACAGCATAATTCTTGAATTCACGATACAGGAGGTAGAGATACCCAAAGAGCACAATGTTCACGATGACGGTGAGGACTTCGGAAAAGATGAACTCTGCAGCTTGATGCGGGAAGAAACTTCCAAGGAAGCTGATTGCAGCAGTTATGGCGAACATGATTATGAACACAAAAAGAAGTTTTAAACCAAGTGCTGTACGTGCCTTCTTCATGTACGAATGACTCACTTTGAGTGCTGCTATTCCACGAGCATCTTCGAAAAGAATGACGTACGTCGTGAACATGAGCGCGAGCATTGCATAGATTCCTGGAATGATGAGGAGAATGAAACCTATAAGCATGACGATGGTCGAGAGAAGTGATACCCAAAGAAGCGGCAGGAGTCGTGAAGTAACACGACGGAGGTGGTCCATACTCACCGCGCGCTCAGGCTCAGCATACGCATACGTGATGAGCGATGTGGTGAGAAAGCTCGCAAGGAACACACCGACGAGTATCAGGCCGAGAAGAGCGAATTCCATAGCTTGACTGAGATTCCCCGGGATAACGAGTGAACCTTTGTCGTCGGTGATAAAGGCGATAAGGACATCCATTACGACGAGAGGAAGCGCGAGGATGAAGAGCTGTTTTGGATTTGCCGTGAATCCTCGCCACGCCTCTCCAAGGAGTGTTGATGCTGATTTCATAGAGTGCTTTGTACGTAATTACAGTGCTATACAAATATGGTAGCACAGCGATTGACCTAATCTCATAAAATGCGTATTATATCCGGGCTCTGATTCGAACATCGTGCATGAATCAGATTCCTTGCGTTAAAAGAACGTGGGCCCTGTATGGATACCATACGGACCCTCGCTCGGACAGGATGAAAGTGAACTTTCACCTTGCTCCTCGCTCGGGCCCGTAGCTCAGTTGGCTAGAGCGCGTGTTTTGCACTCACGAGGTCGCAGGTTCAATTCCTGTCGGGTCCACACACTGGAAAAAGACGATGCCCGCGCATCGTTTTTTCGTGTGTGGAAGCCGGAGCTATGTTTTGACTACTCATAATGTCAAAACAGGCGAGGCCGGGCAGGAGCCACTTATGAACGGAGTGAATTAGTGAGCTGACGCCACAGTGAAAGAAGCTCGGGCCGTTCGACAATCCCCCGGACTGTCTCAACTCACCAGTTAGTCAAAAATGTCTTCGTACCGAAGCTGTTCAGGTTGTATGACAATTTCTTCCTTTGGTCGAAATCCTCGACAACCTCTTGCAAAGCTCCAAGTATTCGCTTTTCACCCAGACGGTTTTTGCTATTTTCACTGTGGGTGTTTTCATACTCGTAATAAAAGTAGCCGACAGACTCTCTGTCGGCTACGATCTGTTTAGGAGTGAACGACTTCAAACTTTTTCCTCGGTTCTCTTGGGTGTACTCCCCAGAGGTTCTGGGAACTTTTTTCTCACCTCTGCTCGCATCAGATCGATGTAGTGACGCATCCTCAAGAGCAAGGTATCTCGGTCAGTCGCCAACTCATCGACCTGTCTCTGAAGTTCCTCGTACTCCACACTGCCTCTTGGTGTGAGGTACTCACCGATGTCTTCGTCCCAACATTCGAGCTCGTTCTGTCTGTCCTTGAGAACAGCAATCTGCTTCTTTAGTTGCTTTTCCTCAAAGCGTAGTTTGAGCACGATGTGTGCTGGAAAACCGAAGCGTAGGGGAGGTTTCCTGCGTCGATGGTTTTTCCAAAGAGCAGGTGTACCGATCTTCACCCAGTTACCCGGGCGCTTATCAGCGTAGTTAAAGCCTCCACTCTCGTACCACCCTCCAGCAGAAACATGATCGAGCCATGTTGTCGTTGGTTTCCATCGGCGACTTTCGTAACCTGGGAAACTATTACTTCCCACTCCCTCAGGGGGGAAAAGCCAGTAGCGATCGACCATCTCCTGCCAGGTTCCCATGGGCTTGAGGACACAGATAAGAGACTCATCCTTCCCTGCATAACCGCGATAGTACATTACCCTCCTGTAGAGCACGTAGGCAACCGCTGGTGTCCCGCGTTTTTTCACGAGTTCAAGCATTGCGATGTAGGTAGCCGCTCCACCCTCACCATCATCGTGTGCAGCGTACGCAAGCTTGCGCGCATAACGCGCACAAGGCATAGATTGTTGTTTCTTCACGAGGCCCGTCCTTTCTGTAACTAGTCTGTTTCCACTCTAGCATATATCTATTCTGCGAGCTCTACACACAGCAAAGCCCCGAACGGGGCTTTGTTGTGTGTGTCCGGGAGACTATTTAGTTAGGTTAGTCCGTTTCGAATTCTCGGACAGTGCCACACTTTACCGTGTCATCACTATCCTCATCATCGTACGCGACACACATCACGTAGAAGATGTCAGTGTTTGGATCGAGGCCTGTGACGTCACTCGCGTAGGTCTCGACGTCGTCGACATCAGGGTCGACAAGCGACTTACGGAGATCCTCACCGTCCTCATCCACATCGTCGTAGGAGTCGAAGTCATCCTCAACATCCTCGACCTGACTCTCATCCTCACCGTAGACGAAGAATGAGACACCATTTTCGAAGTCATTCATGTCTACGGTGCCACGGAGGGTCGCGCTCGACGTACTCACGTTGTTCGGACTCTGCGTCGTGACCGTTGGATGAACATCATTGTCGTCATCATCGTTTGAATCATCCTCTTCCGTGAAGAAATATGACGTTACGCCGTAGTCTTTGTCACCATCGTCCTGTATGACGACGGCACGGAAGAAGTACTTTGTGTCCTCCTCAAGATCATCAATGGCGATGGATAGTGTGTCACCATCATCACTTGAATCAAGGTCACGTGATTCACTATCCTTGTTCAGGTTCCCTGCGCTTGTACCGTACTCGAAGAAGAGTTCGGCCTCGTCGTCATCGTTCATGTCGACAATCGCACGGAGTGATGCACTATCTTCGTCGATGCTCGTTGCCGAGAGTGTTCGCACCTCAGCCTCGTCGTCATCGTCGTTATAGTCATCATCGTCATCGTTGTCGTTATCCCTATTCTCAAGCATCTCAAGAAGGGCGAGCAAACGCTCGATGTATGCTCGAAGGTAGTCTTCGTTGTACGAGTACCCCCAATTCCAATTCTGGTACTTGTACTCCTTCTTATCGTGCTTGTCTTGCTTGTACGATACGCCACACTTCCCTCCTGAGTTAGCGTAACCGTTCCAGCTACATTCTGCCTGGGCCGCATTTGGACTTGCCATAAAGCCATACGAGGCGATGACAAGCGCCATGAAGCCAAGGGTCAGGTTCTTTTTCATGGTTTCTAAGAATTACCTCGCTGATATACAACTAAAATACGCTCAAAAACGAGGTTCGTAACATGTACAAAGAGAGTTTTCTGTTACGAAATCTAGTTCATTTGCAATGAACAAGTAGTGATTTGCCTTCAAATGTCGTATGAGAATCGACGCAAACGCATGATTACATTCATCGTCATTGGGTTCTACTTTAATTCTTGTTCTATTAGTTTTTGCTCTGATTGATCAAATTTAAGCATCGGAAAACAGACCGGCAGAAGCTTTGGTTTGATTGCAGATACGCCTCTTTGCTGTGAAAATCCATACGCAAAATCCACCATACTTGATCGCCCTAAAAGAACCGCTATTAAATGAACGCATGTTAGTAAGTTATTTGGTCTACCTGCAGATTTAGAATAGGCCTTACCAAGCGTGTTTAGATTTCGCTGGTATTTTACATCCTCATTCAAAGCTATCGCTTCGATGTACTGAAGGAATACATTAAGTGGGGTGTTGAATAGCGTTGGAATTTCCGCAGCTATCTCCTTCACAATGTCCTGTGGTGGATTGTATTGCACACGTCCATCGACTACATCATGGTCAAGCATTAATGCGGAACGAGCAAGTAAACTTCCCAGCAACTCTAGTGAGTGCTTATTTTTATTTGACATATGCTCGAGTTCTCTAAAGATTTCCCCAAATGTTGCACTTCTTGAATCAAAGACCTCTCCTTTTTTAATATATGGCCACATATCATATGGATTGGGTCTTTTTCTAGTAGTTTCCTTCCCAGGTTTGCCAACACCCACTTCGAAATCCCCATTGGACCACAACGTGTGAAATATCATACTATCCCTTGAAGAACCTCCCACCAATTCAGTGGCGTTATCGATACTTTTTTGTCGTATTTCCTTCGCTAGTTTTATTTGCTGCGGGTCAAGTCGCAGCTGCTCTTCCAATTTTTTATTCATGAGATTTGATCTTCAGAAGAAAGTGTGTTTCAAATGTCCAGATTCTTGATCGTTTTTACTGCAGGTGCTATGATACTAGCACCAATTTTTTGCCATGACCACAAAAAACAAAAAGATCAAGGTTGTTGAACTATTCGCAGGCGTTGGTGGATTCAGACTTGGTCTTGAAGGTCATAAGGGAAACAAAAAGCCTCATCACAAGTACTTTGAAACCGTTTGGTTCAATCAATGGGAGCCTTCCACGAAGAAGCAGCATGCTCACGAAACATATGTAAAGAACTTCGGCGATTTCGATGAATACACCAACTGTGATATTGCTGAGGTCATAGATAAGGTGCCGAATCATGACCTTCTTGTCGGT
>JACCDR010366362.1_pt1 | contig 10135 bp, 19 predicted proteins | sample 7446431 | NCBI WGS metagenome assembly JACCDR01 (sample SAMN15323443, study PRJNA562643) | freshwater metagenome | isolation source: river surface water | place: USA:Blue River Watershed | collected 2017-08-17 | reverse complement strand
GCCTCAAGGCCGGCGGCGAGGACCGGTACAAGTACCTGTCCATGTCCGCGGCCGACACGTTCGGCGCGCGCGGCTCCATCGGCGGCTCGGGCACGCACACGCTGTCGACGATCTACAACTTCGTGCGGCCCCCGGGTGGCAACATCCGCGGCCTGACCGCGCGCTGACCTGCGCGTTCCCCAACCCTGCTTCACCTCCTGGAGGAGACATGAGGTACCTCAAGCCCTGGACCACGCTCGCGGTCGGGATCGTCCTCGGGTACGTCGTCGTGCCCAAGGTCATGCAACGGGTCGGCTGAGCCGTGGCAGCGCGCCCGGGGGTGCCCGGGATCGCCGTGGCGCTGACGGCCGGCGGCGCGCTGCTCATCTACGCGGGGGTGCGGGGGGTGAATCCCGCGACTGCCCTGCGCGAGGTGGCGGCGGGTCAGACCGAACCGATCGGCTCCGTGGCGGTCCGGCTGGACGACTCGGTGTCAGGGGGTCTCTCGTACGCGTCGTCCTCGTCCGGGACGGCCGCGGCCGGGACGCACCCGGAGATCGCCGACGCGTCCAGCCGGTACCGCACCGACAAGTATTCGCAGGTCAAACGCGCGCAGGCCGGGTACTCGGACTGCTCGTCGTTCGCGGCGAAGTGCATGAGGGCGGCCGGGATCAACGTGGGGAACCTGACGACGTACGGGTTCCTCGCATGGTCCGGCCTGCGCCGGATCGATAAGGCCGAGATCGCACGGGGAGACCTGTTGATCAACCACACGCATATGGCGATCGCCCTGGACGGCTCGACGGCGATCGGGCAGCAGAACCCCCGCCGCAACGTGGCGACCGGCAGCTTCGCGGCGATCATGATGAACACGGGTCCGTGGGGCGCGTACCGCTACGTGGGGTCCTCGTCCAGGTCGGCCGCGGCATGAGCGCGACGACCGGGCCCGTCCTCGCCGCGGGGGCCATCACGGTGGCCAACGCGGTCGTCTTCAACGGCCAGGAGATGGACTGGCGGATCCCGATCGCGACGACCATGCTCGCGGGCGGCTTCTACCTCCTGGAGCGCGCGGCCGGCGACGTCGCCGAGGTCCTCGCCTGGACCCTCGTAGTCACGACCCTGTTCACCCGTGTGGATCCGAACGTCCCGTCCCCCGTGGAGAGCGCCGTGACGTGGTGGGACTCCAACCAGCAGAAGGGCCCGGGCGCGCGCGCCCGGGCCGTGTAGAGAGGTACAGACCATGACGGGACTCCAGCGGATCGGCGTCATCCTCGCGACCGGCAGCCTGATCACCGCGGCTTTCCTGCCCGGCCGTCAGACCGTGGGCGGCATCAACGCGTTCTTCAACGGGCTCAGCAAGTTCGCGAAGACGACGCAGGGCCGCGGCTGACGTGGCCACCTACAGCGGATACCTCAAGCGGCGGGTGGCGTACGACACCAGGCCCTCGGTGCACGCGATCGGCACCGATCACGGGCCCGGCAACGTCCCCCCGCAGGACGACCTCTTCGGCCCGAGCGTGGAGGGGCCGGTCGACCTCGCCGGGCACCAGCAGGACGTATGGGAGCCGGCCGAGGACGCCCCCATGTCGCCGTACGGCGACGACCGGATCAGCCACGACGGGAACCGCACCCCGCCCCCGCCCATGGGCATCCTGGCGCGGCTGTCCATGTACGCCGAGCAGCGCCGGATGCTCGCCGACCACTCGCGGGTGCACTACCGGCCCGATCCGGCGCGGCCGTACCGGCACGCGACGCAGGGCCGGCGCTTCCAGTGGTGGGCGGGGCGCGGCTCGCAGATGGCCGGTATCGAGGGGCCCGAGTTCCTCGTCGCGGGGAAGAACGGGTTCGACTTCACCAACCAGCCGAACGAGGTCTACTCGGCCGGGGACTCCAACGTCGGCCGGTACCGGCTCGGTGTCCAGCAGGACGACACGGGCCTCTACGAGGACCCGCGGGGCCTGTTCGGGCAGGAAGCATGGCTGAATCCGCGGGTGAGCCCGACGCTGGAGTATCACGGCGACCGCGCGCGGCAGGGTGACGGGCCTCCGTCGGCGCCGTTCCTCCCGGATGCGGCGTTCGTTCGTGAGCCGTTTCAGGCCCCGTCGGGCTGGTCGCTGGGGTCGGAGACGGCGGTGACGGACTACATCCTCGCGACGAGGCCGGCATCCGACGCAGGGTCGGAGTTCTTCGACGGGGACGAGATGCGATGACGGATCAGGTCGACATCCCGAAGGTGGGGCCGGTCAACAAGAAGGTCCTGATCGGTGTGGGGGTGGCCCTGGCCGGGTTCCTCGCGTGGCGGTACTACCTTGCCGGGTCCGGCGCGGCCCCGGCCGACGAGGGGGCCGCGGCCGAGGACGCCGGGTACGAGGACGGCGGGACGATCCCGGCCGTGGAGGGGGCAACCGACTGGTATGGGTCGGGGTCCTCCTCCAGCGGCGACACCACCTCGTCCACGTCGCAGGCCCTGACGACCAACGCGGCCTGGAGCCAGTACGCCTCCAACCAGCTGGTTGCACTGGACGTCGCCTCCGGCTCGGACATCGCGACCGCGCTGGGCAACTACCTCGCGGGCCGGCCGCTCACTTCGGCGCAGCAGGCGATTGTGCAGGCGGCGATCGCCTACGCCGGTTACCCGCCGGTCGGAACCCATGTCGTCGTACCGGGCGGCGACACCGACATCACGGTTGCACCGACCGGGCTGAAGGTGATCGGCCAGTCCCCGAACTCGGTCACCCTGTCCTGGGTGGCGGTCGCGGGGGCCTCGTTCTACGACGTGTACCGGTCCGGGGCGGCCTCCAACGCGGTCCGCTCCGGCGCGACTTCGGCGACCATCAGCGGCCTCAACCCGAACACCAGCTACACCTTCCAGGTGGCGGCCGTGTCCGGGTCCGGGAAGGCCGGCCCGAGGTCCTCGTCCGTGAGCGGGAAGACCGCGGCCGTGTCGCTCGCGCGGCCCTCGACCCCGTCCGTCACCGCGATCACGGCGACCGGCGCGAAGGTGTCCACCGGCAGGGTGGCCGGGGCGACCGGCTACCGGTGGTACGTGAACGGCAAGCTGAACGGCGCCACGGACGGGCCGGCCCACTCCATCAGCGGCCTCAAGAAGTCCACGAAATACACCGTGTCGGTCAAGGCCGACAACTCCACGCAGGCCCCGGGCCCGGAGTCCGCGAAGCGTTCGTTCACCACCAGAAGCAAGTAGGAGGAACCGATGGCACTCAGCCGTGAGGTCTCGGTCATGGGGAGTCTGGCGACCCTGGCGGCCGTGTTCGCGATCCACCAGAACTTCACACCGCCGATCGCCGACATCCAGGGGATGCCCGCCGGCGTCGCGGACATCGACGTTGCCGAGAAGCGCGCCACCTGGACGAGCATCGGGGTCGTCTCCCTCGTGTCCCTGCTCGCCAAGGACCCGACCATCTTCGTCGTCGGCAGTCTCGGCACGGCGGGCCTGTCGCTCATGACCAAGCACGCCAACTGGACCGAGCCGCTCACCAACGGCCGCACGCTGACCCCGTCCGAGCAGATGTCGGCCGGCTCGGCCTACAGCGGCCCGGAGCCCGCCGCGGCGACGGAGACGTACGAGATGTTCGAGGACGCCGGAGTCATGGCGTGAGGTACTCCCGGGCGGAGATCCAGGCCATGGCGGTCCTCGCCGGGTGGGGGACGCGCGCCCGGGACGCCTCGTACGTTGCGATGGCGGAGTCCTCGGGGGACGCGTCCGTCGTGAACTCCATCGGCGCCGTGGGCCTGATGCAGATTCTTCAGCCCACGCACGTCAAGGCGCATCCGACCTGGACCGTGACCTGGTTGAAGAACCCGGTGAACAACCTGCGCGCGGGCAAGGTGCTGTTCGACGAGGCAGGCCGGTGGGATGGGCCCTGGCTCGACTCGCGGGACAAGGGCGGCCTGCCCACCGGCAACGGCGGGTGGGGCCAGTACGTCAAGGCCTCCGGGGTGACGACCGTGTCCGACCCGTGCGAGAACCTCACGGGCGACATGAAGAAGCGGTGCGAGGAGTCCAACGGCGGCACTTCGGACATCCCCATCGATCCGAACGACCCGGGCGCCACCGGCGGCAGCCTTGGGGACCTCGTCCTCCAGGTCGGCCGTCTCGCTCAGGTGACGGTCAAGGCGGCCAACTGGATGGCCGACCCGGCGAACTGGGTCCGTGTGGTGTACGTGGTCGGGGGCGGGGTTCTGGCGGTCGCGGCCGTCAACGTGATCGCGCGGCCGGTCGTCACTCCCACGGTTCAGGCCGTGGGGCAGGTGATCCCCCGCAAGACCTACCGGCGGGTGAGGCGAGGCCTCGCGACCCGGCGGGCCAATATCGAGCAGAGCAGGCAGGAAGCATCGTGACCGAGGACGCATCACTGCAACCGGAACTGGCCGTCGTCCTCCAGGAAGAGCCCGAGGACAACCCGAAGATTGAGGTGTGCGTACGGGACGTCCACGGGCCCGTGCGCACGCAGGCCCTGCCGCGGAAGGCGGCGACCGCGTTCAACAAGACGATCGCGGCGTCCGCGGTGCAGCCCGCGTTGATCCTGCGGGCCGACCACTACCGGGGGCAGGCAACGCTCATCAGCACGGTCGCCCTGCGCGTCAGCTTCAACGACCCGGGTGAGCCCTACGCGGTGTGGCCGGCGAACGTCCCCCTCGTCCTGTCGGCCACGGCCGACACCTACGTCCGCGGCGACGCCGGCGCCGCCACGGTGTCCGTGATCGTGGAGAAGTGGGCCACGGGTGAGTGAGAGGCGGTTCCGGCTCAACGCGGCCGACACGGTCACCCTGGACGCGTCCGGGGGCGGCACCGCGCGGCTCGGCCCGGACGGGGTCCGCGGCCCCGCCAACTGGCAGGTGACCGGGGTCATCCTCAAGACGGACCGGCCGGGCGAGGCCCCCGTCCCCCGCGCGGAGGTCTATATCGACCGGGTCTCGCCCGAGTGTCTCCAGGGCATCACCTACGACGGCTCGTTCGCCCCGGGCCGCTGCAATTTCACGATCGCGCGCGGCCAAACCGTCATCGTGGTCTGGTCCGGGGGCCAGGCCGGCGACTCAGCATCCGTCACGGTCACCGGGGAGAAGTGGTGAGCATCGAGTTCGAAAATCCGCTTACGGCGGGAACTGTGCTGGTCAGGGAGCAGATACAGTCGCAGAACTACGCCGAGGGCTCCGCGGGCTGGGTGATCAAGGCCGACGGCGACGCCGAGTTCAACGACGTCGTCATCCGGGGCGGCACGGTCGTCTCCGGGACGGCCCTCTACTACGACGGCACCCCCGCGCTCGGCAACCTGATCATGTCCATCGCGGCCGAGCAGGGCACCGACGTGTACGGCAACGACTACCGGCGCGGCGTCATGGTCTACAACTCGTCCGGCTCGTCGCTCCAGATGGATGCCGGCGCGGCCTCCGTCGGCCTGGACTTCATCCCGCCGGACGTGTCCGGGGTGACGTGGGAGTCCGGCAACGTCGCTGTCGGACTGGGCAGCAGGCTGGGCACCAACACGCCCGTGCTGTCGCTCACCGGCCCCTACAACACCGACACGGCCTCGAGCCCGTCGGTCAGCCTGTTCGGGAACCCCGAGGGCGACACGGGCGAAAACGAGGTGTTCATCAGCACGCAGAAGGTGACCATCACCGGTGAGCTGGAGACACCGACGATCCAGTCCCGGACCGAGTCGGTGTCGTCGTCCGGCGCGGTGACCTCGTTCACGACGGCGATCTCCTTCGACACGGCGTATCCGTCCGGGGTCGTGCCGTCCGTGAGCACCAACATCGAGACGGGGTCGGGCACGTTCGCCCGGTGGAACTCGCGGGCGATCTCGGTCACGAACACCGGGTTCACCCTGTTCGTGTTCCGGGGCGACGCCGCGGACCCGGCCGCGACCTGGACCAATCAGCCGGTCCAGTGGATAGCCCACGGGCACAGCTGAGGAGCACGCAATGCCGATCTTCGATATCGACCCGGGCACGCTGCCGGAGACGGACGGCACCCTGTCGTTCTACCGGCAGGGCGACAGTGCCACGGCCGGCATGACCGTGACGACGCAGGGCGTGATGACGCTCGCGGGCAGTCTCACGGTCCCCACGGTCACGCAGACCGGCGTGGGCCAGTTCCGGCAGGTGGCCAAAGCAGCCCTGCTGAACCGGAACAACAGCGCGTCGCCGACGGACGATCCGGACCTCACGCTCTCGGTCAGCGCGAACGCGGTCTACGAGGTGCGCGCCCTGCTGGTGTGGACGAACGGCGGCGGCGGCTTCCGCATGGCGTGGAACGTCCCGGCCGCGGCCACCATGACATGGACCGACGGGGGCGGCTCGGGCATGATCCTGCCGACGACCAACGCGACGTTCAGCGCGAGCACGGGCACCGAGTCGGTGGGGCGCCTCGTCACCGGCGCCAACGCGGGCGCGTGCACGCTCCAGTGGGCGCAGAACACCTCCAACGCGGGGAACACCTCTCTCCAGGCGGGCAGCTTCCTGAGCCTGCGCCGCACGGCGTAAGGTGCCGCCGGGGGCCCCACCTGACGGGGGCCCCCGGCCACAACGTCAGGAGTCACCGCATGGTCATGATCCACGGGCCCAAGGCCGAGCCCGTCTCCATCTTCGACGGGCCCGAAGCCCTCCAGGCCCTCTACCGCGAGCGGGCCCACCTCGTCGCCCACCTCGCCGCCTACTACCCCTCGGCCGCCGGGTACACCGACCCGGAAGCCCCCGACTGGCTCGTCGTCACGATCGAGATGCCCGAGGGCCAGGCCTGCTGGCACATCAGCAAGAGCGACGAGGACCTGTTCGACCACGTCCAGCGGATCGAACTCCCGGAGTGGGACCAGCACACCACCGAGGAGAAGTACGCGCGCGTGCGCGCCGGCACCGAGCGCCTGAACAACCGGCGCCGGATGAACGAGGAAGGCTGGTAAGCCATGGCCACCCCGCCCGAGACTGAGCCCCCGGCCGCCCCGCCGGCGCCGGACCCGCGGGACGCGGAGCTGGAGGCCCTGCGCAAGGAGAAGAAGGAGCGCGAGGACGCGGCCCGCGAGGCCGAGCGTTCCGAGCTGGAGGCCCTGCGCAAGGAGAAGAAGGAGCGCGAGGAGAAAGACGCGCGCAAGGCGCCGGCGCCTCCGCCGAAGTCCGAGAAGCCCCCGCAGACTCCGCCAGCGGAGACGGAGAAGCCCAAGCGCCGGCGCATGGCGTGGTGGCCCGAGGACAAGAAAGACTGACGCGACGCGTAGAGAAAGTGCACGCCCCGTAGCCAATCCCGGGCTACGGGGCGTAGACTTTCTCTATGACTGACGGAGAGCACAAGTCCACGGTGGGGGAGAAGACACTTCGCGTGTCGCTCCCCCTTCACGAGAAGTTCGTCGACTTCAAGCACGAGAACCGCTGCCGCAACGCGGATCAGGCCCTCGGCCTGCTGCTTGCGGACAACGTCGTCCACGTCCCGGTACCGGCCATGGCCCTGGCGCGCTGGAGGGCCACGGCGGACGCCTCCGGGTTCCCGCTCGACCAGTGGGTTGCACAGCTGGTCGAGGGATACCTCGCCACCCGCGCGGACGCCGGGGAGATCCGGCGCGCACTGGACGAGCTGATCACCCTGCGCCGTGCGCAGACCGGGGAGCCGTTCACGCCCTGCGAGATCTGCACCACGCCTAAGAGCTGCAAGGTCGGCGGCCAGAAGCCCGGTGAGTGCCGGTGAGTGACGGCATACCCACGGCGGCCGACACCGTGACCGGGTACGGGATCCTGCTCGTGATCGGGTTCCTCGCGGTGTTCGCGGTCGTCATGGTCCTGCTCGGCCTCAAGTGGCTCGGGCGTGACCGGTGAGCGACGACATGCGTTGGCACGGTGATGAGTTGCCCGGCGGCCTCACCCCGGACGACCGGATCGGATGGGAGATCGCGGCCACGGTCGTGATCCGGTTCGTACCGGACCCGGAGACGGGCAAGCGGCGCGGCCTCGCGATGGAGTACCACGGCGAACTGCCGAAGGTGATCCTGGCCCACCAGCTCATGAGCATGGTCCAGGACCTGATGACCCACGACGACTTCCAGCGGGACGTCCCCCTCCAGGCCACCGGAGAGACGTCCGAGGGAGGGGAGAACGATGGCTGAGACACGGCACCAGTACTACGTCCGCCGGTCCGTGGACCTGAACCGGCGGCGCAAGAGCGAGCTGTGCGCCCTCTACCGGAAGCTGGGCGGGCTCGGCGGCACCCACCCGCCGGAGAAGTGGACCCGGGAAGAGGTGATCGCCTCCATCGCGGAGATGGAGTGGGGCGGCCTGCCCGAGGACCAGAAGAAGCCCGACCCCCCGCGGCTCACTCCCCCGTGCGGCACCTGCGGGCAGGGCCAGGGAGCCACCGCGCACGGGGCCAAGGCCCACCGGGAGGGGACCGGCCACAACTACGCCTACACGCACGATCCCAGCGTGCCGTGGGTGCCGGAGTCGGAGGACGAGGCCGCACGCATCGAGCGGCTCGGCCTCGTCGCCGGGGAAGGGAGAGACTGATCATGGGCAGACACGGGCGACCGCGGATATCGGACCCGGCGACGGTCGGGCTCCAGGTTCCGGCCGGCGGGATCGGTCTGTACCCGCGGCCGGACGAGACGGCCGAGGACAAGGCGGCATGGCTGGACCGCAGCTGGGTCCTCTTCCGGCAGCTGGCCATGGACGACCGGCTGTTCGGGCTGATGCCGTACGAATCCGAGGTGGGCAGCAAGCCTGCGATAGACCCCCGCACGGGGGCCCGGCGCGGCCGGCGTCGCCTGTTCTGATCGGCAGAAGTCCCCGGCGCCATGGCGAGATTGGCGCCGGGGACTCTGTGCGATCCCCTGGCCACAGGTAGGATCACACGCGTGAACGAGCCGCGGGGGCCCGGTCAGCGACCGGGCCCCCGCTTGCAGTAGGTGAACTCGCTTCCCAACGACCCTGCTGCACTTTGAGAACGGGGTAAACCGTACATGAGACCTCCGGAGATCGCATCCCAGCAGGCCGTGACTCCCACGGTGCTGCGGACGGTCGGCGAGGCCACGATCCGCAACCGGGACTACGGCGATGCGCCGTATCTGATCCCGGGCCTTCTGTACTTCGGTGCCACCGTCATCTACGCGGACGGCGGGCTCGGCAAGACCGTGTTCGCGCACGGCATCGAGCACCACCTCGCCTACGGGCGGCCGTTCGGCGGATGGGTGACCGATCAGCGGCACCGCTGCCTCGTCGTCTCGCTGGAGGACGACGAACGGCAGGTGGCGGAACGCTCGTTCCGGCTGATGCCCTCGGGGGGCCTGGACACCGACGGGCACCAGGACGTGACCGAGTCCCCCGACTGGCACGACATGATCGAACACTCGTTCTATGTCGCGGGTGACGACTTTGACCGGCGCCTGGACAACCTCCGCCTCCACCTCACGGCCGAAGCAGAGGCTGGCCGCCCGTTCTCCTACGTGCGAATCGACACGTACGGGGACTTTGTGGGAGGAAAGCCGCGCGACACAAACGCGTACGAGTGGGACAAGCACTGCACCACCAGGATCAACAAACTCGCGCTCCAGTTCGGGATCGCGATCGTCCTGATCCACCACACCAACAAGAAGGGCGAGTTCAGCGGCTCAGAGGGCCTGCGCGGGGGCGTCACGACCCTCGCCGTGCTCGAGCGCAGCACCGAGCACCCCGACGACGAGGCCTCGCTACGCACCCTGAAATGCCGGGTGGCGCCCGAGTTCGCCTACGCCCTGCGCAAGTCCGAGTCGGGCATCTGGGAGTTCACGGAGGAACTCCGGCCGACCGAAGTAGAGCTCCAGGGCATGTCCCGCTCGTGCTTCAACGCGCTCACCCGCGGCGGCCCCATGAGCCGTCAGGAACTGGCCCGCCAGTTCACCGTGCCGGTCAATCAGAACTCCCTCCAGGTCTGCTTGTCCCGGCTCAAGCGCAAGGGCATCCTGTCCTATGTGCAGGGACAGTGGCGCGTCGCGCAGCTGCGCGCCGACGAGGGCCGCCTTCCCCGCCAGTGCAACGCGGACTGCGGCGAACCTCTCATCGAGGACCTGTACGGAGACGGGTACCACGCCACCTGTTCCCCCTCCCCCGCGCGGCCGGACCCCTCCCCCGCCCCTCCCCCACCCCCGGGGGAGGGGTCCGGCGCCGAGCAAATGGC
>JACCDR012447998.1_pt1 | contig 10136 bp, 8 predicted proteins | sample 7446431 | NCBI WGS metagenome assembly JACCDR01 (sample SAMN15323443, study PRJNA562643) | freshwater metagenome | isolation source: river surface water | place: USA:Blue River Watershed | collected 2017-08-17 | reverse complement strand
TCTTCCGTAGAAGTCACCGGCGATAAATCGGGTGTACGGAGACCAGACTGGAGTTCCGGCAGGATCATCATTCGTGATAGAAATATACGTCACGACGTCCACGTCCGCAAGCTGAATTGCACCAGTCCAGTCATCCCACTGACCAGCCCACGTGTCCCATTTACCAGGAATAGAATCCCACAACCCACTAGAGTCAGCAAAACGAGTAAGAGTGACGTCCAAACGAGCATTCACTCGCCTAACTGCGGTCGTATCGATGTTGAGATTGATGTCGTACGTCCCGGACGAAGGAGCTGATCCGTAGCTGTCAAGACGCAGCTCGGTAGACGTGACGACTGTATTCGATTTCGTTCCAACGAAGTTAGTGCCACTACTCTTGACAACGGTCAGGTTGTTGGTATATGTCGGAAGTGAGACAGCCGGAACAACCACAGAGCTGTATTGTTCTGATGCGTTTCCGGTCTTGTCGATTGCTTTGACCGAGTATGTGCCGGGGCGCGAAGGCAACGTCACCGACGTAGCTGGGCGACTGACTTTCTCGGCTACAGTTGTCGAGTTTGCGAACGTAGCCCCCGCCTCCAGCACAGAGTGTCGAACGATGTAATGCGACAGATCGGGGTCCGGGGAGGCAGACCACGTCAGCGTTAGACTACCTCCGGTGACGTTAGACGAGAGATTAGTCACGTCTGACGGAGGTATGGCTTGCCCGCTGATCTGGTGGCTCGACACCTGAACCCAGTCGGACGATACGTCGAGATAATTCGTAGCTCTTGCCCTTACGTCGTACGTTCCGTCCTGAATATCGACAATCGTGTATTCTCCGACTGGACCGGTGCCGACTGGCTTCCACACAGATCCAGAAGATAACTTGTACTGAACATCTACCTTCCTCACCTTAGACGCGTCGAAGCACGTGACGTTAGCCGCCAGAACGTTAGTCAGCTTTTCGTAAGTGACGAGAACACTGGACGAAACAGAAAGACCGACCGGCTCTACATAGAAAGGATCGACTAGGGTGGCGTTGTTGGACTCGAAGATAGACTCTTCCACGTTGGACCAGTCATAAGTCACAGATGACGTCTCTTTCAGTGTCATCTTCACTGAAAGACGCATTTCGTCGTCTAGAGCGAAATTCCAGGTCTTCACTTCGAACGTCTTGGTCGTCCAGCCAAATCTCGCGCTCTTGAGTCTGACGACGTCCCCGACCTCAACTTTCATAGCTGAAAGATCGAACAATGCCGTGACAACGATCTGTTCTCGCGAAGCATACAGTGCGATTTTTGCGATTCTTTTTGCCCGTGTAGACGTTGACACCATCGGAAGACTGATCTCAGCTCTGCTCTCGAGTCCTCCATCATCCTCGATAAACGTGTCTGACCTGTATTCCGGATACTCGCTGTCGACCCACTTCGATTCTTCTCCGCAGAACGTCCCTCCGACTATGTTGAAGTTATCGCGACGACTGTTTCGAGTTGTGAGACTTACACCGCTTCGAAGGTTGCTTTCGTCGAATGTTGCGACGAACACCTTCCATTTTCCTGCCTTCATTCTCCACTTACCCTGAGAGTACCAGAGCGTTCCGGCCATGGTGGAGAGAATGGCGTTGATTGCGTCGATCGGGGGGACTCCTGCCAGTATAGCTCCGTCGCACTGATACCTTTTCTCGGTTCCACCTGCTGCCAGTGGGATGTTGTCGTCGCAGTCGTCAGCTGCGTCCGAAACACGGCTGTCGTCGATGTTCGCAGCAATCTCGGAAAGACCGTACTTGCTCGTGATGTAGTCGCGAAGACAGAGAGCAGAGTTTCTTGAGAATTCAGTCAGTCCTGTTCTGGGGTCGTAGACTTTCTTCCCCTGTATGACCGCTGTGATGACTGGTTCCCCGTTCGGAAACACGTCAGCGTTGTACAGAAATCTTCCGTAGATGTAGGCGATGCCGCGCAAGCGATGGGATGACGTCCAGAGATCGTTGCTCTCAGCCACAAGATCAGGATCAGCAGTCTGAGCGGTGGTACCCAGATATGTCTTTAATCTCACGTGACCAACATACTTCGACGGAGACGTCACGTTTCCTGACCCATCGACAGTGACTAAATCGTTGTCGATGTAAATCTCGGAATATGCGTTGATTTCGTGACCAGCAAAAGCTATAATCTTGTGAAGATATTTATTGTTCTCGGTCTCTTCCGAGTAGACCTTTACTCCACCGACTTTCTTGATTCCGTAGATGATCTGATGCGGGGCAATACTGTCTACCGACTCGCCCTGATAACTTCTGCCTGCCTGCGTTCCAGACATCTTCGGTTTTGGAGTCAGTGCCTCTAGCGCAAAACCGAGCGCAGCGTTCAGAGCAAAGGTGGACAGACTGAATGTGAGAGCACCTGCGGCGCTGATGGAGACAGCAGAGATTGCCGCGATAGCGAGTTGAGGCATTACTCTACACTCCAGTAGACATCTATCTGATCTTTCTTCGACATATCCAGACCTGTCGCTCCGACGAACGCAATTCTGTCAGACACCACCACACCGAAAGCAAAACCAAGAACACCCTTGGTCCTTCTAGCTACGACGCAACCTCTGGATGGATACCTTGTCTGAATACGCTTCAATCTCGTGTCCACAGCTTCGATAATACCCGGGAAGCCGTTGAGATGCAAGAGTCTTTTAGCGTGACACGCTGCACCTAGTTCTGTGCTGTAGCCACCCAACCAGTCGTCACAGAATCCGTGTCCCCTGTAACACCTGACAGCACTGTTTGCGAATGTGATGCAGTCATGCGTCCCCCACTCGAACGGAACATCTCTAACTGACTCGACAAATGCGTAGAATCGATCAAGATTCACTCAAGTTCTTCCCCAGTTGTACGTCTTGTTTTGTAGACTCTCCACAAAATCGAAGCCTTTGTCGTTCGCGTATATAGCCTTCTGCGTCTGACTGGAGTAGTTGTAGACTCTGGGTCTCTCAAGATCGATCAATTTGCTCTCTATGGTGACAGCGATGGTGGATGTCTCCGGTTGCTCGTCAATGTTCATCTGATCGAGATAACCTGAGAACATCTGCGATGCGATTACTCCACTTTCTGACCACGTCGCACCGTCATTCCACACTCCGCCGTTCCTCCACGTTCCATCGTCAAGTATCCACGATGCATCGTTAGCAAGTGCGGCAAAATAGATGAATGCTTTCCGACCCTGATATCTCTCGTTGAGAGCAAGAGACAACATGTCGCTCGGAACACCACTCAGTGACACAGTTGCTCCGGCTGCGTAGAGTTCAGCTGTCTCCTGTATCTCAGACACCCGGAGAAGCGTACCGACTCCGATGAAGTTGGATCCGTTGATTTTCTTCGTCCCGTAGCCGGACCAGAGTCTCAGGGTCTGCGTGTCGAGATTGAGCTGCACAGCGAGAATAGGATAAAGAGTCTCCTGTTCGATAGCTGACAGAATCTGTGCGTCCAGTTCTCTCGTCACCAGACGTACTCCTCACAATCGAACGAGATACCGTAAGTCGTGATCTCATTGATGTCCCACGAGACACGGTTTGATGACAATCTGAAGAGTCCGCCAGGAGTGTTGTATCGAATCTGTGCGTTGTCAGATGGACTCTCACGAAGATCTGGCCATATGTCGAGAGTTGCGCCACCCAACGCGTCAGAGTCTACATCAGCAAGTATCTTGTAGAGTCTTGCTGCGGCACCTGTTCCAATCTGAAAACAGTCCCCGGCCTTAAAGACCCCTGTCGTATCAGGGACAAATCCGTCAACGATAAGAGATGATCCAAGCTGACCACCTCCGTTCACTCTGACGGTACCTGTCACAGCACCCTGCGGAGCAAGAGAACTGGGGTCTTCAAGAATGAAGTATCCCTGTCTACCCTTGAGTGAGAGAAGAAAAGCAAGCCAAGGTTCCGCATGATCTCTCCTCATTCTTGGCAGAGTAACGGAAGCACCCCACATCTGTCCAGGATGGACGTATGTCTGGCTGTGAAACGTAAAAGGAGATCGACTGACAGCTACAACGTTCTCAGCGTAGAGTTTGATCTTTGCTGCCGTCGGAACACCTGTGGGGATCGAAAGAGGATAAGTGATGGTCATACGTCACCCGAATGTTGCTCTCATTTGTCCACCGCGTCTGCGAGAGTCAGCCACCGCAGCTTTCGCCACGTCCGCAATGCGGGGAATGGCTTTGTCGATCTCTCTCTTCACCGTCGCCTCGTCAGAGCCGTTGATGTTGAACGAAAGATTAAGTGTGAAGTTATCTGTGATTGTGTTGGTGCCGCCCCCGGCCAGCGTAACCCCAAGGCGACCACTCGAGGAACGCTTGAGTGGCAGGATTGCCTCCGGACCAGCCTCACCCATGAGACCAGTTCGTCCCCCCGACATCCCGAAGTAGGTCGGGGAGGAAACTACCCCTCCATTGGCGAATGCGATTTCGTTTCCGCCACTCCAAGCACCTCCTCGAGCCTGCGTCGCACTCACAAGATTGCCGATACCCTTCATGATAAATCCGGCGATGCCCGTGCCTTCTCTGGTCTGAGCATTCCAGGAACCGACGAGCTGCTGTACGACGAGAACTTCGTAGAGCTGTGCGATGATGGAACGCGCCATTTCTCTAAAAGAGTCCTCCACTGTCTTGGTTCCATCCACCATGCTCATCAGTCCGTCGACTACCGAAGACTGCACGGTATCTGCGACCGACTGCATTGCCTCGATAGCTCTGTTCTTGTCCTCGTAAGCCTTTATCTCTGCCGCGATTGCGTCGAGCTCCATCTTGGAGTACTTCTCGCGATCACTCCCGAGAGTTTCGTAGACTTGGGCCATCTCGTCGGTGAGTCCGACGAGTTCGTTCTGAAGCTTGATCTGTTCGCGCAGATCTGCCAGTGGATCACGCGACGACCCACCACCTTCGCCATCGGAAGAGCTTCCGGTGTTCAGGGACGGAGTCGGCGTGACGTAGTCTATCGGGAAAGTCTCAGTCTCTCCCATGTTTGGACCCATGTCGATCGTGTTAAGCGCAGCATCCGGAAGAGCACCGGACTGGACTCCGGTGTAGATTCTTCTCTCGTCAGTTGTCATCGTGTTGAGTCTCGACAACTCGTTCGCGAATCCGACAGATATACCCAGTCTCTCAGCGAGAATTTTCGCCGCGTCGGCCGCTGCGATGATCTTGCCGTCCATACTCAGTCCGGCCAGATCCTGGCCGTTCTTGTAGGCATCCATAATGAAATCAGACAATTTCTCAGCTTCACGCTGAGCTTTCTCCTGCTCCTGCCATTGGCGGTATGCAGCGCGGGCGCTGTCGTCCTGCGCTGATCTAATCGCCTCCATGTGACCGCGCTGCTGAGACATCTTTCCGGAGACGGTGTCGAGTACGTCGACTATCTTGCTTTCCTCCTGATACCTGCGATAAGCAGCCTTCGCAGCGTGGTCAGTTGCAGAGTTGATCGCCTCCATGTGTCCGCGCTCTTCGGCGATGACCATCTGGGTCTTGATACCCCCGGTCTCCCTGTACTCCTTCATCTTGGCGTTTGCTTCCGCCGTAGCGACTGCAATCTGGCGATACGCGTCCAGTATCTCGAATCCACCCGAAGCGATTATGCGCTGGGCGGACTCGATGTCCGGAGCAGCGTCGACGAACATTTCTATGAGAATACGCGTCACCTGCTCGAGATCACCGGACTTCGACGCTTCGTCGATGGCCTTCTGATACCCAACGAAGGTCTCGTAGCCCATATCGAAACCGAGCTTCTCAAAATTCTCAGCTCTGACCAGATTAAGTGCGTCATCCATCGCAGCCATGGGTGCGCCGCCCGGACGCATACCACCTGCGGTACTCGCGAATGGATCACCAAAGCTGACGGAGAAGGACTCGGACAACCTCTGCATGATTCCGGGCTCGATATAGTCTTCCTTCAACTTATCGAACGTGCTCATCATGTTCTTTAGTGCCATGGCGCTGTCGAGCGCCAGAGCAGCTTCCGTCATGCTCCGAATTTCTTTGGTGAGGTCACCAAACTCACCGCCGAGATCGATGGATGAAAGATTGTCGAGCGTGGTATTCAGTTCTTGGAAAGAAGAATCCATGTCGTTTACGGTCTGCGACAGATTCTTTCCCTCACCCTGAGCCGTGACGTAGGCGTGTGCCAGAGCAGTGACGATAGCGATACCTGCACCGACAACCGCACCTGTGGCACCGAAGATACCGGCGAGCTGGGCACCCTGCTGACCGAATGCGACTAGAGCACTCGTTCCACCCTGAATCTGAACAGCAAAGTCACCGACCTGATAGCCAAGCTGCTGCATACCACCTCTGGCGAACTTTGCGAAGTCTCTCTCGGAGGTGGTCATGACCTGACCGAACTGGTTGACTGTGTGACCGGTTCGTTCCATCTGTACCTTGACGTCAGCCAGAGTCGTGTTGTACTGCTGCTGTGTGATGATACCTTTTTCGAGGGATCTGTCAAGAGTCTTGACGGCCGAGTCGTAAAGTTGCTGAGCTCGCACGGCGGGGTTGACCGATGCAGTGAGGCGAGCGTAGTCGTTCGCAAGCTGCTGATTCGCTGCACTCAGCTTTTCAGCCTCCTGCTGTTCTCTCTCGAGCTGCTTGGCGCGAGGTGACTCGAGCTCCTTGTTGAACTGATTGGTGACCATCTGAATCGCGTCCAGACGCTGCTTTTCGCTGATAGCACCTAGCTCTGACGCTTCGTTTATTCTCTTGAGACTCTCTGCGTACTTCAGATTCGCGGCATACGCAGGATCAAGTGCTGCGACGATCGCGTCGTAGTTCGCGCCAGCTCTCTCGAGCTCAGCGTTCGCTCTCTCCTGAAGAGCGATGCGAGCCTCCTCGTCCTCGACGCGAACAGCCGCAGCAACCTCCTGGAGACGCTGCGTCACCAGTTCCAAAACGCGAGCGTGTTCGGTCTCTGTGATGACATTTGCAGCGAGAGCTTTATTCAGCATCTGCTCCGTGCGATAGTACTCGAGATGCGCCTTCTCAATCTTAGAGAATGACGCTGAAAGATCCTCGTATGCTCTGCGGAGACCAGCGGCCTCGCGCACGAGCTCACTCATGACCTTGATGTCACGCTGGATCTGACGCTCCTGCGCCTGCTGAGCTCTGACGACTCTCTGTGCATTTTCCTCGAGAGCACGGGTAGCGGCGTCGGCCGCGCGGACGTAGTCCTCGACGGCGCGACGCGCTTCTTCCTCGCCTCTGGTTACGAGAAGGAGCCCGACTTCACCCAGATCCATTCTCGGTCTCCTCGTCTCGGTCTAACTGAGCCTTGAGATAGGCCCTATCTATCTCGAGAATAGCGCTCGACTCCCACGTGTCAAGACTGCTTCTCGTTACTCTGCACCATGCGTCCAGATCGACGTATGACAGAGGGTTCGGACCATTTATACCATAGGTGCGGCCCTCTTGCAAAGACAGATATTTTCTCCAAAGCCATCGAATTGGTTCGGGAAACGGGGGGACGTCCAGCTCTGGATCGTGCTCCCCCGTAGCCTCGACTATCTTCTCGAGGTGAGATCTGTAGGTCGAACCATTCACCGGTCTGCCGAGCTCGATGAGCTTGGTGACGTGCTCGATCAGGGCTTGGACGAGATCTCCAAAAAATCCTGACCGTCGTCGATGGCTCGATCGATCTGGCTGTAGACGAATGGAAGACGCTCGAAAAGACCGCGAATGTTCGCAGTCGTGCAGGCGGGCTTGACACCATCGACCTGCACGTCCCAGGAGTCCACCATAGCGACCACGAACGACAGTCGATCTTCGCGGAGTTCTTCCGGAGTCATTGTCATCTTTCCGCCGGACGCCTGAACGCGCTTGAGACGCGCGGCCTGCTGAGCATCCATGGCCTTGCGATACTTCTCGCTGTAGACCCCGTGAACAGTGATGGTCATCGGGGTTCCGTCATCGAACACGATCGGGGTGTAGTTCGGAAGCGTCAGTTCGACGGTGTTGACTTCTTTCTTCTTGATCGAGCCGAGATCCATTTTCTTCTCCATGTCGGGTGTCGGGTTGGGGGAGACGCACCCCGACGATTACGTCTCCCCCGTCTGCTCCGGAGCAGATTACGGATTGGTGCGAGTCAACTGAACGTTCGTATTGGCTGCTTCGTCGAAGAGAGCAGTGAACGGAAGAGTGACCAGACGTCCCTTCGTGCCGGAGACAGGAACAGCCGCACCTGTGTAGCGAACGTTTGGCAGAAGAAAAGTGTACGGATTCGCACCACTGTTGTCATCAACCTCAAAGGAGATCGATGTTGCTGTCTCGTTGATGAACTTGTTGATCAGAACAGCGTCCTGATACCGAACAGTCAGCGTTCCTGTCGCAGTCATCATACCGTATTCGGCTTCGACCGAGACGTTGCTACCGACCACGAAAGCATTCGTGAGGTCATTGCTGATGGTTAGGTCGATGCCGGTCACGTATGCGATGGGCGATCCACCTTCGTTCACAGAACCATTGAATGCGTCGAAGGGGGCATTGTCAGAGTCATCACCGGGGGCAAGAGTCTGAATGGACGACGCACTCTGGGTCATGTTTCTTCCGACCATGTCGAAACGAACGTTGACGGCTTGATCAGGAACAACAGAGATGTTCACCGAAGAAGCTGCAACACCGCTGAAGAGACGATACTGTTTCGTCGCACCGGCTGGGCCGTCAAGAGCTTGGTCCTCGATAGAGAAGTATTTGGGAGCGCTTCCTACTTTGAGCACGTTAGTGGAGAACGATCCCATGAAAACAGACTCAAAAAGAGCGTCAAAGTCGCCCTTCCTCAACTGTGCGTTGATGGAACCAGCGACGTTTCTGTTGCCGTGACGCAACCAGCGCGGCATTCGGTCCGGACGAATGTCATTGCCGTCGACCAGCGTCTTGGTGAGATCGAGATTGTGCGTCGCAAACGGCAGGAAGACGTATCCGGTCGTCGGCGAAGTGCCGTAGGTGGTCTCAGTGGCGATAGCGAGACCGCTGCGCGAACCTTGAAAGCTCATGTCATTCTCCTCAGTTGTGAGCGAACCAGCCTATCGTCACTGGCGTGCAGTAGAATTTTTCGTTAGGAAAACCCATGCTCATCTCACTGAACATGATTTCCACATAGTCTGATCCGCTAGACAGAACGGAATGCGGGGGGAAGTTGTCTAGGACGATATCTCCGAGAATCAGTCCTGGACCAGATCCGACGTTAATCGGATGATACAGAGAGACCATGTAGATACCTTCGATCCTGTTCAGTGGATTCTGTCCGACGTCGATGGCTCTTCTCGCTCCGGGCATGAACCGTGTTCTCACGAAAGCGGTGCCTACAGACGGATCGTACTGAACATTTTCTGAAACGATCGTCGGTACGTCGACTATAGACCGAAGTCTTGCCTCCAGTATCTTGTAGATGGCCTCGTTGTTCGAGCTCATAGCTTCTTGTATCCCATGAGAACGAACTGAATGATTCTCCCGACCGCAGCCCTGCCTTGCGTGTATGGAGCATATGCCGGAGTCTTGGGTCCACCGTACTCGACGACCATACCGTGATGAGATCTATTCCCGATGTAAACCTTGTCAGCTGACGGATCGAGTGCGTCGATCTGAGCATACATTCTATCGAGCGCAGCTCCGGCGTGCGCTTCTCTCGGTCTATTTCTCGGTTTTCCTTTGGAGGAATTATCGGTCGCAGCTCTAGATCTACCATCGTACACGTCGTGCGAGTCCATGTACGTTCCTGTATCTACAGGTGACTTGGACACGACGACGTCAACTACACCACGATAGACATCTTTCTTCATTTCACCGAAAGCACCAAAGATGGAGTCGAGAACGTCTCTCGAGCCACTTAGTCTTTTGTCGATGAGTTTGAATTGCGTGCGCATGTCTGTCCTCTCGCTGGCATCATACGCCTTATTTGACAGGAATGCAAGTCATGCCCGCACCTGACACACGTAGAAAGATCCGAAGTCAGGGGAAGGAACTGCGTACTTCACGTCGACGATGACCATCGTCACTCCACTCCAGACTACCCTGTCCTGAGGCTTCGGAGGGGTTACTTGTCTCGTGTAGAAGATAGCCTTGCGATCGTCACTCTTGATTATGTCTCCGTCAAATTCATCTGCAGAGAAAGTCGTGATGATTCCGCGAACAGTC
>JACCDR010550080.1_pt1 | contig 10136 bp, 17 predicted proteins | sample 7446431 | NCBI WGS metagenome assembly JACCDR01 (sample SAMN15323443, study PRJNA562643) | freshwater metagenome | isolation source: river surface water | place: USA:Blue River Watershed | collected 2017-08-17 | reverse complement strand
TGCGCGCCGGCACGGTTGCGCAGCATGTAATCACCAACGGCAGAGTTGCGATCCTTTTCGGTTCGGAACGCGCCGTCACGGAAAAGGAACTCGCTCTCGGGCATGCGCATGAATGCCGCATCGTAGTCGCCGACGCCTGCACCACGCACCATCGAACCCATGCGGGCCATGCGCGCTTCCTCGCTCATCTCCGGCATGCTGTCAGGACCCTTCAATGTCATGTACCCGCTCAAGTAGCGGTTCACAGTGCGCCGCATACGAATACTTTTGGCGTGGACAGGATCTTGGTTGTTGAAGATTGCATCGTCGAAAGAGTCAAGCCGGTCCAAGCCACGGCCACTAATGGTTCCATGAACCATGCCTTGGCGAATGTCGTCAGCACGGTTGCGGCCGATCTCTCGGTACTCAGCAGCCTGATCTTGGGTGATATTGCTCCAGCGATCTGCGCTGTAAGAAACGCCGGTCCTGTACGCAGAGAGTAGATTCTGTGTACTGCGCAGAGACGCCGACATCGCGTCTGCGCTGGTGGTGTTGATGTGGAACCCGCCGTAGGCGTAGCGATCAGCACCACCGCTCTTTCGAAAGGACTCGGGGTCGAAGCCCTTGATCGCGCCGAACAGCTCCTGACGGTAGCCTTCCGCATAGTCAGCGCCGCGCATCGTTTTGCCGAAGCCCTTCACACCGAAGCGCGAACTCATTGCGTGCGTGCCAGACGCACCACCGCTCATCGCTTGTCGCATAGCAGGAACGATGTCTTGACTGATGTCCTGATGGAAGGTGCCGGTGAGACTGTTGACCCAGCGCTCGATGAGATTCGAGCCTTGCTGGTAGTACTCAGCACCAGCCTGCTGGAGCATGTTGAGCGTCTTTTGCTTGGCCTCATCGACCTTATGCTTCACCCCCTTCAAGCCATGGTGTTGCTTGGCGATGTCGATGCTCCGCGTGAGTTCGGCCTCCTCCATCACGCCTTGCTGTCCCTTCATCAACAGCGGCAGATCACGCGCCATCTTTACAGCGCTCTCGGCTTCATCCGAACCCATACCGAGCCGGCGCTGCATGAAGATCATCGCCCGATCGTCTTGGCCGGAACTGAGATCGAACCCTCTCTCCTCGAGCCAGCCTCGCATGGCCATCACGTTGGTCAGACCACCGAATCGACCAAGAGCCTCGCCACGGATGCGCTTCTCATTTCTGATGAAGTCAGCGCGACCGATTCGGTTCAGGTTCTTCCCGGCCATCGCCATCGTTTCGCCAGTACCAACGTTGCCGTACATGTACTCGGCGACGGATGCTTCATCGAGTGTGCCGTTTTTGCCGGCGATGGAGGCAGTGAAGCGCCGACCAAGACCGCTTTGCAGAAACTGAGCAGAGCTCTGCATCATCCGAGTTGCCATCGCCTGCCGGCCTTCGGCACCAGTAAGACCGGTTGCGTTATAGATGTCTTCGTCACTCAGGGTCCCGAAGCGGTTGGCGAGACCGACCTGACCGATCGTGTGCATGCCACCTAGTGCGCCTGCGTAACCACGGCCGCCAATGCTGCGCGAGATCTGAGACCCAATGCCCATCATCGACGTAACCTCGCTCGTTGCGATGTTTCCACCGAGCGCGTAGCCACGAATCTGGCTGCCGATGGCACTCTGGTTCTTAAAGATGCCAGAGTTCTGCATCGAGCGAATGGTTCGCATGCCTTCTTCCACGGAGGTGGAAAGAGCGGTCGCCATGTCTTTTGCAGAACGCACAAGCTGCTGGAACTTGTCGTTGAAGTCGCGAACGTCGTTCACTCCTTTTGCGAGACCCATCCGCCCCATCATGGAGGCAAGACGACCCATCTCGTCGAAGCTCGCCATCTCACCAGATGGCCCACGCGACTCGGACATGCCGCGCATCATCTGCCCGATCTGCTGCATGCCGGTATTTCCGAAGCCATGCTGGCCAGGCACGGAGAAGTTGTAGGCCGAGCGCATCTGCGCGTTCAGCATCTGTTGCTGTTGCATGCCCGTCATCATCTGCCCACCGGCAAATGATGCAGCCATCAAAGGAACGCCGACAGCGCCGGCACCCATGAGACCGCCACCGACAGCACCCATCATGCCGAAACGTGCACCGCCCATCATGGCACCGCGTAGGCCCATGGAGAACGGATCGAGACCCATGAGACCGAGACCGGCAGCCGCCAGGGGAGAGCCGATGGCAGCTCCTCTGTTCATAACGCCGCCCATCATCGATTCACTCATCGGCATCGGCGCAGATTGGCTGAGCATCGCAGCGTTCTGCATCTGCGCCATCGTCTGCATCTGGAACCCGGCCGTCATCGCCGAGATCTGATCCGACGTCATCATGAGCTGAAATGTACCACGCGCTACCTGCGGCAAATACAGCAGAACGGCGGAGATAAGAAAGGTGAGGAGGGAAACATGTTCCTAGCAGCACTACTACTGGCAACGCCCGTGAACTTGTTCATGGCGACGACGGTAGTGAACGCGTTTTTGGACCCTTACGTTGCCCGTCGGCGGCTCGAGCGTCTGAAGACCTACACCAACGGCAAACTCGGTCTCTACGACATCGGAAAGCTCGCGCTGACCGAAGAGGAGAAAGAGCTACTTCACCGCAGCGGGGCCCTTCAAGTCCTGGCCGCTGCGAAGCAAAGAGAGGAGGACTTGAGAGCGGTGGGCGCGGTATGAACGCCCAAAGCACCATCACGAAGCTCAAGAACGCTGGATTCATCCTGCCCAACGTCGACGGGGCAGGCATGCAAAAAAGCGAGAAGAGCGGGGATAAAAGAAATGGAAGAGGGAAATCGAACTCCCTCCCGGTCATGACCACTACGGAGAAAACCATGCACAACAAGCAGACCAGCAGCGACACCGAATCGACCCAGAACAGCACCTTCGTTCCCGCGATGCCCTTCAGCCCCGGCGACGTCAGCGCATTCAAAGGCAGCGCACAGACCATCCTCGTGGCTCACAAGGTCGTCGACGTCGGCGGCTTCGCCGTCAAGGGCGCCATCAGCCTCGGCCTCTTCGCCGCCGGCTGCGCCATCTACAAGCGTCTCCTGGGTGCGCCCGCCACCTGACTCCTTCCTCCCGCGGGTAGAACCGGCAGCTCACGCTGTCGGTTCTTTTTTAGTCGCAAGATGGGTGCACAGAACGGAATAAGAAAGACGGAGGAAACCATGAGAGCTTTCACAATTCGTGAGACTGCAACCCAAGGTCTGCGCGTCTGCGCCCACGTCAACGAACTCAATCCCTACGTTCGCATCGGTGAAGGAGAAAAGAGCCAACAACTGCCGCTATCCAAGTTCCATCGGGACGTGTTCTTGGAAGCCGTCGAGACCGGCGTTCTTCAGCGCGGTCTTGGCAGCGACTTCATCGAGGTCTACCTGGACCACGTCGCCATCAACCAACAGAAGATCTGCTTCGAGTCCGACAGCAAAAACGTCTGCGTCGTCCATGTCGAAACGGCAGCTGGCGAAGACGGCCATCTCTGGTACACGGCGAGCTCGTTCAACGATGTCCTCGTCGGCAACTCAGTCGAGATGAAACCGAACAGCTTCCCGCCTCCGGGCGTGAAGGTCATCTGCACCGGCTACACCGGAAACGGAGCGAACCATCTCCTGACAATGCTGCCAGGAGCAAGGTTTCAGATCCACCGGACCGGCGTCATGCCGAAGGACGCACCGCGCCGTTTCAACGTGACCTGGACAGGGTCGAAGTTGTTTTGCGACCCGAAGATACAGATCGCGAAGGACTGACTACACGTCGGTTCCTTCGGAAGAAGCTTCTTGCTTCTTCTTAGCCCCAGGTTCGCGCTCGAGTGTGATGCTCTTCAGATAGTTCTCGATCGAACTCGAGCACGTCGTACAGAGCTCCTCGTACTTCACGGGCTTGAGCTCTCCATCCTTGAGCAGCACGGCCTCGAAACTGGGAGGGTCCTTGAGAGACTTTCCATCGACGTAGTCGACGAACCAGTCTCGCTCACAACGAGAGCAAGTGTACTTGGCGAGCAATTGCTTCGGCATCGTCCTCTCCTTACGGATGGGGCTGAGGTCCGGGGGTCGAATCCTTCTCATACTTCAACTTCCAGGTGATGAAGGATTTCAGAATTGCAATCTCGAACCGAGTGAGGCCGTCGTTCTTGAGGCCCTGAAAGAACGTGTTGAAACGTCCAATCTCGTCATCGACCTCTTTGGCCACGTCTTCTTTTTCAGCGGCGAGCTTCATCTCAATCTCCTGACGTGTGAAAATCGGTTTATGAGGAGATTGCGACTCGAGGACGCGGCACAGTTGGCTGATCTGGAGTACGCCATCTTCCCAGAGGACAACATGGGAGAGTACTTGCTATCCCGTGAGCTTCAAGTCGGTACTGGCTTCATCATCGACGGCAAGGGTTACGTTCTGTACCGAGACCAAGACCTCCGCGACATCCTACGTCTCGGTGTCGTCGCAGAGCATCGCGGACAAGGTCTTGGCGAGAAACTTCTGATGTCGGCACTCTGCGAAGTGACAGAGGCCATGCTTACGGTCCGGAAGACGAACACAGCAGCACTTCGACTCTACGCCAAGCACGGGTTCAGAATTGTCGGTGACGTACCCAGGTACAGAAATTGGGTGATGGCGCTATAGCGGGCGAGATCCGAAACGCGCGTTGCAGGACGAGCAGATGTGGAACGTCTTGTCGCCCTCCTTTTGAAGGCGGCACATGCTCTGGCAACGCGGGCAGCGCATCTGGTTGTGGCCGTGCACCGACGACGTCTTCACGATCGCGGTACCGTCCGGATTCTGCTTCAAAACTTTCGGCTTCTGAATCATGGCGTGATGATAGCGGGTCCGCCCGCCGTTTCACCGAAGACAAAATCGTCTTCCTCTTCCTGCAACTGCGGAGCGTTGTTCTTCTGGAACTGCACCCAGCGGAAGAAGGAGATGAACGAACACCAAGACTGCCACTGAAGCAGGTACCACGCGTAGTCGATGTCCTCGTCCTTTTTGACGACTTCGTTCTTGGCGATGTCGTTGAGGATACGGCGATGGACGAAGAGGTGCCCGTCCGACAGCTGGAACGCGTTCGTGATCTCGCGAAAGTTCGTGTTGATCGGTTCCCGCATCTCATCGAGTTGGCGGGCAAGTGCCATCAACTCGTTTTGCAGCTTCGTGTACGGGTCGCTCTGAGCCACCGCCTTAGCGACGGCGGCCGCCTTTGCCACCTGCTTGCGGTTGATTGCTTCGACGGCCTTGCGCTGCTTGCGGTTGACGGGTTGGCTGGTGGACATCTTCTCTCCTCTTGAACTCGAACTTCAGCAGCTCCAGGCGGAGCGTCTCTTCGCTCAGCTGGAGTTCGTTGATGATGGTCTGCACCATCTCGAGCGGGACCTCCGCATGTTTTGCTGGCAGGTCTTCGACGACGATCTTGTTGTTCGCCTCGCTTGAGAGTGCGGGGGTGTACTCGCGAACGAGGAAAGCCACAAGTTCTCCAAAGACAGCTTTCCGATATGCGAGTTCGGTGTATGCGGGGTTCATGGCCGATCGATAATACGACCCGCCTTCCTCAAGCGCTAAGGAAGGCGAGGAAGCGGTTGCGAAGATCCGCTCCAGTACTCGTGTCTCGGATGATGGTGCTGAGCTTATACACAGCTGACGATCGCCTCTCTTCGCTGCGAACCTTGTGTAGGAGTTCGCCACCACGTTGTCGCTCCTGCTCGAGACGCGAAGCGTGACGGATGTCGTCGCGTGCGTACTTGATCCGGACGTCTGCATCCATACCGAGATGGATGAACCAACGGGTGAGGACGGTAGCCCAGCCTTGCATGTCAGTGCGGAAGAACACCTCACCCACGACTTCTTCAGGTCGCCAGAGATTTCCGCACTTCGGACAGACCGCGAACGCGCCCCCGTTCATGGCCTCGGTCAGAATGGCTTCGCAATTGTTCTGTCGCAACTCCTTGCCGGGGCACATGTAGAGTTTGCTGTCACCACCACCGTGTAGCTTGGCTGCGTTTCCCCACCACGTGACAACGCCTGGAAAGGGCTTGTGGTGAGAGCGCTCGCGGTTGAACATCACCTCGAGCTTGAACATTGCCTTCCTTTCATCCTTGAGAAGAAGGTCGATGTCCTTCATGCGCTGGGCAATCGCCGCCTTCTCCTCAGCCGTGAGCTCAGGAGCAGCAAGGATCTCAGCGGGGGTTGAGGCGGTTCTCGTGACGTTTCTCATCGGACCCTATACGGCCCTCCCCCACCAGACGAACTGCCAATACCGGTTGCGCCACGACTGAAGCCGTTCTTAGTGGGCCTGCCCGGCTCGTTTCGTGTCCCCCCACCTGTAAGTGGGAAGGACTCGAGTTGTTGCATGATGCGCGGGGCAGTGCTGGCCGCTTTGAGAAGGATGTCGAGACCTCTCTCAACCGCTGCAGCATCGCCGGTCAGGATGATGCGCCAGGCGTACACGCGCTGCCCGCCGATCTGACGCTTCATGTGATGCTGCGAGAAGTCGACGACGAGGCTGTGCTGCATGGCTGCGTCGAGCATGGCGTCGAGACACACACCCCACTGCGGCCGGTTCTTAACCCGACCCGTGAAGGACGCGCTTCGCTCTTTGACAGCGTCATACACGGTCTCGAAGGAAGCCACCTGCAGAATCCTCTGCTTGAACTCTTCAGCTTGCATCGACCTCACCCTTGTCCGGCGTGCAGACCACGAACGACCTACGGTCGTCGTAGCTCACCTCCGCAGCATCGTTGAAGTACACGCGTCGCTTCCTGCCATCGATCTCTCGACGGAGGTAGCACTCCCCGTTTGCCAAGAGGCCGATGATTTCTTCCGACGTCCACTCGCTTGGCGGCAGAACGATTCGACCGTCCTCGAGCTCGATGAAGTTACAACGGAGCCGGTGCGTCTCACCACTACCCGTCTTCAGCACCAACTCTCCATCTTTTCGGTTGCGGGCATCACCCCATCGCGCGAGGACGTCAAAGTCAGTGATTCGAATCCGAACTTGGTCTTCGGATTCGATTGCGTCGCGGATGTCGGAAGCGATCTGTTGTGGGGAGAGAGTTTCTGCCTTGACCTCCAGGTCCGAGTCGAGCCGAGAGCCCCAGCGACGGAACTCCGCGATCTGCTCGGGAGTTACGAGCTGGGATCGGACAACGGCTTTGATCAACTTGCGATTCATCGAACCTCCACAACAGGAATCGAAACTTTCAAAGTCAGACGCGCATCAAGAAGAGCGGCATCCCGGCCGAACCCGGCGCAGAGCAAAAGCGTCTCTGGCGGCACGGATTCATCCACCAGCAACTCAGCACCAAAAAAGTGACTCTTAGTGCTGGGCTGCTTCCCACCGCTTATGAAGAACCAGTCCCAGAGACGTGTCTGAGTGCCGACGATGAAGGCGAGGGGGCGCATCTGTCTCGTCACGACGATGTCCATCAAACGCCCAACGACGGCCATGGCGTTATCCCGCGCTTTGACCGCAACCTCCTCCACTTCTCCATTCCTCACGATGTCCATCGGCCGTAAACCAGCAAAGTCCACACCGAAATTGGCTGTTGGCTCTGCCTCAGAAACGAAGTGTCGAAAGGTGATAGAACCGCGAGCGTCGATGACAATTTTCTGAACTCGGGGTTTTCTGAGAATCGCTTCGATCGTGCGCAAGAATCCAGCGATACCCGTGTTGCTAGGCACCGGTACCGTCACCTCCACTTCGCGAAGCTCCTTCATCTCCATCAGATCTGCTGCGGTTCTCGCTTGGCTCTTTTTTGCTTTTCATCCTCCTCGAGCAGGCGGAGGAAGAACCGGTTCACGATGTCGGAGATCGTCGTCCGACGCCCCGCGCAATACTTCTGCACAGCGCCCTTCAGTTTCGGATCGATCCGAATGTAGAAGCGGTCACTTTTTTTCATAGCGGACGAATTTGAGACCTTCGAGGTACTCGCGAAGGCCGCTGATGGCTGGGGCTTTGGTAACGAGGAAATCGATGACGAGGTTGTCGATCTTTTCCAACCCCGGGCCATCGACGGTGAGTCCGACGATGTCAGCCTTCAACTTCTCTTCGAGTTCCTTCTTCAAGTTGTGGTTCATACCGATCCAGGTAGGCAACCACTGCCAGTTGAGCTCGACGATCCCAATGTCGGTTTGGACGACGGTGTGCATCAGGGCGTCACCCTGACGTTGCCCTCGATGACAAGTAGAACATCCGTCTCCCGGATCAGGATCTGGTTTTCGGGCATGGAGTAGTTGAGCTGCTTGCCCTGCTTGGTCTGTGCGCCGGCGATGAAAAAGGCGACACGCTCGCCGGCCTTTACGACCGTTGGCACCGGAACGGTCTTGTCTCGGAAGAGTCGTCCAGGCCCAACCGCGATTACCTTCGCCGTTCGGATAGCGTCATCCGCAACGAGGAAGATGTCCCCGTACTTCTTCTCTTGCGGCTCGAGCTCGACGAGGAGCCAGTCGCTGAGGGGCCGGAGGTTCACTCACCACCTGCGAAGTGCTCTGCCGCGGCGTCGACGGGATCCTTGACCGGGATCTCGCTGGTCGAGCGGAACCGTTCCAGGAAAGAGGCAATGCCGAGACGAGCCTTCTCACTGAAGCTGCGGAGCTTGGCGGTGTAGTCCTGCCCGTCGGGGTCGGCGAGACACTGCCCGTCCGGAGTCACCCAGGCCAGGCCCTGGACAATGCGTCCCTTGTCGACGTACCGAACGAAGACAAGCTCAGCCGGCACGGCCGAGATGATGGTGCCGTCGGGCAAATCCGTACGGTCGGTTTCGTGTCGCGTGAGAACGCCCTGTGCACCTTTTCCGCTATTCATTGCATGCTCCTTTCGGCCTCCGCTTTTTCGCGGAGGAAGTCTTCCAGTTTCTTCTTCAGGTCCTGCCGAGTAATCCACCCGGGGTAGTTCCACTCGCGAGGGAGATAGAACCGAGAAGCACCAGTCGCGAGTAGATCGTCAACGCGAACAACCAGCCACGGCGTGCGTTCAGGAGTGCACGACAACGGACGAAACTCTCCCGAGATTTCGATACCATCGTCGACAAATGATCCAAACGAGTTCGCGACCACCGTAAGCTTCTTCCAGCGCCCACTGATGGGTCCCTCGACTTGATCGACACCGCCCTGGTCACGACGTCGCAAGTAGACCTTCTCTCCAAATGCACCGGCCAAGGTGTCGTATCCTGCAAGGAGACGAGGGGGTACCGTTGATGCCTTGTCGCGTACGACGACGGTAATAGGGGGGATGGTCGTGGCATTGATGAAAGCTGTTGGGTCGGTCCGCAGCGTCAAGCGCTCCTTGTCTGACAGCATTTGAGAGAACCCAGGGATGTCCAAGCGCTCCAACTTGACGGGCATGTCCGGATAACCGTTCATCACGTTGGACAGACGGGTCATCATCTTCTTGTAGACAAGATCCATGAACGGAGAGGATGAAACAGTATCTCCCTGCTGCACCACAATCGTGCCGCGATGGACGTATTCGCCCTTCTCCATCCCTGCTTGGCGGGAGTAGCAAAGCGTGATGAGGCTATCCATCCTTCAAGACCCTTTCAGCGTAAGAGCCAGGACGAGAGATTCGATAAACCGTTGCACCGTAAGAGCTGGCAGCGAGATAAACCCGAGTCCCGTCTACCAAAACAAGATGGTCGACCACGCAGCGATGACTGTTTCGAATCGTACGCGTCTGAACGGAAGTGATGGTGGCGCCTTCAAGCAGCAAGCGCACAGCTGCCGGACTGCACTCTCTCTCATCAGGCAGTCCTAAACCGTTGAGCGCTGCGACGGCCTCAAGGGGAGAGACGTCAGCAAGTTGAAGTTTGTCCAAAGCTTGTGGCGAAACGGTGTCGACGAGTTCAGCCTGCTCTCCGCACCAAGGACATGCGTACGTACCCATCTCGAGGACACCGCAGATCTCGTCATCAGCTCCGAGGCTAATTCGGAGAGCGTGAGAACAGGCCGTGCAGACGACGTAGATCAAAACTGCGACGCCCCGTAGTCGTCACTCTCACTATCCGCACTTCCGATCTTAAAGCCGGAGATGATCGGATTTCCGTAGTCGTCTTTGCTCACGGACTTCGGTGCCGGCGCAGGACTCCGCGGCACTCCAGAAGAAAAAGTGACCTCGTTGAGCGGCATCTGAAGAGGTGGAGGTGCCGGCAT
>JACCDR011746857.1_pt1 | contig 10137 bp, 8 predicted proteins | sample 7446431 | NCBI WGS metagenome assembly JACCDR01 (sample SAMN15323443, study PRJNA562643) | freshwater metagenome | isolation source: river surface water | place: USA:Blue River Watershed | collected 2017-08-17 | reverse complement strand
CCCCTGACGAATCCCGCCAAATTCCTTAAGACTAAAGTTTGAAGTCAACCGAATAGTAATTGAATTACTACGCTGGTTAAGACCAAACCTATGAGGGTAATGAGGTCGTGTTTCACTAAAAATATAAATAGGCTGATCCCTGTCAGATCGGGCCAAAGAAATAGGCCGTTGCCCATAAGCAAGATAAAGACGCATACCCTCAGCAGGTAGTTTAGCCATAATTTCTAAATTACGGAATTTCTTTTGAAGATACTTAGTATCATCAGGTGTAAGTCCAGAAATCTCTAAATCATAAAATGCAGATGATGTAATTAACTGAAAAGGAATTTCAATTTCAGAAGAACCACTAGCCGTATTAAACGACTGGTAAAACATACTATCTTCTGGAACTAAAGAATGCTCTGCTTCCATATACATAATCTGGACACCCTGTGCATCTTCTGAACCTGTACTACGATAATATACATTTAATTCAGGCCCATTCGGAATATCATAATTCCATGCATCTACAGGAGAATAAGCAACTCTTGCTAAATTAGTCTTAAAGAAAACATGACTGTTTCCTGTAATAGGATTAATATTAGGATTAAATACTACATCATTAATACACGTATAAGAACCTGCAACATAATAAGATTCGTATCCTGGAATATCAGGATATAATTTAGTGCTATAAGGCTCTCGTGGATTAATAGTATGTGAAGCACCATTATCCATGTTTAAGAAAATGGTGTTATAGTATAATCCCAATCCTTTACCATCAGCATATTCCATAACATCATAATAAGACATTACATTATTTAACTGACGAACCTGAGATTTACTGACGGCACGAGACGGGCTAATAAACTGTAAAACAGCATCATTATTAATTAGATCATAAGAATAAGTCCATAACGAATCCGCAACAGTATTACCTGTAAAGAAAGAACTAACAGTAGTACCTAATTCTAACTGAACACAAGCAACATCAACCTGGGCATCTAACGGTAGGTTGCCCGAAACAGCAGCAGCGCCTAAAAGAATATCATGGTACCCAGTAACTTTAGGCTGAAAAGTAACAATAATACGAGTAAAAGTAGTGCCCATAACATCGGTACTTCTATAAGTAATCTGATTAGTATCATCCAAACGAAACTTATTTGTACCAATGTCTTTATACGGTCGAATACGAGCCATAGCGTTTCTGGCCGTCGTAACACTACCAGATCGTCGAACATAAAAACTTAAAGTGTATGACTGATCTTTATTTAAATATGGGGCAATAGTTTTATTTAAAGCCCAATCAGGCTCTAATAAACTACCTGTATTCCGATAAAAATTAGTAGCGCCCCAAATAGCAGGATAAATAAACGGAGTATTTGCTGCAGGCTCAATAACCCCTCTAATAGCCGTAGTAGTGCTATCGGGCAATCCTGATAATCCACTAATTAAACTATTAGTCTGACGATAAATAGGACCGTAATTGTTGACTAAAGATACTAATTCATGAGACGTTTTCGTTTGAATAGTATTTGTAAAATTAGTTGCTGATGCAAATTTTGCATTGCCTAATAAATTGCGTCGAGAAGAAACTCCGCCGCTTCCCTGAGAATTAAATCTATTAGACTTATTAAGAATCAGATATTCTTTGAAAGGTGTAAGTGTCTGTTTAGCAAACGTAGTGGGTCCGTTAAAGAATTTATTGTCAAGAACCTTTTCTGCATAACCAGAAGAGATAGAGAAAATACCCTCGTTGTTAACCATGTAAACAGAATCACGGAAAGAACAAGCGTGTAAACCACCATTGATACCACTAATAGTTCTAAGAGTTGCATCGGTCCCTCCGGGACTAGATGAATAAACTAATGCATAAGCAGCATCGTCGCATACAATATAAATTGTATCTCCAAACGACAATGCATGGTTAATTCGACTGTCTAAAACCTGAATTCGGCCTCCACCATTGGCTTCAGTAAAATCCATGGGATCAGTAGCCTTACTGTAAAAAAGACTATGATCCGTAACTACCCATAGACGATTCTTATGGATAAACGAATTATTAAAATGAAGAGTTTTAGCCTCAGCATCCGTAGAGGGAATAACAATCTGATTAGTAGTATATGTTAAATCAGAATAAGCATAATTCTGCGGACGATCATCAGACTTTTCATCGACATACAGCATATACATATACGTCTGTGAAGAAGACTTATTAGCATGATCTAAAATTAACCAGTAATTCTTATTGTTATACTTGAAAAAACTAAGAATACGAGTAAATGACCCTACAGGGGGGCCAGCAGCATAAAGTAAAGTAGGGTCCCACATACGTGCAGTTTCACCATTACTGTTTACTGCATACTGAATAGTATCGTTACTATAAACGACCCATTCTTTAAAAAACCCTAAGGCGTCATAAGTAGCCTGTCCACCACTGTGAACATTATTGTAAAAATCTTCATTACTAATACCGTACATACTAGTATGACAACTACGAATATCACGACGGCCTTGAATTCGATTATTTCTAAGTTCTACGTTATGCATACGATGGAATTCGCCGGCTTTATCATCGCCTGTATCATGAACAACAAAACCCTTAGAGCCTTCTAAGGGTAAAGTTGAACGAGTATTCTGATTAACCATAGTAATCCCCATCACCAGCATCCCGAGAACTTACAGAAATACTCGGGTACAAATCATAAGTATCTTCGGGCTGATCTTTAAGACTCTGAACACCTGTACGAAACTCTTGCATTTTAGCAGCGTAACGTTCCATATCGTCATCTTGCTGAGCAACTTGCGCTAAGCAATAATCAACAATACGACTATGATATCCTACAGGAAGGCCAATAACATCAGTGTTAATATTAGCAATAAGATGTAATGGCGGGTCATAAATATAGTCAATAATTAAAGACTGAACAGTATTAGGCGTAGGGAAAAGAGTTAACTTATCTGCCCACACATAACAAACAACACCATCACCACTGACCCCTTCCCCCGAGCCTCCGGTGTATTCGTCAAATTCCTGTAAAGTCAGAACTTTGATCTTGGAGCCGCTGACTTTAACAGAGTGAAGTTTAAGAATATCGGAAGGAAGCGTGTATTCAGTCTGGTTAACAACTGTATTCGTATTAGCGCGCTTTTGCAGTAAATTGTTAGTAATTGCACACTCACGAATACCGTCATTAATCCAATCAAGAACGGTAGAGTCAGTAAACTGAAGCGCCTGCGAATCACCCGCAGTTGATCGCACACGATTAATAACTTCCGAAACCTTCATTATCCAACCCTGTTTCCGTGTTTATCAAAGAAACCCTGACCTGATTTAACAATCAGGTTGTCATTAACCTTATAAGTGTTAAGAGGGCTGCGCATAATATGACGAGCCAAATCATTAGCCTCGGCAATAGCATCCTCGAATTTACGCTTCTGCTGTAATTCTTGTGCCTTTTCCCATGCCCGGACTTCATCATACTCCTGCTTGCCGTTCCTTTGGTCATTATAAATAATGCGAAAAAGAACTCGCTCGTCAAAATCCTCTTCTTCCTGTACGTGAAATAACACATAAGGAGCAGAGTTAACAGGTCTATGAACGATTCTATAGGCCGCCTCTCCGCGCTGGCGCGCGGCCGGCGGCCTATACTCTACATCTAATTCAGGCTCATATTCTTTAATAGAAGCCGTAATTGCCGCCACTTTAGAGTTTACAAACTGTCCGTCAACAAACTCATGAGTGCTCTTTTCAAAGAGACTCTCGCTCATTTTCTTTTTCCTTCATTAACTTAGCAAAAGAGTTGCCAGCCTCTTTATACTTTTTGAGTTCTTCTGGATCATGCTGCATTTCATGGATGGGAGGATTCTTTTCCCAATACTCAAGACTCATGAAATAACACCCTTCAGGATAGACTTAATGGCAGCGTCCAAGCGACGAGCCCAATAGGTAGTACCGTAAGAACTAAGGTGAATAGCATCATAACCAACCATAAAGTCCTGGTTACCGTTGTAAGCAGGGACATTGATGTAACCAGTACCTGTAAGCCATTCAAACTTAGACGGCTGAACGACACCAATTACATTAGCCTGCTGTAATGCTACTTTAGAAAGGTATTCTTCACGAGGTTTAATAACTGTCTCAAAGTCATATAAACCCTTAAAGTAGGACTGAGGCTCCAAGCCTACCCAAATCCAAGGAACGCCAGGAAATTTAGTGCCTAGTTTCCTAAACATAGAACCCATAGTAGCGGCAACTTGGGACTGAGAATACTTTAAATCGTTACCAGAACCATTGACAATACCAATAACAGGATTCATGCTCTTGACTCGATCAAGAGCCTGCATAACTAATGTACTGTCAAAGTTTTTGTCACCTTTAGGAGCATTATCCGAAGGGTTAACAATACCTGAACCGCCCATAGCACAGTTAATATAATTAACACCACTATAAGTAGTAAGATTATTTAAAGGGTTAAGGCTGCTATTAGAAGGGACACTTTCAGAATACGAATCACTAAGAACTAATCCTACAGGACGAGGACTGGGTTTATGAATAGAGCATCCTCCATTCATGGCAATAATATTCTTAGCGTAATTAGCATCCGCGCCGCCCTGGGATGCTAAAAGACCCACAATACGAATCTTATAATATCCGCGCTTAGCAAAATTAAGGTTAAATGTGTGGTATCCAGAAGCAAGAGTATACTGCTGGATAAGAGAATCATTAACTAGTGTACCTGATGCTCGTGTTCCAAGATAATGAGAACCGATTTCCTCATCATCAACAAAAATACGAGCCTCAGGAACCCAAGAACCGAATAAAAAAGCCGAAACAAATGTAAGATACTGACCCTCAAAAAAGAACGTCGCATCAATCGGCTTATTAAATGTATTGTCTCGAGTTCCATCTGAGTTTAACGGTCCCGTTTTAACGGCAGACCAATAATAAGGCGCGCCAAGAGTCCAAACATTTTCGGGAACAAAATTACAATCAGCAACTTTAGGAAGATCCTGTAACGATACAAGATTAGGTGTAAAGTCCCAGCCGTCAAATCCGTTAGCAACTACAGAAACAACACATTTAGAAGTAGAGACTTTACTAGCCGGTGGGTTATAATCAGAGAGATACCTAAGCATATCTCGATTATAGCCACCCTGGCTTGCTCGGGATAATAAAGAAGCACCATCCTGCCCAGCAGATCGCTGAACAGGAATGCCAGCGTTTGCAAGTAAACGCTGGTATTCTACGTCTGCACCACTACCGGGCATTAGATTTCCTTAAATGTGATTCTGGTTATTTTTACGAATAGTAGGACCTGCCTCAACAAGCATCTGAGTAGATCCCTTTTTGTTGTTAGCAGTATTTCCCGTAAGGGCAAGTGTGGCTGCATACGCAAGATCAGCGCCACTCATCTTCTGAGCATTAGCCGCAGAAGTTCCGCTTAACGCAGCAAGTTCGTTACGGTGTTCAATAGCACCCATTATTAAATCCAATCTTCTTTAAGAAGAACGTCCCGAACAGGTTTACCTAAAGCAACCTGCATGTCAGCACTAGTTCGCTGATTAAGTCCTGACTTATCTTTTAAGAAAGCATACTGACGATCGGCTAACGTACCACTAGTGTATCCTAACTGACTGAGCCAGTCAAGTAATTCATCAACCTCACTAGGGCTATCACCATTGTACGTAGATGTAGACTGATTACTTAAACCATCCCAAGAACATTCAGCCGTATCCCCGTCAAAATAAGGGCCTTGCTAAGTTTTTAGTGCCTTTGGCAGCCATTAACATATCGTTCAGTCCTTAGGTTTGGCTAAATATAACAAAGGCGGGTATTGCTTAGATGCTCCGTTGGAGTCTGGATTTAAGCAATACCCGCCTTCATTAAAATCAGCCAGCCGTGATACCCGTCATCACACCGCTGGTGTTACGGCGCTTAGTAGCAAACTCCCAATACTGCTTCATGAGAGCCTCCCACGCGTCGTAGTTACGGACCCACTTCCAAATGGAGTTGTCCTTATCCTCCCACGACCACGGCTTATCGCGGTAAATCGTGTACTTATCCTCGTCCACGAACCACATCTTACCAGCAGGAGCATCCACGTCAGTAACGACGGGGATATCCGTGTCGTAAGCAAATGCAAGGCCCGTAAAGCCACCCTCAAAGTCCTTAGTACCCGTGAATCGACGCTGAGTAGTAAGGAGGTTGAAGTAAGCACGGCGAGAAGCAAGATCGGTAAAGATAACCGAAGGACGACCACCCTTAACCTGAAGAGTATCACACATCTTAATCATGCGAGACTCGCTTAACGCACCCACGCCCGGATCAACCGACGACGACCAAGTAGGCTCAGTCGTGCTCGAAAGGTTAAATAACGGAGCCGTAGAGTCCGTAATAAGAGAAGTAAGTCCCTGAGGCTCACGGCCGTAGTTACCAGCACGGACAACAACGTCACCAATAGAAACACCCGCAGAAAGTGCAGGAGTAAACGTAATGTCGCCCGTAGCCTCATTAATACCCGTAACCGTAGCATTAGCAACTCGCGTAGAAGCACCGTTAGACGAGAGAATATCAATCTTCATATCAAGATCAATATACTTAATATCGTCAAAGCCACTAGAGCCCAGGCTAACGGTAGTAGCACCCGAAGCAGCAGTAGCGTCAGTAGTACCAAGAACGCCAAGACCGTTACCCCAAAGAATACGGTTAGTATCCTTCTTGATATCGTTCTTAAGGCCATTCATTTCCTCGGTAAGAGCCGAAGAAAATGCCTGGTAGTTAGTCTCCACTAAGTCCATCGCCTGGCCCGTCATCTGGACTCGGCCATAACCGTAACGGAGAGGAACACGAACACTCTGCCAGCCCTGCTGACCTGCATTCTGTAACTGCTCGTTTTCGTTACGGTAACCGATACCAGTGTTACGACGAGTGTGCAGCGGGAAAGTAACATACTTGCCGCCAACAGTGCTCTCAACACCATTAGACGACTTCTCAATACGCTTAGTAAGCGTAATCTCGTTCTCTAACTGTTCCTCAATACGAGGACCATAAATTTCTTTAGTAATTGCGTTAACCGTAGTTAAATCAGCAGGCATTTTAGTTCCCTTCGTTATTGCCTGAACGTAATAAATTAGCTACAATAGAATTAACATCGCCGTCTTTCAGTTTACCATACTGAATAGGTTCCTGAGGAAGACCGCTACCGCTTCCACTGCCACCCATAACCGTAGGTGGGGGAGTAGAAATTTCGGTGTTGTTCTGTTCGGCTAACTTTTGGGCCGCCTGGTTAACCGCTTCATTATAGCGCTTAACTGCTGATTCACCGTCAAGTCCATTTGCCAGGTACGTAAGTACCATCATATCATCAAACTCGCCATGAGCCTCATGAAGTTCTTTAAGAACCTTTTCGGCCTGAGCATTCTGTTCTTCTTCCTGCTGCTTGGCCTGTTCTTCTTGGTCTTTCTTATTAATAGTCTCCTGAAGACTATTAACAGTTTCCTGTAAAGCCTTTAACTGAGGGTCAGTCATTTCATTCTCATAACCATTATCTTCAAGAGACTGCTGCTGTTCTGCTGCGGCAACGGCCTGAGCAAAACCTAACTGATCGCCAGTTAATTCAAAAGCCTTAATCGCATCTTTAATTGTAGTTTCAGGGTCTGTATTAAGAGCCTGGACTAAACCTAAAGCCTGTTCGATAACTTCCGGAGGAATATCGTTTTCAATAAACGGCTGATAACCGCTGTAACTATCTTTGTATTCCTTAAGTTCTTTCTGAACTCCATTATCCCACTTGTCAAGAACCGGCTTAACAAGACTGTGTAAGTCAGAAGGAAGAATATCGTAAAGTTCCTGATGCGCAGGATGCCCGCCAAGACTATTATCCTGCTGCTGGTTGTTATCGTCGTCCGTGCCCATTATATGCCCTTTCGGAAGGCGGTGGTCAGACCGTTCCTTCACTCTGTATATTATCGTAATGCCAACATCGCCACAAGTGTTTCCTTAAGTAGTTATTACTAGTGCCCCCGCAGTGGCGGTATGCGGGGGCCTAGCAGAGTAACTACTACTGACCCAGTATTAATGTTACTCATCTTGGGCTGAGCATCCCAAGTTTTATCTCCCTACAGGGAGTTAACCTTAGTCATCATAACCGATGAAAGTAACCTGCTCTGCAGGTGTCCAACCGCCCTTAACGTACTTAATCCATTTACGCTTGCCATTAACCACAGTATCGTCACCCTCGTAAGACTTGATAATATCTCCGGCCTTTTTATGACCGATGATTTTGTGGTGTCGACCAGGGCCGGCAAAAATATAAGTCGATCCATCTTTATCATTAACACGATACTTACGAACGCGCTTTAACGGCACATCAGGATACTGAGGCTTACGATCAGATGTATACTGTGCAGGAGGTTTAGTGTTCTCCTGATAATGTAAATGGTCCCCACGAACATTGCCAGTAGCGCCGCTATAAGCAATGTGATCGCCCATTTTAACTGTCTGACCTAAGTTAACACGCTCTTTACTTAAATGAGCGTACAAACAATAAACGCCGGCCTTAGTAAGAATGACTACCTGAATACCGTATGCGGGGCCATAGCCTCCACCATTGCCCGCATAAACGACACGACCACCAGCAGTTGCAACGACCTTAGTTCCCGAAGGGCATCCATAATCAATACCGCGATGGATATAAGTAGGGTCGAAATTAGCCTTTTGGCGGTACCCTAATGTAACAGGATACTTACTATCTACTGGCCTCATCAGTCATTCCTATTCGTTTGCGCGGGATTACCCTGCTGAGCCTTGGCTTCTTTAATTTTAGTGTCAAGTCGCGTTTTATAAGCGTCTTGGAGTAACTTTGCCTCATGAGCCTCCTGCTTACGCTTCTCGTCATTAAAATTAAATTCTAATTGCTGCTGATGTAAGTCATCTTTATTAGTCTGGTCTTGCTCTAAACTAGCAGCCTGCTGTTCCTGCATAGCAGCCTGTTGTTCTGCCTGAGCCTGAGCGTTAGGGTCTTCTGGCATAACATTAGGATTCTGAACCTCGCCCATTTGACCCATAACATTATTCTGTAATGCCTGCTGGTGAGTCTGAACGTGAAGTTCAAACATTTCTTTAATAGAATCATCCAACAGTTCAAATTCCTGAGTCTTACGGAAATTGTTATGGAACATAATGTGGGCTTCGTGATTATCCCACGAGTTAACAGGGAAAGGACTCTGTGGAGCCCATTTCTCTCCGTCCTCGTGTACATAATCATCTTCTTCATCCTTAATAGGCTGTTGATCTGGGCCTACAGGAGGATTAAGCATAAGACGAACTTCTTCTGGGTCCATCTTAGCCATACGAAGATTCTCACGCTGAGCCTGTTTCTTATCAATAAGTAACTCATCGAGAGCCTTATCAAATGCGCCCATCTGTAAGATTTCCATGCCAGTAGCCGGATCAAGCCAGCCATTCTGCATGAATTCCGTAATCATCGCCTGTCGGGCTGCCTTACTGAACGGTAATGCCGATCCCGACTGAATCTTAACGTCAGTGTTGCCCTTAAGATCGTTTCCTCGCCACAAACGCGCTTCAAAATCACGATCTGAACCAACTCGCTTAACGATGCGAGGCTCCGTCCAATACTTTGAAACATACTTAAGGTAATGCCTTCCTAACTTCTCCATTGAATTCTCAATAGAACTCACCTGATAACTTAGCTTATTATCATCCTGTTCCTGTAGGAATGAAATAGCAGTACCAGATGTAATAGCATTGTTAGGAGTGTCACCACGACTAATCTCATGCTGACCAGTTAAGTCATCAATATCTTGATTAAGAATACCGACTTCGTTAGTAAAACTCGCAGGAACTTCAACGCCAGGCATCCATGTAGGTGCTTCAAATCCAGGAGTATAAGGAATACCCTGTCCAGGCTCAGAATTAATCTGTCGAGGATTAACAGAACCTCGTGGATAAAGTAACTTAGGCTTACCAACCATATTACGAATCTCAATCATCTGAGAACGTGTACGGTTAAGTTCCTTATTAAGAGGAATAATATCCTCTACAACACTGGCTCCATAAAAACTACCAGTAGGCATACCATCATACTTATAGAAAGGATAATCCTTAAAAGGCCACGGCCATTCATCGCGTTCCTG
>JACCDR011377094.1_pt1 | contig 10138 bp, 12 predicted proteins | sample 7446431 | NCBI WGS metagenome assembly JACCDR01 (sample SAMN15323443, study PRJNA562643) | freshwater metagenome | isolation source: river surface water | place: USA:Blue River Watershed | collected 2017-08-17 | reverse complement strand
GGACGGCGAGACCGCACTGACCGTCGACACCACTCCCGAGGAGTAGCGACATGCGACCGAAGAGAGAGACCGACCCCATGGGCTCGGAGGCCGAGGTGCGCCCGCAGGTCGCCGAGGCGCCCGCCCCCGCCGCCTCCGCGGGACCTCCCGTTGCCCCTCCTGCGCCGCCCGAGCCCGAGGCGCCTGCCCGGATGACGGTCGGCGAGTGGGCCATTCAGAAGGGCCATTCGGCCGAGGCGTTCAACCGCCTGCGCCGAGCGCAAAAGCGTCCGCCGTTCCGCGGCGATCGGCACAAGGGCCCGGATGTGCGCGTCGTGCGTGCATTCAAGGGCTGGAACGTCGCGACCGCGCCGAATGGGCAGCTCCGCGGCGAGGACTTCCGCGTCACCGAAGCCGAATACGACGAAGCCGTTCGCGCAGCCTACGAAGAGTGCGGCTGCGGCGAGACGGGGAGGAACTGAGCCATGGCCGTCGCGATCCCGAACGCATCGATCACCATCCGAGACAACGGGCTCGGCATCGTCTCGTCCGGCCCCGATGGCGTCTGCGCGCTCATCGGCACGAGCTCCGGCGGCGTCGCCGGGACGTTCTACGCCTACGCCGGCGCCGACACCAATGGCATCGGTGACGACCTCGGCGAGGGGCCTCTGCCGGACCAGCTGGTCAAGCACCTGCTCCACGGCGGCGGGCGCGCGACATACGGCTACAAGGTCTCTCCCTCGACCCCTGGCGCCTCGAGCGCCGTCACGCGGTCGGGCGGCACCTCGGGGCCGACGCTCACCGTTTCGGGCACGCCCAGCGATTACGCCGACGCCAGGATCGTCATCGTCGACGGCGGCGCGCGCGGCACCGCAACGTTCCAATACTCCGACGACGGCGGGGACACCTACACCGACCCGATCGCGACCGCTGCGACGTACCTGCTCGACAGCGGCGTGACCGCGACCTTCCCCACCTCGAACGCGACCATGACCGGTTCGCCGAACGACGTGGATTTCACGACCACCACGATCACGCGCAACACCGGCTCGTTCGTCACCGATGGCTTCCACATCGGGATGACGATCACCATCACCGGGACGGCGTCCAACAACGTCACGGTGGGGCCCCTGACGAACGTCACTGCGACCGTGCTCACCGTCGCGAGCGGGCTCGTCGTCGAGGCCAACGTCGCGACTGCCGCCATCACGGGCGTCCAGCTCTACGTCGCCGGCGAAACCTACTCGTGGACGGACACCGCTCCGATCATGAGCACGACCAACGTCGGCGACGCAATCGACGCGCTCATCGATGCTCCTTTCGACGTCGAGTGCGTGCACGTGCTCGGGCAGGCGGCCTCACCCGCCGCGTCCGCCACGATGGCCACGCTCCTCGCCACCAAGATGGAAGCCGCGTGGGCTGCGCACCGCTACATGTTCGCCGTCTTCGAGGCGCCCGCCGATACGCCCGCCAACATCGCGAGCGCGTTCGCCAACTTCGAGGACAAGGCGGTCATGGGGTGCGCCGGCTTCGCCGAGATCATCAATGACCGCACCGGCGCCGTCGAAAAGCGCTCCTCGGCGCGCGTCATCGTCCCGCGAATCGCGCGCAACCCGATCGCGATCCGCCTCGAGCGCGACGCCGCGGACTCCGACCTCGATTCGCTGTCGGACGTCGACGAGCTCGTGCCCGCCGGCGCCGCCGCGAGCAGCGGCTACCTCGACGAAGACAAGACCCCGCTGCTCAATGCAGCGCACTTCTCCACGCTGCGCACGATCTCGGGCCGCGCCGGGTTCTACATCACCAACCCGCTCACGATGGCGGCGGACACGAGCGACTTTCAGCAGCTCCAGTACCTCCGGATCATCCTGAAGGCGGCGCGCGTCTGGTACCTGTTCGCGCTCACGCAGCTCGGGCGCCGCGTGCCGACGTCGCCGACCGGCACGATCAAGCCTACCTTCGCCAAGGCCATCGAGGACGCGGGACGCAATGCGATCAAGGTCGCGCTCGGCGACGCCATCAGCGACGCCCGCGTGCTGGTCAATCGCAATGACCAGATCGTCAGCGATCCGACGCTGCGGGCGAAGGTCCGCGTGAAGGTCGACGGCTACATAGTCACGTTCGACTCGGACATTGGCCTGACCGCGAATCTCACCGCGCTCGCCGCGTAATCGCGCACCACCACAGAGAGGGATTCACCGATGGGACTCATGCAGTTTCCCAAGCGGACGGGCTTCTTGTACTCGCACAAGAGCCTCACCGTCACCCAAGGCAGCGAGGCGCTGAAGGGCGTCACCTCGTTCAAAATCTCGCCCAAGATCGAGGGGCGGGAGCTGCAATACGCGACCGGCCCCATCGCCCTCGGGCGCCCTCGGGGGAACCTCTCGGTGGAGATCGAGATCGAGTTCTCGATGCAGTCGTTCTACGACTTCATCGCGGCGCATCCTGCGTGGCTCTTCGAGGAGTTCACGTTCACCGCGGTGTACGAGGAGGGCTCGGACCGCGCAGAGCTCACCGTCATCGGGGCGACGTTCGAGGAGACCGAGATCGGCAGCGAGGACACCGAGGCCAGCAAGGTCTCGCTCTCCGGTATGGCGCTCGACCTCGAGATCAACGGCACCAGCGTAAGCGACGCCGACGCACTCGGGACGTCGCTCGGCCTCGTGTTCAGCGTCGCCGGGAGCCTCTTCTAATGCCCCGCTACGAGACCGGCGGGATCGAGGTCGAGGCGCGGCGCCCGCCCCCGCGCGAGCTTTCACGAATCTACGCCGGCGGCCCGAGCGCGCTCGAGCACGAGAGCATGAAGGCGCTGTGCAAAGCCGTCATGACGCCGGCGGACTTCCGCCGGGTGTGCGAGCAGCGCCCGCGAGCGTTCGTCGCGCTCGGCGCCCTCATCCTCGAAGAGGCCGGCGGATCGGGCGAGGTCGAGCAGCTCGAGGAGTGGGAAGTCCCCGAGGGCGAGTTTGCAGATGCCTACGTCCGCGAGAGCGACAAGAGCAGGAAGCTCTTCCCCGAGGAGGGCGATCGCCGCGCGCAGGTGTTCCCCGTGGTCGTTCGCATCGCGGCGCGCCCGAGCGAGCCACGATCGATGCTGCTCCGAATGCCGAAGGACAAGGAGGTCGATCGGGTCAAGGTTTTCACCTTCGAGGCCTGCAAGGGGCTCGTCGACGGAATCACGCTTTGGAGCTCGCCGCCGGTCGACACGATCGAATCCGACTGCCCGGCGCTGTACTTCCTCCTCGCGCGCTACGCGCTCAACCTCGCCGGCGACTGGGAGGCCGAGCGCCTGGGGGAATAGATGCGCTCCGGGCTGCGGCACGGAGCGACATGGCGCGCGAGGCGCGGCAGCTGCTCGCGTCGAACGGCGTGGACCCCGACGACGCCTCGACCGAGGCGCTGGCCGGCGCCATTGCGCAGGTCGACTTTCGCCGAATGGTCGTGAAGTTCTTTGAAGGCATGAGCTCGGGCGCTGAGAAACGCAATGGCTGACTCGCTGACGTGGAAACTCACGCTCAAAGACGGCGTGAGCGGCCCCGCGTCCAAGGCGTCGTCGGCACTGAAGGGTGTGGAGAAGGGGCTCGAGGGTCTGCAGCGCAAGAGCAAGGCGCGCATGGCCGGCGGCAAAAAGCTCTTCGACGTCTCGGAAATCAAGCGCGCCGATGGCGACATCGAGCGCATGCAGAAGCGCGTCAAAAACCTAGGCAAGGTCTGGAAAGACGTCCAACGGCCGGTGCGCGCTGGCGGCAAGGTCTTCGCCGGCGCCGCCGCAGTCATGGGCGGACTTGCCATCGCGGCCACCGCTGCGGGGGTTGGATTGGGCGTCGCGGCCGCGTCGCAGATCTATCAGGCGCAGGCTTTCAAGGCGGACACAATGTTCGCCTTCCAGCAGATTCTCAAGTCGCGCGGCGAGGCCGAGCGAGTCTTCGCCCTCGTCGGCAAGACGTCGTTCAAGACAGGATCGGACCTCAAAGAGTCGCTCGCGGCGATGAATACCCTTCTCGCGCAGGGGTTCAAGGCGGACTTCGCCGACGAGCTCATGCGCGCGATGGCCGACCTTCGGACGCTGAACCCGCAGACGGACATGGCGGGCATCATCAGGGCCGTCGCGCAGATCAAAAACACCGGCCGGCTGCAGGGCGACGAGTTGAACCAGCTCGCCAATGCTGGCGTCAGCGTCGAGGGTGTCTACAGGCAGATCGCCAAGGCGATGAAGCTCACCGACAAGCCGGGGCAAGAGGCCTGGCAGCAGGTGCGCAAGCTTCAGGAAGCCGGCAAGGTCGACGCGAACACCGCCATTGGCGCCATCATGGCCTCGATCAAGGAGACGACCGGCGGCGAGTTTGGCTCCGTCTCGAGTGCGAAGGCCGACACCTCGATTTCCGGCATGATGGCCCGGCTTCTGAACCTCAAGGATCAGATGCTGATGGCGGTCAACGTCGATTGGTCGCCCATCAGCCGCGCGATCGGCAAGGTCATGGCGGCGATGCAGTCGCCCGCGGGCAAGAAATTCCTGCAGGCCATCGGCGATGGCATCAGCTCCGTTCTCGGCCGCCTCGACAAGATTTCGCAGGCCGACCTCGAGAAGTGGCTCGATAAGGGCACGACGGCGGCTACGGCGCTCGCCTCGGTGCTCGGGTCAATGCTCGACGTGGCGATTGCACTCCAGCCGGCCTTCATGGCTGCGGCCGACGCCATTACGGTGATTTGGGCAGCGGCATCGAAGATCTGGGGCGCCGTCGCGAGTACGCTCGAGGCGGCGTCGAAACTCGACGTCGTCGGCATGTTCAACCAAGTGGGCGTCGGCATCGTGACCGGCATCGTCTCCGGCATCGTGCCGGGCCCCATCGTCGAGGCGGTGACCGCCGCCGCCGCCGCCGGCCTGTACGCGGCAAAGAGCCTCCTCGGCATTCGGTCCCCCTCGACGGAGTACCGCGACATGTACCTGCAGACGGGCCGCGGTGCCGTCATCGGCATCGAGCGCTCAATGCCGCAGGTCGTCGCCGCAAACGAGAACATGGCGCGATCGTCGATCGCGGCCGCGCAGGTCCGCGCGACGATGCTGCCGCCGAGCGTCGCAGCAAACAGCAACATCGAGCCGCCGGTGCGCTCGCGCGGCGAAGAGGCCGGCTACCACGCGGGCGAGGTCGTCGGGCAGACGTTCTCCAACGCGACGACGAACAACGGCGCCCCGATCGTCAATATCGGCTCGGTCCAGACGCAGGCGACGGACGCCAAGGGCATCGCGAGCTCGCTCGCTGGCGAGCTGAGAAACGCGCTGGTGGCCAATGGGTAATCCGATCCCGGCGCAGCCGTGGACGGGCCAGGAGCGTTTCTGGTCGCAGCTCACGATCGAGGACCGCGAGGTGCCCGGGCTCGCCGCCGTCGAGGTCGAGCGCGAAAACAAGGTCGACAAGAAAAAGGCGAAGGCCGAGAACAACTCCAAAAAGGAGAGCGCCGGCGCCGATGACGCGAAGGTGAAGATCACAATTCGCATCCTCACCAAGGCCGCGCACGACACGTTCACGAGCGAGATCCTTCCGATCATCGAGCCGACGCCTGGCAAAAAGACGCTCAAGCCGATTGCAGCGAAGCACGCGACGCTGGCCGCGCGCCAAGTGCCCGCGATCGTCGTGCTGAAGGTACGGGGTCCCGTCATCAAAGGCGGACTCGTCGAGTATGAGATTGACGCTGAGGAGCAGCGCGCCCCGACGCCGGCCCCTCGACTCGGCAAGGGCGGGGCGCCCGCGTTCGGCAACTGCGCCGACCTGTATCTCGCGCTCACCAAGGCGCAGAACGCCTACGTTCAGGCTCGCGGCCGCATCGGTGCTCTCGACGTGCAGCTGGCGCAGGCACAGGCCCTCCCGTTCGCGACCAACACGCAGAACGAGATCCGGCTGCAGCGAGAGCAGGCCATCAGCGAGGCCGACGCGGCCCAGTTCAAGGCGAGCGTGATCGAAGGGACGATGCGGACGCAGAAATGCCCGCAGGTCGTCCCGCCGAAGCCGGGGCCCAAGACGGTCTCGGGGAGCGGATCGGCGGGCGCATGAGCTTCGCCACGGTCGCCGGCATCCCGATCACGCGAGGCCGGTTCACGTTCCGGCTCGCGGGCGCGTGGGACGCGGACATGACCGTCCAGGCCGACGTGACCGACGGGCTCGATGGCGCGGTCGAGATCGTCATCGGCTCGACGACGCTCCGGGGCACCTCGAGCGTGGTGGGCGTCGACGCGGGGCACGCCGTCTCACTTCGCGTCACGGGCGGCGCCGGCGGTCTCGACGTCGCTGCGCCCGCAAAGGGCTTCAACAGCGCCACGCGGCAGACCGTGCTCGACGATGCTCTGAGCCTCGGAGGGGAGCGCCTCTCTGCCGACAGCGACAGCGCTGTCACGAGCGTCCAGCTCGACGCGTGGGTGCGTGTGGCGTCCAACGTCGCCGATGCCGTCTGGCGGGTCGCAGAGAGCGCCGGCGCTGGCTGGCGCGTGCTCCCTGACGGGTCGGTTTGGATCGGCTCGGAGACATGGCCCGAGGTCGACGAGGCGGAGATCGTCATCGAGAGCGAGGACCCGCCGAACCGCACGATCGTCGCTGCGCTCGAGGAGCTCACCATCCTGCCGGGGACGACGTTCGCCGGGCAGAGGGTCTCCGAGGCGACCTACGACCTCGACGACGTCGCGATGCGGTGCCGAGCGACCTACGGGGAGGCGCGCGGGACGCTCGAGGTGCTCCTCGGCGGGTTCGTCCAGCGCGAGGAGGCGCACCGCGACTACGAGGCCTCCTACGGGTGCCGGGCGGTCGCGCAGAACGCGGACGGGACGCTCGAGCTCCAGCCATACGTCGACCGGATCCCCGGCCTCTCAAAGGTCCGCGTGAAGCCGGGCCTGCCGGGCGTCGGCTCGTTCGAGATCCAGCCGCCGGTCGACGTGACGCTGGCCTTCGAGGGCGGTGACCCATCGAAGCCGGTCGTCACCGGGTTTGCGCTCGGGTCCGTGCGGAAGCTCGTTGTGGACGCACTCCAAGAACTGCTGCTCGGCGGCGCCGGCGCGGTCGACGGCGTCGTCCTCGGCAACCCGCTGATCCAAGCATTCGCCGCGCACACGCACTCGTATGTGAACGTTGCGGCGGCGGCGACAACGGGCCCTCCGACCGCCCCGCTCCCCGCATCGATCGCGTCCAACAAGGTCAAGGCGGCCCCCTGATGGCGTCCACCTACGGCGAAGACATCTCGGTCTTCTACCAGGGAGACCAGGACATCGATCCCACCGGCGAGCTCATCAGCGGCCCGCGGCGCGTGCTCGAGGCGTGCGCGAAGCGGCTGATGACGGTTCAAGGCACGATGTTCTGGGATCCTGAATACGGCTACGACCTGCTCGGCCGGGTCGGCGCGCGTGTGTCTGCGGTGGGCCTCGAGCGGATCCGCAGCGGCATCCGCGCGCAGCTCCTGCTCGAGGAGGCCGTGCAATCGGTGCCGACCATCGAATTCGTGACCGTCGCGACGGGTCAATACCGCGTGACCATCGGCATCGAGCTCGCCGAGGGTCCCTTCGCCCTGGTCCTCTCGGTCAACACGCTGACGACGAAGATCGTCGCCACGGGGAGCGCCTGATGCCGTCATACGAGGACCAGATCGTTCCCGAGACCGCCGAGTCGATCGAGGCAACCGCCCTCGCCCTCGCGCAGGCGAACCAGCTCCCGGTGACGTCGTGGCAGACGGGGTCGACCTATCACACGTGGACCAAGTTTTTCTCGGACGCGCTCGCGCGCGCCTGGTTCGCGGTGACGCAGATCGCGCGCGGCTACGTGCTCGGGCGGGACAGCACCGGCGAGCTCCTCTCGAGCGGCGAATGGTTGACCGAGGTCCTGCGGAGCCAATACGACGAGGAGCGCACGCCAGCCGTCTTCACCATCGGAGAGTGCGTGCTCGAGGACGCCGGCGGGGGGCCGCACACCATCACCGCCGGCCAGGTACGCGTCGCGACCGCCGCAGGGATCGAGTTCACCGCGACGTCATCGGGGACGCTGCCGCTCAATGGGACGCTCACGGTCACGGTGACCGCCAACTCGCCAGGGTCCGCCTGGAACGTCCCCAACGAGACGATTACGCGCCTCGTGACCGCGTTCCCCACCGTGACGGTGAGCAACCCGGAGATCGGGACGACGGGCACGTGGATCACGCAGCTCGGAGCCGACCTCGAGAGCGACGACGCAGCGACCGATCGCGCTCCGCTCAAGTGGTCGACCCTCTCGACCGGATCGCCCGACGACGCGTACAAGTTTTGGGCTTTGTCGTGGCCGGGCGTCACCCGTGCATCGGTGGACAGCAGGCAGCCGGACGGGCCGAACACGCTGCGGGTGTACGTCGACAACGCGGCCGTGATCGGGCCCCTCGCCGCCGACCTATCGGCGCGCGCGCCGAGCGGCACCCGGGTGACGACCCTCGCGGCCACCACGACTGTCATTGCGGTGCCCGGCGTGGTGACGGTCGCATCCGCGTTCCGCGCGACCGCGCAGGCAGAGGTCGAGGCCGCGATCGCTGCGCTGGCGCTCGAGGTCGATATCGGTGGCCTCGTGATCCAGTCGGAGATCGTCCAGCGCATCATGAACGGGTCGGGCGTGTCGGACTTCGCCATGGGCTCGGCGTGGGCGGGGTCCCCGAACATCCAACTTGCTGCGAGCGCGATGCCGCAATTCGACCTCGGCGACCTCGAATACGTGGAGACGCCGTGACCTGGCAGACGTGGCTAGAAGGGCGGCTCCCGCGCTGGCTTCTCCAGCCGTTCGGGCTTCGCTTCACCTCGACCTTCGCCGGGCTGCTCGACGCGTACGAGGAGGGTGCCCGCCAGGCGACGCTGCAGGGCTTCGTGGAGCTCTGCGACGATGGCGCCGTCGAGCACCACGCGCGAGCGCGCAACCTCGAGCGCCTGCCGGATGAGACCCTGCCGGCGCTTCGGATCCGCGCGCTGGGCGCGTGGGACTTCTGGTCGACCATCCACCGGTCAACCGAGCTCGCGGCGTACTTCGCCCTCGTGCTCGGCATCGACGAGTCGAGCGTCACCGTCTACGACCAGGCCAACGACGATTGGCAGGCCGGCGCGGTCGCGGACGACGACGACAGCAACGCCGACAACGCCGCGAGGCACGCTGTCGTCATCACGCAGCCGCATCCGTGGGAGCGGCCGGAGGTCGGCGAAGACGTGATCGTTTCGGCCGAGACTCTGCTTGGGACGACGATGCGATCCAGCGAGTTGTCGCGCCTGCGCCGCGCCTACCAAAAGCACCGCCCCGGCAACCTCGTCGGCATTGACGCATTCGTCGTGTTCGACGCCGCCACGGCCGAGGACATCCGCACCGACCACGAGCCCGCCGGAGTTGACCTCATTCGGCTTCCACTCCACGGCGCGATGGTCGGCTACTCGCATCACGGCACCATCGTCGGGCCAACCGCCCGGCTCGGAAGGCGCTTTTCATGAAGACGATCGCGATCAATACCGGCGCCTCGTTCCCCGCTGGTCTCTCCGCGCTGCAGGACGGCGATCAGTTCCGCGAGAGCAACACCGACCAAACGGCGCAGGACACGGCCGACGGGCTCGGATACCTGAAAGGCCAGCTCGACGGCGCCGCGTGGGAGTCCAACAACGGCACCTACACCGGGCAAAACACGTTCACCGATACCGTGACGGTCGACGGGGCGGACCTCGTGCTCGACAACGGCGCCGTCCTCGACGCCGGCGCCGGCCAGTTCAATGGGACCCTCACCGCCGCGGACATGGCGTACCTACGCGGAGGCGTGGCAGTGGCAGTCCAGACTGGCGGCGACGGGGCCACTGTGATCAGCCCGAACGTGACCGTCGTTCGGGTTCCAGCCATCTCGCAGAACCGCGTCTACACGCTTCCGAGCGTCGTAGGGCTGACCGATGGCCACCTCGTCATCGTTCGCCGCGTCGACACTACGGCCGCCTACACCTTGACCGTTCAGGACCCGACCGGGCCAACGACCCTCGGCGTCATCTCAGCGAGCGCGGCGGGGTGGCTAGCCTTCTTCAAGGCCGGCGCGAACTGGCGCCTCCTCATGTGGGGCGGCACCGTCACCAGCCTTTCGACGACGCCCTAGCAGGCGTCGTGGTCGTACTCGAGGCCGAGCTCCGGCCAGCACCTCGGATTGC
>JACCDR010265278.1_pt1 | contig 10138 bp, 9 predicted proteins | sample 7446431 | NCBI WGS metagenome assembly JACCDR01 (sample SAMN15323443, study PRJNA562643) | freshwater metagenome | isolation source: river surface water | place: USA:Blue River Watershed | collected 2017-08-17 | reverse complement strand
AGGTGTACTAATAGGACGTATTTCCTGCAAGGAATGTTGCACATCTACTGTACAATTTTACAGAGAGTGTTTGTTTGAAAATTGGAATATGCATTGAATATCGTGAAGTGATCTCTTGATCACAAGAGTGGCGGGGCGTAGCGCAGCCTGGTAGCGCGACGGCTTTGGGTGCTGTAGGTCGGTGGTTCAAATCCACTCGCCCCGTCCACCTATCCTCGTAGGTTAAAACGAGGTTACTTCACGGTATTCAAGTCAAAGTTGATTGCAGATTGAAAATTTAATGTTGGTGCTTTAGCGGGAGGGGTACACCCGTTCTCATTCCGAACACGGCAGTTAAGGCTCCCATCGCCGAAGGTACTCCGAAAGGGGCAGAATAGGTAGGCGCCAACATTAAGTTTTCAATCAACTCCGATATCTCAATAAAACACCCACTCGTATGAGTGGGTGTTTTATTGAGATTTAGAGCTTCGCTCTATTGAAAACTTAATGTAAGCCCAACCGCAAGGGAATAGGTCCGCCGTACCGGCGCTGTCCACTCATTGGATACTTTATTTCGCTTAGACTCATAAAGTCTCTCAATGAGTCTTGCGAAATGGGTCCCATCCCATTTCTCACGCCAACATAAAATAACAGTCGTTCGTATATGGTATTTTCTCCCTCGGAGGTCGAAACTACCATTGCGCCGACAGAAGCAAAGCTATAGTCGTGGCGCAGCCACTCCTTGTTTTGCGTTCCAGCGATTCTCCCTCGGTAGGTCGAATCGGGAACTAAATTCGAAATAGTCGCTACGCTCGTTTTCTCATTTAACATTAAGTTTTCTTGCTCTGACGTAAGGGAATGGGTCTGCCTTACTTTTACAAACGAATAAGTAAATTGATGCTCGCATACATTTAGCTTAGTTGCGGGATTGGGAGAATGGTGTACTGTATGCAGCAGTAAGCTTGAGTTAGACAGGGCAGGGTGCTTTAACGGCTGGTCAATACTAGCTCCTGAACACATAGGGAGGATTGGCTATCAAAGATGCTTTGCACACCGGTCTGGGTACATCAGAGGGGATGAAACCAGATCCACTCACTAGCGTTGGGAACTCCTCGGCACTCCCAAACGATAGTGAGCCTGTCGCGCCGCGGCGAGGAAGGAGGGTCGATGCATACCAAGCGGGTTGTGCTCACCTTTCTCCGCCGTGGCGTTTTTCATTTGGTACAATAAGAGTCATGATACAACTCGAGGGTGTTCGCATGTGGGCGTTTTGGCGTCGGTTTCAGTACGGAGTGATGTACTTTACCGTACTGGCTTTAATGAGTGTGGGGGTCTATTACCAGTACTTCTACCAAGCACCAACTTGTTTTGATGGTAAGCAGAATGCCGAGGAGCTTGGTGTTGACTGTGGCGGGGCTTGTGTACGCTACTGTGCCTTTACGGTCGCTCCACCTGTAGTGAAGTGGGCAGAGAGCTTTCCTGCTAATGTGGGGCAGTATAACGCGGTGGCGTATGTCGAGAACAAGAATCAGCTGGCCGGTACCCCTGAACTTTCGTATACCTTCACCTTACGTGATCGCGAGGGGGTGATCACCGAAAAACGCGGCACGACAGTCCTGCCGCCAGATAGTATTTACCCGATTTTTGAAGGACGTATCGACACTGGTGGTCGAGTGCCAACTGAGACCACCCTCGAACTCGAACCAGCCGAGATGTGGGTACCATATGCGTATGGACGGGCCCAGTTCCGGACGGCTGACCTCACCCTCACCGGAGCTGATGACCGACCGCGTCTGACGGCTCGAATCGAGAATACAGAGCTAGTACCTGCTACTGCCATCGAAGTCGTTGCTACCATTTTTGACTCGCGCGGCAATCCGCTTACCGCCTCACAAACATTTCTTGATACCTTGGCTGGGCGAACCAGTCGCGACCTAACCTTTACGTGGCCACAGCCAATTGCTAAGACACTCCGTAGTTGTGAAGTACCGACTGATGTTATCGTTGCGATAGACCTCTCCGGTAGTATGAATAATGATGGTGCAAATCCTCCTGAGCCAGTGACCTCTGTACTTGCGGCGGCTGAGAACTTCGTAGGCCAGCTACGTCCTGATGATCGTGTGAGTGTGGTGACGTTTGCTACACAGGCCACCATTAACTCGCCGTTACTGACTGATCGTAGTACCACCCGTGATCTCATCAAGCGTCTTACCATCAAGCCAGAAGAAGAGCGTGGTACCACCAACACCGGCGACGCGCTCAAAAAGGCCCGTGAAGAGCTCCTCTCACCGCGGCATAGTCCAGATGCGCGGAGTGTTATCGTACTCCTCACGGACGGTCTCGCGACTGCTCCAGGTGAAGATCCAGATGCATATGCGCGTGAAGAGGCCGCTAAGGTAGCAGCCGAAGACATCACCGTCTTCACTATCGGCCTTGGGCAGGCAGTTAATATGGACTTCCTCCGTTCGATTGCCTCAACACCCGAGCAAGCTTATGCAGCACCGGCGACCAGCACACTTCGTTCTATTTATAGTGCGATTACTGCCGCTATTTGTGAGGATGGGGCGGCGCGTATTGATGTTATACCTAAAACCCGCTCCAACTTCTCTCCGTTGAAATCAGACTTGTAGCCGACAACTTCTTTGTTGGCTTCGCCAAAGAAACATTCACCGTACATATCAGTACGCCTCATACTTCTTCGTCTTGCCGCCTCGAATTTGTCTGACTACAAGACTGATTTATAAGTAGTGATTGCTGAGTTGCGGCAATTGGGACAGCTGGTAGACTGGTACCACTATGCACGGATTGCGGGTATTTTTTCGGTCATTTGACGTGATCTTGGTCGGAGCCATGCTCTTTTTGACGCTCATTGGTCTCGTCACCATGTACTCCTATCAGGGCGACAACGTCTACTTCAATCGGCAATTGATATGGATCGGTGGTGCCTGTATTACCCTCTGTATTGCTTTGCTACCAGACTACCGTGTACTACGAGTTGGTAATACCACGTTCTTTTTATACCTCGCTATCATTGCGGCGCTGATTCTCGTACTTTTTATTGGTGAGATTACCCTTGGTGCTCAAAGTCGATTTGACCTGGGGTTTTTCTCGCTTCAACCAGCCGATCCAGCGAAGCTCGTGTTGATCATTGTGCTGGCGAAATACTTTGCCAAGCGGCACGAACACATTGGTGATATTAGACATATTATAGTGTCGGGGTTGTATGCCTTTGGTATCTTTGGACTCGTCTTTATTCAGCCAGACTTCGGGTCGGCGGTTATATTGTTTTTCATTTGGCTGGGGATGATCTTGGTGGCAGGGATAAAGCTCCGGCACCTAGCGGTAGTATTTACCGCCGGTACGATTGCTTTTGGTCTCATGTGGCAGTTTGTTTTTCTCGATTATCAGAAGACACGTATCCTTACATTTCTTGATCCCTTGGCTGACATTCAGGGGGCAGGATACAACGCCTATCAGTCAACAGTAGCCGTCGGTTCAGGAGAAATATTCGGAAAAGGAATTGGCTATGGCACTCAGTCAAAACTGCTGTTTTTGCCAGAATATGAGACTGACTTTATTTTTGCTGCATTTGCCGAAGAGTGGGGGATAGTTGGTGTACTCCTGTTGTTTACTGGATTTGGTGTGGTGATTTGGCGGCTTCTGTATCATGCGGTTATGGGTGCAAGTAACTTTGAGACGTTATTTGCTGTTGGTGTGGCGGTATTATTTATTGCGCACTTCTTTGTGCATATTGGTATGAATATTGGTGTACTGCCCGTGACTGGTACTACGGTACCGTTTTTGAGTTATGGAGGATCGCACTTGATGACCGAGTTTATTGCGGTTGGTATGGTACTGGCGATGCGTCGGCACAATCGACTCGCTACCAAGCAAGAGACTGATGTAATCCTCGGTTAAATCTTCTGACCACTAAGAGCCCACAACACTCTCGAGTGTTGGCGGTGGGGGAGTACCAATTTTGCCCACATTATAGATAGTGACAGCGACACCAATAATAATGATGGTCACCAGCAAAAATGTCGCCATGCGTGGTGAGGTAGCGATACCGTACCGCAATAAAAAGCGTGCAAAGGAACTTCGTGTCACCTGGCGGGTACTTATATTATTCTGCTCTTCGTCGAACTGGATTCGGTTCATGATGGTGCTACCATTGTAACGATAAAAAGCGCAGAGCGCTTTTGTTTATGAACAGTCACCCGTAAACAATCATTTTCTGACCACTTAGCTAGGTATAATAGGTCTATGCAGAAATCAGGTGTGTCGCGGGGCTTTACCCTCATTGAATTGATGGTGGTTATTACTATCATTGGTCTTTTGGCGAGTACCATCCTCGCAGCGCTCAATACGTCACGCATCAGTGCGCGAGACTCGCAGCGTATCCAAGAGGCGCGTCAGTTCGTCAACGCGCTTGAAATATATCGCAATCAAAACGGACGGTATCCTTGTTCGGGAGGCTCACTCTTGTGTGCGGCAGGTTCGGTTGGAGGGGCTGCCGCAGCAGTGGTCAAATCAACCAGCACTCCGACCGGTATGGCGGCCAGTGTTCGAACAACACTTAATATGAATCCAAACAACGACTCCGTTGCACCAGAGGCTATTGTGTATCGTGTTGGTAGTGCTTCAGGAGATAACAACGGCACACTCATTACCACGTATACGATTCTTGTTTACCAAGAACGTCTCACGTCATGGTGTGAAATCAATGTTGGTGGGGCAGGACATAGTGCGTACAGCTTTACTGCTTGCCCGATTTCCTCACTATAACGCTTTATACATAGCTGCAGTCGCTTCGGCCATAGATTTCACGGTGCGAGTTGAGAGATAGTCAGCTAGTGCGGTGGCGCGCCTCACAGCATCGTCTTTGTCGGTGAGGGTATTGTGTATAGCGCCGGCGAGTTCCTCGACATTATCAGCAGGAACCAACAACCCTTTTTCTGTGTCTGTGATGATATCTGTTATGCCACCAACATTGGTTGCGACGATTGGTACGTGAGCTAGTCCGGCCTCATGTATAACATACCCATATGATTCTGATGCCGAAGCCAGAACAAACACGTCAGCAGCATGGAGAAAGCGGGCAGCCTCATGAACACTACCGAGCAAAAAAATGTGTTCCTGCATACCATTGCTTTTGATCAGTTTGGCGAGGCGATTGTGTAGCTTGCCTTCACCAATCACGATAAGGCGAAGACGGGGATGAATAGACGTCAGTGAGCGAATGGCACCAAACAGCACCTCGTGACGTTTGATGGGGTGTAGCTCAGCTATACACATAAGCCAAGGATCAGCGATGAATTTTTCAAGAGAAGGGAAGAAGTCTGTCATCTTTTCTCGCGCTTCCGCTCGAGGAAACATTGCTCCGATAGTACGGCCAGGATTGACCACTTGCATCCGCCCTTTTGGTAGCGGCCAATTCATCTGTGCTGCCATACCGGTTGATACAGCGATAGTACGGTGTGAGGCGAGTACCGTTATGTAGTGAAATAATTTGATACACTTCTTTTGCCACCATGACCGGTCTTCGTTAAAAGCCCAGCCATGAGCAGTAAAAATAATTCGGGGTACGCGCGCTAGTCGTGCCGCAATCGCACCAACCGCCCCCGCGACTGAGCTGTTGAGATGGACGATGTCTGGTGACTCATCACGAAACAAACGATAGAGCATTTGGGTTGCACCTAGTGCCGACTTGATACGCATTGAGTTTTCGAGGGTTGGGAGTGGAATAGTTTTGATACCGGCGTTATCGAGCATATCTTTGAGAACACCATTCCCACCCATCGCAACAGTTACAGCAAAAGCAGTCTGATCGAGGTTTGTCGCGAGGTCGTAGACGTAGCGCTGGGCACCACCCCAGTTGCTTTTAGTGATGATAAATAAGACTTTTTTGCGGTCGGGTGCGGTCATAGATGCTCGTAGCATATACTACTTTGAGAGAGAGGAGAAGGTGACGACTTGCTATTTCTCAGGCCTTTTGTACCATAGAGTTATACATGGGCGAACGAACTCGCGAACTACTCGTATTAATTACCGGCGACATTGTCGCTTTTATGGTGTCGCTATGGCTGATGCTTTTGGTGCGCTACCTCGATTGGCCAAGTATTGAACGTATAAATGATCATGTCCCGCCGTTTTTACTCCTCGGCGCTATCTGGCTTGTGACATTTTATATTAGTGGGCTCTACGACAAACATACAACACTGCTAAAAAGTCTCTTGTTCAGTCGTATTCTCAACTGTCAGGTGGTGAATGTTCTCATTGCTGCAGCTGTTTTCTTTACACTACCGCTTGGTATCGCCCCAAAGACCAACCTCGTGATTTATCTCTTCATCTCAGTTGGTTTGGTCACATATTGGCGGTTGTCGGTATATCCACGATTTACACCAAAGCGGGACAAGCGGGCGATTCTGCTTGCTGACGGCCCGGATGCTATCGAACTGGTAGACGAAGTAAACAACAACGACCGCTATACCTATTCATTTGTACGTATCATCGATAGTTCAACCGCGAGCCAGGTGCCTGATTTTGCCAACAAAATTATTGCCTTGGTTGAGAAAGAGGGGATTGAGATCATTGTGGCGGATCCTCACCAGCCGTACCTCGAAGCGGTCCTGCCGGCTCTGTTTGATAAGGCATTTATCAACTTTGAACTCACGTTCCTTGATTTTTATCAGGCGTACGAAGACACGTTCGATCGTGTGCCACTCTCAGCGCTGCGGTATGACTGGTTTCTCGCCCATGTCTCACAATCAAAAAGTCTTATCTACGATGTGATAAAACGTTCTATCGATATCATTGGTTCAGTACTCCTGGGCTCCGCTTTCTGCCTTATGCTGCCTTTTATTTATCTCGCGATGCGTATTGAGGGTAAGGGACCAGTGTTTATTACACAGGATCGTATCGGACAGTACAACTGGCCACTGACAATCTACAAGCTACGGACCATGACCAAGAACTTTGCCGGAAGCAGTACCTGGACCAAAGAGGATGAGAAATTGGATAATGTCGTGACGCGCGTCGGTGCCTTCTTGCGCAAGACGAGTATTGATGAGATTCCTCAGGTCTGGTCAATTCTCCGTGGTGATATGTCACTGATTGGTCCTCGTAATGATATTGCAGGACTAGGACAACGACTCGCCGAAGAAATCCCGTATTATAAAATCCGCTACTTCGTAAAACCGGGCGTAACTGGTTGGGCACAGACGAACCAGCACTATATGACGAATTCCATCAGTCCGCAGTCAATCGAGGAGTCTCGGATACGGTTTGCGTATGACCTCTATTATGTGAAAAATCGTTCGCTCTGGCTTGATATAGCTATTGGGCTACGAACCATCAAAACAGTACTATCTCGTTTTGGTGTCACTATTCGTCTGCCGTATTAGTTGTAGCAATAACGGTACGATTTTGCGTGCCATGGTATACTTTTTCTCATATGCAACAAACGGTTTTTATTGTCGGAGGAGCTGGCTATATCGGCGAAATGCTCTGTGATCAGATGAGTAAGCGTGATGATGTCGCGCAGATTGTAGCGCTCGACAAAGAGCCACAATCAGACTTTTCGAAGGCCATTCCAAAACTCACCTACATACAGCACAACATGGCTGATGATGGGTGGCAGGAACAGGTAGCTAAACACAACCCAACGGTTGTTGTGCATACAGCTTGGCAGATTCGCGCTATGTATGGTCAGTCACACGAACAGTGGCGCTGGAACGTTGAGGGTTCAGACAAAATATTCGCTTTCGCGTTCGGCACACCGTCAGTAGAAAAGATTGTTTATTTCTCGACGGCTTCTTCATATAGTGCCCGAGCGAACAACACCCTCGAACATCGCTTTACTGAACTCGAAGGTTTCCGTGACGATGACTATATCTATGCGCACGAAAAGAAAGAGACTGAAGAACGTCTCAAGGCTTTGTTTGATGCACACAAAGCTGATGGACAAGCGACCCCACAGGTCTTTATCGTACGACCAGCAGCCATCACCGGTCCGCGCGGTCGCTATATGCGGATTCGCTTTGGATTGCAGTCTGCCCTCCAGGGAAACCTCAAGGGTAGCCCGGTCTATCGGCTCGTGACCGCACTCACTGCCTTTGTACCAGCGACCAAGGGTTGGGTACGGCAGTTCATCCATGAAGATGATGTGAATGATATCGTCGCCAAATTTGCGTTTGAGCCATTTAGTCAGGATTATGTGGTCTTTAACATCACTCCCGAAGGTGATCCAGTACTGGCGCCTGATATGGCTCAGGCGGTAGGGAAGCGTATCCTCCGTATAGAGCCATGGATGGCACGAGTGGCGTTCTTCTTCTTTTGGCATGCTACGCGGGGTAAAGTCCCGACCTGTCCTGGGTCATGGCGTTTCTACTCATATCCGGTAGTGATGAGTGGCGCAAAGCTCGCGACTGTCTACCAGTGTAAGTATTCAAGTAAGGACGCGTTCCAATACACCGATGGCCGTTACGAATCATACGTACCTGAGGCATTGCGACGATCAAGATCAAATTAGCACAAAAAGACAAAACGACCGGCGTACGCCGGTCGTTTTGTCTTTTTGTGGTATACTCGTGCTCATATGATTGTTGATGGGCGAGCGCTTGCGAGCGAGATTATTGCTGATATCAGTGAGACCACGAGCCGGATGGATGACCTGCCGCTCCTCGCCGTCTTTACCTGTGCACCGAATTTTGAGACCAAGAAGTTTCTGGATCTAAAGACAAAACGTGCTGGGGAGGCCGGAATCGCACTTGAACTCATCGAGATGCAGCCGACGGTGACCATAAAAGACATGAAGACCGCTATTGCACAGGTGGTCGGTGACAGTGACGGTATTATCATTCAGTTTCCGTTTCCACATATTGCTACGACCGATTTGATTCCATTGATTCCGGCTTCGCATGATGTTGATATGATGCAGTATGAGGGACAACTTGAGGGTACCTTGCCACCAGTGGTAGGAGCGATTGATGCGATTAGTCATGCTTATGGGGTAGATTGGATAGGGAAAGAGGTGGTAGTAGTAGGGAATGGTCGACTGGTCGGAACTCCGGCAGCAATGTACGCCATGGCGAGAGGTGCTAGTGTCACCGTTGTGACCAAAGAAGCTTATGATACCGAAGCAATTACCCGTGCCGATATTGTGATACTTGGAGCCGGCGCCCCAGGCTTGCTGACTCCAGACATGGTCAAAGAAGGGGTAGTAGTGTTTGATGCTGGTACCTCTGAAGAAGGGGGGATGCTCGTTGGAGATGCAGATAAGGCGGTGGCAGATAAGGCGAGTCTCTTTACTCCGGTGCCAGGAGGAATTGGTCCACTCACTATTGCCATCTTGCTCAAAAATGTGCTCTATTTGGCAAAAAAGCGTAGAAGCGACAACGTTTCTGTGGTATAAAGGGGCATTATTGCCTAAGTTTCTTTTATGAACCAGTCAACCCAAGGTAAAGATTCCTCCCCCCAGGTGGAATCATTCATCCGTGTCTTTCGTGCGCTTATTGTGCTCGCCCTTGGACTTATTGTCGGCTATTTTATCTGGCACAACGCCACTGCACCGGATGCTGGTCATCCGTTTAAGCTTGGTCTTGACCTAGCGGGTGGTAGTCACCTTGTCTACGTGGCCGACGTGTCTTCGATTGATGCGGCTGAAGTACCGGCACTCATGACTGTTCTCAAAGACGTGATTGAGCGTCGCATCAACGTCTTTGGTGTATCGGAGCCAATCATTCAGGTTGAAGAGAGTAGCTTTGCTGCCGCCGAAGCGCAGCACCGTCTGGTGGTTGAATTGCCTGGGGTCACTGACGTGGAAGCAGCGGTCGCAGAAATTGGTCGTACACCGCTACTTGAATTTAAGTTAGTAAATGAAAAAGTCCTCGTAGCCCAACAGCAAGCCGAGCAACTGCAGCAGAGTGCATCGGGTAGTGGTGCTATCGTTGGTAACATCAAGGTCAATGGCGAGTCAGTGGAAGGGCAGGAAGCCTACGTCGACACCGGCCTCACTGGTCGTTACCTCGAGCGGGCACAGCTTGAGTTCGCGGGAGGTCAATCAGGACAGCTTGCAAACGAACCCTTGGTTGGGATTAGTTTCACTCCAGAGGGGGCGGCTTTGTTCGAGAAAATTACTCGTGAGCATGTAGGAGAAAGT
>JACCDR011383603.1_pt1 | contig 10141 bp, 19 predicted proteins | sample 7446431 | NCBI WGS metagenome assembly JACCDR01 (sample SAMN15323443, study PRJNA562643) | freshwater metagenome | isolation source: river surface water | place: USA:Blue River Watershed | collected 2017-08-17 | reverse complement strand
TGACCCGTTTCGCCGTGCGAATTGGGGGGGCCAATTCGTCAAGTATTTTGGGGTTTATTATTTTCTGGAAAATATATTTCGGCGGTAGGTAATGGGGGGTAGGGGGTGCGCGGCCGCGTGGTCCCGCCCGGGGGCCCCCTGACCCCCAAGCCATTGACGGGTCAGCGGAATTAATCCCGGGATTAATCCGGCGTTTGCGTGAAACCCCCGGGAAGCTCGATACTAAGGGTGTCGGGAATCCTCCCGGCACAACCTGAAAGGACCAGACTCATGAGCACCAACTCCCGCGCTGCCCGTTCCACCCGCAAGGCCGACCCGAACGCCCAGAAGGCCGAACCCAAGGCCGCCAAGCTGCCCAAGGCCCTCCAGCTGGCGACCGCCAGCGTCCACAATGCCCTGACCGCGTGGGGCAAGGCCGACGGGGCCGCCGTGGGCGCGCTGGTCGCCTGCTACGTCGCCGCCGCCGTCCCGGGCATCGAGCTCAAGGGCGCGGACGTCTGCAAGGCCGCGCCCCACCTGACCGAGGCCGCCGGCAACGTCTACGCCGCGCGCTTCAACGCCGCCGCCAAGGCCGCCGCGATCATCGGCACGGCCGCCACGCGCGACCTGATCCGGGACGCGGCCGACCAGCCCGGCAAGAAGTGGCAGAACATCGAGGCCGCGCTCGGGGGCGTCCGCAAGGCCGCCAAGGCCGACGGCATCACCAAGGCGACCGCGTCGCAGGTCGCGGAGCTCCGGGAGAAGGGCGCGGAGGCCGTCGTGGAGAAGTCCGTGGCGCGCAAGGCCCCGCGCGGCCCCAAGGCTCCCGCCGCTGCCAAGCCGGGCCCGGTGACCGAGGTCAAGGCCGCCGACGTGCCCAAGGCCGCCGAGGCGATCATGGCCGCGCTCGACGTGCAGATGCAGGCGATCACCCGCCTGCCCGTGGACGCGAACCGCAAGGGCGCCCAGACGGACGCGATCAAGGCCCTCCAGAACGCGCGGGAGGCGTTGGTCAAGCTCACCAAGTAATCCCCAGCGTGACCGGCCCCGCTGCCCGAAAGGGTGGCGGGGCTTTTTTGTGCCCGGCGTTCGGCGCCCGGGCCCTTCATGATAGTTCGCGAATTGCCCGGCCAGTACGCTCGCTGGAATTAATCCCGGGATTAACCTATGGGCAATCCATTGCACGGACTGTACTAAGACGATTCGTCACATGACCCCATTATTCCGCATCGGCGGGCTCTGCTGGGGGCCAGCACGCCTGCTGTATGCGCCCGGAAATATGCACGGGTGCCGACTCATATGCAATGCTGAATTGACCAGTCGAGTTCAGTGGGCGAATCCACGAACTAGGGAACAAATGATAGTTCGGGAATTGGACGGCTCTAGGCGGGAATATGTGCCCTGTAAGTTATAGGGTTCGATGTGGCAAAAATCCAGCAGGAATTAGCCACGATATGATTAAGTAATCGTGCGTCGCCGGTATTGGGGGGCACGCGCCCAATCTGTGCAGTAGCGTACTCAGGTGTTAATAGTCACTTAGTAAGCCCGCCGGGAATTAGCCACGAAATGTCACATGCCTTAACGAATTGGTGGGTCGGATTCTGCATCAGATGGAAAAGCGCCGAGCGATCGTCTGTATATTAGTGTTTTAATATAATAATGATTACTAGATAGCTGTAACGATTCGCAAAGACACAGACCCCCGTACGCGCAACCCTGACCGGCTGGCTACGTTTTGGGCTAGCTGAATGGAGGGTCCCCCTCTTGTTTCGCCGCGCACACATCAAGCGTGATTAAGTATTATATTAATCCCGATAGCCCCTCCATCATCGCGCCGATTCGCCCTCGCGCCCCACCATCACCTAGCCCCATAACATATAGCCCCGTGGTACACTACGCGCTCGCCCCCCTCACCCGGACACCCTCGCATGGACCTCGCCTCCGACTTCGCCCGTCTCGCCACCGTTCCATCCGCAGGCCCTGCGCCGGCAACCTCTCCAGCGTCCCGGGAAGCACCTCCGGTGCCGGGGCCGCAGCGGCGTGCAGGCCGCCCGCGGCGCGAGGAGCACGTGCGGTTCGCGAGCCTGTGCCGGCCGGCGAACGCGCGAGGCTGCATCGAGTGGACGGGCGCGACGTCGATCGGTGGCGCGCCGACCTTCACGGTCTGGGAGAACGGCAAGCTGAAACTGGTGCTCGCGCGCCGGCACCTGTGGATGCGCCTGCATGGATCCGCGCCGCCGTCGGTGCGCACCACCTGCTCGAATCCGCTGTGCGTCGCGCCGGCGCACCTCGACGGGCGCACCACTGCCGAGCGGCACGCCGCGGCTATGACCCCGCACCAGCAGCGCAAGCGCAACGCCGCCGACATCGTCGCGAGCCCGAAGGTGCTGGCCGAGTTCCAGAGCCGCGGCCACTGGTCGAAGGTGCAGCTGGCGGTCGAGTACGGCATCAGCGAGCGGCAGGTCGCGGCGATCTGGCAGCACCACGGCCGCTACGCCGCCGGGCAGGGCCCCAAAGCCCCGGCGCCACGCGGGCCTATCATCCCGGCCGCGCCCAGCCCCTCCACCATCGAGCCGGTGCACGTCCCCGATCTGGAGCTCTAGGAAATACTTCGGCGTTACTTACTTGCGCTAAGTCCTTGACTTTGTTATAATAATGGCTGGGACACTCCGTCCCGAGCCGGCCGGCTTTCGGCCCCCGATTAATCCCGGGATTAATTCACAGGACAAGCTCATGGAACTCCAGACCGCCTTAGCCTACTGCGCGTTCATCGTCATGTTCGAGCGCGAGCTCGCCGACGATGCCGTGCCCGAGCAGCACCGCAACAACCCGCGCGCCCACGCCGCGCAGCTGGTGCGCGAGTTCGCCGATGCCGACATTACCGTCAAGCCCATCAGCTGGCTGACGACCGGCGAGGAGGCCGTGATCGCCGCGGCCGTCGAGCTCGACTGCACCACGATCGACGAAGCGGTCGAGCTCTTGCAGGCCGCGTACGACAACCACGGCGTGGCCGGGCGCTTCGCGGTGGTGATCGCCCTCGACTCGCGCCAGATCCCCAACAACGACTGGGCAGTTAATCCCGGGATTAATCCGGCCCGTGATCTGGCATGGGCGATCGACCCCAGCACGCCCGAGGCCGACGTCGCCGAGCACGTGCTGCGCGGCCTGATCGAGCAGGGCAAGCCCGCGACCGTCGGCGGCACCTGCGCCTACCGTGCGCCGGACGGGTGCCGCTGTGCCGTCGGCCTGCTGATCCCCGACAACCTCTACACCCCGACGCTGGAGTGCCGCGGCGTCAGCGAGGTGGTGCACATGCTGTACGGCGGGCCGATCGAGAGCGGGCGCGATCGCCTCTTGCAGGCGCTCCAGATCATGCACGACGTGGTCGGCGCCCGCGACGTCGACGCGAAGTTCACCGCCGACAGCATGATGCTCACGGCCAACGACCTCGGCAGCAGCTATGTCCACGCCAAGAAGGTGATCGTCGAGGCCCTGATCCGAATCAAGGGCGTGGCCCCCAATACCGCAGCGGTGCAGGCCGCGGCCTTGCAGCTGGGCGGCGGGATGCGCGTGATCGCGCTGCGCGACACGCCCTTCGGGCAAGGCGGCATCATCGAGCTCGATGAGGTGGACCCGCCCGCGCAGGGAGAAGCGCAGCAGTCGCCGAGCACCATGCTCGCTGACCTGTTCGATCACCTGCGCGCCACCGGCACGAAGCTGCCGCTCTCGAACTCGCTGTGCGCCCGCCTGCTGCATGACGCGCTCGACGAGTACGTCTCGCCCGACGATGCACCGGCCGTGCTGGAGACGATCGACAACCTGCGCGCGGACCTCGACGTGCTGGCCAATGCGCTCGCTATCCGGGAGCAGCAGTCATGATGAAGCACGAGGACCCGATCATCCTCCCCTGCCCGAAGTGCGGGGACACCGAGCAGCTGTTCGCTCTCGACAAGATCGAGGGCATGGCCGGCATACAGGGATTCGAGCGCGACAAGGACGGCGCGCTGGAACCCGAATACACCGGCGACACCGACATGCTGTGGGACACGCAGCGGCCGCTCTACGAGGAGGCCCCGTACTACTGCCGCGGCTGCTCCTCGCACCTCGCTATCACGGACGGCGCGCTGGTGGTGGTCCACGAGCCCGACGTCGACAACCCGCTGGAGCGGTTCATCGCCGCGGCGCGCGGTCTGCGCATGTGCGTGGACGTGTCCCGCATCAACAACAGCAAGAAGTCTACCGCGCGATGGGAAGCCGCGTGCGAGGCCTTCGACAAAGCGATCGCGGAGGTGAAGTGATGGCCATGTACCGAGTCACATGGGAAATTGACATCGACGACGAGACCCCGCGCGGCGCGGCCGTGCAGGCGCTCGACATCCACCGAGACCCCAACAGCATCGCCACCGTGTTCATGGTGTACGACGCGAGCGGGAGCCCCTTCAAGGTCGACCTCGCGTCGCCGCAGTACGTTGTCGACGGGCACGAGTTCGACCAGACCGAAGCCCCCGATGCGTGGCTGGTGACCGGCGGATTGTTCCCGCCCTTCCGCGTGTTCAGCGTGGACACGCAGGAGCACATCGGCGGCGACTACCGCACGCGCGACGAGGCGCAGGCCGCGGCCGACAAGCTCAACGGCCTGCCCGAGCGGATCGTCGTGCGCGACGGTGCGATCTGGAAAGGAAACAAGCGCCTGCTGGTGATCGCGCGTGGCCAGTGGGGAGACGAGGCGCCCAGCCATGCCGAACTCGCCGAAGCTGAGGCCGAGCTCGCCCGCATCGTGGCTGCGCACTACGGCAGCACCTAGCCGTGCACCTCTGCAAGATCCGCACCTCCACCCTCGTCTGGGTGAACGCCGCAGCTTTCGCTGCGTTCGCTTTCGCTGTCCTTCACTAGGAGAACTGCTATGCCCAAGGTAATCATCGTCGTCAGCGGCGGCAACGTGCAGGCTGCGTTCGCCGACGACCAGTCCATCAACGTGGAAGTAGTTGACCACGACAATCTCGAAGCGGAGGGCCTGTCGACACGCGCCCGCACCGACGTCGAGAACGACGCGATCGCCGGCCTGCATCAGGTGTACTGACGTGGGGAGGAAGCGCATACAGGTGGACCCCATCGGATGGAAGCGCGTGCCCACTGACGCCTTGTCAGTGGTGTTCGCCGCCAGCCAGATGACGGCTGACCAGTGCATGATGATCGGAGGCAACAAGATCCTGTTCGCGGGGCGTTGCGCCGTGAGCGTTGCGCTGGCCCGCGACCAGATGGCGTTCACCAGTCGCGACACGTATAAGGCCGCAGGGTGGGCGGCCAAGATCAAGCCCACCACGCGCATCATGATCCTGCCCCGTACGCACGCGGTCCAGATCAACACCAACAAGTACCGGCTGCGGCCGGCGCACTGCAAGCTGTGCATGCAGGACATTGCGACGCATCCGCACTCGCCAATTAATCCCGGGATTAACCCCGACACGCAAGGACCCACGTCATGAGCAAGAGCAATCCCAAAGAGCAAGACTTACCCGGCGACATCTACAACGTCGAGACCACGCCCGCGGCCGGGTGCTACGCGATCGTCAACACGCGCAGCGGCCGCAGGATCTACTTCCCTGCCGGCGCCTACGTTCCCGGCATCAACTATCATCAGCGCGCCCACGACGCCTGTGTCCGGCGCAACCTGATCAACCATCACGCCCTGCTGCGCCAGAAGCTGGGCGTCGACGACAACGACCCGCTGGAGGTGGTGTTCGCGATGGCCGACCAGTTCATGGCCGACTGGCGCGACACCGACGACGACATGAATCCCATCGACCGCGATCCGGACCTGCCGATCCGCGAGGCGCAACTTGAAGCGGCCAAGGAGCACTACGCGCGGATGCGCCAGCTGCTCGGCATGGGAGGTGCGTAATGGCGCACTTCTATGGCACCGTCAAGGGTAGCCGCGGCGAGGCCTCGCGCCTCGGCGGCAAGGAGTCGGGCATGCGCGTGACGTGCGCCGGCTGGAACGCAGGCATCACCAGCCGTGCGTGCTACCACGAAGGCAAGGATCGCGACCTGTTCTCGGCCGACTTCGACGGCGGCAGCGGCGGGCGCGACGGCCCCCGCATCAGCGTGGACTACTTCCGCGAGGGTGGCGAGTCGCGCGTGCAGCCCAACGCATCGTTCCTGCTGGCGATCCCTGCATCGCACTGGCGCCGCGAGATGGAGATGAACCCGGAGCTCGCCGAGCACCTGCGCCGCATGGTGTTCGTGAACCTCGACACCGTGCCATGAACGCTGCGCCGATCAAGTCGCGCCACGCGATCGACGCGCTGACGCTGGCGTTCAAGGTGCAGGACGGCACGCAGGGCATGCTGCTGATGAACACCGTGGATCCATGGAATCGCAGCGTGGACTTCATCGTGTGTGGCGCCTGCTGCGCTGGCGATCCAGTAGCGGTGGCGAACAAGTGCCTCGACCTGCTGTCGATGTACGGCATCATGCTGGCCTACGGCACGCCCTCACGATCCGACGAGCGGGGAACTGCGCAGTTCTGCCTGCTTTGCACGGGCAACCCAGTGCTCGTCTCGCTACCTACGCTGGAGGATCCCGATGCCCAACATTAACTACTGGCACCGCACCGATCAACTGTCGTTTGCGTTCATGCTGCCACGGATCACGAATGGCTTCGTGCTCCAGTTCAAGACCGTGGAACACGCGACGCCCGTGACCGTGTGCAGCGACTGCTGCAAGGACAAGCCCGAGGCAGTCAGCAAGTTCTGCTTCCGCCTGCACGAAGGTATCCGCCTGCGCCCCTTCGCGTGGCGCAGGAGCAACACGCCCTTCAAGTGCGACATGTGTGGCAAGCAAGGCTGGGTCGCAGTGTCTGGCTGGAGCCAGCGTAGGAGGCGAGGGTGATCGGGCAGATGGAGTCAATAGTCGAGTGGCTGACCGACGGCGAGTACCAGTCGCCCGACATGCTGTCGCTAATTTTTGCGATCCCGGCCACACCGGAGGGGGCAGGGCTTTGTGTACAAACGCGAGGCCGATTCATGGCGTTCTGCCACCGCTGCTGCACCCGACGCTCTGGCAAGGTGGCCGACATCATCCGCGGGCAATTCCGAGAATGGGTATGCGCGAAGCACGCCACGCCGGCGAAAGACGCGCATCTATTCTCTGCGCGGTGCGAGCTATGTCAGGAGGGACTATGGCGTTCGTAAGCTGGCGAGCACACAAGCGCCCGCCCCCGGTGCGCTACAACTGGGGCGGCGAGACGAAGCAACGCTACCCGTGCAGATGCAAGTGCGGGCGGCGCATCACCTTGGCCAAGGCCCCGGACGAGTATGTCCGGTCGCCTCGCTGCAAGCGATGCAAGCAACGCGGCACCATGCGCATCGACCGCCACCGCATGAAGCGCGAGTGGCACGTGCGCCCCTGCAACTGCTACGGCTACAGTTTTCCCCACCACAAGGGTCGCGGGTACTGCGACCACAACCCCAAGCTCACCGCCGAGGACTTGCGTCTGAGGCACGAATCCGGGAGGTACTCATGAACAAGGATCGCAAGAAGCGCATCGAGACGTTACTCGCTGAGATCGAGACGTCGCATACCATCCTGCTCGACGTCATCGCCGAGGAGCGGACGGCGTTCGAGAACACGCCTGAGTCCCTGCAGACCGAGGAGAAGTCGGATCTCGTCGACAACCTCGAACAGGCCGGGTGCAGCATCAGCGACGGCATCGACGAACTGAGGAGCGCGCTCGAATGACTATCATCCCGACCCGCCCCAGCATCTCCGAGCGCCGGCGCCGCCGCCGCGAAGCAATCGTCGTCGTGCTCGGCCTCGCCTTCATCGCCGCGATCATCGGCCTGACCATGTACGGCGCGCTGGCCTGCGGTGCCAACGAGGGGATCGTGCAATGCCTGCGGAATTAATCCCGGGATTAATCGACGACCTCACGCTTCGCATGGCGATTGCCGACAACTACGTGTTCGGCCGCGACGCTGTGTTTAACCAAACCCGGGTGCTCTGGGTATGCGTCAAGCACATGGACTCCAGCAGCGCGAAGGACTACCGCTACTTGAAGCCGCGGCGCGAGTTCGAGGACTGCATGATGTGTCGGCGCGCCCTGCGGCTGGTGCTGGGTGAGCACAACCGAGTGAAGTACTCGCAGCTGATGAACAACTTCACCCCGTCTGTGCATTGCCTGATCGACCCGATTTTCCCAAAGCCCCCGAGGAGCTAACCATGGCTGGCATGCTGACCCTCATTGCAGACGAACAACCGTTCCTCGCTCAGCCCATTGAGCACATCGTGGCGAGCATCACCACCGATCCCAAGATCGTCGGGAAGCTGCGCCCCACCGCGCGCCTGCTGCTGATCGCGCAGCAGTGCGCGCTGATCCACTGGAGGATCCTCGACCAGAACGGTGTTGTGGTCACCTCGTCGGCAGTCACGCCGCGCAAGCCCGGGAAGCGACGCCGCCATGTCCGCTAGATGGCGCACCGGCGACACCCATGGATTGGAGGACCTGCGTGCTAAAAAGTGGGCCGCTGCCCATGCAGCCAACAAGGTCGACCAGCTGACGCTGCTGGTGGAATCGAAAGCCCCGCGCCCGATGGAGCTCCTGCTCTTGCCCATCAAGTCGATGTTCACGAAGCACCCCGAGCGCAACTACATCTGCGTGCGGCACTGGTGGATCGAGAACGGAGGCATCGAGGCGCACATGACCGACGAGGCGTACTACAACATCCTGCGGCGCGCGGTCGCAATCCACCATGACAACGACCGCAACGTCGTCGTCGGCATACGCCGCGAGCGCCAGCCGCACCTCCACTGCAAGCACTGCCGGAAAGATCCCGGCCCCAAGAAAGGACCGTTTTATGACTACGCTGACTGAACTACCCGCCACCGTGCAGGCGGCGATCATCGAGCACTACCGCCCGACGATGTGCGAGGACTCCGACTGGTACGAGAGCACCTACGAGGACTTCATCGCGATCGCCATGGCCTACGGCATCGAGACCTCATCGGCCGACATCCAGTTCTCCGGGTTCTATTCGCAGGGCGACGGCGCCAGCTTCGGCACGGCACGCCTGTCGATCGCCGGCCTGATCACTGCCGGCCGAAAGGCCGTGCAAGATGGCGAGTTCGGCGAGACCGAGAAGTTCGAGGGATACCGGAAAAAGATCCACGAACTCTACGAGCACCTCGACCACCTGTTCGGCACGGCACTGCTGAGCCGCGAGCTCGCAGCATTGCTGGAACAGGAGACCTTTTTCGTGGGCCGCAGCCACTATGGCGGCAACTACTACCACTCGGGCATGATGGACGCCACCTTCGACGAGTCGTACGAGGAGATCAATGGCGAGGAGTACGACGACGTGCTCGCCCGCGCCCCTGAATCATTCCGCAAGTCGCTCGAACAGGTGAAGGACAACATGCTCGACTGGATGCGAGAGATCGCCGACGGGCTCTATGAGGCGCTGCGCGAGGAGAGCGAGTACCGCGAATCCGACGAGTACATCCGTGAGATGCTCGACAACAACGAGCATATGATCGAGAGCTACCTCGACGATAACCCGCTCGACGACGAGGACGACGAGGACGACGAGGACGACGAGCCCTCGCCTCCTTCCACCAAACCGGACTTGATCGCGCCCACCAGACTGGAGGACTGGATACCAGCGATGACTCCGGCGTAAGCTACGCCCCCGCCTTGCGGTGGGGTCCACCATCAAACCAAGGAAAACTTCATGAGTACCCCTCTCGTTGCGTACGACCACGGCGCGGTCCAGAGCCTGCTGCTCGCCGTCGCTCCCTTCAACCTGTTGTTCGACCTGCACAAGGCCAGCGATCGCCTGCGCGCCCAGCTGGTCATCTCGAACACGCACACGCACCTCTACAGCATCCCGATCAACCAGCCCCTTCCGCCCGGCTTCCCGATCGAGCAGGCCTCGCAGGCGGTCAACCCGGTGAACATCGCCGCGGCGCTGTTCTGCATCAACGCCTCGGCCGTCAACTGCTGGCAGTCGCCCGAGCTCGGCGGCGGGCTGGTCTATGCCAACGGCAACTGGACCGACGTGCATCAGGTGCCGTGGGAACCGATCGACCTGATCAAGCCGCCCGCTGCGCCTGCGCCCGCACCTATCACGCCGGCGCCGGTCCCGGCCCCGGTCCCCGCCGCGCC
>JACCDR010642516.1_pt1 | contig 10141 bp, 16 predicted proteins | sample 7446431 | NCBI WGS metagenome assembly JACCDR01 (sample SAMN15323443, study PRJNA562643) | freshwater metagenome | isolation source: river surface water | place: USA:Blue River Watershed | collected 2017-08-17 | reverse complement strand
GCCCGAACCACCCGCACGCTAGAACGACAAGAAAGAACCTATCCTAGGGGGTGGGGCTGGTCTAAGTGCTTGATTTACTTCGTGTTTGTCTTGATGGCAAAATCAAGCGCACTCTTGAACTCACGCTCATAGTTCGCTTTGACCATGTTCTCAGCCACCTTGAAGAACGGGAATCGCACCCGGTAAGACGGATCTCTTTCCACGAACAGCAGCACTGGTTTGACGCCATCACCGAACGCTGAGCTCACCTGCTGCCACACGCCCTGCTCACCGTTGATGGTGGCCACGAAGTACGCACCATTGCGCCGCTTACGGGTAGACCGCTTGCTGCCAGTGGCATTGGCCGAATAGCCCTGCTCACCGAATGCCTTCAGCTGGGATAGCAGCTGCACATACTGAGTGCGCTTCATGTTGCCGTACTGGTCCAGCTTGGCACCAGCAGCCGGCACTGCGTACTGGGTGGACTTCATCAGGCCTCGAGCGATCAGCGCCTTTTCATGCCGCTTCAATTTCCGTGGCCCGCCTTGCACCTGTGGCTGCAGATAGTCAGCAGCTGGTGTGCCTTTCGGAGCGAAGTCCTTGAACCAAACACGAGCCTGCTGTGTGGCCTTGGTGGCAGGCTTCACGAACAGGCTGTTCAGGGTGAACTGCGTCGGCCTGTCCAGATTGCGCTTCATGACCGAGATCTCACCGGCCTTGACCTTCTGCGCCGTCTTGGTCAGCGCCAGTGCGGTGGCGAACGGGATCTGCTCACGCTCGGTTTTTGTCAGAGCCGCTTGAACTGCGGAGAGATTCGTGGAATGAGTCAGTTGCATCGGGAAGTATCCGGAAAGTTGATTCTCCGAATTATGGCGGATCGCCCTGAGATCGGCCACTGTAACGGCTGTAACGGCACCGTAACAGGATTTGTAGACACTCTAAACCCATGTAATGCAAAGCAATTTTGGCCTTTGTCTACATAGTTACATTAATTAATAAGAAATATATTTATATTTATATATATATGCAATGTAACACAGTTTATCTCTTCTCTATATATATCTATTTTTCCCGCCAAAAACGTAGACGACCGTAACAAATCGCCTAAGCGTTTGAATTGCAAAAAGAATTGCTGTTACAAAAACGCTGTTACACTGTTCCACTGTCTACATAAAACCGTATCATTTGGCTGTTTTTTGCCCGATCCTGTGATCAAGTCATGCATGCAGCATGCAAACGGTGTGTAAAATCGATTTGCATAACGCTGATCCGGTTTGCATAGATCGGGGCTGTTTTTTCGTGCCGGCAGGGGGCGCGGGGGAGCTGGCGAGCGGGAATAAAAAAGGCCAGCATGAGCCGGCCTGAAATGGTGTGGTTCGATTAGCCCACAGATGGCTGAGCGATGGCCCGCACCAGCGCCATGATGCCAGTCTGAAGATCAGTCTTGCCAATGGCCGCCCAACGGTCTGGCTCAGCATCGTGAAAGCGACGGAACTCGATGCACTCTTCGGTGGCGCCGTTCCACTCGTTCACTTTGAACCACTGATCGCCAGCGCCTTCGACTGATTTGCGAGCAGCGGCCAACTTGACCTCACGATCGGTCGAAATGCGCCCTGCCAGCTCAGCTTGCAACGCAAGCAGCTCTTGGCCTTTCTCTTTGATGCGATTCATCAGATCGACTTCTTCTTTGATCAGTTCACGATAGCCTTTGATTAAACGATGCTGGTTTTCCAATTTGATGCTCCAAATATTTATTGCAAAATTGCCTGTCTATACTAGACGCCGGCCAATGTATCCGCAAGTAAAAAAGCCCGGCAGAACCGGGCATAAAATCAACAAGCAGGAAACAATGTCGCGGGTGGATTATACGAGTAATTGATCTGGTATGTCTACCACTTCACCCAAATGCCGCTCAACTACTGCGCGGCAGATAGCGATCTGTGGTGTTTCACCTTTGCCCGTATAACAAGTCGGCGGCATGAACGCATAAGCTGCTGGCTTGGCCGCCACTGCCCGACTGATCTTGGCCGTCCACATCGGTTCGGTTCCAGATGCGTTAATGCGCTCGCCATCGTTGCCGATTCTGGTCGCAAAGAACGAGTGCGGCGGATCCAGATAAATCTGATACTCGGCGATGAATCGCCCGCACAACTGCCAGTCGACCGTTGGCCTGAAATCATCCCAAATGATCCACTGAGCGACGGATGGCATTTCGTTGCGTGTCGCCTTAGCCACTGCCCAGTTGAGCGCTCGGCTGTTTAACTCACTGACTTTCAATTTCATGCATTCACCGCCTTAGCCCGCGCCGCCTGCACATCAAGCAGCTCGAACAAATGATTTTTGATCTTCAATGAAACCGCCGTCTCACCACCACGCACTTTGCCAATCGAAGAACGCGCCCACTCGATCGCCTCGGCCAGCTCAGCGTTGGTCATTGAGAACTGCGGTTCATGCGCTAGTTTTGGCGGCACTGGAGGCGACATAATAGATCGTCTGTACAGAGATTGTGGCTTAGGCGGCTTCACTGGTGGCATCTCAGCTGAGCCATAAACCCAGTGCACACAGTCAGTGCAAAACACGCCATGCTTGTGAACGGGAGCATCACAGCCAATACGAGCGCAAGTTGGTATGCTGTTTGTCATAAAAACTTATCCTCCGATAACAAATAGAGAAACCAAGCGCCTAGGCCTGCCAGAACAAGCAGAACGATGCCTAAACCAAATCCAGTAAGCCAAAGCAGCCACTCAGGAATATTAATCGTCATTATGGACGCCCCTTCTTATGGCGGTTTTTGTAACTACGTTTTACGCCTTTCTTCAATTTCTGTGGCGTCCGTCGTGGATGTCCAGTGTGCCGATAGCCTAGTTCTGGCGGCCAAGGCTGTGATTGTTCAATGCTGATGGTCGGCATCAGACCGGAAAGTGCTGCCATGATGGCAACGTTCATAGATGAATTACGCATCTCTACTTGTCCTCTTTAATGATCTCGGTTCTTTGAAATTCCCGCGCTACTTCGCAATGCGCACGCTGTACTTTGTCATAGCAATTCACTCGCATTACCATGTCGCCATCCGACATTCTGTCGCAGAAGTCTAATTGAGGCTTCATCGCTTCAATCTGCTCATTGCTGCACTTGTACTCGGTCACGCGCTCGCAGCCAGACAGGAACGTCACAGCAATGGCCGCTGCGATGGCCCAACATAACCAGGCGCAGTGGATGTGTTTATTTTCGGGTTTCACATAATTTCCTTAGCCGGCGAGCCGGCTCACAGTTGATAACAATCTTTGCCGCCAGAGCGAACCTTTGCAAAACCCATAGAGCGTAGTTCTTCGCCAATAGTGCGAAGCGCCTTCATGTCGCCTTTCCAGCCGTATGCTTTTTCACAGATCTCGCTGCAGGTAACCTTGCGACCGCTGAATGATGCAATGGCAGTCAGCAAACGTTCTGGTGCATCCGTGGTGTAGACACTTGATTCACTGGCAACCATTGGCCCATCAGGGAATCGAGGATCCGCTGGCAATGCGCGCATCAAAGGTTGCGGCGTACGCTTGGCGCGTTCGGCCATCATCGCTTCGGCCATGTGATAGAACGAATTCGCAGCGGCTTCCTGATCGATAGGTGCCGCCGAATCTTTCCTTGACGATAGCCAACCGACCATAGCCGCCATTGCGAATTCATCTAACAGTGTTTTTTGGTTCACATAAAGTCCTTAGCCCGCCGAAACGGGCTGGTTGGTAATCAGATTTTGCCAAAGATTGCGTCTAGTTCGGAATCGTCGTCTGGCAGCGCCGCCTGCACTTCTGGCGTTTCCGCTTTACTCGCGTCTGCAATGTACTCGTGCGGATTCATGTAGGTGGACATGTTCCCAAAGTACTGATCCAGCGCCCACTGCTCGGTTGGTGTTCCGGCCTTCACAAACAGCCGCCCGTTGATAAGTTCGCATTTCATACAATATCCTCAAATAATGCCAGCGACCGGCTGGCGCGGGTTTCTGAATTAGTAGTGGCACCAGCTGGTTTCATAGTCTTCAGCGTACTCGCCGTGATCTAGTTCGATCTGGCCTTTCATCGCGTAGACGTTGAACAGGATCTTTTCAAAGCGATACAGTTTGCCAATAGATAGCTTTTCGCCTGCTTTGCGGTTATCGATCTGCAAACCGATGATGCTCCACTTCAGTGTGCTTTTGTCTTGGCTTAGGTGCAGATCAAACTCACAGTCACGCTTGGATGTGTCTGCATTCTTATCCAGATAGACATGAGCCCACACGCTGCCGTATCTGTTGTCGATTTCAATGATCAGTGTGATCTCACCTTCGGCTTCATCGTCTTTGACGTCCTTCATCACCTGCTGGACTAGCCAAGACAGCGTGATCTGCTCTGGAAGCTCCGTCAGCAGATCTTTCATCTCCTGATCCAGCACCGCGGCCAAACGGTTGTCGTAGAACTGCTGCGTGGCCAGCTTCAGGCGGTTGGTCACATACTCGTGGTACGTTGGCAGATCCGAGATATCTTCCAAGCGCGGCATGATGGCCTTGGTGAACTGCTCTTTCAGTGCCTTGCCCACATCGCTGTAGCTGCGCAGGCAATCGCTGGCGGCATCATCGATCAGCTTATCGACGTACTTGTTGATGGCCTGCTCAAGCGAACCAGACTGGATCCGGTTTTGCAATACTTGCCCGAACATCTCCTGCACCGTTGCAGTCATCGGGTTGATGGTTGGTTCAAATGGTTTTTGTTCTGACATGGTTGTTTCCTCAAATAGCCAGTAAGCGACTGGCGGCGCGTTTGTTATGCAAGCCGTGAGAAAGCACTTACTTGCGTTTTAATTTTTGACTGCTTTTCGGCCCAAGCCCAACCGTCATCCCAACAAGCAATAAATGAGCGCGACCAAGTTAAACGACCGCAATCCTTCCGCTTATCATCGTATGGGTTTGCTGTGCGCGGCTGTCCGGCCTTGAATGCCTCGTATCCTTTCTTGAATGCCCCGCGCATTGCAGGGTTCCAATTGTCAAAACCTTCTGGCTTTACCATTGCTCGGACCTCACGCTAACAAAGATGAATCAATAAAACGGCAGATCTGAATGGGATAAAATCCGTTCTTTTGCTGTCTGCCGCGTGTTTTCGACGCCAAGTGAACATACGTTTTGCCGTCAACTGCTACGCCCACGCCAATGACCTCCCATGTGTCATTGTCCAGTTCAATTATTTTACCCATTGCAACCTCGTAAAGAGACTTCGTTTGTAATGGTTGTATTATTTGCCAATGTTGGCATATTTGCAAGTATTTGAACGAACAAATATCAAAAAAAGACCGGCATTGCTGCCGGCCAAACCTCACACACAGGGAAATCACTGAATAATACTGAGCGGAACCGCCGTCACACGTTGCACTGGCTGGCCTTTGCCGATCCGCACTGGATTGTGGATCGCCTCGGCGCCTTGTAGCCGCTTCAGGGTGCGGCCCCAGTTGCCCGCCCATGGCGTGTCATCGAGCAGCTTGGCGATGCCGGTATGGCTGTTCGAGATCCAGAAAACACTATCGCGCTCTGGCACTCGGATCCCGATCCGGTTCAGCGCCGCTTGCGCATCGTCCTCGGTCACCTCGTTGTCACGCACCGCATAGCTGGCGATCGCGATGAGCTCACCCACACTGCGCTCGGTGTTCGCCATGGTGCCAGTCACGCGGATCACCTTTTCCAGCACCGTGGCAATGCAGCGCTGCTCGTCGCTCTGCTCTTCGATGCTCTGCACCTCGGCCCAGTCCTGAGACGCGATCCACTGCTCGGCCTGTTCCTGTGTCACCTGCCCGTTCGAGTGCAGCGCGAAGGCACCGGCCAGCAATGAGCCGATCTGATCACCAAGCCGCTTGCTGCCCAGTACCGCGGCACCGGCATTCGAGAACACTTCGGTGTTGTGGCGGATGGCAGGGATCAGCCGGATCGCCCTTGCGTGCAGGCGTTCTACCCACTGCGGCGTGAGCACCGATTCGATCAAGTCCTCGAGCGCTTCAAACTGCTGCTTGGCGTCCGGATCCGTGTTGCGGCGCATGCCGAGCACGCTCACCCGCGTTCTGGCCGCGTGCTGCTTGATGTTGGTGGTGACCGAGCTGAACGCGAAACAGCTGCGGATCTTGTAGCTGACCGCACGACCACCGGCCGAGCCCTTCACCGTAAGCGCTTCGTCTTCAGAGCTGGATACCGTCACCAGCTGCATGATCTCATCGATACGCGCCGCGGATGATTTTTTCTCGGATTCGGCTTCGTCAAAAATGACTGCCAGCGCATCGTGCTGCAGAACCTGCTGCACACCGGCCTTGGTGGTGTCGCCCTTCACGTACAGGCTCATGCGACCAAGGCAGCGCTTGATGATGCGGCCCATCACCGTCGACTTACCTGTACCAGCGCCACCTGTGATCCAGACGTGCGGCCGCCACCGTAGTGCGCCACACACGATCGCCGTCATGATCCAGCCAGACAGCAGCATGGCGTTGACTGGCTTTTCCCAGCTGATGCGTTGGCAGATCTTCACCAGCTCGTGCGCCTCGGCACTGGCCAGCGGGTTATCGAGATTCACCGGCAGTTCCAGCGCCTGTTCGTAAATGTACCGACTCGGTACCTGATGCACAGGGAACGCTTCACCGGCCACAATGACGCGGTTGCCTAGGTGGATGGTTGGCCGGCCATCGTCCCACCAAGCGCCACGGCCGCGAGTCATATCCGGATTGTAGATGCCTGCTTTCTGCGACTGCTGCAGCATGCTGTTGATCGCCATATCCCAGTCCACGCCGCTCTTGCGACCACCAGGCGCGATGCGTTCCCAGTAGTGCAGCGGCGCGAGCTCGAGCAGGTTGTTTTTCGTGTGGCTGGCGGCCGCCATGCTGAGCACCTGATTCGAGCCGTTGGCCATGTAATGATGCGTGAGCATGCCGTTGCCGTTCTTCAGGAACCCAAGGAACCGGAACGGCCGATCGTCAGGCACTTCAAACGCGACGTCGGCGCCGAACTCGTGCAGCTCTGGCGGCAGTGAGTAGTCGAGATAATCCGGCATTGGCGGCAGTTCTGGTTCTGCCTGCGTGGTGCGCGGTGGTCGTGGATCGCGCATGTTCTTGATAAACTCATCGGCCTTGGCGGTATCCCAGCCATCGTGATCGGCCAAGTCCCAACCTTCGGGTGATCCTTCTGGCGGATCGACCACCATCACGTGGCTCGTGAGCTCACTCACATACTGCAGCACACCCGGCTTGAGCTGGCCGCGCTTGTCCAGCCAGCCTTCCATCGCAGCGAACCCTGCCGCGTCGTTGTCTGGCTGCAGAACCAGCAACCGGCCGGCGAGCGGTGACCAGTCCACGTGCTGAATGGCCTTGCTGCCACCCGGCCAACTGACCACGGCCATGGAAGGATACAGCAGCTGTGCGGCGTCGGCGGTTTTCTCGCCTTCGACAATCAGCACGATCGCGCTCGGATTGGCCGTCAGGCTGTGCAGGCCATAGAGCGGCCGCGGCTTAGGAAATGACTTCCACCGCCACTTGCCGTCGATCCACCGACAGCACACCACGTCCTTATCCAGACGCCCATCCTCGCGGGTGAACTCATACCGGCACGCGTAGCCAAGCAGCTGGCCCTGCTCGTTGCGGTAAGCCCACTTAGCTACGATCGGGAACTTCTCAAACTTCGTGCCGACACGCTTAGAAAACGCAGATGGCGGCGCCACGTTCTCTGGCGCGATCTCGAGCGGTTCGCACTGGTCCTGCTCTGGCTCTGGATCCGGCCGTTTGGTGACTTCCCGCATTGGCGCCGGCTCAGTGCCACTCAGGCCGAGTTGCGAGGCCAGTTCCTTCGCTGCTGGTCCCTGCTCATCATTGTGGAACAGGTACGCGTACAGGCTCACCGGATCCTTGCCGTTGTCACCTGTGGCGAAGTCAGACCAAACGCCAGTCTTGGTGTTGATCTTGAAGCTGCCGCGGCCTTTGTCACTGCGCGTTGGGTTGCGTGCCACCCATTCATTGCCGGATGGTTCGCCATCAGGACACCAACGGCGGACAAGTTCTGGAAAAATTGAGAGTGCGTGTGAATTGATTTGGTCAAACGGGATCATAGTCAGTCCGTGTTTTTATTTTTAGCCAGAGTTGCCGGGTATCCGCCCGGCGCGGTTTCAATCAGTGGAAAACTACAAAACCGGCATCAGCTGCCATCTCAAAAGCCAAACGCCACTCTTGGTATAAGTGATAAAACCAATCTCGATGCGCTAGCGTGGCATCGTGATCTTTGGCCTTCTGATCAAACTCGGCAAAGTCTTTCGCCAGCTTCGCGCTGACTGCAGTACCGATCACGCCTTCACAATCTGAAAAGCTGATCATTTCCCAAAATGGGCCGCTTTCAGCTTTCCATGCGCTGTAATCGCTGCGCATCTGAACGTTGCCAGTGTTGTAGCGGTCAACCGGAATTTCTGGATATCCTGCCATCTTGGCCAGCTCGTTGCGCCACGCATTGTATCCGCTGTAACTACCAGCTCGGAAACTCAGAGAGTCTGCAGCGTTATATGCGCCCTTGTGCTTCACACCCTCTGCACGTTCAGGGTAATCGCTGTTGACATACGCCGTAATGTGATAATCGATCGGCTCTCTTGTATTTGGATCGATTGGCTCGTCGTCTTCATCGTAAACGCAGTCGATCAGTTCTACCTTTTTAAATGCTGAAATATCTAAGCCCATGATTGTTTCCTTAAATTGCCAGCATCCGGCTGGCTCGGTTTCCTGTATTATTCGCCAATGTTTGCATATTTGCAAGTATAAGAGCGATCTTTATTATGCCTCGTGGATCACTACACCAATAACTGCTTCGTCTGGAACGATGCAGTATTTGACGCCATGCAGCACCACTTCAGGCGATGCGGCGCGGGTGAACACGATCTCATCGGCCAGCTGAATGTCCGACTTGCAGTCGTTGCCGATGGCCAGCACCACACCATGGCGGTGAGCGCTGCGCTCGAGCGATGCAGGTGATAGGAAGATCCCGCCAGCCGTCTTTGGTTCCTCTTCGTGAGGCTTCACCAGAATACGGCCGTACATGGGTTTGATAGGTAGCTTGCTCATTGTTTTTCTCCGTCAATGATTGAGTGAAAATCTTCTGCGGTTCTGGCTACGCCAGCGATCCCGCCGAATAGTTGAACGAAATGGATCCAGTTTTTCTGCTCGGTGGACAGTCGGCCTTTCTCGGTCTTGGTTTCGATACTGAGAAACACCAGGATTGGTTTGCCCACCATCTCTGGTGTCACGGTCACCACCTTGCCGCCGATCAGATCGCCCGACCCTTCCGCAAGGCCAAACTGGACAGGCCTTGCCTCGGATAGGATCACGTCACCGCGTTCCACCTTGTGGTAGTCACCGGGCTTGTACTTCAGGCGCCGGCCTTGCCATGCCTGACCGACGTTGTTGCGGAACAGGCGAACGTCACGGCGCGAACCGTGGTCCACCTGCCCTTGCTTCATCAGGCGCGTTTCTTTTTTCTGCGTCATGGTCACTCACCAGCCATGTGGATCCCGAGATCCAGCGGCTTGTTGTTGTTGATCGACTCGTCAAACAGGCCTTGCGCCTTGCGCATTTTGACCATCTGCCGAACCCACGCAGGCTTGTACCCACGCTCTTTCGCGATGGCTTGGAATTCCTCAGTCGTCGTGGCCATGCCAACCTGCTGGCGGCGCATCATCCGCATGCGTTCGGCGTCGGCCTCGGTGATCTCCTGCAAGTCTGATGAAACCACCTCTTTCTCTTTCGGCGCTTCGACCGTGAACACGTGCTGGCAATCGTCGCCGTTCGGCAGCTGGCCGATGCACGAGAACCCAAATCGGCCGTCACCAAGTGGCGCGGGCTTTTTCGGCTCTTGTGCAGCGAAGCACACCGGACACTGGACCACGCGAACGGTCGGTTCGCTGTCACTGGTGCGGCTTGCCTTTGGCCGGCCATCCAGTGACCACTCGCGCTTCTCATCGATCAGGCCATGCCGCAGGCAGTTGCCCACGTGGTCTAGGATGATGGCGAACGGCTTTTTAGATGCGGCGATCGCATCCAGTCGGCCTTGCTGCGTGCTCAGGTCATGACCAGGCGCATACACCGGACGCAGAACGCGCCCTGCCTGCTGCATGAACAGTGATTCGGAATCAGTCGG
>JACCDR010465494.1_pt1 | contig 10143 bp, 20 predicted proteins | sample 7446431 | NCBI WGS metagenome assembly JACCDR01 (sample SAMN15323443, study PRJNA562643) | freshwater metagenome | isolation source: river surface water | place: USA:Blue River Watershed | collected 2017-08-17 | reverse complement strand
CTCCATTCGTCGTTTTCTTTACGCCAGATGTATAGCACTCTGGCATTCATTAGTAATTCTTCGTCACAAGAGTAGTAATCTCTAACAGTTTCGTAAAGCTTTTTTTCATCTGTTAATCCTTCTAAGATTTTCTCTGCTTTGACTTTACCAATACCTTTAGCGCCCTTAACTCCATCAACACTATCACCTACGAGTAGTTGCCAGTAGAAGAATCGCATTGCGTCATTAGGCGTTACGTAATACTCTCGTTCTGGTGTAATCTCTACACCCTCTCGCCAGATAGCAGGACGATAATGCTTACCTGCAATTTGATCCAAGTCCTTATCAATTGAGCATAGGATTGTTTCCTCACCTTGTTCGTTGGATTGTATTTGGTCAATACCACATAGATCATCAGCCTCACAGCCATCACTGATTACAGCCGCATGTTTATCTGCTAGGTATTCCTTTACAGCTTGTAAATGAGTGGGTCTAGGTTGATTACGTCTACTTAACTTATACTCTGGAAAGATTTCATATCTGAAGTTATTACTACCAGTCAGATACAAAGTCATAGGAAGGCCGTTAAGTCTAGCAGATAGCTGTTCAAGGGCCTTCTCTACATTAAAATACGCTTGCGTTACATCTAAACCATCCGCCATTGCAGCGGAGGCGAACGCCATCGTATCAGCGTCTACGATTGCTCTCAAAATTTACTGAAAAACCAGTCCCACCCAGCTATTACATACTCTGGTGGACTTTTTTGAATACACCCAGCGAATGCTAGTGGAAATGCAGGAATAAACAGTAACATACTTACGAAGAAAGATAAGAACATTAGCGGCAGTAGTACTGGCGTAAGTAATAGTACTAGCGCACATTTTAAATGCTTATTCATCATCTCCGTTCAGCATAAAATCTAAAGTCTCGTTAGCTACTTCTAGACCTTCTGCAACAAAGCAGTCCATCCAGATAAACGCTAACGCAACAATATAAAATGGATATGAAACTACGTTTCTAATTGATTGAATTAGATCACTCATTATCTAAGTCGTTTGGTTGGTCAAACAGGTCTACCTTCTCAAATACCCAATTAGTAAACTCTTCTGCTAGAGAAAGCACATCTAAATGATTGGGCGTTTCCTTTTGCAACTTATAGTAGTCTAGTGCATTAGACAGGCTGCTTTGACGAACAATTAAACGTTGTCTGTCTGCACGCTCTTCCGCTGTTTCAAACGAGCGGTTGACTGGTACGTTTGTAGTAGAAGCAGATCGAGTAGGAGCGCTGCTACTAGCCACGGAATCATTACCACTCCCAGCAGAATCAGCGGGAGTAATGCTATTCCATTGGTTATAACCTTGCTGATTCTTTGAAACATCAACCTCAAATGTGTCCCCCTTCTGTGCCTTGTTTACTACAGCAAAGACTGAGGGATTTACAAAGCTCAGTACCTTGAATGTTTGGTTCTTGTATTTGTCTGTGTCGTAGAACACTTCTGCAATTTGGTAAGAATTCTTACCCTTTTGTACGCTTTCAACGTCTACGTTCTTAATCTTGATAAAAATTTTATTTCTCCTACTTAGGATTTATTGGAGCGGCTGGTGGGTAACGATCCCAACTCTTCTTGGGTGGAAGCCAAGCGTGCGTCCATAAACACTTCAACCGCCTATACAATTATTATACCACTTCTACCTTGTACTTGTCAAGTAGTCTGATGACCGCTCTTAACGCACCGTTCCACCCACAGTCCCAGTCGTCATATGGGGCTTGTGAAATCATGTCTTCAAGCTCTTCAATTAAATCTGTAATCGAGCATGTCTCTTTTGTTTGGTCCATATTGCACCTCGGCAGTTAGTGGAAGTTGAAAATCGTAATCCCATACTTGTTTACACAGTGCTGGCACAGACTCCACTGCATTTAACAGAATCCTGGCTATTGGGTCTAAGTTCTTAGCTGGGGCATCTACAACGATAGAGTCATGAATCGTGGATACCAGTAGTGCTTCAAGTCCGGAGGCTTTCAAATTCTTCTTTGCTTCCAGTCTAGCTAGCTTCACTAAGTCTGCACCAAAGCCCTGAATGGGATAGTTTTTAATTGTTGTAATTGGCCACTTAAACTCTCCACGCTGATATGTAGGTGCGTATGGAAAGTAGCGACCACTTGGAATCTCTAGTCTACCTTTAGATTTTGCCTCATCAATTATTACATCATGCCACTTCTTGATACCGTAATACTTGATGTAGAACTTCTCGATGACCTCAGCCCATTCCTTTTGAGAATAACCTACCTCGAAGAAGTCTGCATCAGTATAGAATCCGTAGTCTGTGGCTCCATATAATAATTTAAAGATGAAGCGCTTCGCTGTTAGACGATTAGGTAGTCTGAATTTATCTTGGTTGTCTTGGTGGCTATCCAGCTTATCTCGAATCTCTTTACCTAGAACTGTATCTCCAGATAGCTGTGCAGCTACTACAACCTCCAACGACTTAAATATCAGCGTTGATTAGCACGCTGTTGCTCCTGTTCTTCCTGAGACAAAACCCATTTAGCAAAAGCAAGCCTCTCTTCATGATTAGAGTCCCACTTCATAGCGTTGGCTAATTGAGATATTACCCATACATTTCCTTTTACGTAGCCTTTAGATGGATCAATTTTATCTAAAGAATAACCGTATCGTCTTTCATTCTTACTAAGTTTAACTCCAAGAATTGGGCAGTATTCTGGAACTTCAATATCATCGCAAGTTATATCAAAAGGATAATTTCGTTTAGCTGCTCTTGCCTTAGCGTGCCTAATTAGAAACTTTTTAATGTTTGCAGGATCAGCTTTTCTACGATGATAAGATTCTCTTCCCCATTGACGGGCACGTTCTAGATACTCTTCCCCACCCTCTTCTTTTAATTGCTTATGTGTTTTCCATTTATCTTTGTTATTCTGATAATATATTTTATTTTTATCGTTAATCTTTAAACCTACTTTCTAGTAGTGCGTCTCCATCCGCAGAGAAATTCTGTAGATTCGGTTTGCTGCTTGATAGTCGCCCCGTGCGAGCCACTACTTGATTAAATTGCCCATGAATACGATCTGTCCATTGCATCTGATCCATCAGCTTTGGAATACCAGCATAGTACGTATTGGACAACTTAGCTAAATCTGCTCTCTCTAAAAGCAATGAGATAATTAACTTCTGTAATTTACTCTTAGCTTTTAACTGCTTTAGAACATCACCAGCAGTAGAGAATAGTCCTTCTTTCTTTAACTCAGTTCCTTTGATTGGCTCGAAGAATCCGTCAAAGCTTGTTGTGTCAGTTCTGACAAACCGATTGACAGTCCTTTCTTTACCCTTGTTAGGACCACTTTTTGTGATCGTGGTGACGGGTGCATATACATCCTTGGTGTAACTACCACCATAGAGATAAGCACTAAGCTGGTCATCAGAGTCAAAGTTAAGCTCTTCAATGCCTCCGAGCTTAAATAGCTGTGTTTCAATGTCTTTAATTCTAGCATTAGCTTCCTCGGCTAGTTGAATAGATTTCTCTTTGTTGTACTTCTGACCATTATATTCCATTTCTTGTAGCACTAATAGATCAAGTCCATCTAACAAAATTAGCTTCTTGATCTTATCGGTCATACGTGGGTCTTTTAGTTGCTCTAGATATACTAAGTATGTTAAGTCAACGTCCCAGTTGCCGTATGTCTCTACAACATCTGCTGGAATATCTTCTGTGCTGATTCCCTTTTCCCAGTAGTCAGCTACTTCGTTGTGCTTTAGTGGTAGGGAGTATCGTTCGGCGAGGGAATTAAGGCTTGCAAAGCTGTTCGTCTGACCGCTAAGAATAAACTCAGCCAGCATAACGTCCCAAATCCTAATGGAATCAGTAAGCTCCACCCCCAGATTCCGCAACCAACTAATGTCAAACTTCCCATTACAGCAAACAAGTAAACGAGCACTTCCCAAGGCAGACTTAGTAGGTGTAAGGAAATCCGGCTCAGTGTATCTTTTACAAATTGTAGGTTCATCGTTAATCTTAGTGTGTAGTGTTACTACGAAGTTTCTAGGATCATGTGGTGATCCTTTGTTGTGCGTAGTAGTTTCACTGTCTAGAGTTAAAATATTGTTGAATGCACTCAGCTAGATTCTCCTCGTTTAAATATGCCCATACAAATCCTTTATCCTCTAGAGTATCTGCAAACTCATTCTTGAATTGAACTAGCCAACTCGCTAGATATCTAGCCTCTTCACTTGGACCATTCATTATAGTGTTTCTCGCATAGCGTTTTCATCCATGATGTATTTCTCCATTTACCTGGCTCTCCACAAGTTTCGCATGTTCTATTCGTAGTACTTTCTGCAAGCTCACCAGCTTCAAATGCCTGTGCGGTAAACTCATCACCGCCATTATATTCCACATATAACCTTAGTTCACCAAATTTCTCTTTTACTTGGTAGACTTTATAGCTGCTACCAGGATATGTAGCCACTAGTTCATCTAGTTTATCTAGGTAACCTTTAACAATCGGTTGCCAGCCAGGTCCAACACACTCAATGAAATATTCATTATCTCTCATTCATTAACCTCATAAACTCTTGATTAACTCTTTTAGCAAATGCATCGTCAGTCATAAAGTCATGTAGACGATACTTTAATACTTGTTGATAGAAATCCATTGGGATAGTTGGGTAACCTTCCCATTCAGGTGATCTAGGGACAATATGTTTTGTCACGTTGCTTTCCACATCTACTGCACTCATACCAATCAAAATCTTTATCTTGTTTGTATTCCCATTTGTGCATTTTTGCCTCACACTGTAGTTCACCTAATATTTCAGTAGACCTCTCTTTAGAGATTGGTGTCAAGATATTAGCTAACTTATCTATATTCGATAATGTCTTCATAGCGCATCACTTCTGGACGGATCAAACATTCCATTCTACCATGTCTAAACTGTGGTAAGGAGTCTTCATCGCCAATTAGTTTGTTTTTACAAATTGAAATATAACGACTGAACTCTTGGTTTGGGTCGTGTGTTTTGCCAATGCCAAACACGAAGTCTGCCTCAGCAGCTTTACTGGTCTGGCTGTTTGCAGTATGGCTCATATCCAGCCACTTCTGACCTTCAGCAGTACCATTCGCTTGTGTGACACCTATTGCTGCACCATACAGCTTGCATAGATCACGAGCCCATTGATAGATCGCCCCCAGTTTGAGGTCTTCACGATCTGCTTCAAACCCTTGAATTTTGTCGATTTGATCGTACACAATTAGTGCTGGTTTATATTTAGCACAGATTCTCTCAATAGCAGCTTTATTAGAAAACTCACTGCCGTAGAATCTGAACCTACCACCAACTCTCTCGTTCCATATCTGCCTGTAGCGAGTAGCGTTGCCAGTTAATTCTCGTAATGTAACACCAAAGTAGGCTTGATATACTCGCAGTGCTACTTTTTCGTCTTGCTCTTCGTTATTGATCCATATGATGCTACCGTCTGTCTGATCTAGCATGTGTGAGACTTCAGAGGCCAGGAATGCTGTACCACCAGTCTCAGGTCGCTTCATCAGAAACCCAAAGTCACCTTTACGCAGAGAGCCAAGGCTAGCATTAAGAAAATTAAGGCGCCAACGGAGGCCAGGAATACGAACTGCCGAATCAAGTAACCTATCAAGATCAAGATCAAGTCCATCAATTTCATCAGCAATCTCCTGTGGGGTATCTAAAGCAGCACTAACTTCCTTCAGCTTTTCTACTGATGATCGACCTTGGCTGAATGCGAAGGCTTCCTCAGACAGCTTTAAAGCCGCTTGGCGCTGTTTCATCTGCTGTAGGATACCTGCCCCTACCTCGTCCCCGATCTCGGCCTCAGCAGCCCGTTTAATCAGTTCCTGGTACGTTTCCTTCTTGGAGTCAGGATACTTAGCGAAGAAGTACGCTTCTAGCTCATCGAAGGATAGGTCTGTTTCAGGATGCTGCTCATGTAGCTCTTGCAGCACCTTGTAGAGATAGTGTACTTCAGGATAGTTCTCCTTGATAAAGGAGAGATCAATTGAAGAGAAATACTGTTTGTAATTCGCTGCTTTCAGAAGCAGCTTCAGCGTATTTAATTCATACAATAATTAATATCCTTTATATAAATTATAAATATATTTATATAGAATAGAGTCTCTTTATAAGACTCTATTCTTTTATATATTTATGTATTGTATTCTTTATATTCTATACAATTATTATAGCATTACGCTACGTCCTTGTCAAGCCCCCACTGCAAACTTTTTTGCTGCTGCTCTGGTTGATAGCGGATAGGACCACACACTACAACCTCACCGTTCGGTAGCTGCATCAGTGTACCGCGCATACACCCTAGCGTCAAGGTGTCTAGAATGTCCTCTGTTGCGTTTTTAGCACCTAGGTAGTACCCACCTACCAGGGAACCTACTGAGAGGCTCACAGCCCCTAGAATTGCTTTCCAATTAATTTTCATTACCAAACTCCTCCTTGAGCTTTTCATACTCACTCTTTCTGTAAGCTACCCTGCGCGCCTGTTCGGCTCTTTCTTTCTGAATACGAGCTTCCGCTTCTGCGTTAGTTTCAGGGCGGTAATATTCGATAATAGGCTCTTTATCATCAGTGTACTCCATCCATCTAGTTTCAAATGAAACATTATCAAGTCCAACTAGTTCTTTAAGCTCTAGTAATTTTGATAGAACCCTATTACCATTCCAGTATTTAATATCAATTATTTCTCTAACTTTATTCACTTTAATACCTCTTTAATCTGTTCAAAAGATAGTGCTTTAGGGTCTTGGTCAGTAAATACGTATCTAACATCACAACCAGTCAACATACTCAATTGTGCAGCACGCTTACGTGCATGGTCCTGCTGGTCTTTATCCAGCCACATAATAACTGGCTTACGATATAGTTTCAATACGCTAATTACTCCATCAAATACCTTAGTACCAAATAACGGAATACAACTTGTAATCTGCCCAACCTTGTGTGCAGAGATTAAATCTTCTACTAGGACAATGGAATCACCTTCACCGAATACATGCGCGGTGCGGTGACAATCTCCGTAAGCGAACCATTTTCTAGAGTTCGACTCTTCTCCCATCCAGCGACCAATGCTGAACTCTGTGGGGCTTCCAACTGTAAGAATGAGTCTTTGGTCCCTTTCAGAATAGCCGCAGTACGGTTCCCAGTATCTGTAACCGAGTCCGTATTGCAGCAACCATTTCCATGCTTTCGCTGGAATGTCTCTGGAGAAGTCGTTAGGTAAGACTCTCTTGACTTCTGGTAATACATTTTCAATTGGTTTTACGTAATGCTTAGGAAACCTGTGGTAGCCACAATTTGCAAAGCAATGCTCACTACCATCGTCGTAAACACCACAGTTGTCAGCACTACTGTCTCTACCACTGTCCGCACACTTAGGGCATTGTTTGTATCGTACAAATTTACTCACTTATCAATAATGATTTTGAAACAAGTATCAGTGTCAGGCTCGTACATCACAGCCCCTTCAGGTTTCGGCCAACCCGGCGCAGCCACTGATCCGTTTGATAACAGGAACTGTTTAACTTCTTCAACAGAGTCAGCAGGAAGCGTAGGCACAATTGAAACACATGCAGGGGTATTCGGATTGTGTGGACCCCAATGCCTAGTATTAAACAGACTAAACCTCTTTTCTTCGAGTCCATATCCTCGTTGGATACCTTGGCCCCACCATTCACCGTAATGGTAACCAGGGCCAAGTTTAAGAAGTTCATCTTTATTAGCGTAAGCCCATCTAGCAAATCCGAAATTATCGTCTTCAGGTGTGATAAACCTACTGCGAGACTGGCACGCAAATTCACCATTATCTCCAATTACTACACATGCATTAGTACCGTCAATCTTTTCTGTAAAGATTGGCTTACGACGATTTTCTACACGAGTAATCTTAGGCCATGCTTTGAATTCCATTTCAATCATCCCTATCGTCAATTAAATAATCTTCATCATCATCAGGAGTCTCTTCAAACCAGTTAAGGTCTGATCTACCCACTGTCTCAATCTCTAGGTCTTGCAAACAATCCATACAAGTATCTAGATACTCGTTAGTCTGAGCAGATTTTAGGGTTGACTCGTAATCGTTCAACGCCTTATTACAACATGAGCATCGCATAGCTTGACCTTAGAAAATACTATCGAATAAATCAGAAACAGCATCAGTGACAACATCACCAAATGCAATACCACCAACAAGCCCTGCTACCAAGCCAACTACTGTTGAAATGTCATCAGAGCAGCCTAGTTTACGCAGCAACTGGTTTGCTTGTTGTTCAGTGTATTTACCTGCTTTAAAGCCGGCTACCACACCGGCAATTTGACCTAGAGCATTACTCATTTTGTGTGATTCCCTGTTGCTTTCTCTGCTGCTTTTTCAGTTTCAGTCTTAACACGTTGCAGGAATAGTGTGGGATACACAACCTTGTTCTTGTTCTTCAGCACTTGTTGTAGCTGACGATAGTAATCTTTTTGACCGTTACTCATTTGTTTGCTCCATCTACGATTGCATCGTAATAACCATCTTGATAGCCACGCTCATATTCAGTGAGGTTGGCACGCTCTTCATCACGCATTTGCTTTTCTTTTACAGAAATGTAATCGCCTAGCGTCTTAACATTAGACGCAACTGGATTAACAATCTGACCTGCTGTTCCTGACTTATGTGCAGGAGGTACTCTACTTACCATGATTCGTCCTCATATTCATTTACTTCACTAAATTCAGGCCAGTTGTATGCTGTGTTATCAATCTCTTTTTTTTCTTGGAGAAATCTAACACCACAAAGAAGAACTCATTACCTGAGTTAATGTTTTCTCTAACAGGAGATTGAAATACAATCTGTCCTTTTTTACTTAGGAACTTGTAAGCCTTTTCACAAGTATCTGACTTCACAAATCCAGCAATTTCAAATCCAGTTCCACCTTCTAAACGATCTTTATTAAAAGGTGTGGCCCATTTTCCATGTGAATTAACATCGCTATACTCATAAATAACACCTACACCACAAGTGGAGGTAAGGTTATCCATATAGCAATTAAGATTGAATTCTTTACTCATTTTGGTTCCTCAATTGTTTCAAAGATGATTAGTGTGTTACGAGGCCTTCCAGGATGTGTTGTGTTGTATGCCTTCTTACCTTCAAAGATAATCTTAACCGTATCTTTAGTTAGTTTCTTAAACTCTTCTAGTAGGTTTTCCTGCCCTAAAGAAAACACCATCATGTAAGTATCTGATGGGTTGAAATTGCGAACTAGTAGAGTTTCAACTTCAGGCCAGAGACCCTCTTTGTAATGCTGTCTCAATACCTGCGCTGTGCTGAGTGCTTCAAGCATATTTAATTACCGTGTTAATAGTGCCTTGACGAGTAACTACTTTGTCAATAACAGTCTTACCGTCATCACTTTCTTCTAATTCATCAGATAACAGAACTGTAATTCCTTTATTGTACCAATCACCCCAGTATGCTCTTAATTCATTCTCATCTCTATGCACAAGCATACCACAGCAATTACAAGGACCGTTGTGATTAAAAGCAGGTACTTGATGATATTCAATTGGCATTTAGCTTCTCCATGATTGCGTCTGCATATTTCTTAGTTGTAGAGCCAGTCATACCTGGGCGACTGTTGACCTCTAGAACAAAGCACTTGTTCTGCTTCTCGTTGTAGATTACGTCCACAGCCCCTTGAGTGCGTTCCAGAGCACGAACAGCGGATATAGCAGTGTCACGAAGATCAGCAGGTTCAACCACATCACCACGACAAAACACATAGCCATTAGCTGTGTTCCGAACCTGGAATTCCTTCTGTTCACCGCCCTTGCGCTTTCTCTTTTCTTGTACGTCAATTACACGATTATCTAGAACGTGTACTCGGAACTCTTTCTTCTTTGGAATATATTCTGTGTATAGAGGTGCTATTTGCGCCAGCTCTTCCTTAGGAACAATGGTAATACCTCTACCTTCCGACGCGGATGTAAGACTACGAACCACCACCAGTTTCGTATCGAGTTGCTTCGCGTCATCAAGAGTTGTAGCATAACCCGGACTATTAACCTGTGAACTGGCAAATGCTGTGAATTGTCGTACTTTGTCAATTCCTGGATAGAACATGAT
>JACCDR012343717.1_pt1 | contig 10144 bp, 9 predicted proteins | sample 7446431 | NCBI WGS metagenome assembly JACCDR01 (sample SAMN15323443, study PRJNA562643) | freshwater metagenome | isolation source: river surface water | place: USA:Blue River Watershed | collected 2017-08-17 | reverse complement strand
ATAGGCGATGCCCACCCGACCGGCGTTCTGCATCGTGGTGATGCTCGCCGTGTTGATGACCTCGCGGAGGTTGTCCGGCGTCGAACCGGTCGGATCCGCATCCTCGGCATCGGCCGTGTTGAGGATCTTGCGAAGGCCATCGAAGCTGTTCGCGTCGTACGCGCCATCCTCGGTCGAGGCGGTGCCGGACGAGACGGTCGAGTTGCCCTGGAAGATGGTCTTCTGCATCTTGTGGGCGATCGCCCGGAGGCCGGCCTGAAGCTCGAGCTGCTCCGGGTTGAACCCCGCGCCGCCCTGGAGGGTGGCGTACTGGTTCTTCAGCGAGACGCCGCGCCGGGTGGCGAGGACGCTGATCGGCGTGGTCGCCCGCTCGTAGACCGCCGTGTCGTCGGTGACGGTTCCCAGCTCAGTCATGAACTGGGCATCGCCGAACGAGGTGCTGCGGTTGTAGGCGTGGACGAGGCCGTTCGCCGGTTCCTTGGCGAACCGATCCCATGCCGGGAACTGGCGGATGTACAGCTCGTAGAGGAGCGGCTCAAGATCCTGGCGGATCAGGGCAGCACCGCCCGAGGTATCCAGCGCCTTCCGAAGGGTCGGATCGCTGTCCATCGCGGTTTCGATGGAGCGGCCGCCGCCCGAAGCCATCCAGACATCCACGGGGATGCCCTGGTTGGCCTTCCGAGCCTGCGTGCTGAACATTGCGCCAAGCTCAGGATCGCTGAGCTTGTGGAGCCGCTGGCGGAGCGTGACCTGGTCCGCGGCGGACAGATACCGCTGCGGTGCTTCGCTGGTCCCGTCACCGACGCCAGCCGGGGCCGCGGGGGCTCCGTTCTGGGCATCGAGGGCAGGACCGAGCTCGCCCAGGGCCTCGCGAATACGCTTGAGGCTCTCGGGGGTGAGTTCCAGACCCACGTGGTTAGTCCCTTTCGATCATGTCGAGATACTCGGGGTCGTAGATCCCGCTCAACCGCGCCTTGAAGGCGTTCGTCGGCAGAGAGATCGAGGTCCGTCGACCCAGAGAGGTCTTGGCGATGATGTCGATGATCTCGGCTGCGTCGGCCAGCAGCGCCGCCTTGGCCTTCACCTCGGCCCGAGCCGCATCCCGATCCGCGATGGCCTGCTCCAGGTTCTCCACGAGGGAGAGGACCAGCGCCTTCATGGTCGAGGAGTCCTCGGAGGTGTCGTCCGCGGAGGTCGCGACTGCCTTGGCGGCTTCGAGGTCCACGGGACTCGTGGGCTCCTCGGCCTTGGCCGTCTCCTCGCTCTCGGGTTCGTCCGTCGTCTCCGTCGGAGCGGACTCCCCCTCCTCTTCCGCCGCGGGCTCGCTGCCCGCTTCGGTTTCGTCTTCGGCGATTCCTTCCTTCGCGATCTCCACCTTGGAGGTCCCGTCGGCAAGAACCGTGAGCGTCGCGGTGGTCCCGACCGGGACCTCGACGCCTTCCATCTTCACGCCCGTGCCCTCGTGCTCCCGCTCTTCATCGAGCGAGCCGGCGGCATCGGCAGTGACGTCAAATTCGTCATCGGTGACGCCATACGCGCTCTTCAGCGCGCGGACGCCGTTCTGGACCCAGGATCGCGGGTTAGCCGGGATGCCGACGATGCTCGCCTCGAGCAGCTCGACCTCCTTGATGATCAGGCCGCCCCACCAGCCCTTCTCGGCGTCCTTGAACTCCCAGTCCTTGATGTTCGCGCCGATCGATACGCCGAGCTTCACTCCGGCGTCCTTGATGGCAGCGTAGGTGTTCAGGGCCCGCGGGTTCGTCTCGTTGACGACCATGTCCAGGTCCATGTCCCAGATGGCCGTGCCGTCCTTCTCGTGCGCCCGCGACGTCGCCTTCGTGTCGATCGTCGAGCCCATGACGTCCTCGGGCACCGCGTACCGGTGGTTGAGGAAGATCGTCATGCCCTTCTGCTTGGCCTGCGTGACCATGTCTCGGACGCACTCGGCGGTGATGGTGTCACCGTGGAGGTCCTCGACCGAGGATGAGGCGGTGCAGGAGATGAGCTTCCTGCCGTTCGTCTCGGTCGCCTTCAGGGCCCCCGAGAAGATCTTGAACTTCGGCTCAGCTTCCGGCTGCGACAGCTTCAGGTTCGGCATCGTGTCCTCCAGGACTTCCAGCGGCTTGCTGGGCCAGTCCGTTGATCAGGTCGGAGAACTGCTGGGCCGCCACGTCCCACGAGAACGTGTTGACAACGTGCTGTCGCCCTGCTGCTCCGAGGTCACGCCGGGCTCCCCGGCTGATGTAGAGGTGCTCGATCGCGTCGGTGAATGCATCGACGTCCGGGAGCCACTGGTCCTGGCCACCGGTGACAGTAATCAGACGGTCGGAGTCGATCAGGACTCCACCCGGGCCGACCACCTCGGGGATCGACGAGACGTTCTGGGCGACGACGGGTACGCCGCACGCCGCGGCTTCCGCCAGGGTCAGGCCGAAGCCCTCTCCCCAGGATGTCGAGACGAACAGGTCCGCGGCGTTGTAGAGCACGGCGAGGTCGTTGTCCGGCCAGCCCCGGAACGTGTCCTGGAGCGCCGGGAAGTGGAACCGATCGGCGGTCGCCGGATCCCGGCTGAGAACCTCGGTCAGCTCGACCTCGTCGTTCTGTGGCTGGCAATGGAACCAGGCGATGACGTCCTTGTGGCGCTTCATCACCGGAACCAGGGCCTTCCATGTGTCGGCGTAGTCCTTGCGCCGGCTATTCCTGTCCACCCGCAAGACAAGGAACGAATCTTCCGGAAGTCCGAAAGCCCGCTTGGCTTCCTTGCGGGAGGTGACCTTCAGGCCGAGCGAAGTTGTGATCGGTGAAGATTCCGAGACCGGGTGGTACGCCTCCCAGTCAACGCCGTGGTAGATCAGCTTCGCGTCACCGCCCATGATGTCGAGTCCGAACTGGCTCATCGCGACCGGCTGGTAGGTCGGCTGGGGCTCGCCCGGTGCGACCGGCTCGAGCTTGGCAATGGCCTCTGGCACCCTCTGCCAGTTCGTCGGCTGGTTGATCCCGTCGATGGGCATGTACGCGATGACCGGCCTGGCCCTCGCGAGGATCAGGTGCTCGTCACGCTTGTTGCGGAAGAGCTTCTGCATGATCGCGAACGGATCCTGGAGCAGGACCACGACGTCGGGCAGGACCTCGGCGATCATCTCGACGTGGCGACCCGTGCCGTGGATGTCCCTCGCCTCGAGCTTGCTCGCCCGGTAGAGCTTCATCGGTGTCGGCCAGCGACCAGCGTCTCCGTCGAAGTTGATCGCCAGCGTATGAACGTCGTGGCCGTGATCAGTCACGAGCCGATCGCCGATCGCATGGGTGACCCGGCCAAAGCCGGTATGGCAACCCGCGTCGCCGATCCATAGAACCCGGGCCATCTAGCCTCCAGGCATGACGAAAGCCCCGCTCACCCATCACCACAAGCGGGGCTTCCGAAGGGTCGTTCAGTTGTCCGTGGGCAACGCCGCAGTTCGGCGTGGTGGGCCCTACGCGGGCCCGATCAGGTTGCAGCGAATGTACGTCATCGGTGACAGGAAAAGCAAGCCGATCAGCTCTTCTTGCTGGGCTCTGCTACTCCGAGCTTGTCCGGAGTAACACCCTTGCGCCTGGGATCGTCCTCCGGCTGCTGTTCCTTGGGTTTCGGCCGGCTCTTGCTCTTGTCCTTGGGGTTCCAGAGGATCATTGACCGCACCTCTTACAGACCTGAGGCTGGCCGATCATGCGTGTCAGCGGCTCGAACTCGCTGGCCTGGAGGATTCCTCCTTCGTTGTGAAGGCGGCGGCCGCAGCGGGTGATCGCGTCGTCGGAGACCACGCTCTCGACGAGGTGCCACTTGCCCTCGTTGCGCTTGACCCACTGGCCGATCACGGGTGGCATCAGTTCACCGTGACGCTGAGCGTCGCTTCCTCGCTGTCGTCGCTGGTGTCACGGAGGGTGACAGTCCAGGTGCCGGCAACCGGGAAGATCACGTTGTCCCACTGATGGTTGCCGTCGGCCGACGGCGCGAACGCGTGGCTGATGAGATCGTCCTCGCCTGCGAGGCGAGCACGGATCCGGTAGGTGAACTCACCACCGGTGTCGTTCGGGGGTCGGTTCGAGTCCGCGCCGGTCACGTTGATCCGGCACGCGGACACAACCGCGGTGATGTCGCCGGACGCCTGCGTGATCGCGAGGGCTGCGGCCACCTGGTCCTCCTGCTCCGTCCTGAGTCTTGCCCAGGCGTTCTGGTTGAGTCGATCAACCTGGAGATTGATCGCCCTGATGTCGCCGCCCTCATTGAACGGCGTCTCGTATCGCTCCTCACCGGGGCGTCCGCCCCATTTCTGTGAGTAATAGGTCATGTTCGACGTGAAAGTCAACCCGTTCTGACGCATGTACAGCTCGTGGCCCCGGATCGTCGCCGATCCCTCGTGCTCGGGGCTGCCATCGATCTCGATGATCGGTACGCCGGCCAGCTTGGCCCGCCAGGCCATGTCGTTGTCCTCGAAGTAGGCCGGGTGCAGGTTCTCGTCGAAGAGACCGGTCTTCTCGAGGGCGGCCTGGTTGATCCCAAACGCCGCGAAGCCCAGGAGGAAACCGATCCTCGGTGAAGGATCCTCGGACATCACCCGGTCGACCTCGGCGAGCTCCCCCGGGTGGAAGGCGACGTCGTCGTTGACGATGAACCACCACGGGGCCCGCGGCGTGAGCTTGAAGATCAGGTTCCACGAGGCGGCGACGCCGATGTTGTGCGGGAGATGGACGACGTGGCAGGTGTCCTCGACCCAGTCCGGGAACTCTCGTCCACCGTTGTCGATGACGAGGATCGTCTGGATCTCATGATCGATCGAGCCAACCATGCGCTCGAGAAGGTCACTCCGGTAGAGCGTCGGGGTCGCCAGGATCGGGATCACGGGAAGTTGCGGTGGTACTTGAGGACGGTCTCCTTGAGGAAGTGGAACTTGACTCCGCCCTGGTACATCCGGATCCACATGTCGGCGTCGCCGGTTAGGCCGCGCGAGAAGCAGTCGGGGTCGTAGCGGTACGGCAGGCTCGCCTTGTAGACGAATGACCCGCCACAGAACGCAGCGTCTCCTGGCGGGTAGCTGCCGTACCGCTGGCCCGTGTACTGGTTGTTCTTGTAGGTCTCCGAGATCCCGTAGACGAAGTCGACGTCCTTCTCGTGGAGCGTCTTGAGCAGGATCTCGATGTTGTGGGGATACATCTCGTCGTCGTCGGCCAGGCACGAGATGTAGTCGCCCTTGGCGTGGTCGAGACCGTAGTTGACCGCCGGCAGGCCCTGCCAGCCCCAGTGCCGGTGCTGATCCTCGAAGTATTCGGCGTGGGGCAGGTTCGTGAACCTGACCTGAGGAAATGCCTTCATCGCCTCGACGGTCGCCTCGTCGGTTCCGTCACCGACGACGTGGATGTCGAGGTTCTGATGGGTCTGGTTGAAGACCGAGGGCAGGGCCCGGTTGACGAGGAGTTCGGCCCGGTTATAGGTAGGGATGATGACCGAGACGAGCTCAGCCCCCATGCTGGTCCTTGGTGACCTGATCGAGGGTATGCTTGGCCTGCTCGAACCGGCCGTCGTAACCGCCGAACATGTCGTGCCAGCCAAGCTCGCGGGCGGGGATGCCCCGGACCTGGGCCCCGTCCGCCACGTCGTGGGTCACGACCGCGCCAGCCCCCACGACCGAGTCCTCGCCGACGTGACGGCCAGGAAGGATGACCGAGCCAGCCCCCAGCCGGGCGTTATCCCCGACCGAGGGCGTGGCCAGGTCTCCTCCACGGTTCATGCTGTCGTCGTTGAGCGCGATCACGTTGACCGACCAGAAGACGTTCTCGCCGATGATCGTGCCCGCAGTGACATGGGCCAGGTCGAGAATCCGCGTGCCGCGGCCGATCTGGGCCCCGTTCTGGATCGTAGCGTTCTGGCCAACGACCGCGCGCTGGCCGAGGGTGACGTCCTCTCGGATGACGACTCCGTCACCGATGAGGCATTCGCCCTCGAGCTGGACGCCGGCGTACAGCGTGACGTGGGCCCCAATCACGGAGCCCTCGCCGATCACCGTCCGCCGGGTCGCTCGCTTGGGCGGGATCATGCCGGCGGCCTGGGGCGGCCGGCCAACCACCGCGTACGGGTAGATGGTGACCCCAGGGCCAATCTCGACGTCGTCGTAGATGACCGCTGTCGAGTGGATCCGGCCGACCTGGTCACCAGCCAGCCAGCCCACCTCCTGGGTCGCCATCCCTCACCTCATAACGTCAACCGGTGAACGTATCGTACTGCCCGCTGGCAACCTTCTTCCCGTTGACCTTGAAGGCCACGTTGTAGGTGCCAGGCCGCTCAACGAGGATCGTCCCGCTGGCCCGTCCGCCAGTCACCGCCGCCGGGATCTCCCGGCCGGTCGGGTGCTGGAACGTGACGTCGTCGTCGCCGTGGGCCTCGATCGAGAACGTGTAGGTGTTGCCCACGAGCAGCTTGCCGTTCATGTGGCGCGGGTTCACCCGGAGACCGTAGTCGTCCTGGGCGACCTCTCTGGCAGGCTCAGCATCGCCTTCGGTGCTGCCCGCCTCCTTGATCTCCTCGACGGTGGAGCCGCCGAGCTGCGCCGACTCCGTCACCTCGTCGGGGGCGGTCGGACTCTTGCCGACGGTCGCGCCAGGCACGCCCGTGGCCTCTTCGGCCGAGGCGGTCTGGCCGGCGGCCGGTGTCTTCTTCTCCGGGACGATGGTCTTCATGTCCTCGGGCTTCTTGGCGTTGTCCTTGCTGGTCGGGATCTTGCCCGCCTTGGTCTTGGTCGAGGTCGTGGTCTTGTTTGCCATCTCTGCCTCCTTGCGTGGCGTGGTCAGATCAGCATCTCCGACACGTCGCGTTTCAGATGGAACGGCGCACGAGAACCGGCGTTACAGCTACGCGACGCGCAGAGCCCAGATCGCGGTGCCCTTGTCGCTGCCGTCGGTCAGGTTGTTGGTGGTGCCAGTGCCGGCTCCGTCCATAGCCACCCAGGTGCTGGTGAGGGTGGTGTTGCCGCGCGCACCCCGGAGCTTGTAGGTCGTGGTGCCGACCGGACTGACAACTGCGACCACGACGACCGTGCCGTTGCTCGCGACGGACGCCGAGCCCGACGCTGGGATTGCGCCCGACGCTTCGGCGACGACCGTGTTGGAGTTGTCGGTGATCGCGACGTTCATCAGGGCATGGGCGTTGACCGAGGATCCCGTGACGACGCCGAAGATCAGCCAGGACCCAGCAGCCAGAGACACCGAGCACCCGGTGATGTCGGCGTAGGTCGCGGCGCTGATGCTCGTCGTGGCGGTCGCGAATGCCGAGGTCGGTGTCAGGAAGACTGCGGGCGTGCTGTTGCCGGTCAGACCGTAGCCGAGCGCCGGCATGGCGTGCTTGTGGTCGTTCTTGCTGGCGGTTGTCGCGGAGCCACCCGAAGCGGAGTCGCTGAACGCCTGGGTGCTGGGCGTCGTCCCGAGCGTCAGGTGCGTGCCGCCCGCATGGGTGGCGTCGACCGTCGGGCTGGACCACGTCCCGCCAAGCTCGCCACCAGGCGTCGTCCCGACCACGATCTCGGCGCTGAGTTCCGCGCTGGCCGTCCCAACGAGGTAGTCGGCTCCGGTTGGCGCGCCGGTGCCGCCGGGCTCGATCGGATCACCGGTGTCAGCATCGATGACCTGGTGATCGTAGTGACGGTGGAACCTGAAGTTGCCCATTTCTATCTCCGCTTGAAGGCTTCGAGGTCGGGATCGATCTCGAGCATAAGGATCGTCCTGTTGTTGCGCGTGACCAGATCGAGCTCAGCGATCTCCCAGCCGACCGCCTCCTCGAGGCCGACCCGGGCAGCGACGTTCCACTCGAGCGCATCTTCCGCACCGGTGAACGATCTGGTCGACCAGCTCGCCCTGGTGTCGACCTCGACCGGAGCCCGGACCGACCAGTAGATCTGGACCGACGCCTCGACCCTGACCGGCAGGTAGCGGGTGAAGATCGCCCCTCCGCCAGCGTGGCTCGGAGCAGGCTCCGGTGGCGTGACGTCGGAGACCGCAGCGTCGTTGGCCGAGGCGGAGCCCGAAGCGTGTCCAGCATTGACCGCAACCGACGCCGAGGGAGCGTGCGCCTCGCCGGTGCCGGTGGCAGCCTGGGCGGTCGCCGAACCCTCGGACTCCGTTGTAACGGTGGCATCGAGCGCAGCACCCGACCCGGCTCCGGCTTCGGCACTCGGAGCAACCGTGCTCGAAGGCTCACCGGCCGCTCCGGTTCCAGCTCCAGTGCCAGGATTGCTCGAGAGGCTGGAAGCAACGTTCTCTGCCGCGCCGGTCCCGCTCGCGGCGATCGCGGACACCTGGACGGACGAGGCCGGGCCTCCGGCAGCACCCGTACCCGACCCGGAGCTGGCATTGGACGCCAGGCTGGCCGCGGCGTTGCCCGCGGAGCCCGTGCCGGCCGCGGCGTTGATCGGGGCCGAGATCGTCCCTCCGGCGTCGAAGGCTGCGCCGGTTCCGGTTGCCAATTCGGCCCCGGCGTTGACGTTCGAGTCGGTGTTGACGGTCGCATCCGACGCGACGCCCGTACCGGTGGCAGCACCGATCGTCGCGGCGATCGTCGAGGAAGGACCACCGGATGCGCCGGTACCACCCGCGGATCCAGCGTTCGGCTGGAGATTGGCCGCGACATCGGAAGCGGCTCCGGTCCCGCCCGCAGCCTGGGCATTCGGAGCGACGTTGCTCGAGGGCCCACCCGACGCGCCGGTGCCCGACCCTGCGGCAGCATTGGGAGCGAGCGTGACACTGGCATTGGCCGCAGACCCCGTACCCGACCCGTCATTCGCGGTCGGCGAGACGCTGGAAGACGGCCCTCCAGCGGCACCCGTACCCGAGCCCGCAGAAGAGTTCGGAGCGAGGCTGGCCGCAGCGTCACTCGCAGCCCCAGTACCCGATGCAAGCTCAGCCGGAGCATTCGTCGCGCTCGACGTGGTAACGGTGGCGTCGAAGGCTGCCCCGGTGCCGGACCCAGCGCCAGACGACGCCTGGACCGACGAGGAGGGACCGCCGGCAGAACCGGTGCCAGAGCCGACGTTCGCGTTGGACGCCAGCGAGGCACTGACATCGCCCGCAGAGCCAGTACCCGTCGCCGCCCCGATGGAAGCCGAGGCGGTGCCACCGGGATTGTGGGCCGTTCCGGTGCCGCTGGCCGCCTGGGCGTTCGGCTGGATGTTCGCACCCGCGGTGCCCGCAGCGCCGGCACCCGAAGCAGCGATCGCTGAAGACTGGACCGACGACGCCGGACCGCCCGCAGCACCAGTTCCCGAGCCGCTTCCGCTATTCGGAGCGAGGCTGGCCGATGCATTGCTCGCCGCTCCGGTGCCGGACGCCAACTCGGCGGCGGCGTTCGTCGCACTAGACGTCGAGGCAGTCGCGTCGAAGGCCGATCCAGTGCCCGATCCGGCCGAGGCCGAGGCAGCGACAGAGGACGCCGGGCCTCCGGCGGTGCCAGTTCCAGCCCCAGCTCCAGCGTTGCCGGCCAGGGACGCGCTGGCGTTGCTCGCCGCGCCAGTTCCGCTCGCCTGGCCAGCGTTCGGAGAAATCTTCGCTGCGGCAGTTCCGGCGGATCCAGCACCGGTCGCGACACCGGACGTCGGACCGAGCGAGAACGTCGGCTGGAGCGCCGCTCCGGTGCCCGCTGCATTGGCCGCGTTCGGCTGGACGTTCGACCCGGCAGAGCCGGCGGCTCCAGTGCCTGTCCCCACGTTGGCATTAGGCTGGAGGCTGGTCGCAGCGTTAGCCGCGGCTCCAGTGCCCGTGCCTGCGCTGGCATTGGGCTTGAGACTAACAGCGGCGTCGCTGGCCGCACCCGTACCGGTCGCTACCTGAGCGTTCGGAGCGATGTTCGCCGCAGCGGTACCAGCGGCCCCGGTTCCGGTTGCCAGTTCGGCCCCGGCGTTGGTGCTCGAGGAAACACCAACGGCCCAGGTGAACGCCGCATCGATCAGCGCAAGGGTTTTGGCCGTCGTGGTGCCGCGCGTCGCATCGGCACCGAACCCGACGAAGACGCGGCGGGCCTCGGCGACGTGCGAGTTCTGCATCGTCGCGCCGGCCTCGTATGCATAGCCGACGATCTGCGTCGAGCTCGCTTCCGTCGAGTACACCTGCTGCGCCGCGGCCGCGAGCT
>JACCDR011440372.1_pt1 | contig 10144 bp, 22 predicted proteins | sample 7446431 | NCBI WGS metagenome assembly JACCDR01 (sample SAMN15323443, study PRJNA562643) | freshwater metagenome | isolation source: river surface water | place: USA:Blue River Watershed | collected 2017-08-17 | reverse complement strand
CCCTCCCCAACATACACCGTTCCCTTCGGCGCGTTCATCTCTTTGCTTTTAGCTGCCAAAGCGGCCCAATCTCGATTTAGTGTGTTCATAGTTGTTTGTGTTTTAATATAGCACAGGATTTTTATTTGTCAATTAACTTTCTGAATTAAGTTTTTTAATTAAATCTTCCATTTGTTGCGCGTCCCAAGTTTTTTGCTGAATTTTTTGCTTTTCAACATCAATATTAATTAACTGTTGCTGAAATTTGCGGGACTTTTCGCGCTCAATCTCTGCAATTTCTTCAGTATAAATTGGGCGGTGAAGGAATGGAAGTTTATTTTTCATTCTATTAAAATTTTTTTAATGTTACAATGTCCAAAATACTTTTTATAACCTTTTAAACTTTTAACTATATCCTCAGTAATTGCAACATCACAATTTTCGCGCAAAGAAATTTTTAAAGTATTATCTTCAGGATACTCATAAAACCAACCTTTGTGTATTCTTTCGCAACCAATCGTCGCCAAAACCTCCAAACCTAAATCGCAATAAGATTTATAAGTCCGTTGAGTCGTTCCAAATCCATAAGAAAAAGAATCGGAAGGCCGGTTGTAATTATACCAACCAAGCTTGATTTTATTTTTTACTCGGAAAATACAGTTCATGATTATTTCTCATTCAAATTCTGAATTTTCCTAACAAGTTCAGTCGTGCTTTGAACTTCTGTTATATCTGGAATCACAACTAATTTATCTTCGGCCCCAATAATTGGCTTTCCATACAACTCTGGAAGATTTTTGAAAATTTTATGAGAAAACTCAGATGCTTTTTGAAACTGATTTAAATTCCTCATGATAAAAACCGCGTCAACGCATTTTAAGGCGGCGACCATTGCGGCCCGATGATATTCTGGAACACAAGGATTTTTTGATTTAAAATTAAATAAAAGTTGGTCAGAATCAACGCCCACAATCAAATAATCGCATTCGGCGCGGCACCTTTCCAAATAGTGAAGATGATAAAAGTGAAGCAAATCAAAACACCCGCTTGTTAGGCCGATAGTTCCAACCGGCTTTATAAATTCAAATTCTGTTGGAAGAATAATCATAATTTATAGCCCGTAAATATCCAAATCGTTCTCAAAATCGCGCTTTTCAGATAGCAAAGTATGTCGCCAAACTTGATTTTCAAAGCGCCGCGCCAGTAACATTCTCAACTGAATCGCGCCCCATTCTTCCGGGATTTTTGAAAAATCGGCAAAGATTGACTCCCGCACAGAATTAATAATTCCGTCAACGAATTCTTGTTTTTCTTTAAAGCTCATAGATTTATTTTTATTTATTTTCTCCGTCGTTTCCCTTTCTTATTTTTCTCAACAAACCGGGCGTAAAACGGCTCATCAGATTTCGGCTGAACCCAAGTTTCTTCTTTAAATTGTTTTTCAAAATCAAGCGCCATTTTCTCAAAATCGGGCGGCTCAACTTTTTCTTCCTCAACCATTCTCACATTTGATAAAAGAGCCTCGGATAGTCCAAGGGAAATTAACATCCGCCGCTCGTAACTGTTAGGAGGTCTCATTTGTTCCACTTCTCATAATGTTTCTTCATTTCTCCCATGGAATCATAAGCGGTAGCAATAACACAAGTTAAACCACCCTCAAGAGGAGAAAGATAATCGTTCCACAACTTATCCTCATGCCGCAAAGCTGCAATTTCGCCGCGAAGATCGGAAAGTTTATCACGAATTTCTTCAAGTCGTTTGTATTTTGGTTTCATACTACCAATTTCTTTCTTCTTTAATTTGTTTTAAAGTTTTCGGCGTCCAGTGAAGATCAATTTCAAATTTGTTTTGAAAAAGTTCTGGCAAAGATATGTAGCCACACTCCGCTTCATTAATATAACCCAAACCATAGCATTGAATTTCGCCATCTTCTTCGCTGTCAACATCCAATTCTGTTATAAAATAATGCATTCCATTTCTGAAATAATGTAGATAGGCGATTGCTTCTTCCCCTTTTCCATCCTGACCGTATGTGACTGGTGCCGTATTTACAATTTCTTGGATTTCTTTGAGTTTATCCTTGAAAAATTCGCCCTCTTTGCCCTCGGAGAATTTCAAGATGAGCATGAGTTGGTCGAATTCGATGTAATTTATGAGCGGCTTGTTCATGGGTCAATCTACCACAGTTTGCGCCAAAGTCAAGTAATTATTTTCTTTTTCTTTTGCTAAGTTCCTCTTTTTCTTTCTGCTTTTGAAGAAATTCTTCACTTGGCGCAAAAACATAACCAAGATTCAAAGCTGTTTCAATTTCATCGGGTAAATCTTCGGCGCATTGCCGCTCCCATGAATCGCCATAACCGCAATAGTCAAGATGATCCCGGGCTGCTTCAAGGGCTTTTACTAAAGCTTTAATCGTTTCCGTCTCTGACATAATTGTAATTTCTCCTTATAAATTTAGAAACTTCATTTCTTTTTTCGTGAGGAATCGACCTCCAGCCCCATCCATACCAAGTTTTTAACTGGCTTAATTCAAGAAAAGGGAATTTCAAACACAATTCTTCTAATTGCTTATGCGACATTCCAGAAAATAAATGTTTTGCTTTCATACGATCAAAAAGCAATCTCCATCTGAATGAGCGTAATATCCGCCGAAAACTGAATCATCCTTGCGCCATTCATAATTGAACATTTGACAGTAAAGATGGCAGGATTCTTCTGTTCCTTGAAAAAGAATTGGCAAATCCAAGACGTTAGTGTCGAACTGAAAGTGGCGAACGGTTCTCATATTTTTATTTTATTGAAGTTTTAACCCTTGCGACAATAACCCAATCTTCATCTTTTCGCGCAATTTGAGCAAGTTCCAATAGCGCAACGGCTTCTTGGATAGTGGCCATTTCTTCTCCGTATTGCTCTGAGTCCATTCCTCCCTCCGTTCCTTGAAAATATTCAACGGTGAAAGTTATATCGTGAGTTTTTGTAGTGGATAGTTTCATATTATTTTAATTTAGATTTTTGTCAAACAGTCGCGAATAATACACTTCTCCTGGAGTTCTTTAAAACAATCGGTTACATAATCATAATCTTTTCCGTGATTGTCAAAATGAACTTCGTGTTTTCCGAATTTGGATTTCCAACGCACAGCAATCGCGGAAATTAATCGGGAGCCTGACAAGTATCCATTCGCCTTATTAGTTTTTCCAACCTTGGCAACTTTTTTAAATTCTTCGAGAGTGTATTCCTGTTCCATGGGGCAAATTACCACAGTTTACCCAAAAGTCAACTATCTTTTTGAAAAAAGAAACAAAAAATAATGACGCGGCAACGCCGCCTAAATATTGGGGCCAATGGGGGACTGCGAGGTTTAGCTCGCTTATTTATCCCCTTATAAAAAGATGCCCGATCCCTCAGTTTCCCAAGAGACCGGGCTACCATCGAATTTCCAAGACCGAATCTCTGGAAACGCGCCTGGATTTTTGTTCTGCCGCCAACTTTAAGGGATTGACCTCAAGCCCCAGGCAACCCGCCCCTCTCCGGCAAAGAGTTTAAGATTGCTTAAAGGAATATAAACGCTTAATGAGAGCTTGTCAAACTATTTTAGGAAAAATCGGCTCGAATTCTTCCCGCAGTTCCTCAATTTCTTTTTCGCAAATTGCGCTGAAATTAATAACCCATTTGTTATCAATAGGAACTTTTCGCCGGATTGGAACAAACTTGGAGCCGTGGATTTTTTCCAACTCTTTGGCGTAAAGAATTGCCTCTTCTTCACTATTTGGGGTCAAAGGATACATATTAGTATAAGTTTTCAGAAAGTCAAACTAAATTTCAATTAAATTACCACCGCCGATAAATTCCAAATGATCTGAACAATCAGAAACAACACTTCCGTTTGAATAAATTATTCCATCTCGCAGAAAAACCCCATTATTTTTAAAACCTTTCTTTTCATGCGAGTGGATATGTCCGAAAGCAGCTAATTTCAAACTTGAATTACTCAAACTTAACAAGTTTTTAATCTTATTTCCTAGTGACTTACATCCACATTGAACAAGATTTCCCTTTAAATCATCGCTCAAATCCAAAATTCCCTGCGGCGGTCCATGAGTGATAAGAACCTCTACATCATAAGGAATCAAGTCCCAAGTTTTATGAATTTTACCTCGGTTGCGATTATAAGCCCAATCATTGCCAAAAGAAGGAGTTACTGGTGATCCCCAAAATTTCACGCCGTTCAAGATTAACTCTTGATTAATCAAAAGATTAATTCCCGCGTCCTCATACATTTTGCGGGTTTTCTTTTCATTCTTTGCGGACCAAACAGAATGATTCCCTAACGTAAACACCTTGGGAATTTTAATCGTCGCCGCCCACTCCAAAAATTCACACAATTCCCAATAATTTCGGTAAATATCTTTATCATTTTCGGCATCACCAGAAAAAACAAAGACATCAGCCTCTTCCGGAATTTTAATATGGGAATGGAAGCCGTGCGAATCTGAGGCGTGAAATATTTTCATATAAGAGGATAAATTTTTTAGAGGGGTCCCAGGGGATTTATCTCTCCTTTTAGCGGTTAAACCAAACAATATGAGTGGCGCATTCTGGAATTTTTGTAACGGTAGAAGGCTGAATTAAAATAGATTTATCAGCTTTTTTATCTTTCACTGGATAACCATAACCGTCATAGTCAACAAAACTATCATGCTCAACGTGCCATTTAAACTCTTCTACAGTATAAACGTCGTCTTCGTTATCAGGGCCGCAGCCATATTGATTTGTTTTTGAGAATTTAACTGGATAAGAATAATTCATAATATTAAAAAATTAAAACATATGAGCGGGAAAAGATGGTTCGATAGATTGAAAAACCTGGAGTTTCACCAGAGGTAATAGAGGTTTAAAGTCCTATCTATTTTACTTTCAAACATACGATCTAAGTCTATTTCCCGCTCACATATTTATTAAGCACGGCGAATTAACTCTTGGGAAAGTTAATTAGTTGAAAGGTAATCAGTCTTTCTTTGCGCCGCACCCTTTTAAACCGCCCATAGACGGTAAATTTTACTCTTTGCAGATAACAACAGCTCTCTTATCTTTTCCCTTTATTGTAACAGGCTCCATAATATGAACAGCGTTCGGCTGATTCCACTTGTCGTTATGCTCCATCAAAACTTCAGGATCAATTCCTTTGCTTTTTTCCGCCTCTTCTTGAAGAAGTTTAATAAGTTTGCTTAGTTTCATGATTTTTAAAAAATGGAATGCGGGCCGGAATTGCACCGGCTAGAAGGCATCAAGTCATAGCCTTCGGTTGGTATTTGCTCCCCAGGCTCTTCGCCAAGGTCCTTCCCGCGTGTCGCTGTCCACGCCGCCGCATCTAGGGGATAAATCCCCTAAGACCCCTAAGGGCCAATTATCGCACCCACTTCCTCTTTAGCTCACCCTTGCTATTCTTTTTCCCCATATACTCAACGCGCTTGCCCGCTTCAATCGCCTCATTCTTCACCCGCAGCACTGTTTGGTAAATTGTATTTTTCTGCTTTTTAACTGTTGCCGCATCAGTGGTTACTCCGCCGCGCATTTTGCCCTGCACTTTTGGGAAAATATGCTCGACAAATTTCTTTGGAGTCATAGTGCGGCAAAGCGCGATACTCTTGCGGATTTCAGGCGCGATAGTTTCCGGGCGACCCGGACCAGTTTTTTGTTCTACTTTCATTGTTTTGTTTTTATTTATAAGAGGTTAAAAAGGCGGTATAAATCCCGCAGTTTCCTCCTATTATCTCCAATATAGTGCCGCATTCTGCGGATTTAAAAGAAATAATAAGAGAATTATTTTGCTATTCGATGAACTCGTTAAATTCTTGGACAAATTGCTTGAACGTATCCAAGTCAATTTCCTGACAACCAACAATAACTTTTGACTTTTTCTTATCAACTACAATAGTGTAATCGGGAACAACTCCGCTCCAAATTTTAGCTTTTGTCGTATCTGGAATTTCTGGATAACTATAGCGTTTGTCTTCAGCGGCATCCTGAACAGATGACCAAAAACTAAACCCTTGTTCTGTTTTGTTCCAAGGAAATGCAGAATCAACAGAGTCGTAAATGTCTCTTACTACTTTGTTTTTATTAGGGCAAAGCTTATGATAATTATAAACTGCCATTTCCTTATAAGGACTCGGAGGTTCCTCAAGATATTCCAAGATGTTACCTTTTGGAGCGGCGGGCTTGGCGGCTTTTTTAGCTGGTGTTTTTGCGGGCATATTTTTGTTTGTTTGTTTACAGAGTGTGAAAAAGAAAGCCCAATTTCTTTAGAGTTGGGATGAATTTTTCGTTATTGGGTTTATAAAGATTAAAAATCTTTCATAATTAAAATATTTCGAAAAAACATTTCAATATTTAATAATTATACTGTAACTAAATATAGAATGAATTTAGAATCTACGAGTAAGCAGTATAACTCTGATGGAGGGATGATTTATTCGTGCCAGTATCATGTGATTTTCGCAACTAAGTATCGTAGAAAGGTTTTGGTGGATGGAGTTGATACTGAATTTAAGCGCATTTGCCTAGAAAGTCAAGAGAAATTGTGCTTTAAAATTTTAGAAATGGAAGTTATGCCAGATCATGTTCATCTCTTAGTAGAATCTAATCCTAAAATTGGAATTTATGATCAAGTGAATAGAATCAAGGGCCTGACGAGTCATGAGCTAAGAAATCAATTCCCTTGGCTAAAAAAGCGTATTCCGACTCTTTGGACTCGTTCAAAATTTATTTCTACAGTTGGGTCAGTTTCTTTAGAAGTTGTTAAAAAATATATTGAAGAGCAAAAAAAAGTTTAATGAAAGAGCAAAAGAAATACCAGATTAAGAAAACGCTACTCGAAACAAAGTCGCGTAGGAAGGGTATGTCTTGTAAAGTCATTGAATTAAAAGTTGATGAAAGCAAGCTGTCAAAAAAGAAAGTAAAATCTTTAGATCAAATTTTCAGAGAAGCTAAATGGATTTATAATGCCGCGCTGGATTCTGATGATATTTTTAAATTCGAAGTTGGTTCGGCAATAAAAGTCAAAGTTTTTAACCCTGAAACAAGTTTATGCGACGCTGAAGAAATTCGACCATTATCAATTGGAAGTCAGATTAAGCAATCTTTAGTTCAACGAGCTAAACAAAATATTATAAATTTATCAAAGGCGAAGGTGAAAGGGTTGAAGGTTGGCTCCTTAAAATTTAAAAAAGAAGTTAATTCTGTTCTCCTTAAGCAGTTCGGAACAACGTTTAAAATTGGTAGAAGCTTTATTTCTGTTCAAAATATTGGCAAGTTAAAGGTTAATGGACTTAATCAAATTAAACCTGAGTATGAAATAGCCAACGCTACATTAGTAAAAAGAGCTTCTGGATATTATATTTTAGTTACAGTATTTGAACGAAAGGTCAAGATTGAAGTCTCTGGGAAAATCGGATTAGATTTTGGAATCAAGGATGCTATTGTTGATTCAAACGGTGACAAATTCAATTGGAAATTCAATACTAAGAGAATCAAACGTGATCAACGCCGATTCTCAAAAAAGAAAAAGGGGTCTAAAAATAGAAAGAAAGCTCAAAAACGTTTTGCTAAATCTCATGAAAAAATCACTCGTCAAAAAGACGACGCGGCAAATAAATTTGTATCAACTCTTAAAAAATATGAGAAAGTTGTAATTCAAGATGAAAATTTAAAAGGCTGGCAAGCCGGACTATTTGGAAAACAAGTTCAGGAATCAATTTTGGGAAGAATAAAGACTAAGATTAAAAACTTAGAAACTTCTCAAGTGATTAACAGATTTCTGCCAACTACCCAATTATGTCCAAGATGCGAAATTAAAAATAAAATTCCATTAAGTCAACGAGACTATTCGTGTCCTTGCGGCTTCTATCATTCTGATAGAGATACAAAAGCTGCTCAAACGATCTTAGCTTATGGAAACATTCTTGGGGAACCCAAGACTAAGCCTGCGGAGAAAACGACCTCTTTTTGGGATACTTTCAGTATCTTATTTAAGTCGAATTCATTGAAACAGGAAGCCTCAATCCTTTAGGGTGAGGTAGTTCACTATATCACATTTTACGTTAAAGTCAAGCCGTCTCTTTGATTAATTTCTCAATCATTTCGTGAGGAATCAGGCCATAAACAGTCATTCCACCCTCTTCACTCAAGCAGACTTCAATTCCTCCCAGGCGAATCTTTTTGAACTTACGTTCCTTCTTCAAGTTAATTACCTTGTCAATAAATTGACCAGTTGTAAGTTTTTCGCCCTTTGCATAATGATCGCCGCCAATTGGCTCACTCGTCAGACTGAAAACAAGAAATGGATAACAATTCGTCTCAACTTCCCAATGTGGGAAACAGCACAATTCAGGCCGCAGAGAATAAATAAACTTTCGAAGAGAAATGGATGATTCCGTAGAAAAGCGACTAACAGTATTCCAATCAGCCGGGCCGCTCTTCCACTCTTCATACTCCGCCGCGAATTTCTTGCAACTCTCCAACTCAAAAGTTTGGCAGCCGATTTTAACATTTTCTCCGACAATCGGATAATGGCCAAGAACCTCAAAACTAAGAGTCTTTTCTTTTTTAATTTCGGGCAGGGCGTCAAGAGCGTCAATAAACTCGCCGTTGCTTACTTGTTTATATCCAAAATCACTGGACAAAAAGTTAATATTGGTTCCACCTACTTGTGTTCCTGAATAAAGAACAGCCATTTTTGATTCATTATCGTGGGGAGAGCCGATCTTAGCTTTCGGATGACTTTTGATAAATTCCGCAAAGGCGGGCGTAATTTTTGTTTGAATATTTTGTTTTTCTTCTGTCATTTCTTTGTTTTCTGTTTGTTTTTTAATTTCTGGAAATTTACCATAATAAACTTCATCCCAAAAGTCGCCTCCTTGAGGAGTTAAGCTCCAATTAAAGGCTTTTATAAGCACTTTTTCTTTAGTAAACTCTTTTCCGTTCCAACGTTTGCCAAAATACTTTTGATCAAAATTCTTATAAGCCATCTCCCCATAAGGCGCGGGCAAAAGAAGAAGATAATCGCGGGGTTCAAGGTCCAAATCGGTATCAGACGACAAGTAATAATCATGCGCCAAGAAACTTGAATTTTGAGAGAATACGCAAATTTGATCGCCGTTAGGCTCCATTTTTGGCAAGTTTTCAAAAATTGAAATTTTGCCGCCTCTGTTTGTTTTTTTGTATGTTTTGTTCATAAGTCAATATAGCACAGGTTTTAAATAAGTCAACTAGAAATTTTAAAAATTATTCAACCGAATAATTCAAATCTTCAATAGAATTAATTTTTCCCAGAATATTAAACAATTCTCGTTGAACTTCGTTATTCAAAGAGCAAAAATGAACTCCTTGTCCAAAGCTTGTAAAACATTCAGAAAAATGTGAGTCAACGAAAATAGCAAGAAAAATAACTAATTTGTTATGCATTTCTGTGTTTGAGCACCCTTCCGCAATAATAGTATTACTCCGAAAAGAAAAGAAATCGCTAGGATCGTCGTCTATGGAGAGAAGAGAGTTAAGCTTATCAACAATTTCGCGCATTAGCGGTTTGTCTTTTGCTTCTTTAATTTTAATTGATAGTTTCATATATTAAATTTTATCCACAGATTTTACTTCAACTTCAACAGTAACTTTTTGGCTTTCAATATCGAAATGATAAGTAAGAGCGCCGGAAGTTTCAAGATTAAACTTATCTTTGATAAATTCTTTAACAGCTTGATCTAATTGCTGGGGTGTTAGGTGGATTTTGGCCATGTTTAGATTGAATGAAATTTATTCATATGACGAATTACACCTGGCAACCACCCCTGATTCAAAGAGCGCGGGTCATTGAAATCTTTTGACTTTTTGCTAACTTTTGGCGGGCAATATTTATTTCCGATAGATGTCAAAGTTACTCTTTTTTGCCCAATGTAATTAATCCGCAAATGTTCCGCAGTTTTGAAAATAGCCTGATCTATAGAGTCAAATTTCATTGGGAGCCATTTTCCACTTTTCTTATCACGATAAAGACGCCCGAAAGGATTATTATATTTTCTTGCATACAAAGAATTAAACTCGGCCCCGGATTCCTGGTTTGCGATTGACGCCAAAAAAGCTGGATCAATTCCGTTTTCCCTTCCAGCTT
>JACCDR010116198.1_pt1 | contig 10144 bp, 13 predicted proteins | sample 7446431 | NCBI WGS metagenome assembly JACCDR01 (sample SAMN15323443, study PRJNA562643) | freshwater metagenome | isolation source: river surface water | place: USA:Blue River Watershed | collected 2017-08-17 | reverse complement strand
TCAAGCAATCAATAGCAATAGCAAATATACTTAAGGAATTTACGATTAAAAAAAAAGAGAAAAAAAAGAATTAGGTAATCTTATTATTTATTACTTGCTTACTCTACTAATATAGTGAGAATCTAATAACTAAGAAGCAAGGATACAGGTATATAAGTATACTAGTATTATGGTTATAGCACGAATCGGAAGGCTGTCAATATCCAGTATTTTAGTAATAGTGTTTTATTATTATCTAAGTACTGGATATTTTTATATAATAAATCTTTAGAATAATCATTCTAATTTACATACAAATATACTAATGCAACTAAGTTGCGTAATTCATACCCTTAAATATTTAATATTATTAACGAAAATATATGCATCATATCCCTAACACTTGTATACTAGTATATAACATATAGATATATCAGTAGGTTAGATATGTTTAGTTATCTAGAACCTAAAAACTAGTGAAGTAAATTGGGTAGATGACTTATCACTTACTTGATATACCAAGCTTCCTTCATATCCCTACGCTATAAGAATAATATATACATGTCGCACCATACCCCTACCCCTATATAAAATAATTAAATACAGAGGCAATACGCGCCTACAATCACACAACCATACCATACCCCCACCCCCACCCTAGGGGTATTGGGGCCAGCTAGGGGGTATGTGTAGTTATATATCCCATACAAAATTTTCCACCACTTTTAAGTTTCCCCCTACTCGCCTATCAGTATACTGGTATTTATTTTCCACCAGTTTTCAGTCCCCCCCCTCCTTCTTCACTATTCCTGTAGGGGTATATTAGTAGGGTAGGTAGGGGTGATATGTAAGTATATATACCTACATATTAGATATATATAACAGCGTTTCTAATAATTATTTTGCTAATAGTAATTTTTTTTAGTATGTTTTTTGATAGAGTGTAGGGGTTCCCCACAAAGAACGACCACTTTGATTACTTAATAGTCTCGCAAACTAATGTTTTGTTTTTCATATAATCTCTACGCTCTTTTTTGTTATGTATAAGACAAAGAATATAGAGATAGAGATCTTAAGAGTTGTTACACAACCTAAGCATCCTACTAGGGGTGTATTGATATTTAATCAAGATATTATAGGGGTTACACTAGAGTTACCGTGGGAGGGGAATATTCGTAAATGGTCTTGTATACCTTTAGGGCTTTACGAATGTCAGAGGGTTTATGATAGGAAGACTAGTGGTGGTTTATTTATTCCTACAACGTTTGAAGTAATGAATGTTCCGAATAGAGATGGTATTTTGTTTCATATTGGTAATACTGTTAATGACACTCAGGGTTGTATACTGATTGGATTAGGGTTTGGAATTATAGAGAAGAAGAGAGCAATACTTAATTCTAAGTTAGGGTTTGATATGTTCTTAGATTCTGTTCGTGGAGTTAATGAATTTACTCTAAGGATTAGAGATGATGAGTATCAGGCTAAGTGTTAGTTTATGTTTATTATTAGCTTTCTCTAGTCATGCACAAGGTAGGCAATATGTTGGTTTTAGTTCTTTTGCTGCTCTTAATCCTAAATATCCTTGTAATCGTTATCTTACTATAGCTAAGAAAGCTAAATCCCCTGCAATGACAGTCTTACTTTCTACATTTGGTAATGACTTAACTTGTGTATCTAAATTTTTAACTACCTTTAAAAGAAAACCTCACTTACTTCAAATTCATTTATCTAATGAAACTTGTAGACGTCATATTGGGCGTTGTACTAAAGAAGAGATTACCCCTACTCTAACTACCACCCCATACAATAAAGCTCTACAGAGAGGTAATTTGAAGATTAAAAGAGCTATTCAAAATAGAGTACTCTTTGTGAAAGATAAAATCTTACCATTAACTAATAAAAGAACTAAGGTTATTGTTAGTACTGGGTTAGAAGATAATTATAATAACAAAGCTTATGTAAAGGTTCTTTCTTATGTCAAAGAAGTTCTTTCTAAAACCAATATCACTAGATCGCCTGTTGCAGATAGGTGTTATTTACTTAATGGTGCTAACTACTGTGAGTTGCACTCTACAAACTCAAACTTCAATAACTCTTCCGGTAAACTATACCCCTGCATATGGAACAATGACGGGAATATCAACTCCACCTACGACCAGCTCAAGCTCTTCCATAAGTTTCGAAAGTGCTCAGTGCTTTTCAGTTGGGAACCAACCAGCCAAGGAAGAGGAAACGGGGCTAAATATCTGGAACCTAGCCGTAGATCTTTTACTATTTCTTCTTCCGTCATAAAGAAATATTCTAATCTCATAAACCTTTATCAATCTAATATGAGGTAATTCTATGTCTATCAAACTTAAAAAAGCTTTAATAATCGCCATAGCTGCTTTTATTTCTGCTCTATCTGGTTACACCATAGCTCCTTCAGCTTTAGAAGCACTATGTGTCAAACTAAGCTTCTGCGAGGCTCCTGCTCAGTAATGGGGACACCAGAATCTATAGATGATATTAAGTTTATTCCAGTTAAAACTAAAATGGAGTATTACCCTGCTCCAAACAAAAAGATTAAATATCTTGGAGTAGCAGAAAAAGGATCTAGTACTTCTAACCCTGTTTGGAAAATAAACTTATACAACTATGATGGGGATTGGGATATTATCGAAATACTAACTTCTTACGGTTCTTGGGATGATAGAGCATCATTAACTTATTTATAAAATGGCTAATTACGTCTTTAATCCATTACTAAAAAAGAAATTAGATCTTGTCGGAGATTCTAATAATGCTACTGTTACAATACCACAATATAATTCAGATCCAGCTTCTCCAGTACAAGAAGAAGTTTGGGTTCTAAAGACTGGTGGCAGTGGAAGTGGGGGCGGAGAAATTAAAGCTTTTCTTGGGTTAAGTTTTCCTTACCTCTCTATTGGAAGTGGGGGAGCAGCTACTTACCAATTAAGTTACAGAACTAAAGAAGGAACAACAGTTAGAGGGACATTGAGTTAAAAGGTTAAAAAACTATGGCAACAGGAAGTATCTTAATTGACGAAGGAACCACCACCCATGTTCCTACATACACTTTTACAGAAGATGCTGTCACTAAAGAAGTAGGAAGATCAGCTCTTAATAACTCTTCTGGAGTTGAAATAGGAACTAATGCAAACCCTTTACAGATTGGAGATGCAGGAGGATCTATTACCGTTGATGGCACAATCACCGCTAATATTGGAACAATTGGAACTCTTGCAACCGCAGCAAATCAAACTACAGGAAACAGTTCTTTATCTTCAATAGATGGAAAAATAACGGCCTGTAATACAGGAGCTGTAACTATATCAGCAGCTCTCCCAGCAGGAACAAATAATATCGGTGATGTTGATGTTCTCTCCCTTCCTGCTATTACAGGTACTGTTACTGCTAACGCTGGAACTAACTTAAATACCTCTGCCTTAGCTTTAGAATCTGGTGGAAACTTAGCAGCGATTGCAGCTTCAACTTCTATCCTAGATGATTGGGATGATGGAAGTGATAGAGCAAAGATAGTTGGAGCCGTCGCTCATGATGCAGCAGTAGCAGGGAATCCAGTCCTTTTAGGGATGGAAGCTCATACAGTAAGAGGGACTGCCGTTGCAGATGGAGACGTAGTAAGAGTAGGAGGAGATGTTTACGGACGCTCTTTTAATATCGTTCCAGCAGTGACTCAAACATCTTCTAATGGAACTGCAATTACCACAGCAACAAACACTTCAGCAGTAGCAGCACCATCAGCAGGAAATCATTTAAGAATCTACAGATTATGGGCACAAAACTCCTCTGCTACTGGTACTTGGTTGTACTGGACTGAAGGGTCTGGAGGAACTAAGAAATACCCAATGTACTTAGCTCAAAATCAAGCTCTTACTATTCGATTAAACGGAGAGTGGGAACTCCCTACCGCAACAGCTTTATTTATTAACACTGCAACAGCAGGAGCTAATATAGAATGGCACGTAGGGCATGAAACGGTAATAGATTAATTTTAACTTTTAGGAGAATAAAATGGCAGCATTTCCAACAGGGAATACAACAGTAATGAGTATCGATGAAACACAAATCGAAGTGGCAGACGGGAGAGGAGGAACTTTCATTATCCCACGTCAAACTTTGAGAGCAATTATAGAAGAAGGTGGACATACTGAAATTCAATATTTAATTTATCAAATTGCAGCTAAATTAGCAGCTCTTAATGTAGCTCTTGGAGATTCAGAAGCAGTAGCGCAAGCAATCGGTGATATGACTATTGCAATTTAGATTATATGGCTTATATGAAAGTTTCGGCAGGAAGTTTTGGATTTCTGCCAAATAGCCCTTCTAATGGATACGCATCACAGAGTATAAATGCTGCTGCAACTTGGGTTGCTTTTTCATTTATCGCAGCTCATGCAAGTTTAAATGAAATAACTGTCGCAAATACTCTAACAGGTACACTAGCAGCCGCGGATATTACCTGTAGTATTTATACTGATGGCGCAGGGGGAGTCCCCGGAACAAATCTTGAAACTCAAAACTGTGCCGCTACTCCAGTTGGTGGATTCAACACATGGACAGGGTTCACTACAAGTTTAACGGTAGGGGATAGATACTGGGCAGTATTCAAAAATTTAAATGGAACTCCAGCTTCTAACTTTTTAGGGATGAGGTATCCAGCGGCAGGAGCTTTTCCAATTACGGCTGGATCTAACGTGATTCAAGGATGGGCGAAGAGACATTCAACAGATTCTGGCTCTACTTGGGCAGCAGGTAACGTTGCAGGGTCTGCGGCCGTTTTTCTTGCGTATGATACAGCAGGAACGCCCGTTTACGATGGATTTTCTGGGTACTCAACTGCTATCTCTACAACAGAGAGAGTTTATGGAGGTAGAGAGTATGGAGTTATTTTTACAACACCATCAACTGGAAATTTTAATGTAACAGGGGCAAATTTTTTCTTATATCGTAACGGGACCCCAACCGTGGATGCGGTTTATAAACTATACGAAGGAACAACTCTAGTTGCTACATCAGAAAATAACCCTATAAATAATACAGCATCGGGAGCTGTTTACTGGACCTCACTAGCATTCTCTAGCACTATTACTCTTACTAATAATACATCCTACAGGCTGGTTATTGCTGAGCCCTCTAATTCGGACACAAGCTCCAACTATTATGCAACATATAGATATTTACTATCCACAGTAACAGGAGTTCAAAACGTTCTCCCATTTAATGGTTCGTTACAACAAACATATTATAACGGTTCTAGCTGGACAGAAGATTCAGGGTATATTTGTCCATTCGGATTAATCCTTGATGTAGATGCTGAAATAGAATCATCAGGCGGCGGTGGAGGAACTACTTTTATTTATAACTTAATGGAATAACAATGATAGACGATGAAGGTAAATTAGGAAAAGAAGCTGTATTAAGAGGCTTAAATGTTAATGGGCTTTATCCTACTAATGAGCAAATAATTCCTATCTTAGAAGAACTTTTAAAAGAAAAAATTTATAGGATTATAGATGATCAAACTCGTGTATTTAGACCAGAAAAATTACATGCAGTTATAGAAGAATTTAAAAAAGAAAATATAGTAACTGAAGTTAAAAATGTCAGAGCTAAATCTAAAAAATAAAGAATCTCCTAAAGAATGGGATGAGGAATATAAACTAGCTAGTGAACTAGTTTGTAAAGAATTTCTTAATGGCAATACTAATGCTGAGAATATTCACATTAAAACTAAAATCCCTAGAAATATAATAGCTAGAATACTTTCTACTCAACCATTAACAACTGTAGCAAAAGAGCAATCAAATATAATTATAGAAAAGATATTTGAAGATAAATTACCAACTTTAAGAAAGATTGGTGGAATGTCTCTCTTACTAATGGAAAGAGGGATTACAGAAAGAATGGCTAATCCAGAACCTTTATCTGTTAAAGAAGTAGTAGATGTAGCAAACATTGTTACTCAGATGGATAAAATTGCTAGATTAGAAGAAGGGAAGCCTACAGATGTTACTGGAACTATGAAGTTAGATAATAAACGAGTCATAGAAATAGCAAGAGAAGTAGTTAATGATCCAATTAGAAACCCTGAAGCTTCTATTGAAGCAGATAATGTAGATCCGATTAAAGATGACGATAATTCTTTCTGAACAAGATAAAGTTAATGCTCTTCTGCAACAAAAAAAGATTGCAGATTTGCATATGTATATGAAAGCTCATAATAGATGGATGCATCCGGGTCAATGGAAAGTGGCTAGAGCATTATTTTCTGATAAAGATAAGAAGCAGGTTGTTCAAGTCCAATGTGGAAGAAAGTTTGGTAAAAGCTTTTTAGCTATTTATTGCGCTATTCGTTATGGATTAGAAAACCCGGGAAGTATTATTTACTTAATTGCTAACACTAGAAAACAAGGGGTAGGGATTTATTGGACGTCTCAACGTCTTCAAAGATTTGCGCCTAAGTCTCTTGTTCATGACATTAGGGAAACAGATTATCGTTTGATTCTAGAGTCTGCTAATGATGAAGGAATACACTCTCAGATAATAGTAGAGGGTTGCGATAATGAGCAAAGCTTAAGAGGATTAAACCCTGACTTTGTTGTTTATGAAGAGTTTAGAGATCATGGTGAGGTTTTTGATACTGAAGTCATGAGACCAAACTTAGCTGCAAAGTCAGCTTCTCTTTTAGTTATCTCCACTCCCCCAGATAACGAATGTTATTACACTAAGTTTACAAAAGAAGTTAGAGAAAAAGCAGAAGACCCTAACTCTAAATATTTTTATTACGAAGCCCCAACTTCCGATAATCCTCATATCTCAAAAGAATGGTTAGAATCTGAAAAAGCAAGACTTATTGCTAGTGGACAAGAAGCTGTTTGGTTAAGAGAGTTTGAAGGGAAATATATTCAAGGGGGAGCTACTGCTGTAATGCCTATATGGCATAAAAAGAAAAAAGGAATATTAAAGCCTTATGCTTTCTTAAAAGAGTATGTAAAAAAAGATTATAAGAAAATTGATTGGTATACTTTTGCGGATCCAGCTCAATCTACATTTGCTGTTCTTCTTCTAGGACATCACAGAACTACAGGTCAGTTAATAATTTTTGATGAAATTTATGAAAGAGATAGAGAACAGACTAGTGGTGCTAGAATCTGGGCAAGAGTTATTCAAAAAAGAAAAGATTTTATAGAAGCAGTTGATATAGAAGATTGGAAAAACTTTTATGATCCAGCGGCCTCTTGGTTTCAAGTTGATGTTTGGGATAGGTATCAAGAAGCTCTTATCCCTGCTAAGAAAATGAAAGCTAAGAATGAAAGAGATTTAAGTTCTCCAATCTCTAGACTTAAAGATTTCTTTGCTCAAAAAGATGCTGTATGGATTGGAAGTAATTGCGTTGGATTGATCCACGAACTAGATGTCTGGAGCTATACTAAAGAAGGGAAACTCCCTGATGTTAACGACCATTGTATAGATTTACTTCTTTATATCTTTAACAATATACATATATCAGTTACTCCAGAGATTGATATTTATTTAGAAGATAGATTAGAACAGGAGCAGTCTGTTAGAGTCCCCACTATAAATGACTTACTTAAAGATGCAGGGTTTGGGGATGACTATATGCTTTTAGAAAATACTTTAATAGAAAAGGAGAATGATGATTATGGAGATGGAGATAGATATGGAGGAGAGCATTATCCTTATAAAGAAAGAAATAGAGTTTCTAAGAAAAGAGTTAGCTTCGCTACAGATTGAAAATAAACTATATGCAACTCAGTTGCAGAAAGTGTTAGAATTAGTGGCAGATAGTAGAAATGCTTTTTACTTAGCTCAGTCGGCTCAGTCAATGGCCTCAGAAGCTTTAATTAGGGCTACTACAAGCAAATCTTCTAATGAGGCTATGGGACTAGAGGATAACTCTAGCCAAACTCAAAATGTTGTGCCATTTTCTTCTGAGAGAAGAATTAGTGACAGACAAACATATTTTGATTCTCTTGGGGAAGACCCTATTAAAGGATAATAGTAAATGGATGTAGGACAATACGAAATATTAGAAGGGGAAGCTAGGCAGTCAATTAAACCTATCTGGGCTAATGACATGCATAAGACAGAAAAGGGGATTTTAAAATGGTTTGCGGAAACTCAACCATTGTTAGAAAGAATACATGAGCCTCGTATTCGTAGAATGAACCTAAATCTTTGTTGGTATTTAAACGAAATTACTAATAACTATGGTATTAGGTTAATGGTCGGAGCTAGATCTATTGCGAACTTTGCAGCAGATCAAATGCCTATTGTTGTTGGTCATTTATATGATTTAACAGAACAAAAAGTATCTAGATTATCCTCTTATAAACCTGCGTTTGATGTTGCTCCTACGCATAATGAAGAGTCAGATAGAATTACAGCTAGACTTTTAAAACCATGTCTTGATGCTGTATGTCGAAATAATAACTTTGATTTTCTTATTCAAGAATCTCAACGTCATAAGATGATATTTGGGGAATCCTTTACTGGAGTTGATTGGGATAAGAATGCTGGGGATTCTGATGATAAAGGAAATCCTATTGGAGATGTTAGGGTTTATAATAAAGAGCCATTTTGGGTGTTTTACGAACCAAGATCTGATTGGAGAAAAGTTTCTTTTATTACAGAAATTGATGAAATTATTCATATTGAAGAAGCTAGAAAAAAGTTTAATAAACCAGAGCTTCAACCAGATAACTTAAGAACAGTATTTACTTTTGATCCAGAGCCTATAAAAGCAGGTGATGAAATTGTAGTTTATAGAATTGTATATAAACCATCCCCTTATCTTCCTAATGGATTAGTTGTTAAAATTGCTGGTGGAAGTGTTGTTGAAATAATAAGAAAACAATATCCATGGAGCCACAAAGATTTCCCTTATGTAAGAAACACTGATATTGATGTCCCCGGAAGAGTATTCCCTATTAGTTTTTATAACTATCTTATCCCAATGCAGAATGTTTATAACAAACTTACTGCATTAGCCAATAGAAATATCATGCTTACAGCTCATCCTAAATGGATGTTCCAAAAAGGAAGTGTAGATCCTAAATCTTTAGGGAATGCAGTAACTAATGTTCCTTATAATCCGGGAAGCCCTAAACCAGAACTTGCAGTATTTAATTCAGTATCTGGGGATACCTTTAGTTTTAGAAGTGATATGCGTAGTGAAATGCAAACACTTTCTGGAATTAATGGAGTAAGTAGAGGAACTCCACCAGCTGGTGCAAGAGCTGCTTCGATGCTTAGATTTTATGAAGAACAAGAAGTACAACGTAGTTCTACTGATATTATGAAGCATAATGAATTAATTCGTCGTTGTGTTTCTATGATGGGAGCTGTTATTGGAGATAGGTATCCAGAATCTCCAGAAAGATTAATTAGAGTTGTTGGTAAAGCTAATAGATATAAAATATTTAGACTAACTCAAGTTAAGATTAGTTCTAATTATGATATTATTATTCAAAACTCTACGGGATTTAGTGAATCTAAGGCTGGAAGAATAGAAGAGATTGGATTCTTACAACAAAATGTTCCGGGTTTATTATCTCCTGAACAAATCGCAGATATTCTAGAAATAGCTCAACCTCAGAAAGCTTACGACATTATGACAGCTGCTCTTAACCAAGCAGAAGATGAAAATTCTGATTTTATGGATGGAATACCAGTTGGTGCTCCTGAAGTATCAGATGATCATATTATTCATTGGAAAACTCACGTTTTATTTATGCAAACAGAGACTTACAAGAGATTACCTAAGCTTTATAAGGATGCTTTTGCAAAACATGTAATGGTTCATGAAGGATTTATGGAAGAGATGATGAATAAACCATCGTCTCAAGGTGCTCAAGAGATAGCATTTCTAAAGAATTTCCCTATCTTCTTTAAAGTAGAGTTACCACCACTTCCAGCTCCACCACCTCCGCAACAAGGAAGCCAACAACAACCTCCAATGCCTCCAGCTCCACAAGGAGCTCCGCAGGATATGGGGATGCAAGAACTGCAAGGGGGAGTACCACCAGTTTAACATTTAATTATGTATATAAGGAATGAATTTGACAGATGAAATATCTACAATTGACGTAGGAACGACTTCTTTTGGCCAAGGGGC
>JACCDR012474400.1_pt1 | contig 10145 bp, 13 predicted proteins | sample 7446431 | NCBI WGS metagenome assembly JACCDR01 (sample SAMN15323443, study PRJNA562643) | freshwater metagenome | isolation source: river surface water | place: USA:Blue River Watershed | collected 2017-08-17 | reverse complement strand
TGCGGACGGTGGTCGAGGTGGCCGTCGCGTTGGTGCTGCTGTTCGTGTTGGCCGGGTGCCCGGGCGGGTCGCGCGGGTGTGATCCGGGGTCGATGCGGTTCAACGACAACGCGTCGGCGTGGCAGCGGTGCGGGCAGGACGGGAAGTGGCACACGGAGCGGAACCCGAACCCGGAGTGGTCTCCGAGCGAGGGCGTCTGATGCCGGGGAGTCCGGGCCCGCGGCCGCCGGCCGGGACGGGCCCGGGCCGCGGGTGGTGGCGGATCCCTCCGCGGGAGCGCGGGGACCGCCGGGCTTGGTGGCGGCGGCGGTAGGTTGTCGGTAGAGATGCGTGGGGCCTCGGGCGGACGTCCGGGGCCTCGCTGCGTGTCCGGTGCGATGATGGGCGTACGCCGGCCGGGCCAACGCGACACCCGGCGGGCGGGGTTGCACGGGTCGCGGGTACGCCGGGAGGCGGGGGTTCAGATGCACAGGGGAGCGAAGCCGAACGATGATCGGTCGCAGGTGCGGCACCGGATCGCGGTGCTCGACTTCGACGACTACCCGAACGTGCCGTTCGATGGGCCGAAGTTGCCGACGCGGTACCGGTATGAGTCGGGGCTCGAAGTGCGGGCCGGGTGGCCGCGGCCAACGCAGCGGTGGTGGGAGCAGATCCGGACGATGCCGCACGCGAAGGCGTGGACTCCGACGGATTGGGAGTTCGCGTTCCTGACCGCGGAGGGGCATGCGCGGTACACGGAGGGCAAGGGTTCGCTGGTCGAGATCCGGGCGCGTGAGCGGCGGATGGGGACGACGGCGGAGGCGCGGAAGGACTTGCGGATCCGGTATGTCGAGCCCTCGATCGCGACGCGGAAAGAGGAAGCCGGCGAGGTCGAGCCGGTCGCGTCGAACGTGATCCCGTTCGATCCGGCGGCGATGTACGGGGCGACGTCGTGAGGCCGGTCGTGATCGTCGACGAGACGCACACGTTCGCCCGGGCGCGGTTCGAGGCGGCGGCCGCGGCGCTGGCGTCGCCGGGCGGTGGCCGGCCGCAGTACTGGACGTCGATGCACTACCCCGATTGCCCGGGTGCTCGGTGCTCGGGGTGCCTGCCGTCGGTGCTCGAGGGCGAGGTGGTCGAGCCGTGGATCGGCCCGGACGTCTGGGACCGTGCAGCCGCGGCGTACGCCGGCGACCAGGCGGAGGTGTTCGCGCTGGTGCGGGACGGCATCGCGCGCGTGCACGTGCCGGAGGTCCGGTGAGCCGCGCGTGCCCGGTCGCAGTGCGGATCGTCCGGCGCGGCGACGTGTGGCACGTGATCGGCCGGGAGACCCGGGTCGAGTGCGCGTCGTTCGATGAGGCGTGGGCCGCGTCGATCCCGTACTTCGCCGGCCGCGTCCGGTGACCGACCTGTCCGACGCGGCGGGCACGATCGCGAAGTTGACGGCTCCGCCGGCCGACGAGCTCCCGGTCGGCTACTACCGGGACCGGTGGTACGGCACCCGGGCCCTGATGTCCCTGCCGTGGCCGGAGCGGGTCGGCGACCTGCCACCGTCGCTCGCTCCCGCCCTGATCAACTGGGCGGAGTGGCGGACCTACGAGCAGACCGGGATCCCGGGCCTGATCCACCCGATCACCGGGGAGCAGTGGCGGTTCACGCCCGGGCAGCGGCGGTTCCTCCACCAGTGGTATTCGTGGCGGCCGGACGACGAGGTCGGCGCGCGGTGGATCTGGCGTCGGGGGGCGAAGCGGGGCGCGAAGGGGATCGGGAAGGACCCGTTCGGCGGGGCGATGTGTCTGGGTGAGTTGATCGGCCCGACCCGGCTCGCCCGGCACCCGGATACGGGGGAGTGGATCGGGGTCCGGCACCGTCTGCCGCTGGTGCAGATCGCGTCCAACTCGGAGGCGCAGTCGAAGGACCTGCTCCGGGTCGCCAACTCGATGTTGCCGCAGGAGACGCGGGACTACTTCGCGATCGACTGTGGGCAGACCCGGACGATCCTGAAGGACAGCGGGGCGCGGCTCGAAGTCCTGACCGCGTCCGAGGACAGCGCGGAGGGCGACCCGGCGACGTTCATCGTCCTCAACGAGACCCACCACATGACGTCGACCAGCGGCGGGCATCGGATCGCCGCGGTGGCCCGGCGGAACGTGGCGAAGTCGCCCGTCTACATTCAGGCCCGGATGGTCGACCTCACCAACGCGCACGAGCAGGGCGAAGACTCCGTCGCGGAGCGCACCTACGAGTCGTGGCGCGACCAGGTCGAGGGCCGGTCGAAGCTGACCGACATCCTCTACGACTCGATCGAAGCCCCGCCGGACACGGACCTAGCCGACGAGGACTCGCTCCGGGCCGGCATTCAAGCGGCGTACTGCGACGCCCCGTGGACCGACATCGAGCGGAAGATCGGTGAGGTCTACGACTCGGAGACCACCGAAGCCGACTCGGTCCGCTACTACCTGAACGGTCTGGGCGAGGACGAGAACGCGTGGTGTTCGACGGTCAAGTTCCGGTTACTCGAACGGGCGAACGCCGGCGACAACAAGGTCAAGCCGGGCGCGCAGATCACGATGTTCCTCGACTGCTCGAAGAGCTCCGACTCGACGGCCCTCATGGGGTGCCGGCTGTCCGACGGCTACGTGTTCGTGCTGGGCTGCTGGTCGAGGCCACCCGGCAAGCGCGGTGACGGGTGGTTGGCACCGCGGGAGGAAGTCGACGCGACCGTACGCGCGGCGTGGGACACGTACCGGGTCGAGTGGTTCGGCGTCGACCCGTCGCCGGCGCTCGACGACACCGACGAGTCGCTGTATTGGATGGCGTTGATCGACGCGTGGCACCGGGACTTCCGGCGGAAGCTTCGCGTCTGGGCGACCGGCGGCGACGTCCGCGGCTCGTCGGTGCTGTTCGACATGCGGATCAAGACGCCGGGCGGTATCCAGCGCAACGCGGAGTTCACCCGGGCGGCGATGATGACCCGGCTCGACATTGACGAGTTCGGCACCCTGCACCATGACGGCGACGGCAGGCTGGTCCGGCACGTCGGGCACTCGAAGCGGCGTACGAACCCCTGGGGTGAGTCGCTGTCGAAGAAGACCCGCGACTCGAAGGATCACGTCGACCTGGCTGTCGCGATGGTGGGTGCGAGGATGGGCCGCAGACTTGTACTCAACTCCGGCAAGGTGCGGGAGCGCTCCGGGAAGGCGACGTTCTGATGGTGATGACCGCGCGCGAGGCAACGGACGTTGCCCACAACCTCCGGAAGACCCAGCAGGCGGACCGGGAGCAGCTCGACATCCTCCGCCGGTATTGGAAGGGCACCCAGCCGTTGCCGGCGGTGATCCCGTCGGATGCCCCGGCGGAGGTCCGGGAGATGGCCCGGGTCGCCCGCGTCAACATGATCAAAATCGTGATCGAGTCGATCACGCAGTCGTTGTTCGTCATGTCGTTGCGGGTGCCCGACGAGTCTCAGGACGAGGTCGTTGACCGGGCGTGGCAGATCTGGCAGGCGAACGGGATGGACGCCCGGCAGTCGGGGCTCGTGCGGGCGACGACCGCGTACGGCACCGGCTACGAGGTGGTGCTCCCGGGCACGCCGGCCCCGGTGATCCGGCCGGTGTCGCCGCGCCGGATGACCGCCCTCTACGGGGCCGACGACCTGTGGCCGACGGTCGCGCTTGCGTGGTCGCCGCGGACCGGCTTGTACTGGCTCTTCGACTCCGAAGCGGTGTACCCGTTCCGGCTGGGCCGGGACTCCGACAAGCTCGAAATGCTCGACGCCGACGTGAAGCGGCACGACGCCGGCGTCACCCCCATCGTGCGGTTCCGGGACGCCGACGACCTCGACGAGGACGACGAGCCGGAGACGGGTCTCGGCTTCGGGCTCCGGCTCGCCCCCCGGTCGTCGATCACGGCCGGGCAGGTCGCCCCGCTGGTCGAGCTGCAGGACCAGATGAACCTGACCTCGTTCAGCCTGAAGGCGGCGGAGTGGTATTCGGCGTTCCGCCAGCGCTGGGCGATCGGTTACAAGCCGGGATCGACGACGGAGAAGATGGCGGCGGCCGCGTCGCAGTTCTGGACGTTCGACGAGGACCCGGACCGGATGCGGATCGGCGAGTTCGGGCAGACGGACCTACGCGGCTACCTTGAGTCCCGGCAGGAGTCGGCGAAGTTCGCGGCGACCCTGTCGCAGACTCCGGTGCACGAGTTGATCGGGGAGCTCGTCAACCTGTCGGCGGAGGCCCTCGCGGCGGCGGAGATCGGCCGGGACCGGATGGTCGACGAGCGGAAGATCGGGCAGGGTGAGGCGCACGAGCAGGCCCTCCGGCTCGCCTGCTCGTACGAGCGGCTCGAGCTGCCCCAGGACGCGGAGGTCATCTACAAGGACACGTCGGCGCGGGCGTTCGGCGCGGTCGTCGATGGTCTGGGGAAGATCGCGCAGATGTTGCAGGTGCCGCCCCAGGAGTTGTGGTCGCGGATCCCGGGGGCGACGAAGCAGGACGTCGACCGGTGGAAGCAGGCGTTCGAGGCGGGCGACTCGATCTCCCAGCTGAACGACCTGCTCAACCAGCAGGCGACCGGCGGCGGCGGGGCCCCCGCGGGCCCGGGCCGGTCCCCGGGCGGGATCATCCTGCCCCCCGGCGTGCGGGTCTGATCGTGGCGGAAACGGAGCAGGGGGCAACCCTGACGGAGGCGTACCGGGCCGATCAGTTGGGGATCCGCGCGGCCGCCCTCCGCCGGCTGACCGGCTTGTGGTCGCTGGTCGACCCGACGTCGCTCGCGTCGACCGTCGGGGTCTTCGCGAACACCGCGGCGGCGATGCTGCTCGGGTTCTCCCGTGAGTCGGCGATCGAAACCGTCGACTACCTCGGGGAGTTCCGGGAGGCGGAGGGCGTTCCCGGCGACGTCCGGTTCCGGGCGGCCCCCCTGATCGATGCCGACGTCGCCGCCGGCATGATCCGCGGGTCGACGATCACCGGGATCGTGAACGCCCGACGAGCCGGCCGGAACCTGACCGGGTCCCTCGACAACGCCCTCGTCAAGGTCGCTGGCACGGCCGGGCGGATTGTGATGAGCGGCGGCCGGGACACGATGCTCCGGGGCCGGCAGGACGACCGGAAGGCGCTGGGGTACGAGCGGGTCGGGTCCGGGTCGGCGTGCGCGTTCTGTCTCATGCTGATTTCCCGCGGCCCGGTCTACTCGTCGCAGAAGTCCTCGGAGTTCGAGGCGCACGACCATTGCGCGTGCACCGGGGAGTTGGTCTACGAGCGGGGCCTGTCTCCGTCGGCGGAGCTCGCCGAAGAGTGGTCGGAGGTCACGGCGGGGCTGTCCGGCCGGGAAGCGCGGAACGCGTGGCGGCGGCACGTCGCGGAGCTCCGCCGGGAGTAGCTCGCCGGGTCGTCTAACCTGTGCGTGACGGCCCTGTTCCGGATAGGGGGCCGGTGACGGGCGCGAGGCCCGGGAGCGAAGGAGCGCACGGTGGCAGACGGCAACGACAGCGGCGGGTCGGGCAGCAACTCCGGTCAGAACACGAGCGGGTCGGGAACACGCACATTCACGGAGCATGACGTCGACCGGATCGTCCGGGAGCGGCTCGACCGGGAGCGGCGCAAGCAGGAGGACGCGGCCCGGGCCGCTGCAGACGCCCAGAAGAGCGACATCGACAAGCTGACCGCGGCGGTCGCGGAGCTCACCAAGCAGGCCGCGGACTCGAAGGCGGAGATCGCCCGGCGGGACGTCGCGGAGAAGTACAACCTCCCGAAGTCGTTCGCCGGCGACCTGAAGGCGACCGACCCGTCCGACCTCGACCGGGAGGCCCGGGAGCTGGTCGAGCGGCTCGGGGCGCTGGGCGTTCCGGTGAAGGACGGTAAGATCGCGGCCACGCAGGCAGGAAGCAACGGGGCCGGCGGCGGGCAGGGCAACGGCAACGGTGGCGGCGGCACCGGGGGCAACACAAACGGCTCCGACGGCAAGGGCGGCAACGCCGGCGGCGGGGACGGGAAGAACGGCGGCGGGCAGGGCTCGACCGGCGGGGACGGCGCGGACGCCGGGAACAACGGCACCGGCACAGGTAGCGGACAGCAGGACAGCGGCGGCGACGCGGGCAAGGGGCGATCCCTGCTGGGCGGCCGGCCGACGGAAACCCTGCGGTCCGGTGCTGCACCGGCCGGTGGCGGGTCGAGCGACGTGGACGCGGGCAAGCTCGCGGACTCGATCCTCACTCGCGGAATCTGACCCCGGGCGGCGACCCGTCGCCCTGACCCTGCTCGAGGGAGTAGAACCATGACGGTCCTGACCGCACAGGGGATCGCGAACGTGTCGATCGCCCTTCTCACCCGGCAGCTTGTGCTGCCCCGAACCGTGACGCCGATCCCGGGCGCGGAGTTCGCCGGCGCGAACGGCGACACGGTGACCATCCGTGTCCCCCAGCCGGGCACCGCGCGGACCCAGGCGTCCGCGGGCGCGACGATCACGTACGACGACGTCGACGAGGTGCCGGTCGACGTGCAGCTGTCGCACCTCTATCACGCGAAGCTCGTTTCCGACCAGGAGCTCTCGCTCCAGCTGGAGGACTTCGCGCGGCAGATCACCCGCGTGCAGACGAGCGCGGTCGCGACCCGGGCGGAGAACCTGCTCGCGACGGTGATGAACGGCCTGTCCTCGGACATCGAGGTAGCGGCCGACGGCTCCGACTTCGACGCGGCGGTCCTCGAAGCGCGTGAGCAGCTGATCCGGGCCAACGTGCCGATGGACGACCTGTGGCTCGCGCTGTCGCCGGAGATGGGCACGTTCGCGCTCGCCTCCGACCTGCTCGCGCGGGCCGACCAGTCGGGTTCGACCTCCGCGCTCCGCAACGCCACGATCGGCCAGTACCGGGGGTTCAACACCGTCGTGTCGGCGGGCCTCTCGGCCGGCGGCGCGGTGGCCTACCACTCGTCCGGGTTCGCGTTCGCGAACCGGGTCCCGGTGACCCCGCGCGGTGTCGTCGACTCCGCGACCGCCAACGAGGGCGGGATCGGCATGCGGCAGATCTTCCAGTACGTGCCGGACAAGCTGTCGGACGCCTCCGTCGTGAGCACGTTCGCCGGCGCGGCCGCGGTCGCCGACACCGACAGCGGCGCGTCGACGCCCCGCTTCGTCAAGCTGACCACGTCCGGTAGCTGACGGACCGACATGCACGCGGTCTACCTGTTCGGGGGGGCCGGCGACGACGAGCTCCGGCACAGCCTCCGCTCGCTCGCCAACCTCCGGCAGGTGGACCGCGTCGCTGTGTCCGGGCTGCACCCGGAGTGGCTCGCCGACGACGTCCTCCGGGTGACCCCGGCCCCGCACCCGCCCGGGAAGTTCCAGAGTGCGTGGGCGAACCTCGTCGCCGCGGTGAACGACCCGCGCGTCTCGGACGAGTTCGTGCTGATGAACGACGACTTCTTCGTCCTCGAACCGGTCGACGACCTGCCGGTGCTGGCCCGGTGCCGCTGGTCGGAGTGGCACCCGACGATGTCCCGCGGCGGGGCCCGGCGGCGGAACACAGCGGCCGCCCTCGCGCTGCTCGGTGTCGACCCGGTGTTGACGTACGAGGGGCACCGGCCGCTGGTCGTCGACAAGCGGGTGATGCGGGACGTGATCCCGGCGGTCGACGCCCAGAACCAGCGGGCGGCCCCCGTCTGGGTGCGGACGGTGTACGGGAACGCGGCGTACGGCGGCCGCGGCGAGGTCGTCGGGGACGCGAAGATCTACCGGCACCGGGACATGCCCGCCGAAGGGCAGGCGTTCGTGTCGACGTCCGACCAGGCGTGGGAGACGGGCCGTGTCGGACAATGGCTCCGGGCGCGGTTCCCCGATCCGTGCCGTCACGAGCGGAGGTAGAGGCATGGCGGACCGGCCGACATTGGCGAGCGCGACGAAGCTGTACGAAAAGATCGGGCACACGCCGACCGGGGCGGAGGCGACCCGGGCGGAGGACTGCCTCGTCGAGGCGTCGGAGCTCATCCGCGACGAGGCGGACAAGACGTGGCTTAACGACGCGGAGGACGCGGTCGTAGACGTCCCACCGGTGGTCGAGCGGATCTGCCTCGCCGCCGCGTTCCGCGGGTTCGACAACGCGCGGGCGCTCACCCAGCGGTCGATCGGCGACGACTCGAAGAGCTACGACCGGGCCGGCGTCGAGGGCGGGGCCCAGGTGTATCTGACCGCGTCGGAGAAGCAGCGGGTGCGGAAGGCGGCCGGCGGGTCGACGTTCCGGGCGGTGACACTGACGTCCCCGTACTCCGGTGACTACCCGACGTTCACAGAGACGGTCCTCGGGTCGTGAGCGGCGACCGGATCGACGCGGTCGACCTCAACCGGGAGCTGTCGGTGTGGCGGCCGGAGCTGGCCGACGACGGGCAGGGCGGGCAGTCGGAGACCTTCGTCGAGGTCGGCGACGGGCCGGTGCGGGCGAAGGTGAACGAGCCGACCGCGGCGGAGCGGATCGAGGCGATGCGGTCCGGGGTTGACCTGTCGTATCAGATCCACCTGTTCCCGGATGCGGATGTTCGCCGCGGCGACGAGCTCCGGGCGGCTGGTGAGGTGTTCCGGGTGTTGTCGACTGTGCGACCCTCAACCCCGACGTACCTCCGTGCGCAGTGCGAGCGCGACGAGGTCGAGATGAACGACGACGAGTCCTAGGAGGGCGCGGCAATGGGTGACACGAGGATCGTCCGGGCGAAGCTGAACGCGGTTGTGCGCCGTGCGGATGGCGGGCCGCGGATCATGGTGAAGAAGGGCGTCACGACGGCGCACGCCGGGTCGGATCTGGCGAGGTCGCACCCGCACCTGTGGGAGCCGCTCGACGTCGATTACCCGGTGGAGGGCGCGGACCTGACGGACGCGGCGGTCGAGGCGGCGGGGACGTCGCACACGGAGGCGCTCCGGGCGATCGCTGAGGGCATGGCGGAGCGGGGTTACGACCTCGTCGCCCAGTCGCGGGACGAGGTGCCGGCCCAGCTGGTCGCGCTGGTGTTCTCGGCGATCGATCACCCGCGCGGCGGCGGCGTGACCGCGCTGGGTGAGGGCGAGCCGGGGCAGATCGTGACCTCCGGCGCGGGCCGGGAGTACCTGGTCGGTGTCAACGACGGCGGGTGGAAGACGTACACGCCGGTCGACGGCGGCGAGCCGGAGCAGGTCGAGCCGGCCGGCCCGGACGTCGATGTCTCGACGCCGGCCCCGGGCGAACCGGGCACGCACGAGCTCGACGAGGACGAGCCGGACGACGTCGTCGACCCGTCGACCCCGGAGGGCCGGAAGGCGATCCGCGCGTGGGCCCGCGACCACGACCTCGACGTCGCCGCGAGCGGGCCGATCCCCCAGGACGTCGTCGATGCGTGGGCCCGCGCGCAGGGCGGCCGGGGCTGACATGCCGGGCCGGAACCTGACGATCCGCGGGGTCAAGCAGCTCGAGAAGAAGCTCGGCCGGCTCCCCCGCACGATCGACGACGCGTCCCGGCAGGCGGTGAGGGAGCAGGTGCACGAGACGGGCGCGGACATGCGCAGGCTCGCGCCGAAGCTGTCCGGGGAGCTCGCGGAGTCGGTGCAGGAAGAGATCGCGGAGGGTGGCCTCTCCGGGACGGTGTCGCCGCGGGCGCGGTACGCGTCGTTCGTGAACGACGGGGCCCGGGGGGTCCCGCCCCAGCCGTTCGCGACGGCGGCCGCGAAGCTGGCCCGCAAGCAGTTCCGCAAGCGCACGGAGACGATCACGGCGGAGGCGCTTCGCCGGCTGGGGAAGGGGTGACCAGGGGATGCCGGCCGGCACGATGGACGACCCGCTCAACGCGGTGCAGAAAGCCTTCTTCGACACGGCGAAGGCGGACAGTGCCCTGATGGCGCTGCTCCCTGGGGGCGTGCACGACGAGCCGCCGGAGAAGGAGGTCCGCGACTACCTCGTGCTGGGCGATCACCTCTCGTTGCCGGACAACACGCACGACAAGTTTGGCCGGGAGATCACCCAGACGTTCCACGTGTGGACGATGTCGCGGGGGACGAAGCGGGGCGGCGATATCGCGAAGCGGTGGAACGCCCTCTTCGACCATCAGAAGCAGGCGCTCACGGTGCCGGGGCATAAGATCGTGATCGTCCGGAACGAGTTCCAACAGGCGCTGAGGGACCCGGACCCGAAGTGGCGTCAGACCCTG
>JACCDR012190071.1_pt1 | contig 10146 bp, 7 predicted proteins | sample 7446431 | NCBI WGS metagenome assembly JACCDR01 (sample SAMN15323443, study PRJNA562643) | freshwater metagenome | isolation source: river surface water | place: USA:Blue River Watershed | collected 2017-08-17 | reverse complement strand
TGCCTTACCAATGCAATTGCGCGATAGCGTTCGGCACTTCGCCAAATAAAATCTGTTTCACTTGTCCATCCGCACCCACAGTCACCAGTTGCGGTATGCCGCGGTTAGCGACTTGCTGATATAACGTTCGTTCAGGATCGGCCACCATGGCAATGGTCAGTTGTTGCTGTGCTTGAAAGGCCGCCAAGGTTTCGGCGTTTTCTTCACGGCCAATCGCCACAATTTGCACATCGGATTGTCGCATCAAGGCAGACGCTTTGAGCTGCGTTAACGCGCGCTGCGAATCGCTGCACCAAGTAGCGAAAAAAATCAGTAAGTGCTTCTGGCCGGGGCTTAGCGAAATCGATTTACCATCAATGCTTTGCATTTGCGCCCACGGCAGCGGTTGACCAACTTTGACGCTCGCCTGATTCGGATACATCTGACCTTGCGTTGCCTCCACGGGGCGCTCCGGTGCGCTGCTGCAGCCAACACTACTGAGAACGAGCGTCGCTAAGGCGAGCCGCCATATGGCTGTGCCGGCGCGGCGGATGTGGATATTCTGGCGTCGCATGATGCGCTCTGTGTGCATGATATTTGCTCCTTGCGGTCGACCACGGATCAGCGCGGTGTGGTCTGTTGTTGCTTTTTTATTCAGTTGTTGTTAATTATGCAGTCGTTAGGCTGATACTACATTCATGTAACGAGATGTTGTCATCCAGACGCAGGCCGATTGATGCTGTGGACTGGCAGCGTTCACCCTCATGATCGGCAAGCTTACAGATTGCCACTATGCGGTACATGGCCGCGGTGCATGACCGCCGCGCATGTTGTGGGCGGTGACCACGGCAGTGCTTACATGGAACGGATATCGTTTATAAATTGTTGCTCGCTGAATGACAAGGAACTTCTATGCACCACACTCGTTTTTCTTCATGGTATGCCACGCCGGCTCGGCCGGCATGTTCTGCCTTAACGTCGCCCAACATCACTCGCACGAACATGAGTGCACCCATACGGCGGTTGCCCGTGACTTTATTGTGGGTAAGTTTGATGGGCGGGTTGCCGGCCGCAAACGCGATGTATTTATCTGCCGATAATCTCGTAACGCATGCGGCAGCAAATGTGGTTGCCACCACCACAGATGCTAACAGCACAGATGCCAATAGCGTGAGTACCAATCGTTATCAGGCGTTGAGCGACCTGTACGATAAAGCGCATTATCGGCATATCACCCAACAAGTGAGTGCGGATATTGCGACACAAGAAGCGGATGCGCTGCTGTGGCGGGCGAAAGCTTTGTATGCCCAAGGCGAAGATGCCGAAGCTTTTGATGAATGGCTGACCGAGGTGTTGGCGAAGCATCCAAACCATGCTCAGCTGAATTTTTACGGCGCCCTCGTTAAGTTTCGCTTGGCGCAAGCGTCGACTTTTTCGGCCTTAGGATTGGCCAAAGATGGCTTGGCGCTGCTGAAAAAAGCGGAAACGCTAGCCCCGACGGATATGGTCATCAAAGATACCTTGGTTGGGTTTTATCTTGGTGCGCCAAGTATTGCTGGCGGAGATGAAGACGAAGCCAAACGCATTGCCGATGTCATGGCGCAGCAGGATGCGGTGATGGGCACCATTGCACAGATTAAAGTATTGTTAAATCAAGAAAAAACCGCTCAGGCGCAGCAGCTGTTGCAGGCTGAACTTGCCAAGCAGCCACAAAACAGCAGTTTGTTGTTACAGCAGGCGCGGTTGCTGCAGCAAACCGAGACCAAGGACAGCGCGGCGCAGCAGCGGATGACCGTGCAGCTGTTTCAGCTTTATCATCAGGTTGGCTCGTCGGCCAGCAAACCAAATGAAAAGTACAGTGCGCTGTACGATGTGGGGCGATTAGCGGCCACCCAGTATGATACCTTTGCCGCACTCGCAGCGCAGTCTCAGGCCGCGTCAACCGCCGCAACTCCGGCGCCGGCCGAGGTGCTACAGCAAGGGAAAAGCGCCTTAACGGATTATATTGCCTTTTACCAGGGCGGGGAGAATAGTCGGCTGCTGTGGGCGAAGTTACGGTTGGCGCAAATACATCTGCGTCTTAAAGATACGGCGACCGCGCAGCAATTATTAGCCGCGTTGCAAGCTGAAAAAATTAGCGACAAAAAGCTGCAACAGGAGCTAAAAACCGTCGCTGCGAGTTTAGCTGCAGGCTAACACTGTCGTTGTAGGCTAACGCTGCAGTTTTTGCACGCAACATAGCGCTGCGCTATTTTACCGCAGCGCTATTTGGTTAGTGTGAACGGGTTATGCAGTGGGCGTGGCTATGTCGGCCCGTCCATGATAGATGTATGGCCATGATCCAAATCGGCATCGCCGGTCAGATTGGGAAACATCGTCAACCAATCTTGCTGCATATCAATCAGATGAAAACCATACTGCTGCGCTGCGTCGAGGGTGTCTTGCCCTGGGCTGTACCGATATTCACGTTCCGCGTCGGTATGATGCACCAACATGCATAAGTGCTGCGGTTGCTGACTGGTCCAACGTAGCATGGCCACATCGCCGTTGCTGTTGCCAAAGGCGGCAATCGGGCGCAAATCAATCCGGTTTTCAATCGCCAACACTTTGCCATTATGGTTATCCAAAAACCATGGAATAGGCTGGAGTTCGACCTGCAATTGGCCATAGCGCTCGCGCACTTTGGTGCGCAACTGACTGCCAATCACATAAGGCGGCGCTATGTTGTAACAGGACAAACTCATAGCGCGCACAAAATAATTGCTACCACCACTGACGATATAATTTTTAAAATCGTGGGCGGCAAACAGTTCGAGCAGTTCCAGCATCGGCTGGTAGGTGAGTTCGATATAACGGCGGTTAAAGCGAGGATGTCGTGCCTGCGCCAACCAAGCGCTAGCCCAGTGTTGATATTCATCAATACTGACGCCAGATAGATATTCATGCCATAACCAGCGGCCATCGTGCAATATATTGTGTAGTAGATGTGCCAGCATCAGCCGCAAGCGCTTGCACCATAGTTCTAACCGGCGCGCAGGCGCTGATGTTTGATGCAAGGCGTTCGGTAACGCCTGTCCGCTGGGCTGTGTGGCGTTGTGTCGGAAAAAATCAGCGATAAACGTGAGCTCTGTCACCCGCGGTTTTTCCACCCACAAGGTGCCATCGTGGTCAAAGACGGCAATACGCTGTTCGACCGGTACATAGCTGCTGTGGCTTGGATCTGTCACTTGCTGTAGAAAATGCAAAATAGCGTCACGGCGGGCGCCATGGCGCCACGAGGGTAAAACAGCATCCATAGTGAGTGATATTCCAGCAAATGATGAGCGTTAATATTCCACGGCGTGGCTCGCATAATAGTTGATGCCGAAATGCCAATCACGCAGTACAATGCCAGCATAAAGCCTTAGCTAACAAATTATCAACAGTTAACCCATGCGATGCCGTTGCATAGCTCGGTAACCTTGGGCTTAACACGGTGACAAATCAACAAAAACTCAGCAGGAATACACATATGGCAGCATTTGGTAGTGTTTTTATGCCGGAAATGACACTGGCGCAGTTTGATGGTCAGCAATGGTCAAATCCGCAAATCGTCAGCAGTAATAGCATCAACCTGCACCCGGGTGCCCATGTGCTGCATTATGCCAGTACCTGTTTTGAAGGTTTAAAAGCCTTTAAACATGCCGATGGTTCGGTGGCGATTTTCCGGATGGATAAAAATATTGCCAGAATGCAGCAAAGCTCTGAATTGCTGTCGTTACCGGCCTTTGATGCCGCGTTATTAGAACAGATGATCCTCGATATCGTCCGGCACTTTGTGGCTGACGTACCAACACCGCCAGGCTCGATGTACATTCGCCCGACCCATATCGGTACTGAACCGGCCATTGGTAAAGCGGCCACGCCAACCGTCAACTCGATGTTGTATGTGTTGTTATCGCCGGTGGGTGATTATTTTGCCGGCGGTAGCCGAGCGCTGCGCTTATTGCTGGAAGACAATGCCCGCTGCGCACCGCACATGGGCATGATCAAAAGCGGTGGTAACTATGCCAGCGCTTTACGGCCAACCATGCTGGCAAAACAACAATATCAAGCCGACCAAGTGTTGTTCTGCCCACAAGGTGACGTGCAAGAAACAGGGGCGGCCAACTTTTTATTGATTGATGGGAATGAAATTATCACCAAGGCACTGGATGCATCGTTCCTGCATGGGGTAACGCGGGATTCGATCCTAACCTTAGCCCGTGATTTAGGCATGACAGTGTCAGAGCGTGATTTAACCGTCGACGAACTGTTAACTCGCGCTACCAAACCTGGTGCAGAAGCAGCATTATCGGGTACCGCGGCCGTGTTAGCGCCAGTTGGTACCTTGATCCATCAAGGTAAAGAATACAGCGTCGGTAACGGCCAACCAGGCACCACCACGGCACGCTTACGGCAAACGTTAAATGCGATGCAATGGGGGCAAACAGCCGATAAATTTGGTTGGTTAACCAAGGTGTAATGCATTATTTTTCAAATAGATAATGCTGGTGGCGCTGCGGTATTTACCGGCGCCTTCACGATGTCTGAAGTCTTACAGCGGCCTTGCCTTCTCTGTTGTCACTCTTGCTCCACTACCATAAGAAAGTCCGTTGCCATTGGTTTCATCAACGATTGCTCTCGGTGTCGTTATCGTGAGTGATGGCAACCGGTCAAGCTGAGTAATCTAATAACTATACGAAATTAAAGTTTTTCTATTTTGGATCATATTTTTTATTCATTTCGTCTTGTATTTTTGTTGTTTCGTCTATGCGTTTTGCCAGATTGAACAGCCTCGCTCGAACTAAGAGCGCCATTAACACCGGCTAAAACATAGCGAAAATTTGATATTTACAAGTATTTATCCTGAAATACAGGATGATTTATGGCTAACTGCAGCAAAATTGTATTAAATTTGTTTGTTTTTACTCCATGTTTTGCGTGAATATTAATCGATATTTATAACATAACCATATAACTAGTAAGGCTATACATTTTTGTAACTGCATGTTTTTATGGAGTTGCTTGCTTTGCGCAGCAACCATAAAAATTAAAAAGTCAGGAACACAAAAATGAACTACCAAAACGGAAAACAATACTTCCAACGTACCGTCGCCGCACTCGCTGTTGCAACGGTACTTGGTTTACCCAGTGTGGCCATGGCGGCCGATAGCGCGAATATTCAAGGTAACGTCGCGGGCATGAAATCTGGTCAAAGTTACCAAGTCAAAGTCAAAGATCCAAAAACCGGCTTCAGCCGTGAGGTCTCGATTGATGCGAGTGGCAGCTTTCGGGTCAGTCAGCTACCAATAGGCTCCTATCAAGTGGAAATCATCAGTAACGGTAACGTCGTTGCGAAAGATACCGTCCGTCTGGGATTAGGTGCCAATACGGTGGCGTCATTTAGCCTTACCCCTGATGATGGCACCGAAGTCATTGTGGTCAGTGGCGCTCGGATCCGAGCGGTCGATGTGACTAGTACCGATTCGGGTTTAGTCATCGGTGAGACTGAATTCGATAAAATGCCGATTGCACGCAATATTACCGCTGTGTCGTTATTGGCACCCGGTGTTGTGTTAGGCGATTCCAAATTTGGTGCCTCGGGTGGTATTGGTTTTGCGTCATTTGGCGGCTCATCGATTTCAGAAAATGCTTGCTATATCAATGGTCTTGAAGTAACCAATACTCGACAAGGTTTAGGTTGTGGCACAGTCCCATTTGAGTTTTACAAAGAGTTCCAAGTTAAAACTGGTGGCTACTCGGCGATGTATGGCCGCTCAACGGGCGGGGTGTTAAATGCAGTGACCAAATCAGGCAGTAATGAATGGGAGTTTGCTTTTACCGCCAATACTCAGCCCGCCGCACTGCGTTCAGAAGGTAAAAAATCCTTTGGTACCGCCAGTCGTTTAGGCCAAGTATTCCGCGATACCACTGCGGATGAGTTTTCTGAATCTGATCTGTCGTTATCCGCTGCCGGTCCGCTGATTGAAGACAAACTCTTTATTTATGCGATTATCAACCCGCGTGATCGTAACTCAAAGTGGTCAGATACCAGTGGCCGCGTGCCTTATGATGCGGACAACCGCTGGCGGACTTTGGAGTCTTCGGGTACAGATAATTTATTTTGGGGGAGTAAAATTGATTGGGATATCGCAGAAGGCCATCGTTTAAGTTTGTTTGCGTATTCCGATCGTAACGATTCGCAAGAAGTTCGGTATGCTCGTAACCCTAATACGGGGGTGATTGGCGCCAAACAAGGTGACTTTATTAATGAGCGCGGTGGTGAAGCTAGCAGCCTGAGCTATGTGGGTAACCTCAGTGATGATTTCACGGTTAACCTGATGTTGGGTAACATCAAAACCCAATACGGCACCATCCCGTCTGAAACGACGTGTCCATTTGTCACTGATGGTCGTCAAGTATCGAATCCTATCGTTGGCTGTGGTGCCGGCGGCACCTTGGGTGATGACTATGATGACAACAAACAAACCCGGCTCGATTTCGAATGGGCGGCGGGAGAGTGGTTCGGTAGCCATGTACTGAAATTTGGTTACGACAAGCAAGATCGACAATCACGGAAAACCACAGCGCCAGTGGGCGGTCATAGTTATACCTATGTTACCAAAGTGGCAGGGGACGTGATCCAAGGTAACAGTGGTCAACTGTGGGCAAACACCACAGGTGCTCCAGTCGATTTAGTTGAAGATCGTATTTTCCAAGGTGGTGGCTCCTTTGGTAGCGAATTAACCGCATGGTATGTAGAAGATCAATATCAACCCACCGAACAGTTGACGTTAAATCTGGGTTTGCGGCAAGACCACTTTGTCAACACCGGCGCGACCGGTATCGATTTTGTTGACTTAAAAACCGATGTAGCGCCACGATTAGGCTTTAGCTTTGATCCTACAGCTAATGGTGAGTCAAAGATTTTTGGTACTTGGGGGCGCTACTACTTACCAGTCCCTAATAACACCAACTATCGAGCCGCCTCGGGTGTCGACGATACTACCACCTATTATTATTTCACGGGATTTGATACGACAACGGGTGCACCGACGGGCGCTCGCCCAGTCAATGGTAGTGTCGCCAATTCACAAGTTGTGAACTCAGTCTCCACCGCAATGCCGAGTGTTGCTTTGTTCCAAGCGCAAGAAGCTGAGCCGTTCTACAAAGAAGAATGGGTATTAGGTTATGAAACACAGCTGAGTGATGACTATTCAGCATCGATCCGAGGGACCTACCGTTTTGTCGGTGCCGCCTTGGATGACTTCTGTGGTCCGGTAGCTAACCAACATTTCTGTACCTTGGTCAATCCAGGTAAAGCGGGTAGTTGGTATAAAGATGATAACGATGACAACATCCCTGACCCGAATTCATTAACTACCTATTCAGCGGCCGATATGGCATTACCAGAAGCAGAAAACAAATACGTGGCTTTGCAAAGCCAAGTGGGTTATCGCCATGAAGCCCTGCGTTGGGATTTGATTTATACCTGGTCACGCAGCACTGGTAACTTTGAAGGTGCGGTGAAATCGGATATTAACCAGGCTGATGCCGGTATCACGCAAGACTTTGACTTCCCCGCGTTGATGGATGGTGCTGATGGTTATCAGGCGAATGATCGTCGTCATGTGTTTAAATTCTTTGGTAGCTATGACTTGACCGATAGTTTAACCTTCGGCATGAACTCAACCCTAAGCAGTGGTCGCCCGCTTAGTATGTTTGGTCAGGGTTATCCAAGCAGTGATGCCAAGTTGTATGGCAGTTATGGCGATACGTTCTATTTGGTGACCGGTTGTCCAGATGCCAATGCCAATGGCAAGTGTGAACCCGAAGAACGGACATTTGCTCGTATGCCGCGCGGTACCGCCGGTCGTACACCGTGGACCTTTAACATCGATTTATCCGCCACCTACGATTTTACCTTATCAGGAGTGGATCTCCGTGCGTCTATCAATGTTTATAATGTGCTGAATATCCAGGAAGTTACGTCCAGTAACGAGCATTATGAAGCACGTCGCTCGGCGGGTACCTTTAACCCGTGGTACGGTGCTGATTATACGTGGCAGACTCCGCGTTATGTTCGCTTGGGCTTGGAAGGTCGCTTCTAATACTGTCGTTTACCTCCGCGGTCGCGAGCCGTCAGTCTCCGCAATGTTGACGAGGGTTCGCACGCTAGTGAACGAGCGAGTCGTCACAAAACCGCCACTCAATCCGGGTGGCGGTTTGTTTTTGCAGCCTAGGTCAGAAGCCTTTATGATGATGAATACAACATAAAAGAGGAAGATGTCTGATGCGCATGTTTTTAATTCTGCTCGTTGTGTTATTGGTGCTTGGGTTGATTTTGCGCTGGCGGTTGCAGCAACGGCAGGCCAAACAAAATCATGCCAAAGGCGCGCTGTATTTGGCAGAAAATGCCAAGCACACCGATGTGGTGACCACCGCGTCCGGTTTACAGTATCAGGTCCTAAAACGCGGTCAGTCGGATGTGCGACCCACACTGCAAAGTAAAGTTGAGGTGCATTACAGTGGCCATTTGATCGATGGCACTGTGTTCGACTCGTCGATTGCGCGTGGTACGCCCATTACCTTTGGTTTAACGCAAGTGATTGCCGGATGGACCGAAGCACTGCAACTGATGCAGGTGGGCGATGAGTTTCGCATTGTGATCCCATCGGCCTTGGGCTATGGCGACCGCAAAGTCGGCAAGATCCCGCCTGGGTCGGTGCTGGTCTTTACCGTGCAGTTGCTGGCGGTTCATGGCTAATTGATGGTTCAATGACGCCCAGTCACGTCGATAGTTGTGCTGTAGCGTTGCAACTATTGGCAATTATTGATAATTATTGACAAGAGTGCAGCAGGTTTTCGCGAAACCCTCTGCACTTAGTCTAGGTCGTTTTCTACCTTGTTACCGGCAACCGAGTTGGCTCGACAACACGCCGAGGTCAGCTTCGATGCTACTGGCTTGGCTCGTGCTTAAGGCTGGCATCAAGTTTAAGCCGCTGCGCTGTTCCACTTCATCGATACTCACCAGCTGTGGGCAAAAACTGGCGGAACGACTTAAATCTTGCTCCATGATATAGGCGGCCGTGTCGATTCCTTTACTGCTTTGCACCATCAAGACTTTAAAATAACCCGACGGAATACGATGGCTTTCATCGGCTCCGGGTAAAGTGCCAAAATTCCATTCATACAATGGGCCGGAAATCACATACACGGTTTTACCACTGCGGGCCAGTGTGCGCTCGGCATTTTCTAACTTGACCCACGCGCCTTGGTTTAAAGCGGCCGCTTGCGGCGTGATATTGGATAAATAGTTGGTATCGGCCCAATAAGGGCTGTTACTAAAACTGGCCAAAGGAACTTGATGACCACGATCAACGCCTAAACTGGCACTGGCATCGGTATAGTCGGCCGGTTCAAGCGTATGCGCCGCATTTAATGCTGGATCCGCTTTCCAACTCCGGCCGCGGCTTGGCCCATCAATGGTGGCTTTGGTGACTTTATAGGCGACCCAATCGGCAAATTTAGTCGAGGCGTTATTTTGCAGGCTATAAATTTGCCGCGTGACCAGCTGGCCACTTTTACCGCTGGGGCAGCTGTGTAAACAGTGATTGGCATAACTGTAACTACTAAACATGAATAACGTGAGGGCAAGGCTTTGTTTTATCATAGGATTCTCCTTATTTTAGCGAATCCTATTTAACTGATTTATGCTTACAAATTTATGACGATTTAGCATCACCGTTATAAAATCGACAGCTATCCATAGGCCCGCCGTACAGCAGCATCGCTTTAAATCTTCATACGTTGCATCGGTATCATGGTGCCAACCTGCTATTGGTCACGCCGTGACATCATGCATTTTATAACCATTGTTGATAATAATTATCATTTGCGGTCTGCGGTTTACTATCGCTATAATGCAATTGAGAATTAATATCATTAAGGCGTTATGCGAGGCGTTATGTTGAAGTCACGACATTCATTATTGAAGGCCAACAGCGGTGTTCGGTCGTACAGAACCGGCGCTGCCACGCGGCAGTTATGGCCACAGCTTGGTACGATATTACTGCTATGTAGCGGGTCGGCATGGGCACATGTGCCTTACTTAGCGCCGGCGGCGGCAGAACCTATTCGGCAGCG
>JACCDR011357256.1_pt1 | contig 10147 bp, 4 predicted proteins | sample 7446431 | NCBI WGS metagenome assembly JACCDR01 (sample SAMN15323443, study PRJNA562643) | freshwater metagenome | isolation source: river surface water | place: USA:Blue River Watershed | collected 2017-08-17 | reverse complement strand
TACTAAAAGAATATCAATCCATTCTTTTAGTATATCCAATGAGGCTTTTTGCTGTTTGTGATACTCTTTTACCTATCAAGAGAACCTAAAAGGGTCTTCGGACATTCTTTTAGGTTCTCCCGAGACCCTTTTAGAATGTCGAGAGAACCTAAAAGGGTCTTCGGATATTCTTTTAGGTTCTTCCGAGACCCTTTTAGAATGTCAAGAGAACCTAAAAGGGTCTTCGGATATTCTTTTAGAAAAAATCATATTGCTGAGGCTGTCCAAAAAGTTTTTGAGACCAAATATTATTCTGAGAAAGACCTCACCCCCGACCCCTCTCCTGCTGAGAGGGGAGCTTTTGGAGCTAAAAAGCCCCCTCTCAACAGGAGAGGGGGTTGGGGGTGAGGTCTTTTCCCAAAGATTGGTTGTTACATCCTTTTTGGACAGCCTCATCAGTAATTTTAAAAGAAAAAACAAAGCTCATCACTCAAAGCTAAAAGCTCACAAGCTATCTTTGAAAAAATAAACCTTTGCCATTCATGCAGACACTCCAACAATTGTACTCAGGAGCATTATTAGGAACAACACGTTTAAAATTATCTTGTGGCTTAAAAAGCTTTCCCAAAGAAATCTATCAACTGGCAGATACTTTAGAAATTTTAGATTTATCAGGTAATGAACTTTCAGCCTTACCCGATGATTTTGCCCAACTAAAAAAACTAAAAATTGCCTTCTTTTCTGATAATCTATTCACTGAATTTCCAGCAGTTTTGGGCGAATGTCAACACCTTGAAATGATTGGTTTTAAAGCCAATCAAATTCAAAGTATTCCCGAAAATGCCATTCCACATACTACTCGTTGGCTGATTCTGACCAACAATGCCATCGAAAGTATTCCTGCTTCAATTGGTAAATGTAGCCGAATGCAAAAATTAATGTTGGCAGGTAATCGCCTAAAAGCTTTACCAAAAGAATTATCAGCTTGTAAAAATTTACAATTACTTCGTATTTCAGCCAATCAGATTGAAGTATTTCCTGAAGAATTACTTGCTTTTCCTCAACTTTCTTGGTTGGCTTTTGCAGGAAATCCATTTTCAGAAAGTACAGAAGAACAAATTGCTTTAGCAGAAATTGCTTGGCATGAATTGGAGATAAAAGAACAATTGGGCGAAGGTGCTTCTGGAAATATTGCTAAAGCCGAATGGACTACGCAACATAAAACCATTGCCGTAAAAATATATAAAGGAGAAGTAACCAGCGACGGACTACCAAGTGATGAAATGAATGCTTGTATTTCGGCAGGAAATCATCCGAATTTAGTAACAGTACTGGGAAAAATCAAAGAGCATCCAGCCGATAAACATGGTTTATTGATGGAATTGATTCCTGCGAATTTCAGAAATTTGGGTGGCCCGCCAAGTTTTGAAACTTGTACCAGAGATACTTATCCGCCCGAAACGGTTTTTACTTTGGCAGAAGTGATTAAAATTTCAGCCTCAATCGCCAGTGTGGGGAAACATTTGCACGCTTTGGGTGTTTCGCATGGCGACCTCTATGCTCATAATACTTTGGTGGACGAAGAAGCCAATACTTTATTTGGTGATTTCGGGGCAGGAAGTACTTATCATGTGCATTCAAGTAAAGCCGCCGCTATTCAGCGTTTGGAAGTAAGGGCTTTTGCTTGTTTGTTGGATGATTTATTAAGATACCTTCAAGCAGACGAAACCGACCAAGACAAAGTTCAGATACTGCAAGATTTAGTAATAAAATGTATGGACGAAGTAGTTTTGGCCCGCCCAAGTTTTGAAGAGATTTATGAGATTATTAGTTCTTTGAGTTAACCTCTCCTGTTGAGATGGGAGATTTTGGAGCAAAAAAAGCCCCCTCTCTGACGGAGAGGGGGTGGGGCGGCCGCCGTTGCGGGTGAGGTTTCTATTCTCCCTCACCCTTCCATATCCAACCCGGCCCATGAACGAATCTTCCTGAGAATACGCCCGTTGGCTCGCCATTTTTAAGTACTTGTTTGCCATTCACAAATACATGACTCATGCCTTCTGAAAGCTGATGTGGTTTTTCAAAAGTAGCTTTATCTTGAATTTTGGCAGGGTCAAAAATGGCAATGTCGGCGAAATTTCCCACTTTCAAGCGTCCTCTTTTTTGAATTTTAAGATTATCACAAGGCAAAGACGTAAGTTTGCGAATTGCCTCGGGCAAAGAAATGACTTTTTCATCACGAACGTACTTTCCTAACAATCGAGCAAAATTGCCATAGGTTCTTGGATGTGCCGACCAATTCAAGAAAACACCTTCGGGTACTTGCGAAGCAGCATCCGAACCAAAGCTCATATAAGGCAAAGCCATTTGTTTTTTTACGTTTTCTTCCGACATTAAAAAATAGACAACTTCTACACGAGAGCCATCTTGTACTACCAAATCCAAAGCAGTTTCTTGCCAAGATTTTCTTCTGATTTTAGCAACTTCTGCTAAAGTTTTTCCTAAGTATTTTCTAAGAGAATCTTGTTTGAAACCAACGAAAAGCGTTCCTTCTGCTCCTGCCGAAAGGCACAGATTTTCCCACTCATTTTGTTGTACACTCATTTCTCTGATTACTTTTTTACGAATGGTATCATTCTGTAATCTGTTTCGCCAAGCACTTAGTCCGCCTTCTTGTACCCATGTTGGCATGGCGGCATCCAAGCCCGTAGCCCCTGCCACATAATTATACATATTGGTTGTTACGTTCATACCCGCTTTTCTGGCACTGTCAATTTTCGCAATTACTTTATCTAATTTCTTCCAATTTTGCTTTCCTCCAGCTTTCAAATGAAAGATTTCCCCATGAATATTGGCAGCTTTGGTAATCGCTAAAAACTCATCAACGGCTTCTTCAAAACGATTTCCTTCACTACGAATATGTGAAATATAAGTACCGCCATAAGTTGATGCCACTTTCGCCAGTTCCACAATTTCGGCTGTTTTAGCATAAGCTCCCGGAGCGTAAATCAAACCTGTACTCACGCCCATTGCTCCTTCTTCCATAGCTTCTTTCATTTGTTTTTTCATGTTTTGTAATTGCTTAGGACTGGGCTGAACATTGGCAAAACCGAGTTCATTAATTCTTAGCGTAGCCGCCCCTACAAAAGAAGCAACATTGGTAGAAACGCCTTTTTTCTCCAGAAAATCCAGATAGCCTCCAAGTGTATTCCATGAAATTTCATACTTAATTTCGCCTTGACTTTTCTGTGCTAAACTTTTCAAGGAGTCACTGAGTGGCCCCATTGAACTTCCTTCACCCATGACTTCCAAAGTAACGCCTTGTTTGATGTCGGAGACAGAACGACCGTCGGCAATCAGGCTTTCATCCGACTGACTGAGCATATTCACAAAACCGGGCGTAACCGCCATGCCCTTAGCGTCTATGATTTCAATGGCAGTTTTTTGGGACAAATCGCCAATAAAGGCAATAGTGTCTGCTTTGATGGCAAGGTCGGCACGAAAGGGATTTCCTCCATTACCATCGTAAATCATAGCATTTTTGATAATAACATCATAATCGGATTTGCTTTTGCAGGAAAACAGCAAAACAAGAGCGAGAAGTGAGAAAAATTTATTGGCTATCATAGTTTGTGATTTTTCTTTGAATATAATGAAAAACAAAGACTTAAATCTCCCTTTTTGGTCGGTTCACCACAACTTTTAGCCTTTTCACGTCAAAAGCAAAACGCTTTTACAATAAATCAAAAAGGTTTGGTGTATTCTTTTTCAGTTAGCTTTGTGATAGTTTTGTCAAATTTCAAATTTGATAAATATTACATCACACAAACTAATCTAAACTTTCCTCATACATTCATCACAATTTTATGAAAAGCCTCATTACTCCATTTCTTTTATTTTTATCATTTTATTCTTTTGCTCAGAAAATAGAAGGAACAATTACAGACAGTAACAAAAACCCAATCGAAGGCGGTTTTATCTTGAACAAACGGATTGATAAACATTCACATTCCAACAAATTAGGGCATTTTATTGTAGAAAAAGTTAGTAAAGGCGATACTTTAGAAATCTCTTGCATGGGTTTCAAAACCCAGAAGATTGTCTATCGATCAGAGCAAAAATTCTTAAAAATCGTTTTAGAAGAAAGTGTATTTCAGTTGAATGAAGTAACGATTAGTCCAGAAGTAAATGCCCAAAGTATCATTTCAAAAATTGATTTAAAGACTTATCCTGTCAATTCTTCCCAAGAAATTTTACGAAAAGTACCGGGTTTGTTCATTGGTCAGCACGCTGGCGGCGGCAAAGCCGAGCAGTTATTTTTGCGTGGATTCGATTTAGACCACGGTACGGACATTAACATTTCTGTTGATGGAATGCCCGTCAATATGGTTTCGCACGCACACGGACAAGGCTATGCCGATTTACATTTTTTGATTCCAGAAACCATTGAGAAAATTGATTACGGAAAAGGGCCGTACTTTGCCAATAAAGGCAATTTAACCACGGCTGGTTATGTTGAATTTCAGACCAAAGAGCGAATCAAAGAAAGTCAGGTTTCGGTCAATGCTGGAATGTTCAACACTTTCAGAACAATGGCTTTGGTGAATTTATTAGGACAACAAGAAAAACAATCTGCCTATATCGCCAGTGAATACTTGTATTCCGATGGGCCATTTATTTCTCCACAAAAATTCAATCGTGTCAATGTGATGGGTAAATACGCTTTGGAATTACCCAATCAACACAAAATCAATTTTTCGGTTTCGCATTTTAGTAGTAAATGGAATGCTTCGGGACAAGTACCGCAGCGTGCTATTGATGAAGGTTTGATTACTCGTTTCGGGGCAATCGACGACAAAGAAGGCGGAAATACCAGTAGAACGAATGTGAATTTTCAGCATACTAAAAAAGTTGGTGAATCGCTTTTGATAAAAAACACAGCTTATTACAGTCATTATAATTTTGAACTGTACTCCAACTTTACTTTTTTCTTGAAAGATTCTATCAATGGTGACCAAATCAAGCAGAAAGAATCCAGAGACATTTTAGGAATGCAGTCTGAAATTCATAAATATTATACCCTTCCCTCGGGAAATCTCTCTTGGCAGTCGGGCGTAGGTTTTAGATACGATGCCGTAAATGACCTTGAGCTTTCGCATACACTCAACCGTACAACGATTTTGGAAAGACTCAAATTTGGGAACGTGAAAGAAACCAATGCTTTTGGCTTTACGGGCATAGAGTACCACCGTGGCAATTGGTTGTTTAATCCAGCACTGAGATTAGATTATTTCAACTTCAATTATCTTGATAAACTCAATAACAATCAGGTACAATCGGTAGCAAAAGTAATTGCCAGTCCGAAACTCAATATCATTTATAATCCCGACCACGACATTCAATTATTCTTTAAAGCAGGCAAAGGGTTTCACTCAAACGATACTCGTGTCAGTAGTTTGGCCAGCAATAGCAAACAAGTATTGCCAGCCGCTTATGGCACAGATTTGGGTATGATTTGGAAACCACAATCACGTTTAATTCTGAATATGGCATTGTGGTACTTGCATCTCGACCAAGAATTTGTCTATGTTGGCGACGAAGCCATGATTGAAGCCAGTGGAAAATCAGTAAGAAAAGGATTGGATTTAGGCATTCGTTATCAAATCAATAATTGGTTATTTTTTAATGCCGACATGACCAATACTTTGGCAAGAAGCATCGACGAACCCGAAGGAGCAAATTATATTCCGCTCGCTCCAGATTTTACTTTAACAGGTGGTTTGAGTGTAACACATCCATCAGGTTTTTCGGGCGGTTTGCGAGTGAGACATTTAGGAAACCGTGCAGCGAATGAAGATTACTCTATTGTTGCCAAAGGTTATACCGTTACCGATGCCAACATAAATTATAAATTCAAGAAAGTAAATTTTGGCTTAGTTGCCGAAAACCATTTCAATGTGGAAAGGAACGAAACACAATTCGCCACCGAATCCAGATTACAAAATGAAGTAAATTCTGTAACAGAAATTCATTTTACCCCAGGCTTTCCATTCTTTTTGAAGGCTACGGTTGGGTTTAGTTTTTGATGGAAAAAGAAGAAAACCTCACCCCCGACCCCTCTCCTGTTGAGAGGGGAGCTTTGAGAGCAAAAAAGCCCCCTCTTTGCAGGAGAGGGGGTTGGGGGTGAGGTTAAACACCAAAAAATATTTGGCTGTTACTTTCTTTTGGGACAGCCTCTTTGGGGTGAGGTCTTAATAAAATAACTCAAAATTAATAATTCATAACTAAGTACTAATATCCCTGATTCTGAGTCAAATACCCCGGAATATTAGAAGCTCCATCAATCGCAGTTTGTGGAATTGGGAAGATTCTTTTGTTTTTATCAGTATTGGTTTTCTCTGTCCATTTGTCTTCGTATTTTCCAAAACGAATCATATCTGTACGGCGAAGCATTTCCCAATAAAATTCAAAACCTCTTTCACGATACAATAAATCTAAAGAAATAGAAGTCAAAGCTGGTGCTGGTGTACTGTACGTTCTTGCGGCTCTTACGGTATTTACGTCTGCCAAAGCACTGGTAACATCATTACTTTTACGCAATTTTGCCTCAGCTCTCATCAAGTAAATATCAGCCAAACGTAAGATTACGATGTCGGCTTCACCAAAGTTTCTACCGCTTACTGATTTTTTACTGAATTCATATTTTTCTACTCTATAACCAGTACTGTAATTACTTCCTTCTGTGGTAAAGTCAACTTTTTCAGTAAAGTCAACTGGTAAAGTTGATTTATTTCTGGTGTCGTTGAATAATTTACCTACCTTCATTTTTCCGTCTGCACATTTCAAGAAAACACCATTTTTACGAATCAAACCGTATTGTTGTCCTCTTAAAATACCACGGTTGATATTGAAGTTTTCAGCAGCCACACAAGAATCCGCAGGATTTGAGTAAATAGAAAGATTTTCTCTGTAAAATCTTGGGTCAACTTTCGGGTCTTGTGAACCATAAGCACTTACCCAAGTACGGTAGAAATCAGAAGTAATGGCTGGGCCATCTGTACCGTTTGCATTTGGATACGCTGGCAAGGGAAACTGGTCTCCCGAAAGCGAGAAGTACGCCAAACGGTTATGTCCGTTCAATTCAGCACGCTGGTCAACCGCAAAAATCAATTCTTTGTTAGTATGATTATCAGAATTAAAAATCGCAAAATAATCTCTTGATAATTGATACTGTCCAGAAGCAATAATTTTATCTGTGTATTCAATTACTTTGTCTAAATCTTCATTTTTAAAAGTTGGTGAAGCGGCGTAAGGGTCACGATACACGGCAGCATTCAAATATAATCTTGCCAATAATCCCCAAACTGCTCCTTTTGAAAGTCTGCCCGGGCCAACATTTGTTTCTAAATTTGGTTCAACCGCCAATAATTCACTTTTGATATACTCAACCGCTTTATCGCCTCTCAAGATTGAAGAAGTTTCGCCAATGTCATTTTTCACGAAAACTAAACCAAAAAGGTCTAAAGTAAGCATTGAATAATAGGCTCTCATTCCTTTTGCTTCTGCCAAATAGGTTTTAGCGGCTGGTTCGCTTGAACTTGGCAAAGTATTGATGGCTGTAATGGAACGTGACATTCCTTGCAAAATCAAATTCCAAGTATTTCTTAAGTTAGGGTCTGTACTTGTCTGATTATGAGCGTGCAAAGCCAAATAAATACCATTATCGCCCCAATCTGTTCCACCACGGTAAGGCAAAATGGCTTCATCCGTAGAGATTTCTTGAATGGCAAAATAATTTGTATGCGTAAAAATGCTTGGCAAAACAGCATACACTGGCGAGATGATACCGTCGGCAGCTTGTTTGGCTGAAAGATTTGAAGTGAAAGATTCATCCAATACTACTTCGTCGAGATTGGTACAACTTTCAATCGTTAAAATGCCCAGCAGGGCGAAAAAAGCATATATTTTCTTATTCATGATTTCTGTAATTATGTAATTTGAAAATTTGGTGATTTGAAGATTTGAAAATGATTTTTTCTCAATCATCGCATCAACCAAAGATTGAACAGATAACGGTTAACTGCTTTCAGATAACAGTACTGTCAATTAAAATGAAATATTTAAACCAAAAATAACCGACTTCGCTTTTGGATAACTTAGGTAGTCGATTCCGTAAGAAGTAATACCATTGATAGTTCTGTCGGTGTTTACTTCTGGGTCATAACCATCGTATTTCGTGAATACCGCTAAGTTTTGTCCTGTTACTGAAAGTCTCAAAGCTGAAACCCATTTGCTGATTCCCAAAGCTTTGGTATTGACATTATAGCCCAAAGTCAAGTTATTCAAACGTAAGAATGCACCGTCTTTCAAATATCTTGTCGAAACTGGAGCAGAGTTATTCGTCGATTCGCTACTTGAAGCAATCGCTTCTGCCGTAGTGTTGATACCTTTTGATAATCTTAACTTATAGAAATTAGCATTGGCTGTGTTGTCATAAATTTTGTTACCCGAAACGCCATTGAAGTTGATTGATACATCAAATCCTTTGTAATTGGCACGACCAAAGAAGTTAAACTGCTTTGTTGGCAATGCACTTCCTGCTGCAATACGGTCTTTGTCTGTTACGATACCATCGCCGTCCACATCACGATAAGTACTGATACCTTTGTCGTCAAATCCTGTAAATTCTTTCAAGAAGAAAGTACCAATTGGCTGACCATTCACATAACCGTTGATTGTTGCCGAAGTCAAACCAGAACCCGAAGCAGAACCCGAAGGAATCACTGAATAAGGAGAATTTTTCACCACATTATCAATAAAAGTAATGTTTCCGCCTACTTCATAAGTGATACCGCTGGTGGATGTACGACGGTAGTTTAGTTCTACTTCTAAACCTTTGTTCGTAATCGTCATGTCTTTTACGTTTGTCCAATACGTTCCTGCTGGTTGTACTGGGTCGGCCGGAATTACTTCTAATAAAATATCGCCTGATACTTTATTGAACACATCAATTGTACCTGACAAAGCCCCATTCAATAAACCAAAATCAATCCCTAAATCTGTTTGTGTTGATTGTTCCCATTGGATATTTGGGTTGGCCAATCTTGTATAAGAAGTACCTGCTGGATAGTCAGTCGTTTCGTTTAATGGATAAGAAGTCGTTGAAGAAATTACTGAAGTAAATCTTGCTTGCGTAATTTTTGAAGGAATTTCTTGGTTACCAGTACGTCCCCAACCTGCTCTTACTTTTAAATTACTCAAAGCTGAACCTTTCAAAAATTCTTCTTCCGAGATTCTCCAACCTGCTGAGAATGAAGGGAAAACACCATACTTATTATTTGTACCAAATTTCGACGAACCGTCAACTCTTAAAGTAGCTGTCAATAAATACTTGTCTTTGTACTGATAATTTACTCTTGAGAAAAACGATTGTAATTCATCGTTGGTAGCATAACCCGTTGGTTTGTTATTCGCCAAAGTAAGGTCTTGCCCTAAGCCGGGATTGTAAATTGGTTCAATATCAGAAATCGGGAATTTATTGATACTGTACGAACGTCCACGGAACGTAAATTTCTGATACGAATGCCCTAACAATGCTGAGAAACTATGGTCTTGAATCGTTTTTGTATAAGTTAAATAGTTTTCAATCAATCGGTTAGTATTCGTAATATTGATTGTTTCTAAACGACCATCTTGCAAAGGCACTGCACTTGCCAAAGATTGTAAGTCACGACTTGAGCTTGAATTATCAATCCCGAAATTCAATTTATACACCATGCCTTCCATGATTTTGAAAGAAGGAGAAATGTTTCCGAGAATACGAGTAATTGAAGTAGCATCTTTTTCCAATTTCAAAGTCGTCAATGGATTCACACCATTTACATACGAGTACGGATTTCCGTTGGCATCATAAGCAGGATAAGTAGGATTGGTAGAAATAGCCGTTCCTAAAATTGAGCTAATCGGCGGACGTAAGTTATAAGTATTTGAAACATTGATATTTGCATCAATCGTCAAACGGTCTTCCAATAATTTTTGAGTAACATTGATACGCCCAGAATAACGGTCTAACTGGTTATTTTTCAAAATACCTTCTTGATTCTGAATCCCAAAAAAAACATAATAAATCAATTTTTCAACACCACCACCCAATAAAATATTATAATTTTTA
>JACCDR011077817.1_pt1 | contig 10147 bp, 19 predicted proteins | sample 7446431 | NCBI WGS metagenome assembly JACCDR01 (sample SAMN15323443, study PRJNA562643) | freshwater metagenome | isolation source: river surface water | place: USA:Blue River Watershed | collected 2017-08-17 | reverse complement strand
ATTGTGGATGTAGATGTAACCCTGTTCCATATGTCCTTAGAAGAAGAGTGTGGAAGCCTTCTCTGGTTTTACATAATAATACAGAGATCTAATCATGGTGCGAAGTGTTGACATTTCGCGATTGATTTGAATAACTAATTTTTCAATCCTATCGCGCTCGAATCCGGACTCCAATAGATCCATTAATTCATCTACATCTTTTTTAGCTTGCTCAATAAGGTTATAGATTTCTAATCTAGAACCAGAAGTGGCGCCAGGTAATATTTGGTGCCTAGTCTTACCAAGGAATCCTCTAAATTCTTGAGCTTCTTTTTTTGTAGAGTTGGCAGCAGTAATGAGTGTTTGTGCAATTTGCGCAAAAGAACTCATATTAGAAAAACCTGCTTCTTTTGAAGTGGCAGCCAAGGCCTCATCGTAAGCCTTTTCTATCTCAGTAACTTCAGTAACTGATAAGTTTCTACCTTTAGGAATAGCAGATAAACGCTCCACTAACGAAACCAGATTTTTAAATTGAGGGTTACTTATATTAGAGCCAAGAAAAGTGGCAGCGCCACGAAAATCTCTAAGCTTATTAACAAGTGTAGTGCTTACTTGAGATGAAGCTGCTGGCGGTTCCGCAGCTTCATCAGGATCACGACCTTCTTCAATGGCTCTTTGTTTCTTCAATTCTGGATCTTCAATAACGCCACCAGGCTCTTTAATATCACCCGGCTTCAATCCTTTGAAGGCAGATACTAATCTATAAACAATGTTCCAACTATTCCAAGCCATAGTCATCATCTTATGAGAGCTTTCTATACTAGACTCAGATGATTTAACTACTTCCGCTTGTAATGATTTAAGAACTTTGAAAGTTTTGGCGCAACTATCTAACATCGTCATACGCAAACGACGCATACGAGCAGCTTCCCCAAATCCAAATTTTGGGTTAAACAACCTTGCAACGAAACGAGTAAGTGGATTAGAAGCTTGAGACTCTAAAAGATACTTGCCTTCAAACTCGGCGGCAAGCTTAATAAGTTCTGCTCTTTGGGAAGAAGCAGCTAACCCTTTACCCAACTGTTGAGCTAGGTCAGGCTTAGGTGCTTCAGGAGTTGGCGCTGTAGGGGTTGCAGGAACGCCAGGCTGTTGTGGAGCTGCCGGAGCCTTTGGTTGCTTCTGACGACGGTTCTTAGAGTACTCTAGTTGCTCTTGAATAACAGAATTACCTTTGTTGACAAGCTCTTGAAAATCACCAGCCAGCGAACCAATAATAGTTGCAGGATCAGCGGGAACAGGCTGAGTAATACGAGAACGCTCCTTGAAAAACTTAGATGGCCATCCATTCATCGTCTTTTTGAAGTGAATCAAATCGTTAATGAAAGACGATACCTCTTTGTTCCAAAGAGCCTTATTTTGTCGTAGCCTCTCCTGGACTGGGTCCATAGATGGTTTTCTGGCAGTCTTTTCCATAACAATAATGAGAATTTATTGCTATTTGATGATTTGAACCGTCTTTTTCTTAAGAGCCCCAATTCTTAGGCTTCTTTTAGCCTTACGTTCCTCGGCTAATTTCTTTTCTAATTTACGGTTATGGCTGATAATCAATTGATTAGCAAAACCAAGGCGAGGGTCAAGGTTATCATCATTAATTCCAATGATAGTTCCACCATCCACCCGATAGGAATCGATAGAAACACGTTGATATCCCTGCTCTTCTAACAGGGATACCAACGACTCCACAACATCACTCCAGCAAATCCAACCTCCATTTTTAGGGGAGGCTTTCTTAACTGCGGCTCGATAACCTGCCTGCGGCAACAGGAGATCACAAAGTTTCTCGAAATCTTCTAGGGTTGCCCCTTCGGGACCATCGAAAAAGTAATGCTCGGTCCAATCATAGTCAGAATATACCAAGTCAAAAACATTGTCACTCATCTTATAAAATATGATCGATAATGCCGTACTCTTTTGCCGCTTTGGCGTTCATCCAATATTCTCTGGCGCAATCCGCCTTCAGCTTATCTAAAGGCTGTCCAGTATGCTTGGCCAGCATTTTCATAATAAGATCATTGGTATCCTCAATGAATTCCAAATAACTCTTATTGCTGGTCATATCTTCACCTGCAATTGGGAATGCAAACTGAATACCGTGAATCATAACGTTAGAACTTCTTAAAGCGTAACGCTCTCCCTTTGTTCCGGCTGCTAACATAACAGCGCCAGCGGAATAGCATTTGCCTAACAAGATAGTCTTGACGGGAGCGTGCACCATCTGCATAACATCATAAATGTTGTTAAGACCGCTAATAGCACCACCATTTGAATGAATATACAAATGAATTGGGGCTTCATGGTCTTCATTATCATAGTAAAGCATCAACGCTGACAAATCAGCCGCTGCTTTATCACCAACATCTTCAGAAAAGAAGATGGCTCGATTTTTGGACATTTTAATATAGCTGTCCGCGTATCCTCGTACAAGGGGCGCCAGAAACTGGTCATGTCCATGCTCGTGTTTCTTATCCATCTTAGGTTTCATTTGTTAGGGGCCACAATCTTGTCAATCAAACCATACTTCAAAGCTTTGGCGGCAGTGAAGAAAGTTCTACGGTCAAAATCTTCTCTCAATTGTTTGACGGATTTACCAGTTGCTTTGTTTAGAATTTCTAGCAAACGGTCGTTATCAACCTTGAATTGCTCCATCAAATTTTTAGCATCAGTCATGTTAGTATGCATGTGCCAATTGTTAACGAGCTGACTAACAGAGATGATAGCGTTCTTAGTTGCTAATCGCATACCTTTTCTACCACCGGCTAATAAAAGGGCTGCCTCATCCATTGCCGCCCCGATACAAACGGTCTCAATAGGGGCATTAACAATTGTCATTACATCATAAATCATAAAGACATTACGAATATCACCGCCGGGCGAGTTAATGAAGAGAGTAATTTTCTTTTCATTATCTTCGTGGTCCTTCAACAATAGTGTGGCAACAATGTCGGTTGCAATGTCATCATCAATATAATCATGGATGAAAAGGATGCGGTCATTGGCTAATTTTTGATACACATCCATCGGCACTTCACCGTGCTCGGTCTGTTCTAATACTAATGTATTCAAGGTTAAAACCTCTTTCTTTGTTTCTCTTCTGCTTCACGTTCTTCGGCACAAGAGACGCAAGTTTGAAAATAAGGATTACTCAACAATCTTTTCTCAGGAATAGGGTCTTCGCAGTCTTGACAAAGACCATAAGTCTTTTCTTCAATGCGTTTGAGTGCGGATTCAATTTGATTAAGCTTAGCGGAATTACGAGTACTTAACTGGTTATTAAGATCAATTAATATGTTAGCTTGAATCTCGTCGGTCTCATCGCCTTCAGTATCTACATCTATCTGTTTACTAATTTGTTTAGCTAACTCTTCTCTTTGTTCTAGGAGTGAGCTTTTCATCTTTTGTAAAAATGTTTTATTCATTATTAAACCTCAAATCAGAAACGGGCACAATTACAGTGCCCTTCGGTATTGGCTGCTTTTGATTATCAACCCTTCTGATAAAGACTAAATATGCGTGGTTCTCAGGCTCTTTTAAATAGAACGCGGTAACTTCCCAATCATTGTAAATTGCTTTACGAGACTGTTCTGCAAATTTGAGGGAGCGAGTGTTCTCCAACACTTGTGCTCTTTTAGGTCGGTAAGGTCCGTGAATAGCTTTTGCTTTTAGTTTAGTCATTTCCAAAAACAAAGAAGCTGCTTCATTTTGAGAAGCAGCTGTAATTTGCTTTGATACAACATCCATTTTTTCGCGGTCAATTCCAACACACACGAAAACAACGGGGCGCGGTCCCCTCTTAGTCATGATGGCCACCTTTCATTTTTTTGTCAAGGTCCAAGGAATCACATAATTTTTTGCGAATTGGCTTGGCTAAAAACAACCTCATTACTCGGTGCCCTGGCGATTCCATTACACGATGAAACCTTACATCATGATATTTTCGTGGTGGCGTGTCTTTCAACATTAACTTCCCTAGATTGACAATTTTAATCTCTTTACCTGCTTTTAAATCCTGCGTCATTTCATCAAACAAAATACTGATAACACTAAAAACATGATAATGATGAATGAGTCTCTTAATCTTACGATTCACATAATGCCACAAATCACGCTTACTTATGCTTAGTGACATTACTTCCTCACAAGTTTGCGTTGATATTTGGTTAATTTATCACAGTGCCTAGCCTCTAAATTCCAGTACTTAATTTCAGGGCGAGTATTTCCGATAGAAGGAAAATAATATTTCATTCGTAATTTTTCATTCAATACTGAATGAGCCATACGAATATCGTTATTCAAATCATCACCATACATCGTCTCGTAATCTTCATAACAAGTACGGCAAATATTATGAATGGCATTATCCAGTGCGATAGTGGTTAGCGTTGCGGAGGACATAATATCCTTCTTAAAATAAATCTTCCCACAGATAGTATACTTATTACCAATGGATGATGTGTAATCCACTAAATGTAAATTGTTTTCCCTATCATGTACTAGAAGAATCATTTACCCTCACGCAAAACGAAAGTCATATACTCATCAAACCTTTCGCCCCGCGCAATTCGTTCGCCAGCCCTAGCAAGAACCTTACACTCCAACAGCTGCTTAATAGCAAATCTGGCATCAGGATCTAGATTGGTTTCCGATTTGTCCAATGGTTTGATCTTAACCATATCACATACAAATTTACAAGTCTTCGGATCTGATAACTTAAAAAAATCTAGCAACCTAGCTTCCTCAGTATGATCTTTATTTGTCTTTTCAAAAGTAGAAATGACATCCAATAATTTAGAGCGAGTCTTCTTGGCCAGTTCAATTTCTTTTATATCATCATCAATCTTTGTGATAATCTTCTTAGCTCGAAGCACAATATCTTCAGGTGTTTGTGCCCCATCCTTAATAGATTCTTGAATAAAGAAAGAGATAAAGCTCGGATCAGTTTTCTTGCCCCTCATCCATTTCTCCATAAAATCCGTGATGAAATTTGATAAATGATAGTGCTAGTTTATGCATATCAGAATAGTCGGAAATCTTCGTCCAACCAAAACCCAAATCTCTAATTTGTTCCATACCTGCTAAAAAAGTAGCTTCTAAATAAGTGCTGCATGGCATCCAATGCTTCTTATCAGTACTTACAGCAATAAGGGGCTCAGAATCAATTGACTCGCTAGATAGTCCAGTAAAAATCAAATACATACCGAAAATGGGAGCGTCTTTTAATTGGACCAGCAAGCAAAATTCTGGCAGATCTTTTTCTTCTGTGCAGTCAATCAACATTATTTTTAGTTCTTTTGCATCTGCAATATTTACTTGACATCCATAAATATTCTTGCGTAGTGTGGTGCCGCTTTCTGATTCAAAAGAAACTTTCTCTGGCAACAAAAACTGTTTATCATTAATTGGTTTAGTTATCTCTTGATTAACAAAGTCAGATGGTAACACTCCCAGATTTGCTAGAATATGATGTGCAATTTTCTCTGTCAGATGTCGATTCATTTCTTAATCTTTCCGTTAATAGCTTGATGAAGCATGGTTCGTAAATCCGGATTGACCAAATCCAAAACTGGCATCTCTTTTTGTACCTGTTCGATGTAGCTTTCGAAATGGAAAATGTCACCCGCTACCCTGCGCTTGGCTAATTCTTCCATGCAGATAATGGAGATTTTCTGTTCAAATCCAAAATAACGATCACAGACGATCATTTCGCATAAATTCTCGCTACTGTACTGTGGCAGATTAGCTCTTACTACATCTATGTCTAGCCTGACCTCTTCAACAGGACTGTCATCATCATCAAGTAAAAATTCTTCGTACGCTTTATTTGTCATTTTTCCTCAGCTTGGGTGGGGTCGAAATACGAACTTTCAAAGATGGTAATATACGACCGTCTCGGCGATGATCAAAGAAATGCAATTTTGTGTCAAAAAACAAACTATTGAAATTGAGAACTTTTCCCAGCACAAGCAGATCGCGTAAGCTGCCAAATACCGCTTTGATGATGATTCCAACTTCTGATTTATCTAACAAAGGATATCTTGCATAAACTCGATTAACCAAATCTTCATTATTTCTTAGACTAATAGGATAGTTTTCATTTAACCAATCTACCATCTGTTGATGAGTCATGTCCTTAAATGAAAATGGTACAACTGTCTTCTGTTTCTTCATGGAAATTTCCTACACGATCGTATATATCTACTTCCCCCATAGATCCCCCATCGCTTTGTCGAGATCAACTTCAAAATTGATATTCTTTGGGCTCATAACATAATAGTTAGAAAATATTAAACCAAATAGCTTAAAAATACTATTTTGCGGGGAGCTGCCAATAAATACATATCTTTGTGCGGTTTATCGGCAATCCGTAACCCTTAGGATTAATTCATGGACAAATGTAGTAAAGTCGGGGCTTTGTACGTTGCTACTCTCAAGGCACTAGCTCTAATTCACCAACACAATCACTGGACTACCAAAGGTACGTCATTCTATGGTGATCATTTACTCTTCGAAAGATTGTACAATTCTACCTTGGAAAATCTTGACCTAGCAGCAGAAAAGTTCATTGGAGTCTTTGGAGATCAATGCCTTAATTACGATTTACAAGCCGAACTGCTGCACAAGGTCCTGGTAAAGTATAAGAATCTCGAAGGCTCACCCGCTCAGATGTCTCTTGCAGCCGAGAAGGATTTTCTTAAGTTCTCCAAGGACGCCTACAACTGCTTTGAAGACGAGGGCAAGCTGACTTTAGGTTTGGACGATATGGTTATGGCAATTGCAAGTAAACGCGAAGAAGCAGTCTATTTGCTACAACAAAGTTTGGACGGAAAACATGAATGACAAAGAAAAGATCATCCTTGGCAAGCTTTTAAAGATTGCCGCAAATCAACAAAAGATTTTGACGCGCCTTGCACAGCAAGACCCTAACATCAGCTATTTAAAACAGGCAGCAATGGTAACCGCAGCTAATAGCGGATTCAATGCTACTCATGTAGAGGTTACTGCAAATCCAGGAACCACTATTGAAGACCCTGTTCCTAACCCAGCCTCAACTACTGTTGAGGGAGGCTACACTGTAAAGATCGCTGGCGCTCCAAAACAAAATGAATTACGTGAAAAGTTCATTCGTCAATTAAAGACTATGGTTTCTACTCAAAAACCAGACCAGCCTGAATTATCTAATCTATCAGTCATCTTTACCGACTAATAATACAATATTTACGATATACGAGGAGTTGTTATGGATTCTAAAAAGGTTCTTGAAAAGTTAATCAAAATTGCTGAAAATCAGCAGAAAATCATCATGAAGCTTGCTCAAGCTCAGGGATTGCCACCAGATTCATTGCCAAATAGCCAGGTTTCTATGACTGACAACCAAACGCCAAAGGCATCTACTGATACGCCTCCAGCAGAAAACAAGCCTTCTACGTACACACGTACCCCAAGCAAATCATTATATGATAATCTTCCACCAAATGTCAAACCAGCAGTAAGACACATTAATCCGCCGAGCGGCAATGAAATGAAGGTTATTTTTAACCCAGGAAAACTTAATCAGGCAAATTGGGATGCAGTTAGAAAAACTTATCAAGCGCTTCTAGATGGTAAAGTACCTGGTCATATGATAATGACGAATTACACTCTTACTTACGAACAAGGTTAATCTTTTACGGCTCCCTTATTAACGTAAAAAGAAACACTTCTATATTGTAAGGCAATATTCAAAGCCTCGTATACATTAATATTGTCTTTGAGAGATAGAGCTGTCAGTGTTAATAAAATCTCGCCTAACGTGCGAGATTTTACTTTTTGACGATCTTCTTCTGGAATCTCTGTCTTAGCATCAAGAGCTTTGTACAGATTGATTTTGAGCATCAACTCATCAATAATGTGTTGCACATCATTCTGAGCCGCCCCATCTTTTTGGAAATTCTCGCACTGCTCCCAGAGCACTTCAAAATGAGCTGTCATTTAGTCATCCAAATCTTTATTGTCCATTAGAGCAATCTGCAATTGTTCATCGCCTTGATCTGATACGAACACTAGAAATACTGCACCCATAGAACAGTCAATTAAAACAGGAGCTTTGATCTTACCAACATAAAAGATCATCCCGTCTTTGTCTTTTCTTGCCTTCAAGTCAATCGTCACATTCTTATTTGACATTGTTTCTCCGCATATCTTTGACGTATTCAGCCATGCACTTAGCGAGTGCTTCTTCAGAATTGCTCATTTTAAATCCTGCACGTCGCAGTTTATCTGTACTAAGAATACAGTTAGAGCGTTTGGCTACTGTCATTTCATCCAGCTGATGTTCGTTAATTATTTCGAACTTATGTTCTGGAACATATTTCTGGTATTCTTGCATAATGCGTGCCGCAGTCAATGGCTGCGGATTGGCAACATGGAAAATACCTCCTGGCTTGTTAGTAGCTGTCCAGTCGATACAACGAACTAGATCGCTCATAAAAGTCATGGAGTTAGGGATATCAATTACTTGTTTGTATCCCCTGAGTTTGTTAATAAGATTGCGCGGCACATCTTTATCAGATACGGGCATCCTAATACGCAATGTAGTAACGTGAGACATGGCTCCTAATGCCAAATCACATGCATACTTAGTTTTAGAATAGAATGAAGCTGGATTAGCGAAGTCAGTCTCTTGCCAGCCTGGATCCTGCGCATATGAAGTATGACCTTTATATGGGGAAGGGCCAAAATAAATACATCCCGATCCAATTTGGATAAGATGGACGCCTTCTTTAGCACATGCTTCAGCAATTACAATCGGCAACGCTATATTAGTGGCAGCGGTTATTTCGCGGTTTGACTCACACCAATCTACATTTGGGCGCCCAGTCTTACCAAGACAATTAATTAAAACATCTGGTTTATGACGTTTTAGTAAAGATGTAATGTAAACGGATTGTTGGGCGTCCATGCTCCAATCCATTGTTAATCTATCAGAAATTTTTTCGTATGGCAAATGGTCAGCCACAAAGCCTGAGCCTAATGTTAATACTTTCATTGAACCTCAAATCGTTAATACAGTAATCCGAAGCTACTATATCATTGGTTCTGGGTTTTGGAGTAAAAGTAATCATTCACAAAAGCAATAGACTCATGTGTTCCTGCATCACTCCACAAGCCGCTGATTGTAGAATAGGTTAGATTTTGGTCTGCTAGATACAGTCTAATAATATCAGTTATTTCGTACTCTCCACGAGCACTAGGTTTGAGTTGTTTGAAATATTCAAAAAATTGTGGAGTGAAGCAATAACAGCCAGAGACCGCCATGTGTTTAAAATTGGGATCCAACTCTTTTGGCTTCTCTTCAATTTTGTATATTTCACCATCATTGTCTAATGATACAACACCAAATCTTTTTAGATCATGATGTTCCGCCAATAGAATTTGGGCGCGTGGCTTTGTTTTCCAATCTGGATTAGACCAATGAATGGTATTCTCAAAAATATTATCGCCTAGAATCACAGAGAAGTCAGAATCATCATAGACGAATCTCTTACATAGGTTGATTGCTTGGGCAATTCCCGAAGGCTTAGCCTGGTATACGTAATTGAAATTCAATCCGTAACGGCTGCCATCGCCAAGATATCCTATGATTTGGGGATAATGATCGCCACCCAAGATGACTGTTACATCTTGACAGCCCATTTTCTTTAGGGATTCAATAGGATAGTCAATAATAAATTTTCCATTGACACCTAACAAATGTTTATTGACAACTTGCGTCAGGGGCATCAATCTAGTGCCGGTTCCTCCGGCAAGGATGATTCCGTTCTTCATAACGGATTATATATCGAGTTACTTTTTGAACTCGTGGATACGCGCTTTGATAGTCTTTAGTTTTTCCCAATGATGCGCTAATAAGGTGCAGTATTGAGTGTTCAACATATCAGATACAGTTGGTGGATCAAAAGAAACACCATTATCAACTATCTGAAACTCTCGTCCTCTCTCAATTAAAGCCTGAGAAGAAAGTGCATATATGGTAGCGCCTTCCACTAATACTTCAGCGAAACAATCTACAAAAGAATCATCTGCTAAAGTAAAGTTAGTAAAAGAAGGAACTTGATTGAAATTAGATATTGAT
>JACCDR010539648.1_pt1 | contig 10147 bp, 13 predicted proteins | sample 7446431 | NCBI WGS metagenome assembly JACCDR01 (sample SAMN15323443, study PRJNA562643) | freshwater metagenome | isolation source: river surface water | place: USA:Blue River Watershed | collected 2017-08-17 | reverse complement strand
CATTCTTCACCATTACCTTGCGGTCACAGAGAAGAAATACGATCGCCCTTTCCTTCTCTGATTCTTTCCATCCCAATTTCTGCTCGTTGTCCCGCAACAGCATCGGAGTGCATTCCTCGAAATCGAGCCAGAGTTCTTCCTTGAGGGCATTGGTTAGGGTTGATAGGCGATCAGGCATAGGGTTTAGTCCCATTGGGTCAACCGTGTACCAGGCTGACAATCGGGGTAAAGGGTGGAAATACTCAGGGTCTTGGCATTGCAGCCAGGGGATTTCATTGAGCGCCCACGATCGCCAACCATCCATGTCGGCAGGTGGCAGATAACTTGGGTTGTAAAAGATGTCCATCTTAAAAAGCTTCGCCTTCTTGAAGTCCACTTAGTCGAGCAGACAGGACAAGTAGTGCATTGGCATATTTTTGGACACGGGCTAAATCCTTTGCGGTGATGCGGGGCAATCGTAAGAGATTCATGTTTTGCAACAAATCTTGGATTTTGATTTTAAGCGCCCATTCGGTTTTAATGCCGTCAATAAAATCAGAGTAAGATTCCCCCTTGAATTTACTTAATTCACTGACGGTGCTACCCACTTTTTTCCCAAAGATTATATCTAGATCGTAGGACACAACATTCGTATCTTCTATTACGTCGTGCAAAATAGCCGAAGCAATTAATCCATAGGGTGATCGTTCATCAATGAAGTGCTTGGCAACGCTAAAGCAATGTTCAAAATAAGGACGACCCGATTTATCCGTTTGTCCAGAATGACAATGATAGGCGATCGCCATTGCCGCGACAATGGATTCATCGGTGGCAGCATTGATAAATCCCTTTTCGAGCAGGGCGATTTTAGCTTCCAGGAAGTTTTCTTTTCCTGATGATTGAGTTGTTTCAAGTAACTTGTAAAGAGCGGAATAATTGATTTCCATGATCTTAGGATGTGTTGATTGTTTATTTTTCAGGCGAGTGCTAGTGCTACTAGAAATCGTCAAACTCCCCAACGATCGCCGGCTCTGCATCCGTGAGAGCAGGTTGATTGGCGATCGCCGCTTTTAACTCCGCAAAACAAGCCACTTTTTCTGTCGCTTTATTGACGATGTCTTTGGCGGTATCCACATTTAAGCCTTGATCGATTGCCCATTGGTAGGCCTTGCTTTGCCAATCTTCGGCACTGGGTAAAGCGGGCGTTTCGTTGACAATTTCGACATCAACTACATCAAAACCCGCATCTTTCAATAGCTTGGAACTGGGTTGATAGCCTAGTGCTTGGATATTTTGGGTTTGTTTCCAAGCTCGGAACATTTGCAACCAGCCGGGGTGAACTGAAATGGCGATCGGGAAAACTTCCATGTCAGCCTTGCCCCCGGTACGTTTAGCGACGGTTTGACCGGCGATCGTGTGCTTTTCTGATCCTGTGACAGGGCGCTTGGTTGTCCGTTTGTAGCGAGACATCACCAAGGGAATATAGCGTCCAAACTGGGGTAACTCAAAGCCATCGGGGGCAAAGCGAATTGAGCCAAATTCGGCTTCAATTGCTTTTAGTTGCCCCAAGATCCCGTCCTCGGTAATGTCCAACCAGGAGTGAGTAGTGAGGGAGCATGGCATATTGATCCCTTGGGCAGTCAGTTCAGGAATTTGGAAAAAGAATATCCCTTCCTGTTTACAACCGTTGGGGCATAACGTCCCCATTGATTCTTCGTCCCGCAAAGGACAGGGTTTGTTGCATTTCTGCAAAATTGTGTAGGGTTCGCCGTGCATGTTTTTCTTTTCTACGGCTTCAGCTTTGACGGTATGGCGATCGCACTGACGGGTTAACCCCATCTTGCCCCACGTCCGCATATTAACGTCGAAGGTTTCTTCGATAGTTCGGGCATAAGCCACGATGGTTAGCTGATCAATCAAAACATCGTAACCTTGGCGATCGCCGTTATAGGCACGGTGAATGATATTAGTGATTCGCTCAGACTTGCCGGTAAAACGTAAGCGTTCCTTGAGGGTTTTTCCTGCGGTGTTAGCAGGTTTTTTCTCACCTTTCCAGACAGTTCCCGCGACGGGCGGGGCGCTACTGATGACGGTCTTGGTTTTAATTGGCATGGATTTAAAAATGTAGGGTTAATTGAAGTTGCACGGTGGTTTCGACTTGCTGTTTTTTGGCAAGTTCGGCGATCGCCTTTAGCACATCCGATGGATGGACTGAGATCAGCTTTTTCTCGCCGTAGGATGTTTCGGCTTCCCCTGAAATGTTGTCCGCAAACTCTTCAGGATTGAAGTCGATAAACGATGCCGATCGCCCATATTCCATCTCAAGTGCGTATTTTACGTACACCTTGAGGGAAAAGTCTTTTTCGACATAGGCACGGCGGAGACGATCCCAATCAAACACAATTGGGCCGCCCTCAACCCGAATCGGGGCAATGTTCACTTGGGCGGGTGGTTCTGCCTCAAGGATTGGATTGTCGAATTCGTCAGTTAATAGCATTCGGGAAAATTCCTAGTAAGTTGTTAATGGTTCGCTCGGTGGCCATGACGTGACCATATTTAAAGAAATGGGCATAGAAAACCGTCCAGCTTTGCCCGAAGTAGACCAGGGAACAGTCAAAGTCAGCCCCTTTACGTTGCACCCCGTCAGGCGTTATAAACCCGATCCTTGACCCCGTGCCAGCATTCCATTGGCAAATTGCCGACGCAAAACCACGGATCAACACGCCAGTTTTTTTGTTGTGTTGTGTGCCGGATTTAAGAAGAGCGATCGCCTCTGTGACCCGTCCTGCTGCGTACTCCTCACAAAGCTTTCCAAGGAATGGCAGGGGATCGGAGTAGGGGGGATTCAAGAAAACCCGTCCGTTCCATTCTTGAATTAGGCAGTTATCCTCTTCAGTAAAATGCTTTTTGGCAGGCACGGTAGGAACGGGCGGAGAGCAGGGATCTAAGTCGATCCCGCCAAGGACGTTTTCCACTAAGGTAATAACTGGCTGCTCCTCAGTGTTGGGTGTGTAATTTTCGTCAGATACTTTTGGCATCAAATAACTCCTTTGCTTTGGTGGAGATAGTCGTCAATTTTGCCTTTGGCGTAGGCGATCGCCTCTTCGGGTGTGTCAAACACTTCATTTGATTTGATTGGTTCGTGCTGACGCCAATTTTTAATCAAGGGTTTGTACTTGACTTTTTTGCCGGACGTTAACCGCAGGGGGTAGATATCAAACGAGAGATAGGTGATGGGATGGTCTGGGTTGAAATAAGCCATTTCACTGGGAATTAATTAGTAAGATGAACCCGATCAGGATCGGAATGTTTAGGATCATTGTCGGAACCAGAATCGACAGAGTGTAGTAAATCATTGAAAATTGTCTCTAAAAAAGCATTTGGATTCAGGATTCGCCAGCCGCGATGATGGCGGGTGACAATCTGTTGAGCTTGCAACTCTTCCCGACGTTGTTCAATTAATGCCTTGACAGTTCGTGCGTTTAGTCGTTGCATCCGGCAAAATTCTGTCAATGATGTTCCGACTAGGTTTTCTCGGTGAGCAACATAAAGACGGTAGGCGGAAATAAAGCCTTCAATGTCAAGAACTTTGACTCGTCCTTTGCGGGTCAACCGATAGTGATGCCCTTCCTTTAATGGCGATCGGGGATCTTTGCTGGATTCCTGTACCGTTCGGGTAAGGGTATTTCGGTGGGTTTTCAATGACCTTGCCACGGACTGTAGCGGAATTGTCATGCAAAAGCCTCCTGTATGCGGTTCGCCGATAAATTGACGTAATATTTATTGGCGATCGGGTCATAGCGCCAGTGCTCCCCATATTTTGGAAATGCCACTTGATTGGCGTTATGTCGATAGTAGTCGATTTTTCGCCACAGCTTTTGCCGTGACATACCTAATTGCATCGACGCAATGGGTAAAGTTTGCCAGTTGCTTACCATGGGATTATTTTGTCGTTTTCATACCGATATTGTAACCCAATGTTCGGTTTTTGTCACAAAGTTTTTTATCTTTGTTGTGAAAACGAGTGCTAGGTGTCTTGCTGTATATGATTTTGTTGCCTGTTCGGTTTTACATGGTTGACGTTTTTCTGTGGCTAGCTCAAAATAGGGATAGTTATTTAGGAGAGAAGACCATGGACATATCTCTATGCGATCCAAAAAGGGAGTTGGCATTGCTCCTACAGGAATTGATGAAGCGAGACAATTTAAAGTTTAAAGAGGATTTGGCTCGAAAAATCGGACTTCCCGGCGCTCAGATACGAGCATATTTGCGGCAAGAGCAAGAGCCTCGCCCTGACGGTATCTTGAAGATCGCCAAGTATGCGGGCATGACCCTAGATGAGATGGAGAAACGACTCTATCGGGTCAGAGCCGAAGATATTGTGCGGGTAGCAAAAAGTGTTCTTGACTATGGCGATCAGATGGAAGTCTCGCGTTTACTGGAGTTATCCCAATGATCGACAAGGAGGTATTCAGCAAAATCCTTCAGAATCACCTGGAGACGAAGGACGAAAAAGCGTCTGACTTTGCGAAACGGCTAAACATTCCTTTGTCCACCGTTAGAAGTTATCTAACGGCATCCCACCCGCCATCGTTTACCACTTTGTCGGCTGTTTCAAAGGATATGGGGTTGACTTTGGAGCAAATGCTCCGATTGGGCGATCCGTCGGTATCTGGACTAGATGAAGTCAAGGATCTGATTGAAGGCAGTGCTTTAAAGCACGAAGATCTAAAACAGTTAGCCACTTTTGTCATTGAAAAACTGTAGTCTGTTTTTTACCCCGCCCCTTGGCTGGGATTTTTTTGAGCAAAGATGTCGTTAAATAAACTACAATTTTGGGAAATATCTTCACCTCAACGATGTCCCCAGCCTCCATCCTTCAAGCATTAGCTGATCGCCATCGCAAACTAAAACCGGAATTCAACGCTGATAGTTTGTCGGTCAATAACAATCCGATCAGCGATCGCCCGATAGAGAATCAACTTCTCCTCGAAAGTAGCAAGGTTCCAGAAGTCAGGGTCTTGGCCTCGTAAAGCAATTTCCCGACGCATAGCATCCCCGGCGACAGGATCAGGTAACTGAGATTCCAGTAGCCGCAACTTATCCCGCTTGATCTGAATGACGGGTAAAAAGTCAGGATCGTGCAATGCCTCAATTTTGTAAATTTCTTCTCGCAAGTTGGTAATCTCAATCGGTTCGATAGGTTCCGATTCTAGGGGGATAAGTGTGGCGATCGCCCGACTGTGTTCACACAATCTTTCAATCAAAAACGCCTCAACTGAGTCAAGGGTGTGACCATAGGATTTGGTTCGAGAGCAAAGGCGATCGCCGTTCAAATCTTTCAAGTAGGCATTCTGACAGTAAACTCGGCTTTTGTTGAGTTGGCGATCGATTCTGCCCCGACAAGCCCCGCCACACTCGGCACAAAACAATAATCCTACCAAGGGATTTTTTAATTCCTGGGGATTTTTGTGAGTCTTGGCAGATAAGTCTAACCACCGCCTAATCTGTTGATCTTGCTCTGGTGTAATTAACGGTTCGTGAGTGTTGTATTTAACCTCTCGTTTGGCTACTCTTGCCTCTAATTCCCGTCGCTCAGCATTGGACAGATTGCGACGTTGTAATTTCGATCTGGCCCGTTGGTAACGTAGTCCGCCAAAGTATTCGGTATGCCCTCTTAATTGTTCCGAAAGTAACCATCGTTTCAAGTTTTGATGATGACGAGAAACATCCCCTTCCACGGGTTTAAATTGTTGATTAATCCACAGCACTGTTTGTCTTAAATTACCGCATCCAATGAAGTGATCAACAATGGCGATCGCCACTTCAGCATAGGTCAAACCACTATCACCATAGGGCAACAAATTGTGATAAAGCTTGCCCTTTTCTACCCTTAGTCCAAACGTCACTCTAAACGGTCTTCCTTCCGCCCGCAAAAACTTGTGACCGAGTTTTGACCGATAAAGGATCTTATCCCGCTCATAAGCCGCATTGACAATTTGAGTCCTGGCAAAATGGCGATCGTCTGGGGATTCAAAGGCAATTACTCGGCCATCCAATGGCTGAATCGTGGCCCCAGCTTTTTCAAAATCGGCGATCACTTCCTCAAACGATCCTGGCTCACGACTGAACCGACTAAACTCCGGCACAAAAACCCGGTGTTTCCGACCAGACCGGATCAATGCCAAAATTAACTGATAGCCACGGCGATCGGGATTCGTCCCTGAGTCCACGTCCCAGTAGATATCGTCATCACTAAACCCCATTGCTCGGAACCGTGCCAAGTAACTCTCTAGGCTGCGAGTGTCCTTTGCCTGCCTGGTGGTGGAGACACGACAATAGGCGATCGCGTCCGATAAATCTTCAAAACCCATGGATCAATGCCAGATAATTTCCTTTCCATTAAAGGCCAAAACCAGGGCTTTGGCTTTTCTGAGCAATTTTGGCGATCGTCTTCCGGTATTGGGTTTGATGTGACTACCAAACAAGAAAAGGGTTGTAACGATTGTTTTTACGAAGAATGGCTAATCGCTCACTAAAGCGAATATCCTTGGGCGCACCGCCGACCATTGCCCCCAGTGTGACTAATTTGGAAGACAATAATTCCTTGCCCCAAGTGTCAATTTCCAGGTCGGAGAATAGGCAATGGATTTCGGGGATCGAGTTAGTTTGCGATCGCCAAACCCGACCCACCATCTGCATAAATTCATTGGCGGAGAAGGAGGGTGTCAGACTGATCAGTGTTCGAGGCTTATCACCCACGTTGTCATCGAGGTTAATGCCGGTTCCGCCTGATGCCTGAGTAGTGAGAATGACTTTCGCTTTACCGGACTGAAATGCTCCCATAGCATCGCCCGGTTTAGTTTTGGTTCCGCCGTGCAGTTCCACGATGTCATCAGTGCTGATTCCCATCTCCTCTAATTGCTTGCGGAGGGCTTGGATTGTGCCTTCAGAGCTAACCACGGCTTTTCTGCCATCGGTGATTAATTGCCCGGTGTTGGGATCGTATTTTTCGGGGCCGACTCGTTTGTAAACTGTGGATTCGTTGACTCGGTCTGCAAAGATAACCACCTGATTACCCTTTTTGATGGATTCCAGGGCTAGATCGACGGCTCCCTTGACCTTAAAGGGTTCAAGCTGGCGGCGGGCATCTAGCAGTTCTAGCCCACTTCGTTTGCGGTCAGCGTCGTTTCTGCCATCGGCATAGTGGGCTTCGATTTTAGCCGCAGTCTCATGAGCTTCTTGGGGGACAGGGACATTTTTCATTTGAACCTTGACGCCATCCATGGAGATTTCCCGTCGCATCATAGACCCACTTCGAGTAAATTCGTCCACTAGGTTGGTAATGGCGATCGCGGTTTCGGTTGCCGTATCCAGATGACTTTTCCGCTTGTTATTTTTTCGCTGCTTGACAGAAGACATTCCCCGCTTTAGAACCCGATCTTTTCTTGCCTCAAGGGTTTCCCCTTTGCGAGTGGCGAATGGAGTAGTCCATTTTTCAACTACTTCCCCTTCTTTGTTTATTTCCTCGTACCGAAACATATTCAAATGCTTTTTCAATGCCCCGGTTTTATCGGCTCGATGGAGGTAATAAAGATGCTCAGGTTTGTCGGCGGGTGTGGCGGTAGCGTAAAGAACCCCACCGGCTTTATCTAACATTTGCATCCCTAATTCTGTCCGTTGAGATTTGAGGTTTTTGAACAGATGGGATTCATCCAAAATTAGAATTGTGTCGGAATCAATTTGTTCATTGAGGGCGTTGAGATTCTGATAGGTTGACAGGTGAATTTCGCCCTGCCCAATTTTTTGATCGCCTTTATTGAGTTTGAAGTCGATTTCCATAGCCTTACCGTCATCGGCGAAACTCCCTACCACGGTTCCTTTTTTGTAGTCGGGTTTGACCACGGCATTAGGACTAATGATTAGGACTTTTTTACCTTTGCTGGCGTAGTAATCGGCGATCGCCAATTGCTGACGAGTGTTATGGGTGACGATGTAATCACGGGTGATATAGAGAGCGTCGGGGGCATCGACGGCAATGCAAGCGGCTTCATCGTCGCATTCGTACTCGATTGACTCAAAATATCGGATTGGGATATCAGGAATTTCTGTTTGGGTATTGGCGGCAAGAGTCTCTGTGTCGAGGGGCGGAATTTGAAAAGACTTGCACTTTTTCTTGAGCAGGTCTTCGGTCGTCATAACAACCCATCCCCCTTCTAGCCCAAGTAATTGCGCTGTTTTATTGCGGACTGCCCATCGATGCTCCAATCCCGCCAGGACACTAGCGCCATCAGAGAACGTAACTCGGTAAAGTGCCTTAACGCCTTGGGGATAATAACCAGTGACGTTGTGTAAATGCCCATCACGACCATAAACCCGATCGCCAACCTTTAATTCCCCGATAGGTCTCCAGCCAGTTTCCGTCAGAATCGGCTCATCTATTTGTAAAAATTTACCGAGTCCGGCCCCGTCCGCCATGATAAACCCGCTATCACCGTCCCGCCCGATGCCTTCGATCGCCCGTGCGACTCCTTCCTGTTGAACTGGGCTAAGGTTTTTGCGGTGACGTTGGGGGACTAGGGATCGTCGCCAAGGGGGGAGCAAATCTTGGCGATCGGTTACCGTGGCTTTTTTGATTAATGCGACGGGTTTGGGTGGCTCTGGTGCTGGCGTTTCTGGTGACGGTTTACCTGCCCTACGTTCTTTCTCGATCAGCATCTTGCCCAGTAATTCTTTCGCCTTGGGAGTTGTCCTAACTTTGGTGACTTCGATGATGCGGTCTAGCTCTTTATCGTTCAGCCCTTTGATCCCTTCCTCTTCCGTTTTTGCTGATTTGATCTTTTGGGCGATCGTGGTTTTAGCTCCGGTCTTTTCTGCTTTCCGTCGTGCCTGTTCTTCCTGAACTTGTTTCAATGCTGGGGATTGTCTCTGTTTGGCGATCGCCTCTGCTTTTTTTAATGCCCGGTCATTGAGCTTTTTGACTGCATCGCTCCGTACCACGTCGCCTTTTTTGTTTAACTCTAATGGCGATCGACCCTTGGCTTCCCGTTGGGTATTGATCCCCTTTAGTCGAGAGGCGACACGTTCTGCCCATTGCATATAGGTCTTGGCTTGACCATGGAGAGGTTCACCACAAACTACCTCTTTGCCGTTACGGGTTTTTGGTTGGCAACTATATCCGCAAGGAAACGACGTTGCCTTAACGCATTTCTTTTTACGGAACGGATTCTTTTGTTGAATAGTGGCGTTTTTGGCGGGACGTAGCTTGGTGGGTTTCTTGGGCTTGGCAACCATGGCATTTTGTCGGCAATTTACCGCTATTCTACCCCAAAATTAAACCCCGCCGTTGGTGTGGGCAGGGTTTGAGACTAAAGGTCATTAAATGCTTTCTGGACTGCGGGGCTGACGAGTGGTTTGATGTCTGTTTTTTTGCCCTGTTTGGCTCGTTCTTGGCGGCGCTTTTGCTCCAAAATCATCATAATCGCTAGTTCTTCCATGGCTAGTAACCTGGGTTCAATAATTCCATTTTAGCCTTTTCGGCCCATTCGGGATCGGTTGTATACCGCACAATCCTGATGGGCAAGCCGTACCGTTCCGCGATGCCTGCCATGTGCTTGGTTCCTGGGGATTTTTGATCCCAGAATAGGACGCAATGGGTGGCGATTTTAGCCATTTCTTCGTTGCGTTTGTATTCGGCTGAGCGTCCGAATTCGTTCCAGTTAGCGGGCATTTTGATCAGTTCATAGCCTTTTTCTTTGGCGTATCTTTCACCCAGGCGATCGGCTCCGTTAGCTGTGCCAGAGATGATGGTTACCGTGTCGAAGTCGTCCACATACATCAGGAAGTAGTCGAGTTTTTTGGATAGGAGTTTGTAATCGTTGAAGCCTCGACTGCCAGCAACAATTAGTTTTAGGTGGTTATTCATCTTCAAAAAGTGAGTCGTAGACTTTGCCGATCGCCAGATAAACACCAAACAGCAAGCCGAAAAAACAGAGGAGTTCAAACATTAGATTTCCTTGGCGATCGCCGCTTTACGAATAGCAGTAAACAAAATATCAAAAGCGGGGGTGAGTTCTTTGATTTCCTCGTCATTGGGCCAAAGGGGGTCATTTTTCTCTTTGTTGTACCCAGCCAAATAGGTGTTTTCCCGTCCTTGATCTTCAAGCTT
>JACCDR012609457.1_pt1 | contig 10148 bp, 7 predicted proteins | sample 7446431 | NCBI WGS metagenome assembly JACCDR01 (sample SAMN15323443, study PRJNA562643) | freshwater metagenome | isolation source: river surface water | place: USA:Blue River Watershed | collected 2017-08-17 | reverse complement strand
GTTGACCGTCAGATGAAGCGATACGGCGTTCCCCGTCTTGCTTTCGTTAATAAATTGGATCGTCAGGGAGCAAACCCTTTCCGAGTTAAAGATGCCTTGATTGAAAAATTGCGCCTGAACGCAGTGATGTACCAAATCCCAATCGGACTTGAAGAAAACCACAAGGGCGCCGTTGATCTGGTCACTTTGAAAGCTTACGTGAACGAAGGCGCAAGCGGAGAAACTGTAAAAGAAATTGAAATCCCAGCAGACCTTGTTGATCAAGCAAAAGAATATCGCCAAATCCTCATCGAAAAGCTCGCCGATGTTGACGAAACAATCGGTGATAAGTTTTTAATGGGTGAAGAGCCGACGATTGATGAAATCAATGCAGCAACTCGCCGGGCCGTCATCTCATTGAAACTTGTTCCAGTTTTCTGCGGATCTGCGTTTAAAAACAAAGGCGTTCAATTGCTTTTGAACGGAGTTATCAAATATCTCCCCACTCCAGCAGAGAAAAAAGAGCACGCTTTAGACAATGATAAAAACGAAGAAAAAGTGGACCTCACTCCAGATCCAAACAAACCATTGGTTGCTTTGGCGTTTAAGCTTCAACAGACTCAGTTTGGTCAGTTGACTTACATGCGTGTTTACCAAGGGAAAATGGCAACGGGTGATTTCATCACAAATACAAACGATGGAAAGAAACTCAAAATTCCTCGCTTGGTGCGAATGCACTCGGACAAAATGGAAGACATTTCCGAAACAAGCTCTGGAGACATCATTGCCATGTTCGGTGTGGACTGTGCTTCTGGAGATACGTTCACAGATGGAACAACTCGCCTGTCGATGCAATCAATGCACGTTCCTGATGCCGTCATCAGCTTGGCGGTTGCGCCAAAAGATAAAAACGGTGCAAACAACTTTTCAAAAGCTCTTCAAAAGTTCCGTAAAGAAGATCCAACTTTCCGAGTTCACCGCGATGAAGAGTCTGCAGAGACCATCATTTCCGGAATGGGCGAATTGCATTTGGAAATCTACGTTGAGCGAATGAAACGGGAATTTGGTTGTGAAGTTGTCGTCGGACAGCCGCAAGTGGCTTACCGTGAAACCATCGGCCAAGAAGCAAGTTACGATTACACTCACAAAAAGCAAACGGGTGGATCGGGTCAATTTGCGAAAGTTGTTGGTAAGATTGCTCCTCTCGTTGAAACAGAGGAAACAAAAGGTCAAACATTTAACTTCGAAAATCGCGTCGTTGGCGGAAGAATTCCAAAAGAATTCATCCCTGCGGTGGAAGAGGGATTCCAAGAACAATGCGCAAAAGGCCCATTGATAGGATTCCCAATTGTTGGTGTTCAAGTTTACTTGGATGATGGTTCTTACCATGATGTCGACTCGAGCTACATGGCCTTCAAAATTTGCGCGATGGCAGCAATGCGTGAAGTTTACATGAAAGCAAAACCAACAGTTCTTGAACCAATCATGAAGCTTGAAACAACAGTTCCTGAAGAATACCAAGGTCCCGCAACTGGACAGATCAATCAGCGCCGTGGCGTGATCGTTGGTACAACTTCATTTGAAGGAAACGTTGTGATCGAAGCAGAGGTTCCGTTGACAGAGATGTTCGGATACTCAACTGATCTTCGTTCGGCAACAAAAGGAAAAGGCGAGTTCTCAATGGAATTTGCAAAATACAGTGCCGCTCCAAGAATGATTCAAGATGAATTAGCGAAAAAATACCAAGCAAAACGGGCCGCTGAAAACAAGTAGGCGAATTCGTCTTTGCGACTCAAAGTCGAAATAAAAAAATGAACTTTAAAGGCCAGAGATATCTCTCTGGCCTTTTTGTTTAGAAGAGCACTGCTGACGTTCTAAAATCGAAATGAGGGGCCTTCGAGTGCCCTCTTTTGTCAGGTGCGTTCAAAAGCTTGACAGGGATTTGCGAGGGAGTGCCCGAAAGGGGCACCTGTCAGAAAACTTACAGTTTTATATTATTTTCACATCTGCTATCTTAATTCCCGACTCCAGATCGTGAAAGGATAAACAAATGAACTTCACTTCTGTTCTTTCTAGGCTCAAAAAATTAAGCGCTTTTGTTTTCATGACATTCATTTTTTCGTCAAATGTTCAGGCCGCGCAAACCACACAACCTTCCAACAATGCTCTTTTCAAAGCTTGTTTAGTGCAAGCCCAGGCCAAAGAAACAGCAAACGCTCGCGATCAACACAAGATGCTTTGCCTTAAAAACTTTTCGCAGAATCTCCCTTCTTCGTCTTGTCTTGCTGTGGCCCAAGGGATGGCTTATTTTTCTAGCTCAAATAAAGCCAAATTATTCTGTGGAAGTGAGTTGAGTGATATCTCTCCTAAAAAATGTCTTCAGATTGCAAGACAGATTACTTTTTCTGAGACTGCGGATGAATTGAAGTGGACATGTATTCAAAGATTCAAAGGCGATATGAGCCAAAAACAGTGTTTAGAATTTGCAAAAGATCTCTCACTGGTCCCGATGCAAAACCGGGCTATGGAATACTGTTCAAACTAAGGATCAACATCCGTAAAGACTTTTTCAGTCTTATCCGGTTTCCACTTGATGAACCAAGTTCGCACTAAACCTGCCAGCTTTTCAAGTTCGTGAAATTCATCTTTTGCTCGAAGGCGCAACTGCTTGCGTTCGGCAACGGCTGGATCCGTGAGGATTTCATTGATGTACTTTTCAAAGGCATACACCGGACCTGCCATTCGGTGAGAGATAATTTTCCCCACAGCAAAAAGCGAGGCACTAAACACCACGCTGATCAGAGCATAGGTCACAGAAAATGGGACAAGGAAACGACTCAGAAGATATGGATTCTCACCCACCAGCTCTTTGATCGTGACCTTTAAAAAGGTATAAGAAAAAAAGTACCCGATGATCGAAAGGACTAAGCCAACTCCCATCAAAAAATAGCAATACTTCAATTGAAATTTTTTATTCACCCAAAACTTTTTTCGAGTATCGTTTTCTGGCCAAAGAACATCGCCTTCCTTAATCAAGGCATAGGCCATCATAAAGTAACCAACCCACTGAACAGCATCGGCCACATTAAAAGCTGGCGATGAACGTTCGGTTGTCCCAACAACGATAAAATCAATGATATAACCCAAACGAACGCGATCAAAAACATTTCCTAAAATTCCGCCCAAAAGAAAGCTCAATCCCGAACGCAACATCAATGACTTGATCGGCAAAAGAAATTGTATCAGAGCATAGAGCCCAATTAAAAAGGCCCCACCCGTTGATAGACTCACCACGCGAATCAATGGAGGCAGATCTGAAAACAGACCAAGCATGGCTCCATGATTCTGATGCAAAACAAAATGAACCAAACCGAAGGAATGAATTCCTTCAATTTTAACCGCGTAAAACTTCGTGATCTGATCTAAAAACAGACACACAACCAACGGCACAATGACTAAAATCCAATCAATTCGGCGCATTCTTTCATTAGACTGACACCAGCAGGCGCTGTCACTGAACTTTCGAGAAAATTTAGACCAGTCCAGTCCTGAAAAATTCATTACATGAGTTATTTTTTTTAGTGCTAATCTAAAAATCCTTTTGATGCTGGCATCACGATGGAGAGACTTGCTGTTCATGAAAAAACATCCACAATTTTTTTTAAGCTTAGGAAAAAATTTAGTTTTCTTTCTTGTCATCCTGTTTTCGACTCCTCATACACAGGCCGGCCTTTTTGACTGGCTGTTTGGAAGTTCTGAAAAAAAATCAGAGGCGATTCAAGAAAGTGTCGAGTCAGAAACCACTCCTGAAGTCGACACTCCATGGAGCGATGAAAAAGTCAGTTACCTGAGTCAATACACAAAGCTTCGCGATTGGGTTGCTCCAAATTTTGAAAATCAATCTGGTGCTTTGGGTTACTCAGAAAAGACATTTGAAGTTCCAGAAAGTATGACAAAGCAATTTCAATTCTGGCTGAGTATCTACACCAAATACTCAACATCCCAGGGTGTTCTTCATGACCCAGAAAACCTTGATAAAATCTACGGAAGCATTGATTTTAAAGACATCGATAAAGACGAGAGTCTTGATCGTTATCAAAAGCAGAGAGCGCGAGATAAATTTGTTGAAGAACGAAAAAAAGAAATTGCGGAGCAACAGTCTATTGAGGTTTCTAAAATTCGTTTTCAATTAGGCCAAAGTGACCGCATGAAAGATGCTTTGTTTTTTTCCGGTCGCTACCGTGATGAAATGGAAACCATTTTTATGGAAGCCGGATTGCCAAAAGAACTTGTGCGCATGGTCTATGTCGAAAGTTCGTTCAACGTCCTTGCTCGGTCAAAAGTTGGAGCAAGTGGTTTATGGCAAATCATGCCACGAACTGCGAGGCCCTATCGAATGTTAAAAAAGTCAGTGGATTTGCGAAATAATCCGATGGATGCCACGCGGGTTGCAGCCAAGTTATTGAAAATGAACTTCAATATTCTTGGAAGCTGGCCACTGGCCATCACAGCCTACAACCACGGAGCAAATGGCATTAAAAAAATAGTGGATAAATATGGGACGAATAGTTTGCCTGATTTGATTCAAACCGTCAGTTCACGGCCAAGCTTTGGTTTTGCTTCGAGAAACTTTTACGCATGTTATTTAGCAGTCCTTGAGGTAGAAAAGAATGCTCTGAAATACTTTCCAACCCTGAAATGGTCTGAACCGTTTGAATCCGAATCCATCAAACTAAAAAAAGCACTCAGCTACCGAGACCTCGTGAAAGTGTTTGATGATGATGAGGAAAAATTGCAAGTTTTTAATCCGCACTTACTGTCATCCACTCGCCGTGCTTACGGAGAAGTCGAAGCCGGAGTCTTTTTACAGATTCCCCGTGGGAAAAGTCTTGAAAGTGTCATTGGACCTCAGCTGAAGAAAAAATAAACACCTCAGCCGGCGTCTTTGATTTCGATCAAGTAAAACCTTTTTCTTTGCTGATCTCGTGCACAAATGGCCGAGAGATAGTCGCCATCAACAGTCCGAACAATGCCCAGTGGAAAAACTGAGCGCTGCTGTCGTTTGTAAATAATATCAATTTGTTTTTTTTCTAAGATCGCTGTGATGAGGTGATGTTGCCACTCTTGTTTAAGTGACTGAATCGAAAAACGATTCCAGTGATAGAGCTTTTGTTGAATTTGCAGCAAATCTTGAATTGTAGCAACCTGACCCGCTACTGCTTTCTCAAAGCAGATCAGCCCCACTTGCAAACATGAATAGGCATCATCTTCCGCACGGTGGGCTGCCCCGCCTTGAAGTCCAAGTTCTTGCACGAGGTTTTGCAGTTTGTGATTTTTCACACCGTGAATAAGTTTTTGCGAAAGCAAACTGGAACACAGCACAGGTTCGGCGGGAAAAGGAATCAAATTTCTTTCAAAATCATAGGCTAAAAAACCTAAATCAAACGCCGCATGATGTGCAATCAACAGAGAGCCTTCAAAAAACTTTTGAATTTCGCGAACTTTTTCAGACATCTGCGGAGCCGTCGAAACCATTTCGTTGGTGATCCCGTGAATTCCGATAATAAAATCTGACATGAGTTCACGGGGCTTTAACAGAAACTGCAATCGATCAACAACGTCTCCACCTTGCCACTTCACTGCGCCAAATTCGACAACATCTGACCCCACCGGATAAGCTCCCGATGTCTCAGTATCAAAGGCGACAAATGAAAACTCCGTCCAAGGTCTGGTTAAATCCATCATAACGTGGAGCTATCATAGCGAATCATTTTGAATTCTTTGAGTTTTTTCTTATTGTTGGACACAATATTACCAGATGAACTGCTTCATGACTCAATTTCCTGTTGGACTCTGCAAAAAGGCCACTTGTCTTTTGATGTTCATCATTTTCAATGCCACCTCAGTCCTCGCACAAGCACCAGCGGCTGGCACACCGGGAGCTGCAGATGGTTCTGCTTCAGCAGGGGCACCGACATTTAAGCTTTCTGGCGGCGCTGAGCTCATGACGAATTATATTCATCGCGGTCTGACCGAAACTGAAAAAGACCCGGCCCTGCAAGCCAGCTTTTGGTTTAACTTTGGACCCCAGTTCCGCATGGGTCTTTGGGGAACCAACGTTGGATATGAAGGATCAGACACCCGCTTTCTTTTAAAAATGAATGCCGACGTGAAGGTCAATTTCTCAGAATCGTCGAATATGATCATCATGGTGAGCAAGAACAACTATTTTAAACCTGAAGATCGCAATGGTTGGACCTACGGACTCCATTTTGGCTTTTCCAAATACAAACTCATCATCGAGAATGAAACGAACTGGCAAGGGACAAATACGCAACTCATGTATTATGCCTTAGGCTATGAGCATGACATAGATGAAAAGTGGAAGTGGCCAACTCAAATCGGATATTCCCAATTTCGCGATGATGGCTATTCAAATTATTTTGATGTGCGCACGGGCGTTCACTACAAATCAAATGTGAATATTCGATACAAACTTGATGTCACGGGAGCCACAAACGCAGGACAATTTAATGGACGTGCAGCCTACGCCTTTATCTTGGCTGCTCAAACTGAGTTCTAGCGATTCTTTCGAATAAGGAATCCGCGCAGCTCAATCGAGTTGTGCCTTGATCGCAGAAAATTTCGAAAATTATTCTGTTTCTTTAACTTGATCGTCTGTCAGGTTCTTATTGCCAAATTCCTCATCCAAGGGATTCCGAAATGACGGATCATTTCCTTCGGCTCCAGTTGGCTGCGCAACCTTTGCTTCATCACTGACTCTTTCAGTTAAAGGCTTCGATGCAAAGCTTCCTTTGGCTCCTTCGATTGGTTTTGCTTTTTTACCATTCGATTTCACCGACTTTTGCGTCACACTGATTCGCACAAAACCTTGAGGATTTTCACGTTCGTAGGCATTTTTAGCGTTCTTCACATCCACGGAGCCGGAAATGCTCACCGAATTGTGCTCAAGACTTGCTTTGATTTTCGCCTTGATTAAATCAGCTCGGGTCGATGCAACTTTCACTGCAGTTCGCGGCTGCTGATCTGGAACCTGCGACACAAGCATCATTGATTGAATTCGAAGCTCTGAATCCTCGAGCCCCGTGGTGATCGTTGCGAGTTTTTCCATGATCACAATAAATGTTGGCTTAGGCTGAGCCGTGCCTTGTTCAAAGAGGTAACGATCTGGAATATCAAATTGAAACCCATCCGGTGTCACTTCCATATTCTGAATGTACTCTTGGAGCTGATCCATGACGAAGGCCGAGATCACTTTTCCGGAGTTAAAGTCCAAGATATTTGGCGTTTTATCTGCCGGCTCCATGAAACTTTGAATGGCTTTCAGAGGTTCATTCATCAAGTCGACAAATAATTTTTCAAGAGTGATCTCGACACCAAAGTTTTGAAAATTGTATTCAATCACTGACGGCGTTGAAAAATAATCAGAGATCGCTTTTTTGGTTTCATCACTCTGACCCAACAGCCACATCACAAGGAAAAAGGCCATCATCGCTGTCATAAAATCTGCAAGAGCCACTTTCCAGGAGCCCCCGTGATGTCCCGCTCCGGCGACAATCACTTTCTTGATGACGATCATGGGTTTTTCTTTTGCCATATTTCTTATGCTGCTTTCTTAATATCTTTTGTTGCCTTATCGATTTCTTCGAATGAAGGTCTTTCTTCTGGCATAATTGATCGACGAGCATACTCCACACAAACAATCGGTGGAGCTCCCCGCTGCAAAGCAACCATTGCCGCTTTAATACAATTCAGATAACGACCTTCGGCCTCAATATCAGCCGCCATTTTTGTAGCTGCTGGACCAATCAAACCATAGGCTCCGAAAACCCCTAACATCGTTCCGACCAGGGCCGCTCCGATGAGAGATCCGATTTTTTCAACCCCTTCGGTCAAGTGACCCATGGTTTTTACGATACCTAAAACCGCGGCAACGATTCCCAGCCCCGGGAATCCGTCGGCAACAGCTTGCACCGCGTGTTGCGCCATGTGCTCTTCCGAGTGAATGGCTTTAATATCACCATCCAATAAATCATCGACGTCATAGGGACTCAGTTCTGCAGATAAGGTGACTTTCATTGTGTCGCAAAGAAAATGAACGGCATGGTGATTGTGCATGAAGCTTGGATAAGCTTTGAAAATTTCACTCTGCTCTGGGTTTTCAATGTGTTTCTCAACCCCTTGCGGTCCTTCTTTTCTAAAAACTTGAAATAACTGAAAGAGCAACTGAAGCAATTCCACATATTCTTGTTTTTGAGGTCCTTTGGCTGTGAGAGATTTGATTCCCAGCTTGATTCCCATTTTGATGGTCTTCATTGGGTTTGCGATGATGTAGGCTCCGAGGGCTGCACCGCCGATGATCATCAACTCGATGGGCGCGGCTTTGAGGATGACGCTAATGTGTCCACCCGCAATGATAAATCCGCCAAACACCATGGCAAAGACCACTAAGATACCGACAAATCCCATGACGTCTCCTCATCAAGACATAAAAGTATTCAAGATTGCTATCGGTCTCAGTTCGATATTGATTGAGCGCTCCCGGCTGAATTTAGCCTTTCTCAGTTGTTTCTAGACAAAAATCTGGGACTCTGACTATGATTGGACGTCTTTTCGCTCTCGATTCCTGGCCACTGAATGACCAGAATCGTTTCGGAATTGAGATTGTTGAATAGATATTTTCGCCGATAAGATAGAGGTATGATGCTCTCGTTATTGAATTTGACCTTTGTTGGACTTTTGATCTTGGGCGGGACGAAAGCCCAGGCGTTTCAAAATGAAACAAACCCACTTGCGGCAACGGCCTTGTTGAACCCAAGCCAAATCAGTGTTGGCGAAAACGCCCAGCTCAAGTTGCAAATCAATCTTTTGCCAGGATTTCACGTGTACGAAGAATCCCTGCAAATCAAAATTCTTCAACCTGAGGGATTTTTGATGTCCAAAACAACCATCGACCCAGTGGTTGAATTCTACGACAAAAATTCACAAAAAAAGCGCCGTGGAGTTGAAAACAACGCAACCCTCACCGCCGTGATCGAAGCGCCTCAACGATGGAATCAATCCAACAGCAGCCTGTTGCAGGTCGAACTGACGTATCAAGCTTGCACCGAAACTTTTTGCTTGTTTCCTAAAACCTTGAACATCGATCTCCCAAATGCCATTCATCAACCAAAAATACAAAAAAATTGGACTGACTTTCTCGCCTCAAAAAGCTCCATGATTCAAGTGCTTCAGGAGAGCTTTTGGCTGGGATTGTTCCTTGTTTTTTTAGGTGGAATTTTGACAAGTTTTTCTCCGTGCATCTTCCCAATGATCCCGATCACCATTGCGGTCCTTGGCAACCGAGCACAGACACGGACACGAGGACAAAACTTTCTCACCAGTGTTTTTTATGTTCTTGGAATTGCGCTGACCTATTCCATCCTCGGACTTTTTGTTGCTTCCACGGGGGCATTGTTTGGCTCAGCCCTTTCCAGCCCCTCGGTCCTTACAGGAATCTGTTTGATTCTGCTCCTCATGGCGCTCAGTCAATTTGGTTATTTTGAGATTAAAACGCCGGCCTTTATCACCCAGTCTTTCACAAAGACCAAGACAAACCAAAATTATGCAGGCGCTTTTATTTCAGGATTGATCTCGGGCATCGTTGCAAGCCCTTGCGTGGGTCCCGTTCTTGTGGCCCTTCTTAGTTATGTGGCAACGTTGAATAGCCCGCTTTTGGGATTTATTTATTTGTTCACCTATGCCCTGGGCATGGGGATGATTTTTTTAGCTCTAGGCCTCTCCAACCAACTCTTTAAAAAACTGCCGACGTCCGGCCCATGGCTGGATGCCGTCAAAAATCTCTTAGGATTACTTTTGCTGGGCGGATTTTATTATTATTTAAATCTTCTGCTGCCAGAAAATTGGTTTTATGGGTCTGTGGGACTGGGGATGGTTTTGATTGCGCTGCAATTCGGGGCTCTCTTAGGCTGGAAAGAACTGAGTCTCAAAGAAAAATGGGTCAAAAGCGCCATGCTGGCGATCATGTCCATGGGATTTATTGTGATCTCGGACAGTTCGCTCAAAACCAAAGTTCACAAGCTGGACATTGCCCAGGGAATAACTCAACGTGAAGGAACATCATCGGTGGCAGAAGATGCACGCTGGAC
>JACCDR010722749.1_pt1 | contig 10149 bp, 12 predicted proteins | sample 7446431 | NCBI WGS metagenome assembly JACCDR01 (sample SAMN15323443, study PRJNA562643) | freshwater metagenome | isolation source: river surface water | place: USA:Blue River Watershed | collected 2017-08-17 | reverse complement strand
TCACCTTCGTGAATCCAACCGGCCTTCGTTCCGAAGGTGGAAATTTGCTGGCCGCGACCGCCGGGTCGGGACAGGCGATTCAGAACGTACCCGGTGAGAACGGCTCGGGAGTCATGATGCAAGGTGCGATTGAGGCCTCTAACGTCAATGTGATGAACGAAATGACGGATCTCATTAAGGCACAGCGTGCCTATGAGATGAACTCCAAAGTCATGGGCGTTGCGGATCAGATGCTCCAGACCGTGAACAATATCCGATGATGATAAAACTCTTTAGCTTCCTTCTCATCGTGTTAAGCACTGCTGTCTCGGCCTGCGAGGTTGAAGTTCCGGATCGGCTAGTTGTTATTGGAGACGCTCCGGACCTCAGCGCCGTCCTTGCTCACTCGGGTTGTTCTGCAGAAAATATCCGCGAGATTTCGGCAACTCTTCTTTCTGTAAACGGTAAGATCACAAAGTTTCATTTCACAGAACTTCTCCGCACTCGCAACATCCAGGCGGAGATTAAGCCTCACCTCTTTTCCGTCGAGAACCTAAAACATCTCGTGCGTGAGCAACTAAAACTGCCAGCGGGCGTCCAGCTCCAGTCGTCTACGGCCGTGAATCATCCGGACTACATCGTTCTCTCACCAGGAGAGCGGCTCGAAGTGCGGTGTGAGGCGTGCTCCTTCGGAGTACGAGATACGCTTAAGCTTTTCGTCAATGCACTGGATGGTTCATGGAAAGGACATCTCGTCACTGCAGACTTTCGCAAGCTCGTGAAGGCTTATCGGTTAACGGAGTTTCGCCAGGCATTCGGAGTGTTAACTCCTTCGGTACTTTTGGAGGCGCAAGTTGAAGCAGTTCCGCATACAGACCTTCTTTCAGACCTGACTCACTTGAGTTTTTACAAGCTGAACAAATCACTCCGCTCAGGCGACCTGGTTAGGCTATCGGACCTCACACCTCTAGACCTGGTCAAGGCAGGGGTTAGTACGGAAGTCGTGATTGAAAACGAGCTCATACGGTTGAAGACAACCGGCATCAGCCGAAGTAACGGTTCCTTCGGTGATCTCGTCGAGGTCTACCATCCTCAGAAAAACAAAAAGTATCAGGGTAAAGTCATCGATATTAACAAAGTACTAGTGGAATTATGAACACAATCCTACTCTTTCTTCTCTTTTTTCTCGTCTCATGTGCCGGCTTCGTCGACAACATTCACCGCCAACTTGATCGCGAAGAGCGAGGCGCAAGACCAACGACCACGGCCCCACAACGGGACCGATTTGCAGCTTACCGTGAGGCCGACCGATTCCGCCCGGAGGATGATAAACGGCCTATTAAGAACCCCATTACCTACTCCCTGGGAAGCGATCCCTCCGGCCAAGTTCGGCCTCCGGTTAAGCGTGAGTACCGACAGCAACGCTACCAAGCCGATGACTTCGTTGACAAAGACAATGGAGGATCACTTTGGGCAGGCCAGGGTGCGAGCGCATCACTTTTCACTTATCAGACAGACAAGCGAACAGGCGACATGGTTATCATCAACGTTCTCGAGAACTTGAGAAATCAAATATCGGCAGAGCTCAAGCGCGTCTTTCCAGACCAACCAAAGAAAGTCGGGAAAGAGCTCAAAGCCGATCCGGCCGCTCCTGCCGCTGCTGCGGCGGCCCCCCCAAGCGCAGATGGAGAGATGGATATGAAGGTCTACGACAAGATCTCAGGGACTGTGATGGAAGAAGTTAGCAAGGACTACATACTCCTTCGCGGCCGAAAGGAACTCATCTTCAAGAAGGAAAAAAGATCCATCGAAATCCAAGCGCTTGTATCAAGAAAAGACATCATGGAGAATGACTATGTGAACTCGGACAAGCTTCTCGAGTCCAGGGTCTTTGTTCTCGGAAGGGAAAACTAGCATGATCAAAATTCTGCCGCTCCTGATCCTTACGTTCGCAGGCCCGGTCTTTGGCAACGCCAGCCGGCTCAAAGACCTCGTATCGATCAAGGGAGTACGCGAGAACCCGCTGATTGGCTACGGCCTAGTCATAGGCCTGGCCGGGACTGGTGACGGCGGGGGAGAAATCACAAATACTTCATTGAAAAAGATGTTCCAGACACTTGGACTAAATCCTCAAAAAGAAGTCACAAGTAAGAACGTAGCAGCAGTTATCGTAACGGCTAAACTTCCTGCATTCGGTCGGACAGGGCAGAAACTCGATGTCACTATCTCCTCCATCGGCGACGCTTCCTCCCTCGCTGGCGGTACACTCCTCGTGACTCCGCTTAAGGGTGGCGACGGGTACATATATGCAGTTGCGAGCGGTCCACTTTCGATCGGCGGCTTAGAAATGGGAAAGAAACTCGCCACGACAGCACGAATTCCAGACGGGGCAACCATTGAAAAAGAACTAGAGCTCGCCTTCAATGACAAACGCGCCATACGAATGGCCCTCAATAATCCCGACTTCACTACCGCTGCCAGGGTCGAGCGTACGATCAACCAGGAGCTCGGCGGCAAGTATGCTACGGCTTCTGACGCCACCACGATCGACGTCATCATTCCGACTTTCTACGAGCGTAAGGTGGTAGAGCTCATAGCAAATCTCGAAAATTATAAGGTGGTGGCGGATTCGTTAGCGAAGATCGTTATTAACGAGCGGACTGGAACTCTTGTCGCAGGTGGTGACATCGTTCTGAAGCGGGCCGCAGTGAGCCACGGGGATCTCGTGGTTGAGATTAAAGGAGCGGAGGGGTCGGGTACAAAGCACGTCCACCTCCTTGACCAGACTACCACTATCAACGACCTCGTTAAGGCACTCAATGCTCTCGGTACCAAACCCGAAGACCTCATCTCCATCTTCCAGGCACTCAAGCAGAACGGCTCACTTCTCGCTGAGATCGAGCTCATCTAAACCCTGGCGGAACATTTTACCCGGGGGGTTTTTTCACTACCACCCCCCCTCCCAAAAGTGATACACTTAAAGCAAGGCCCCTTCAGGATGATGAGGCCAGAAAACCAGGATGGTAAGCGTGATACTGACCCCTCCGGCGCAAGCTTTATCCACTGCTCGTCGCACAAACCCAGTTAAACCCTATGAAGACATTGCTGAAGGCATGGAAGCGAACTTCACGACTCACATGTTAGCGGAAATGCGTAAGACGATTCCTAAGGAAACGCCTGATTCGTCTGCGATGGAATACTACAATTCACTTCTTGATTTCGAACGTGCCCAGCTTATGGCAAAATCTGATAGTGGCCTGGGTGTCAAAAAAGTCATCCTCGACCAGATTGTCCCCCAGCACTTAAAGCACTACCTCAAGAACTCGCCCCCTCAAGTTCGTCAAGGAATGACGAAGGAGAATACAAATGAGTAGCATCGACACCCGTTCGTCTTTTTTTCCAAGGTCCCGAGACGTTAAGTCAGAACCGACCAATGGCGGAGGGAAGGTTGACGGCGTTTCGCGCAATTCCGCTGAGCGCACGACCGAACTCACCACAAAAACTTCAGCAGATGCTAAAGTCAACATCCCAGAGGGAGTCAAAGACTTCTCAAAGATTAAGAAGACTGCGATGAGTGCTCCGGAGCCCGACAATTCGGAGAAGATAGCCCGACTCAAGGCCCAGATAGCTGCGGGTACATACGAAGTCGACTATGACGCCCTCGCTGATAAGATCCTCACTTCCGAATTCTAAGGAGCTCTTTATGGACGACCGCCGAGATGAATTGAAGCTCTATTACCAGAGTACTCTGACGGTATGGGAGGGCTTCTGCCAGCTCCACCGCGAGCTCTACGACCTAACCTGTGAAGAGTATCTTACCCTCCTAGAAAGTGACGTCGAGAAGCTCGAAAGCATGCTTCCCATTAAAGAAGAACTCATTCGAAAGATCGGCGAACTTGAGAAAGAACGGGCCGACCTGATCGACGCCCTTAATGGCTCGCACCTATTTACTCAGCAGATTGAGCGCGCCGGCGACCTACTGACCGTATTTGCCACCCAGGATCGTGAAAGCGGCATACCCGCTCTCCGGAACCTGAATACGCTCTTGCTGGACATCATCCACAAGATCCAGGACCAGAATAAGAAGAACCAGCAATTCCTAAACAAGGCCATGCTATCCCTGAGAGATCTCAAGAGCGGCTTTGCTGGTAAAAAGCAATACACAACCTACGGAGCTGACGGGCAGACCCGTGCGCTGAATAAGTAGGACGGAGAAAAACGCTTGGGCTCGGATCTCCTTCAGATCGGAAAATCGGGGTTATTCACGGCTAAGCAGTCGATGTCGACGACGTCGCATAATATCGCCAACGCAAACACGGATGGTTTCTCCCGCCAGGAAGTCAGGACAGAGACCAGTATATCTCTGCCAGAAGGCGACTACGTGGTCGGCACCGGGGCCGACATCCAGAGCATCCGCCGTTCCCATGACGAGCTGGTTGAGAAGAAGCTCAATTCGTCGATAACAAACAGCAAGTATGACGAAGAGAGATCCCTTCAACTCGGCCACGTCGAAGAGATCTTCAATGAGATCAACAGCGATGGCATGAACAAGATCATGAATCGCTTCTTCAACTCTTTTCGAGAGCTGTCGAATCAGCCTGAAAACGAGACTGTTCGAAACGCTGTCCGCGAAAATGCCAGGATCGTTACAGGTGATTTCCATCGCATTCAGGCAAACCTCGACGACGTCCGCTCAAATATAAACAACAAGCTTACTCTAGCCGTTGGAGAAGTTAACAATCTCGCAAAGACCATCGGGAAACTGAACGTTGAGATCAACGTTCAGGAAGTCTCTGGTGGTATGGCCAATGATCTACGGGATCAACGTGATCGAGCTATCCGAACATTGACGGAGTTCTTTCCCGTCACCAGCTACTCGGACAACCGGGGTCAATTTGTCGTCAATATTGAAGGCGTCGGATCCCTCGTGGCCGGAGGCCTGGTCCAGGAACTCACGCACGGATCGACCGTCACAGACGGTGCGAATTCCGTCGACAAGGGCGACGTCCAGATATTCTTCGCAAGCCGGCCCGGAATTGCTATTTCGGACCGAGTTAAGGGCGGAACCCTGGGCGCACTTCTCAAGACCCGGAACGAGGATATCGTTAAGCTTGAAAAGCAGGTCGATGAGCTCGCTCATGGCCTCGTCCTTGCGACGAATGCGATCCATCGCAGAGGCTTTGCCAATCATCCCGTGCCAGTGGATGCGCAGGGTAATCCGATCCCTAATGCCGCCAAACAGAAGGTCACGGGTATCAATTTCTTTAAGGAGCCCTTGGATCTTAAGCGGGCCGCCGAATACATTTCTTTATCCGACGACATCGAGAAAGATGCGAATAACATCGCCGCTGCTGTTGAGGCAAATAAGCCCGGTGACAACCGCGCGGCACTGGCGATATCAAAGCTCCAGCACGAGAAAGTCCTTGGCGGAGGGACTACCACCTTCGAGGAGCAGTACTTAAAGTCGGTGGGCGACGTCGGACTTCAGACGGGAAAGTCTAAGATCGACCGCGAGCAATCCCATGGGATCCTCGCACAAGCAAAATCATTTAAAGAACGCCTCGCTGGCGTTTCCCTTGATGAAGAGGCGGCCAACATGGTCCGCTATCAGAACGCATACGAAGCATCGGCGAAGGTGATCCGCGCCTCCGATGAAATGTTTAAAGCAGTACTGAACTTACTGCCATAGGTAAACCATGAGTCGAGTGTCGGAAAACAGCTCAGTTAGCGCCATCAACTACGCCGTCGGTAAGACGAAAGGCAAGCTTGAGGATCTCCAGCTCAAGGGATCTACTCTGAAGCGCGTCTCTCGCCCTTCGGATGATCCTATCGGCAACGTTTCACTCCTCGCTGTACGATCACAGAACATTGATGGTGAACAGTACCTACGCAATTTGAATTTTGCCCAAACCCAACTCTCCTACACAGAAAATGTACTTGAAGAAATGACGGATCTCCTCAACAAGGCGAAGGAACTTGCCATCGGTCAAGCATCGTCATTCTACGCCCCAGAAATCCGCCAAGGCGTGGCCAAGGAGATAAATCAGATTCGCCAACAGGTTCTCAGTCTTTCTAACAAGCGGATGGGAAACCGCTATATCTTCGCCGGCCAGAAGGTTCTAACCAGGCCGTTTGATCTCCAGGGTAGCTACACTGGTGACACGAACAAGATCAACATTGAGATTCAAAAAGACGTGTACGTTCCGATCAATATAAACGGGAAAGAGCTTTTTTTTGGCACTGCCAAGAAGCCACTGGAAAAGTCTGACCTAGACCTGAAGCAACCGCAACTCGACGCAGATCCGGAAATCGCCGTCATGAGGAAACCCGCGTCAACTGAGCCACAGGAAGTGCCTGTCAGCATCTTTGACGAGCTGCGCGCCCTGGAAAATGCTATGCTGACCGATAACCCCCAAGTGATTCAAGGACTCCTTGAGCGTATAGACACATCGGTTGACCGCGTCGTTGCGCTCCGAACACAAATCGGGGCCTTAACCAACACCATTTCGAACGCCGAAACCAATATTGAAAAAACGCGTCTTTTGAACGAGGCGCACAAAAGCAAGATTGAAGACGCGGATGTCGCGGAGCTATTTACCGACCTGCAGAAGGAACAGAACGTTCTTAAGGCTAGCTATAAAGCTAGTTCAAATCTCATGAACACCAACCTGATGGACTTCTTGAGATAGGAAATTCTTACAAGATCTTAACTTTTTTACGAATTTATCTTGCATTTCACCCCCAAACTGTAATAAATCTCACCGCAACAAACTTTATAAAGTTAGTCAAATTCTTGACACGAAAGACAAGGATCAACCATGCTGGTTCTGACACGGAAGCTAGGAGAGAGCATTGCTATCGACGACAACATTAAAATCGTTGTCGTGCAAATAAAGGGCAAGCAAGTTCGCCTTGGGATTAAAGCCCCGAAAGAGACAAAGATTCATCGCGAAGAGGTTTATCAAGCCATTCAAGATCAGAACACTGAAGCTGTGCAAGCTAATATGTCTGATATTGCGCGCCTCGGAGAAGAGCTCAAGAAGAAATAATTTTCCTCCTTGATCATTTAATCGTTTGACTGATACCATCATAATGCTATGGTAAGAATACCTTACCATTTCATTTTGGAGGCTATCCGTGAAAGTCAAAACCACTCGATTTGGGGAACTTGAAGTTAACCCCAGCGACATCGTCACCTTTTCAGAAGGTCTCCTAGGTTTTGAAAATCTCAAGAAGTACTTCGTGGTTGATCCAGGTGATAGCACTCTCATCTTGTGGCTCCAGTCCACAGAGGATGAAAAAATCGCATTTCCAATCATAGAACCAAAGATTTTCAAGCCTGATTACATAGCAAAACTTCTTCCGGCAGACCTGAACGGGCTAGAGCTTGAGTCTCTTCAAGCAGCTAAGCTTTATTCGATCTTAACTATCCCTGCTAATGTCACAGAAATGTCCGCCAACCTAAAAGCCCCGGTAGTCATCAACTCATTGAAAAAAGTTGGAAAACAAATCGTACTTCAGGATTCAAAGCTTTCTGTTAAGCATGAAATGTACAAAGAGCTTAAGTCCTTCATCGTTAATTTCTCATCCGACGATGCGCGCCGCACCTCTTACGAGCCAAGCATTGCACTAGAAACGGGAGACCTGAAAGGTCAAACTCCTGTTACAGGAAACTCTCGCTCTCTCGAAGCTTAATGACCTGATGTAAAATATCTAGAATAAATAAAAAAGGCTCCTCTAAGGAGCCTTTTTTATTTATGTGTTATTGATCCGTTAGAGATTTACCGTGGTTTCAGTAGCGCTCCGGGAAAGCTGGATATACATCAAGGCTTCCGGGTGATTGGGTTCCCTGGATAGGACGTTTTGCCACTCTGCCTGAGCCTCGATGATATTGCCATTTCCATAGTAAAGAAGGCCCATCGCAATTCGCGCTGGCATATATCCTGGCTGCTCATTTTTTAAGCGCTTGAGCTCATCAAAGGCCTTAGAGGTGAAACCTTTTTTGGTATAAGTCTTAGCGATCTTTATACGTATTTCAAGATTATCAGGGTCCAGGGTTGCTGCTTTATTGTACTCAAAGAGGGCTTCATCAGCGCGCCCATAAGAGACGTACATCTCTGCGAGTTCATAGTGCTTTAAAGAAAACTTGCGGTTTAAATGTGGGTCCGAAATTCCTTGCTGCTGACTATTCTTAACCTGATTGTTTGCACGCTCGAAAATCGCCTTCGCTTCTTCGTACTTACCAATGTCATTGTAAATCACAGAGAGAGAGATCGCAGCATCGGTATGGTGTGGATCGAGCTCGAGAACCCTTTGGAATGCTTTGATGGCCTTCCCAAGTTCTCCCCGAATATGAAAAACGTTGGCCAGGTAAAAGAACGCCTCGGTCGCCTGCGGGTTCTGCTCGATGACTTCGTTAAGAAGTAGGCTTGCAGTCTTGAGATCATTTTTCTGGAAGGCTTCTTTCGCCTTCTTCAGGAGGTCACTTAGCTTGACGTTTTCCAACGTTCGCTCCGGCTTAAAGTTTCTTCTTACAATTGTCTTGAATTGATCTTATTTCCTTCTGGGCCTCTTTATCAACAAGTTGGTAAAACTTTTCAACGTAGTCTATGCAAGGTTGCCACTCCTTGAGATTGGCGGTGGTGAGAATTGTCCGAAGCATCGCATGCTTTCGAGTCTTGTCCTCCCGATGATTCTCCAGGATATCAAGGTACCAGTAGCGAGCGGCCGAGAACTCTTTTGTTTTGAAATAGAAATCAGCTACGTACAGATCCTTCTGACGAAGCATCTTGTTTGCCTTCTTCATCTGTTTTTCGGCCGCACCCTTATAACTAGATTCCGAGTACTTCTGGATCACTTCTTCAAAGTACTTAAGCGCCTCGATTGCTGGCTCAAGATCCCGGTCAATTGTATCAGGAATTTGTTTATAGTAGGACTCCGCTATACGATACACCACATAAGGAATCTTCTCGTGACGAGGATGAAAGTCCCGGAAAAGCAGGTAAGCAGCCGCAGATTCGATGTAATTTTCCTGTAGAAAGAGGACGTCCGCCTGGAGTAATTCCGCGGGGGTTGCGTAGAAGGAGTAAGGATGCTGAGTCTTTATTTGATTCAGCTTCTCTGTCGCCAGAATAAAGCGCTCAGATTCAATGAGTTCCTGAGCTTCTTTAAAAAGACTTTCCGCTTCTGTCTTTCCGTCAGGCTTGTCAGAAGCGCAGGCACCGAAGAAAAGCATAATGAGGAAAAAGATGGGGTGTTTCATAGTTGGACCGATAAATCCTTATAGATCTCTTTAAACAGTAGCTTAAAAAACGCAACAAACGGAATAACAACGATCATTCCGACAACGCCGGCAAGCTGAGAACCGACAATGATGCTTACTATTACCACGATTGGGTGGAGGTTTACAATTTTCGAAACTAAAAGCGGGAAAACCAAAATCATGTCAATTAGGTTTGCAAGAGCAAACACCACTAGCATGCTAACCATAGAGACTGACGGATCTTTCGCTAAGAAAGCGACTGCAAGGGCCGGAAGTATACCCAGAACAGGACCTAGGTAGGGAAGGATATTGGTAACGCCAGCGATGAAACCGAGCAAGAATGGATACGGAAACCCGATGACAAGGAGGCCCAGGGTAACGATGGTTCCCAGGATTGTCGCCTCGATGAACTTAGCGATGATGTACTCACCGAACTTAGTATTGAACTGGGAGAAAAGAACGTAGCTCTTTTCAAAAATGGGATTCGGGATCGCCTCGAGAAGCCTGCGACTGAACTGACGACTCTCCATAAAGAAGAAGTAGAGGAAAATCGGGACGAGGATGACCCATTCGAGGAGTAGCGAGAGGTAGTTCGGAAAGCTACTCAGGAGATCTGTTCCGTGGGTCTCTAGTTTTCCCATGACGAAGGTTACCGGATCGATATTAAGCCGAAGGCCCGAGCGCTCAAAGACCATGACCTTGAAAGCAAAGAACTTCTCCTGGAGTGAGCGCTGGGCGTTGGGAAGCTCGTCCGTGAGAGTACTAAAGTCTGCGCTGTACATCGTCGCAATGACGGGGAAGAACAGAAAGCCGGTACCAAGGAGGACGATAAAGAAGTAACCGAGGCGTTGCTTATGGCTTCCAGTCGTAAGCCGTAATGTCAGCGGCTTCGTCATCAAAAACATTAT
>JACCDR010703670.1_pt1 | contig 10149 bp, 26 predicted proteins | sample 7446431 | NCBI WGS metagenome assembly JACCDR01 (sample SAMN15323443, study PRJNA562643) | freshwater metagenome | isolation source: river surface water | place: USA:Blue River Watershed | collected 2017-08-17 | reverse complement strand
TTAATCTTGGGCATAATTTATCCATGTAAAATTTTGGTGTGTTTATATTATGTGCTTTATAAATTACATGTATATCTTTTCCCAGCATGTAATCAAATGTTCTACCACATCTACTTATTTTCATTGGTTCTCCAGTGCAAATCTATATTAGATATAATTGTAGCACCAAAAAGATTTTTGTCCCACCCATGAACACCTATATAATCGACTAAGCATTACTCGCCCTAGATAAGCCAAAATTTTTTTCATAGTAAAATAATAATAACTATAGTCAAAGGTATTGGTTCAAATTATAACTAATGTAATTATTTTTTGAACCAATTATTTTCTGGATAATATTTTCAGTACTAAATCATTTAATTCTTCGTACAACTATCCTGGTTTCCTTTACATCTTTGAACGCTAGCCCACCTGGGGATAGGCGGTCTATGGCACCCCTGTACTTGCCAGCGGTGTTAGTATTCATCTGTACTTGTTTCAGTACTGCTACCATACATTCATCGGCTGTACTACACTGAGCTACAACCGTGCCTAAGCATCCTAAGACTTCATATAGTGCCATTGTATACCCTCAATAGTAAAGCCCCGTAGAGGGGCTTAGGTTGCGTTATAGGGCATGTTACCACACCCTGTATTGATTAGTACAGTACTGCTGACGCTTCATTACGTGCGGTGATTTCGCTCAGTACTTTACTTAATTGTTCAGTACTGATTTCATTACGTGCCATTGCTTCACGCAAGGGCATGGAGAAGTTACCCTGACCTGAACGGATGATGGTGATATCATCAATACTAGTGCAGTAGATGCCAGCAGCTTTAACGGCAGTGAAACGTGCGTCCAGTTCATAGACGGTGTTACCATCGTTCACGTGTTCAATGGTAATGACTTCATTTGCAGCCCACAGACGACAATCAATGATAGCCCGATTAGCATCAGCATTGATAGTACTGTTAGCGATTATATAATCCAGAGCAGCAACGCCGAAAGTTTTAGCAACAGCCAGAACATCAGAACGGGTTTTGATAGTGAACATGGTGAATCTCCTGGTTTTGTGGTTGGCACCATTGCCGCCCTACGAGATACATATTATCAGTACTGAATACTTCAGTCAATACTTATTTTCAAATACTTTTCATTTCCAATATTACAGATAGATCTCTGCACCCTATGGGTCATAGCGTTATCTGCCAATGACTATATAATAGCAAAAAGGGCTGACTATTGTCAACCCTTAGTTTTGTAAAGATTACATATATATCGGCTCGATATAATCACACCATTTAAAATCATTGGTGTAATCAGTGCCAGTGTTATCATCCACCCATACGCCATCGCCTTTGTACACAGCGTAGGCTAATTGTACAAAGTTATCCTGATGTTCTAACCAGGTATAAGACTGATACCACCGACCAACAGTAGGAGTCAGTACTGGTAACTGATTCTCATTATCGATCATGAATGCTGGAGTTTTATCAGTATTGATGCGGTAAGTATGGCTCATGGTATATTCCTTATTGATAGTGGAAGCATCATAATGATGCCTCCTGATGTGATACATATTAACAGTACTGAATACTTCTGTCAATACTTATTTTTCGGTGAGTAAGTACATCTCTGCATACTCTACCGCTTCGCGTTTTGTTTTGAAGCGTACACATTCACCTTCACCGATCACATATGCTACCCACCGATTACCGTTAGCATCTACTTCAATTTCAGAAGTATACTGACCCATTGATTTAACAATGATATCAGAGTTTTGTTCCATGTAGTATGAACCGGTAAAGCGACGTTTCCAAGTAGCCATTTTGAATCTCCTATCATGGGGAGAACTATTCTCCCCGTCTGATAAGTATTATCGCAGTACTGGTATTACTTGTCAATACTATTTTAGAAATATATCATGCTCTGTCATAGGAACATGGGATTGACGGTCGGAGCAATAGTCTGGATATGTTTCATCCCAGTACTGAGGATCTAACAGGCCACCAGCATTTAAATGCTTTTCTACTTTCTTTGCTCGTTTCTCTGTGAGCTTAATAGCTTCAGTACTGGTATTGTATACCCGACCATGTTTTACTTCAGTATCGTGTACAGTACTGGTTTCCAGGAGGAAGCGTTGCCCGTTAGCCGCTTCTACCATAACAGTATGTGCATAACCTGTTACCATAGAACCATCTTCACTGATACCCGCTTCATACAGTTCAGACCGATAAGAAACAATGTATTTCATTTTGAATCTCCTGGATTGTTAGGGGAGGATATCTCCCCTTCATGTAATACATATTATCAGTACTGAATGTATGTGTCAAATGTTTTTAATACTTCTTTGTGCTTTAAAGTTAAAATATTGTCCGTTTAATGATGCCGCTCTATACTGTTTAGCCAGATACATTGGTAGACCGTAATCAAGTACTTTAATACTACCACGTTTAGAACGTCCCAGGTTGCCTTTGTTGATGTCACCATAAGTACAAAAGCCCAGGGTATCATCAACATGTTTAATCGCTGCTACAAGGCGTTTAGCGTGACCGTGGCGGCTATTGGTGTATACTGCTAATTCGTATGGCTCTGCTTCTTTCTTAGTTACTTTAGATAAACGTTCCTGTACTGAATACAGATCGTTATGTGCGGCGAACTCGATGAATACTTTCGCGTAGTACTGTTTCAGGCCAGGGCGATCATAGTCGAGGAATAACCATAGTCTTGCCTCTTCAGCGTTTTGTTTCTTGCCTGTTTCGTTAAGGGCGAACTTAATTACTTTCGTTTCGTTTAATGCGAATACGATCCGACTGCTGCCCTTGCCTAACTGTTTCAGTCCTGCATCACGGCACGCCTTAATCATAGTCAGGTTCGAAGTGCATTCGTCCAGTACTTCTAAGAATTTCCGAAAGTTATACATTATAAATCCTCTGAATAGATAACATAAGCATTAACAGTACTAACATTATTTGATACAAGTTTAGTTAAGCGGTGTGCTCCATCTAACAAAATCATTCTATCATTATCATTCAAAATGATCAATGGATATTTTGTATTTGCTTTAATAACTCGATCCATATGTACTGTAGTATAATCTAGAATCCATGATACAGATTCAATCGGCAGTACTGAAATAGTTTTGTTTTTACATATACTCAATAGATCATCCACAAGCAATGTTTGATCGTTATGTGTAACAGTACTGTTAATGCCCTCTTTGTACATGATAATTCCCCCTTTAATAAAAATATATCAGTACTGGTATTACTTGTCAAATAATTTTCATTTCATTTACTATAGATACATTTATGCACCCTGTGGGTTAGTAGCTTATCTGCCAATGACTGTATAATACCGCATTGGCAGTTTAGTGTCAATCCTTTTTATCATCTTTTTTATCAGATAAGAAAGCGGGCAATTCAGTACTTGGGTTATCCCAATCAATTTCGTTATAATGATTAGTACCGTTTAATTCATCCAGTACTCGGATTGTTTCTTTTACAGTTTCGATTGTAACCTTTGCCATGTTTCCCCCTGTTTACAGTACTGATACAAAAGGGTTGACTTCGGTCAACCCTTGTTTTGTAAAGATTTGTCTGTTAGACTTCTTTACTTTCGCCACTGTTGCGGTTAAAGATTGATTTTGCTTTGCCTAACTTCATTTCATCAAAGGCAAGCAACGCTTCTTGCTCTGAGCTAGCCTTAATGATAACGCTGTCCTCAGAGTGGTTTCCAGTACTGGGTGAATAGTTTACAGCGTATTCTTTCAGGTCGAAATATGCTACTGTCGCCGCTTCCATCCGGTCGATTTGGTCAGCCATATCGCGGAGTTGCTTAGCTGATACGTGTACGCTACCAATTGACGCATAAACGTTATTAGGATAACCAACCAGCATTACATTCAGTTCACCGCCCAGCAGAGTATCACGAATCAGTGGAGATTTAGACATTTTATATTTCCTTTACAGTTATGGGCTGTCGCACTATTGCCGCCCTATGTGATACATAATAGCAGTACTGGATTAGTACGTCAATACTTTTTTTTAATAAAGTTTTTGCTTTCTTATTTCTTCGGCAATAGCTTTAATGTGCTCCTGGTATTCAGTACTATACGTACTAAACAGATTAGCGGTGATCACGTTGCTAACCTTCTGTGATAGTTTACGATTAAGTTTAATCTCTTCTATCGCTTCAAGTACTGAATGATCTTTAAAAACTTCATCAGGTAAACGTGTTTTCATATTCCACTGTTTAGGTGGTTTACGTTCTTTCCTGGTAAGATGTTTATAAACTTCACGTTTATATCTTTCGCCTTTATAGCTCATAGATTCCGCACAATAAAAGTATTATATTGTTGATGTTCTAGTAAATGGAAATTGTTTTTGTTATCAATGACGATCCTGTTATCAGGATTGACATCAATAACAAATCCTTTACCATTTGTTAATTTCCTGGGAGTAATGCCACCAGCAAGAAAAGTATTTGCTAAATGTGTTGCCCGGTCTACAATGCGTTGTGGTGCTTTGTAGTGTAGTTTCATCACCCCTTTATCTAGTCTAATCTTTTTCATTTAAACCTCTTAGGGGGCATTCTAGCCCCCTTATCTTCGATTAGACGGGGATGACTCGCTTAGTGTATACAGTAACGTTTGCACCTTTATGGTTTTTCATTACTGATACGCTACGGCGGCAAACATGTTTCGGAGCTTGCAGTACTGGTGTTGCATCCAGTTTAGCAAAAGCGGCGGTCAGACCGTCAATCAGTGCTTTCTCATCCTGGGTAGGGACATTCATTTCTACCGCTTTTGCGTTCTCCACGAGATCTTTGATCTCACTGAACAGTACTGCCCAACGTTCGCCCTTCGGTGCATCTTTGCCCATATCTTTGAAGGTTTCACCTTCTTCACGTGCTACAGTCCGAGCCAGGTCACGAGTTGCGTAGAATTTAGTAATCATGTTGTATTCCTTCTTTAGTGGTGGGAAGCGGTATCACCTCCCTATGTGTAGTAATATATCAGTACTGGATTATGCTGTCAACAATTATTTTTGAACTTCGTAGATACACCATAATCCTCTATAATTGGATTCGTTATCATCAGCGGTCATTTCAATAGTTTCAAAGAATTCCCCGCCAATAAAACCATCAGCCAGCCGTGACCCAATGAATGACATAAATGATTCATTCAATTCAGATTTATGATGTTCCAGTACTGGATCACCGTTTACCTGAGTAATACTATACTTAATTTTAAATTCACGTTCCATAACGTTTACCCCTCGTTTGGTGTAGTTCTAATATATCAGTACTGGTTCATTACGTCAAATACTTTTTAAAATAATTTAGTATTGACATATCCTTAAACTATAGATACACTCCTGCACCCAGTGGGCTAGTGAGCTATCTCTCAATGAATATATAATAGCAAAAAGGGCTGACTATTGTCAACCCTCTTATGGAATTATTTTTCTGTAGATTCTGTATCTTCTTTACCTTTACGCCAGGCATTAAACAATTCGTTTTTCTGCCATAGATCCAGTGAGTTGAGCATCACGGCTGTATCGCCCTTTGGATATTCTTGTTTCTGTCCTAACAGATAGAACAATGTTACCAGTACTGACAATTCTACGTGTACCATAGTTTACATCCCTAATAAGTGATAATGTTCACAAACAACTGTTAATATCAGGAGTACTGCCATAACCCAACACATTGGTGAATACATATACAGTACTCCTATTAACTGTTAGTCAGTAGGCCAGGTATCAATGATAAACTTGTCAACGCCAGGATTTTCCTGAATACGTTTTTCCAGTACTGATAAATGTTCCTGGGCTTTTTCTTCTGTACTGAAAGTACAGCCAGGTTGGAAATGTGAACGCCCGTTACGTTCAAAGACAACATCATAAGGACGGGCATTAGTATCAGACCATTTCCGAACTTTTAACATTTTGAATCTCCTGGATTATGTGGGGAACGTTGTGTTCCCCTATGTGTATTAATATAACAGTACTGTTATGCGTTGTCCAGTACTTTTTGATCGAATTGTTTAATTAAATTGTCGATCTCTTCTTTATTGACTTTCTGAGCATTGCAGAGAAAATCAAGTACTAACTCTTGCAGATCTTCATAGTATGACTCTTTTGATTGATCTATGCGTTGTTCTGGTACAAAGAAAAAACCGAACTTATACGGAAGTTGTAAACAGAATTTAACTTCCAGGTCTACCCGATTAAACCATTTATTCATTTGTTCGTTTGTCATTTTGTATTGCTCCTTGTGTTTGGTCTGGATAGTATATATCTAAGTCCTGACCGTCTGCAAGTGATTTCAAAACAAATTGATCAAAAAGTATTAAAGCGTTTACTATCTTGTCAGTACTGGCACGGTTACGACCGTACTGTATTATATACATATCATCCTTTTTGCGTAGGGTCACGCCGTGTAAGTCTCGTAAAGGTATCATTGATCTATCTCATATCTTATTGTTGTCTGTACATGATATATACAAATTTATATTAAGTCAATAATTAATTTCCTTTAGTAATTATATTTTATTTTAGTTATACCTCAGCACCCAGTGGGCTACGGCTTATCTGCCAATGAATACATTATGCCAGTACTGACTTTGTTTGTCAATACTGACATTTGTAAAGATTATGCTTCGATCGCTTTGCGGAGTGATCCGACATCTGGATTAAATTTTCTCAGATCCTGGTATGCCGCTCCAGCAGTATAACCCCATTCACGAAAGCGACGAATTCCGCCTGAGTGCATTACCACTTCTAAGATGAATTCTTTTTTCATTTGTAAACCCCTTACATGAATTTGATTAAGCCATTATTGATCAATACTTCGATCGCGTTATCCTGGCTCTCAGTCATATAAACAGTACTGGATCGTGTGCTACAATGCCAGTACTGGAAATATATTTTAGATGTTATCCAGATCTAAGATACGACCAACAGGGAAGTCAAATGGTACTTGTACATCAGGAACTGCGATCTGTGTTACATATTCCACTGTACAGAATTGACCATAGTTTTCCTCCGCCCATACATTCAGTGGAGTATGTACAAATTTTGCTGACATAGTTGTAACTACTGCCACGTTTACACTATGACCAGTGGTATCAGTTACTTTAACAAAATACATCATAATTTATTTCCCTATTCGTGGTTAACTAAAACTTATTATACAGTACTATCCCATTAAATCAAGATAGTACTGGAAATATATTTTAGTTTCCTGTCCAACCTTTACAGGCACGAGTAGACGGGTATACTACTGAATTACGATACGTCATACGATACGAACTCAAACGGATTGCAACGGCCCGGCGATACGCTTCTACGCTGTCATAATCAGCCCGGTTAAACTCTTCTACTGTTTCACGCTCTTTACCTTGCTTAACATTGATATAGATAGTCATACACATTTCCTTATTTGATTGTTGAACTACTAAAACTTATTATACAGTACTATCCCATTAAATCAAGATAGTACTGGAAATATATTTTAGATTAATTCAAAGTTGCAGTGGGTCAAATCATCCTCAGACCAATCGACAATTTTCGCAACAGTATCACCAGTACTGACATTGATGATCATCTTGTCGCTTTCGGTGATTTCATATTCACCACTAGTTAAACCTTCTAACAATTGATCTTCTGTGATGTTAGCCAGGATTGTGATTTCCAGGGATACATCTTCTTTACGAACAAAACCAATTGATACTGTCATTTTCATATTTCCTTATTCAGTGGTGGGGAAGTATTTCCCCGTCCTATGTGATATATAATAGCAGTACTGATACTATTCGTCAATAGTTATTTTATAATTTTTGTATCGTTCAACCGCATCAGGAATCACCGTATCAGAGTACGCCAGAGCCTCTACAGCGGCCTTTTCAAAAGTACTGGCCTGGATTATATCAAAGTCAAAGATACGCACCAGACGGCTGTTATAGTCCCCTAATTCGATTGTATGTGTTACGTTGTTCTGTGCAAAAAAGTTAGCCAGGGGAACGGCTAATTTGGTAAAGCTTTTAATGTGCCAGTGCAAAAAGAACTCAAAGCGATCCGCCGTCATAGTGTCTCTGTACTGGAATTCATCTTTAAAGATCTTCGCCAGCTTTTTAGTACAGAAAGCATTAACCCAGGATTGCAGTACTGCTATTGGAATTTCAACATTATGCGATGCTTTCGCAGGATCAAGATCTACTGTCAGTACATACATACGCCGACCATAGTTATTAGCCCACAAATAACTATTGGTAGTATAGAGGCCAATACCATAAACGAAGTTACGAGGATTCCCGCCGCTATATCCACCAGCAGGATCGAACCGACTAGAACCATGATACAATTGTACTAACATTGTTTTATCTCCTATATATCAATACAAGTATTATACAGTACTGCTATATTAAATCAATACTTTTTTCTTTAAAATAATTGTTGACAAGGTGTATCAGTACTGGCATAATACATACATACCAGCGAGACACTGGCAAGCCCACAGGGTGCGGAATTGTATCTATATGATTTAGTACTGTATAAAATAACAGGGAGGTAATTGCCTCCCATTATGTGTTATTCTTTTGTGAATTTAAATCCAGACGTTAGCATAATATAAAAAGTAAACAAGGATGCCGATCCTGCGGTAATAGCAGCAGCTAAATGATCTTCTGAAGTCATAGCAGCGAGAGCAGCACAAAAGCCCGCAGCAAGTAGACTAGCAACAATATTACGTAGTACCATGATATTTTCCTTTTTTTGTTAATAACAACAGTACTGGCATAATGTCAGTACTGTTGTTTTGCTGTCAATTAAAATTATAAGGTAGTATTCTCACAAATCACGCCATTCATTGCTTTCAGTACTAAAAACATTTCGCGAGTACTTAAACCGCTCATGATAGTGGCGTCTAAGTGAACATGGGTAGGATCTTCACGTTCAAGCGACAATTTATTATTCTCGCTTACTACCTGGTAACGATAAGGCATACGACGGCGACGTAAAGCGTCATTCAGATGATCGAGCTTTTTAGATACGTTTTCACGAGTGATCCGGTTAGTCATTTTACTTCTCCTTAAGAGTGGCGGGGAAGTATTTCCCCGTCCTATGTAAAAGATTATACAGTACTGATATTGCTTGTCAATACTTTTTACGAAGATCGTTTAACTTTAAATTGATCACGTATTGAGTCGGTATATTCCATTACAGCACTTTCCAATGTTTCCCATGTTGTAGCGGCTCCTTCCCCTACAGTTACATCCCACAATAGCGGCTCTATCTGTGTGAGAACTACAGTGGGGCGACCTGGGACTACACTTCGAGCCAATTCGATTTCATTAAACATTTTTACTTCTCCTTAAGAGTGGGAGATATTATTACCTCCCTATATGAACTATTGTACAGTACTGATATTATTTGTCAATACTTTTTACGCACACGGTGCAAATACTTTTCCAGTATTGACCCATACATGATATTTCGGTAACTTATCCCATTCAGCCATAGTAAGCCCCAGGGAGTGCAAATATTCAGTACTCATTACGCCGCCCTTACATTCATTACGGAATGATTTGTGAGTAGCGTACAGCTTGCCCTGGTACATGTAAGCCAGTGTGAGATCATGGCAATGTAAAGCATTGATCAAGGCATCCAGCGTTGCACTTAATGCAAACTCTTCACGTTTAAGATTTTGCGACCGGATCACTTTACGCCAGGCCGCGATAGTACTGGTAACAGTTTCATGGGATTGATTATCCATATCGGAACGGAAATTAATCATTTGAGCCAGGGCGGTTTGCATAGTCATTGTTACTTCTCCTTAATAGTGGGAGGTGGTATTACCTCCCTGTGATAAACATTATGCCAGTACTGATATTACTTGTCAATTACTTTTCTGCGGAATACTTATAAAAAATATCAGTATTCAACGCATCCAGTACAAAATTCTTAAAATCCATCTCAGCGATAGCATAACGATCCCATGATTCAGATACTGGCTCATGAGTACCGATTTGCTTTAATACTTCCCAGGTTAAACCCGTCTCAGTATCAGGAGTTTCACGCCGAATAATACAGCAGTAATAAGAGATTGATTTATTCTCCTGGGAATAGGAAAACTCTTTTACTGTAGTAGCAGTGTTTGTAGTATCT
>JACCDR010527111.1_pt1 | contig 10149 bp, 13 predicted proteins | sample 7446431 | NCBI WGS metagenome assembly JACCDR01 (sample SAMN15323443, study PRJNA562643) | freshwater metagenome | isolation source: river surface water | place: USA:Blue River Watershed | collected 2017-08-17 | reverse complement strand
CCTTGATTGCACGGTAGGCTGCGTTATGACTCTTGGCGAGGTTTTTCATGACGTAGAGCCACAAGAAAAATGGTTTGATGCCTTTACTTGCCCGTGCCTCGTGCTGACGTCCTGAGTTCGTTATCGCCACCAAGTCAGTCGCTGCAAAGCGCTTAAATGGAGGCCAGGAACCACGGAGCCAACCGTTACTCCCAATCACACTCGGTTCATTGATGGTTGAGAAGTGAGTACAGAGGTCGCCCAGTTCACTGACGACGTGTGCACAGTAGCGCGCAAACAGCTCTGGTGCGTCAGCGTGCTCGAAGCCTCCTTTCTGTGAAAACCATAACGGGAGCGTGAAGTGCCAGAGTGTGATAAATGGCGTGATACGTCGAGCGTGAAGTGCCTCAAGCACCTCACGATAGTGAAGAATGGCCTCTTTATCAAACTTCCCTTCCTCAGGCTCAATACGGGCCCACTCAACCGAAAAGCGGTGAGCATTATGTCCCAGCTCTTTTGCTAGATCAAAGTCACTCTCAAAGCGGTTATAGTGATCACATGCTTGACCACACGGTGGCACTCGCCCTTCACGGGCCGCCTCAGCCCAATCGGTATTCTCAATACCGCCCTCCACTTGATATGACGCCGTCGCCGCTCCCCAATAAAAGCCAGTCGGAAATTTTTTCATGCCCAAATTATAACAGAGTCACGCCACTATATGGAGAACGCGTGCCAAGTGTTCCATAACCACAGATTCTAAGAGGTATCTGATTCCCATGTCCATCCGCACCAAAAAACTGAGCTGGCCCTGGCCCGAGCAATAGCCGCACCTGACCATTCAGTTGAATATGCGATATACCAGCCACATCACCAGCAATCCAGCCGACATACCACTCAGGCTGAGGTACCACCGGCTCTACCACCACATACTCTTTCCAACCGCCGAATATCGGCATATGAAATATTGGCACTAAACCAAACCATCGTCGTACTGCCTTTCTGTCACTAGTAACCGAGACCATCATAGACGCATCAATCCATGAGAGTTCAGCTATGGGTAATTTTGTATTATTCCAAAAATGAGTTCGTTGTGGTGACTCAAAAAAATTACCTTGGAGTAGATACATGACTGGTGTCATGAGGATATCTCCAAGCACTTCGCACCATGTCGATGGCGTAACCGGAAACTTCATACCAAATACTATATCAAGAAATATGACACATTCTAACGAAGTGTGATTGGCGATCCGCTATAACAGGTAATGAGTCCAGGTCGGTCACCCTGAAGCACGTATCGATAGGCACCACCGACCATCACCCCACCACAGCGGTCAGGCGTCACACCGGGAGTAACGCCATAGATTGGGAACCCATCAAGCGCGTAGCCGATAAGCGTATCACCACCAAAGACGGTATAGAGTGCGGTTTCATTATTACGGATAAGTGAACCATCGAGCGCCACACCAATGACATCACTCGGGAGACACGATGTTGCTCCGGCTGGACCAGTGCGGAGTGGTATACGAGCCCGGACAATTTCACTTTGTGCTGGTAAACCAGTGTTTGGATCAATCGTCTCTGGACCAGCTTCATAGTAGACACGCATACCCTCTCGATTCTCCTGCTGTATAAGACTTGGCTCCCACACAACAGCTGATGGACTATGCCATGAGCAGAGCTCGACGGTTGCAATAGCGGGTGTCGTCGTAGCTGACTCCTCTGTCGGAGCAGGTTCAGTCATCTCCTCAGCGACCTGCTCTGGTGCTCGTGCATCAAGACGTTCAGCAATCTTAGCTCGCAGCGTCGCAATCCGCTCTCCGCGGATATCCGGTTCACTCGGTATCTCGGCAGTATAGTCACGCTCGATTCCCATCGAGTCAGTGACGTAGCTACCTAACGATGAGATAGAACTCGATAAGGTAGACACTGAGGTAATCCCCACAGCGAGAGCCAGCATCGTAATCGATAAGAGGAGGAGAACAAAATTACGCGTACGCATCATATCCTCCTATCATAGCAAACGGCACCTTCTTCAAAAGGTACCGTTCCCCATTTATTTCACTTTAATTTTAACGAGTTGCTCAACGCGTCGGATATCAGCGAGAAGTTTAGCGCGGTCACGATGCTGCAAGTAGAGATTGAATACTGATCGTCCGCCATTACGAGCGAAGGTCGCCTTATCACCCACCTTCTTATTCACTTCAATGCGGTAGAATGATTCAAGCTTCTCGATTTTCTTGATGCCCTGCATGGCGGTGATGACACCCTCCTTCGGCAAAAACCACTTCATGTAAACAGCGTTACCCGTACACTTACGTGGAATCTTCGGCTTGCGTGGAATACGAATAAGGACATCGTTGAGAGGATGATCGATATTACAACTGAGTTTGTAGAGCTCATCGCGCGCTCCACCCATACGTGGCCCAACCTCAACTACCTTCCACTCATTGTCTACTTTCATGAGTTCCGTGTGAGTCGTGGTACTCCGTAGACCAAGTGCGTGAATCGCGGTCTCGGTCACCGCCTCAGCGCGCTTTACTGTCTCACCCTTCAGGGTCGTTGGCGTAATCTGCTGGTAACCATAGAAGTCTTGGTGACCAATATCCTTACCAGTTTTCACGCGCACGAGCGGTAGATGGTACACAACTCCACGAGAGTTTACATAACTATCAATCGAGTACATATCACCCTCCATGTACTGCTCAGCAATCACCTTCGGCTCTTCCATTCGCTTATCGTTTTGGTACGCCTTTTTGATTTTTTTGAAACAGGTTGAGAGTGCTTTCTCGAGTTCGTCTTCGTGATAGCAAATCGATACAAAAAGACTGGCAGCGAGGTTAGTCGGCTTGATGATCATCGGAAAGCCCACCTTAGCAATTACCCGAGCCCGTTCAGCTTTTGTCGTATCTTTAACCCGGGTAAACTTTGGTGTGATTCGTGGATCAAAGAGTCGAAAGCGCTTGCGCATCTCATACTTATCGGTCGCCCAGGTCAGTGACTCAGACGTTGGCGTACGGAGATACGGTACAAACGGAATCACCTTCGCAAAGCGCGCAATATTAGCCTCACTGCGACAGGTAATGGCCAGGAGTTCGTCCTGGTACGGCAAAAGTGCCTCAGCAATGCGGTGAGGTTTAGAGAAATCAATAGCGAGCAAAATATCGCACCAGTATTCCTTTTCTGGCACAAAACTTTTTTCGTCGATAATAAACATCGTGCGGAGCTTTTTACCAGTCTTCGCCTCGTACCCTTTAAGACTCACTAAAGACGACGGCTTCGTCGACGCCACAAACGCAATGATGTTTTTTTCTTTCTTTTTCGCCATGTGGAGATAACGAAGACTAGAGAATAAGACGCTTATTATATCACAAACCACCTAGTTTGTCTAGGTGGTTTGTGTGTCTCGTCTGAGTTACTACTTGGGACTACTAGAGTCCAAAACGAACAGCTGGTTCAGCATTGACAGCTGGTGTACCACTCGCATTCATATCGACAACTGTTTCCATACCTGCCTCGGGATTAATGGTGACATTTGGATTAATCGCTGCCACAATCTGAGCCTTGAACTCATCAAAGGTACTGAAGGTCATCCGTTCACCATTGAGGAGGAATGATGGTGTTCCGGTGAAGCCCTGCTCTCGCGCCTCATTAAACTGTGACTGCACGTGATTACGCAGAATTGACGATCGTTGCTGGCGGGTAAACTGCTCCACATCGAGACCGAGCTCAGTGGCATACTGGACAAAAAATTGCGCCGGGTTCGTGCTATTTGACCAGGTACCCTGGTTTACAAACAAGAGGTCATGGAATTCAAAGAATTTACCCTGTTGTCCGGCAGCTTCAGCAGCACGCGCGGCTGGTTCGGCGAGTCGGTGAATCTGTGTCAGCGGGAAATGTCGGTATTCAAACGACATCTGATCACCGTATTCCGCGAGAATCTCGGCTATGACTGGCTGGAACTGAGCACAAGCCGGACACTGGAAGTCACTGTACTCAACGAGTTTTACTGCTGCATCAGGGTTACCCTTAATATGGGCTTTCACTTCAACCCCTTCGTTGTACCGCTCATTTGCCTGACCAGAGTACCAAATTGCTCCACCAATAAGTAAAACGGCAATCACGCCGATGATAATCCATGGGTTTTTCATACTCAGAGAGTATACCATGCGCTTCTTTATCTGCGCCTCGTAATACCATTGTAAAATATGATTTTTATGATATAATTTAGCAACTATGGCAAAACGCCCCTTCATCCGCAAACAAAAGCGCAAACAACATGGCGCAACGTTTTGGGATAACGAATACAAAAACGCCAACCACCTCAAGCTCTCAACTGAGGCGAGTGATGACCTTGAGAAGTTTACCCGCTGGATCCCCCGCCAAGAACGTGAAGATATACTTCGTCCAAACGAATCCGTTCTTGATGTGGGGTGTGGTAATGGTCGCAACCTCATCTACCTCGCTCGCACCTTTGGCATGAAAGGTGTCGGGTATGACATCTCAACCGCCGCCGTTGCTCAGGCGAAGGCTGCGTCCGCCGGAACTGACCTCAGCTACGAGGCCCGCTCTATCGCTGGCCCTATCACCCTCCCCGATAACTCACAGTCACTCGTCCTCGATATGATGACTTCACACTTCTTGAGTGAAAAAGAGCGTGAATTTCTCCGTGACGAAATCTTCCGAGTTCTGAAACCTGGCGGGTTCTTGTTTATGAAAACCTTCCTCGCTGATGGTGACCTCCACACACGCCGCCTCCTCAAAGACGCCCCCGCAAACGAAGCGAACACCTACATTCACCCGGTCATCGGTGTCCCAGAATACGTCTACACTGAAGAAGCCCTCACCGCGTTTCTCGGAGAAAAGTTTATCATTCACAAGATCTACCGCTCGCACAAGCACGTGCTTCGTGGCCGCGCCCGCAAGCGTCGCACTATCGCTATCTACGCCGAAAAAGATTGGAAGGCGTAGTCGTCTAGCGACTCTCAAGCTCACCCTCAATAATTGGCCACTCCATACCAGCATCATTTGGTCCACTAATCTCTGATTCTACCGTGACTGGTTCGATGGGAGATGTGGTTGGGGTTAGTGGCGGTGTCTCTGGAAGCGGTTCTGGTGTCACCACTGGGGTAGCAACTACTGGCTCTTCTGTGGTCTGACGCAGTGTATAAATGTAGTACGCGCCAAGTACAATAATGATTGCTTGGATAATGAGAATAATCTTCATATGGTATAGTGTACCATATGCATTTCCTCCTCACACAATGGCGCCGGTTTGTGTATGCGTTTCGAGGCTTTCACTTCAGTCTTCGTTACGACCGGAGTGTTCGTCTCGCTGTCTACGGGCTCGGGAGTATTTCTATTTTCGTTCTTTACTTCATGTTGCCATTGACGGCAGAAGAGTTCCTGCTTGTTGTTGTTACCTACGGTCTCATTCTGATTACCGAGATTCAAAACTCGGCCCTTGAATACGCCCTTGATCACCTCCACCCAGAGACACACGATAATATTGGTCGGAGCAAGGACCTCGCCGCCGCCGCGGTACTAATTGCCGGCTTCCTCTACGTCATCGTGACGGCTACATTACTTTTTGTTCGCCTCTAGGACCCGCGTTCCAGCCTCGAGTCCAGCTACGTAGCCAGTCGTCCAACAGAGCTGGAGACTAAAGCCGCCCGACGGACGGTTGATATTGAGCACATCACCCACAATAAATAAGTTTTTACAACGCTTCGATTCCATTGTTCTAAAATCAATCTCAGGTAACTCAACACCACCTGATGTCACAATCGCATGCTCCGGCCCAAGCACATGCGTCGGGGTAAGTTGGTATGCTTTTAGAGTTGAAATTAGCCGACGGCGCAGCGCCACCGTTAATGCCTGTCCTGGTAGCGCCACATCGATACCTGCCCGCTCCATCACCACCTTCACGAGGGCGGTTGGCAATAATTCGCGCACTGCATTCACAACAAGCTTATTGCGATTTATCATCGTTTTTTCAATCAACCAGGTCTCGAGCATATCAATGGGCATCTCTGGTAACAGATCGAGGCAAATGGTCGCCTGACCGCGCGCAAGCGCCTCTACTACCATACGGCTTGCATTTAGAATCGCAGGGCCACTCAGTCCAAAATGAGTAAAAAGAATTTTGCCGGTCTTATCAGAGAGTATCTCTTCCCCACTACGCACCGTGACCCGAGCTTCGGTAAGAGCGATGCCACTCACCCGACTCGTCTCGTGATGTTCTACCACCGCAACAGGAACAAGTGAACTCTCAGGTACCACGATTTTATGACCAAGTGCCGCTAGCCACGGTAACGCATCCCCGGTTGAACCAGTCTCTGGATGTGAGACACCACCAGTGGCGAGTATGACGACCGAAGCAAACAGTTGTTCTCCAGGTAGTATGAGCTCGTATCCGTCATCAGTAAAACGCATACTACTCACTGGGACCTTCGTTCGTATTGTTACCCCCGCATCCCTGGCAGTCGCAAGGAGTGCGCTGGTCACCTTTGGTGCCGACTCATGTACCGGGAAGACTCGTCGTTCAGCCTGTTCGACCGTTGGCACACCAATCGCTTCAAACCAGGCCCTGGTCTCCGTCACTCCAAACTTGGCAAAGGGTGAAAACAAAAACTTTCCCGCCTCTTGGTAGTGAGATAATAGATCACGTACGACCGGGGTCGCATTTGTGATATTACAGCGACCGCCGCCTGTGACGGAAAGCTTCTTACCGACGACTGCATTCTTCTCGAGGAGCAACACCCGTGCACCCGTACGGGCTGCCGTAATTGCTGCAATAAGACCAGCGGCTCCACCGCCAATCACTACAACCGGTACATGGTTACTTACCTTCGACATGACGTCGCCACACAAAGCGTACCACCTGAGCGACATACGCCAAGATAAAGAGCATGATGATACCATCAGCAATCGGACTCATGTACTTCTGCACCACACCGTAATCATCAAGAAACACAAAACCAAACCCGATTAATAGCGAATTCCAAATTAATGCACCAGCACTTGAGAATACCAAAAACTTCCATGGCGACATCCGTACACAACCGGCTGGAATCGAAATGACCGACCGTACCGCAGGAATCATGCGTCCAAAGAACACCGCTGGGAGTTCGTACTTCGTAAAGAAGTTCGTCGCACCCTTGAAGTCTTTGAGACTAATCGCCACATATCCACCGAAACGAGCAAAAAAACGCTCGAGGACTGGCACCGGTACAATCCATCCGAGCATAAACCAGAGCGAGGTACCAAACACTGCCCCAAGAGTAGCCACAATGAGCGCTGGCACAAAAGATAATTCACCCGTCGCTGCCAAGTGGCCAATAAACGGCAAAATCACTTCAGATGGAATTGGTGGGAAGAGATTCTCCACCACCATTAAAATAAACACACCGAGATACCCCTGTTCGGTAATAAACGCCAAAATCGCATCAGCCATAAGTATGTGTGAGTATACCCCGAAGCAACGACTAAATCTACCGCGAGAACGGGGACGCAAAAAGGCTTCATGTTGAGAGCCTTTTGCCTTCTAGATATTCATCCCTGCACTAATCCATCACTGCCAGTCGTCGGTATATCTGCATCCCAAGGATACTGCCGAGAATCGGTCCAAGCACATACATAACATTAAATGAGCCGACGCCGAGTGCCACCGCTGGATTAAGGACACCGTTACTACCAAGCAATGCTGCGACCGCAATACCAAGGAGGAGCGAACCGCCGATAACCATACCATGCTGACTCCCGGGCACCTTACCAAACACGACCGCTGCTATACCAAAGGTAAACAAAGCCGTACCAATGAGCTCCGCGAGCCCGGTACCAAAATCCGCCGTCACTGACAATACACGCGGTTCGGCCACGAGACTCGGAACAAGCATCAAGGCAGCACCTGCACCAATAAACTGAGCCACGATATACTTTACCGCATCATCAGTTGAGATTTTTTTAAGGCTCCATAAGCCAGCCGTCACCGCTGGGTTGATATGCACACCCGAGACATGTCCAAGCGTATATACAAAAAGTCCCAGTGTCAGCGCCGCTAAAATCGGAACCGAAACCGGGAATACACCAGCAAGACCAAGCGCAACAACAAGTGTGAGTACGAAGGTCCCCAATCCTTCACTTACATATTTTTTCATCATACGTTTTCATACTTATACGAATAACGTCCCTCGCTTATATTGTAGCAAGGGACGCGCATTTACCCGGGATACAAGGTGCACAACAATTAGTCGTCAATCGTCGGAGCTCCAGGCTGGTCATCATCTTTCGTTTTGACTGGTGGCGGTACTACTACCCGCGCTGGCCGCACATGTGGAATACGTGGAATAAGGACTGAGGCAATCGCTGCAATAATGGCGATTTGATGGTATCCAAATCCAATCGCCATACCAATCGCTCCAGCAAACCAGATACTCGCCGCCGTGGTGAGGTTCTTGACACTGGCACCATCCTTAAGAATGAGACCAGCACCCAGGAAGCCGATACCTGACACAATCTGTGCCGCAATACGCGACTGTGATGCCGGGTCAACTGTCGCCGACATAAAGGTGAAGAGCATCGCACCAGAAATAACAAAGGTATGGGTACTGATACCAGCATCTTTGTTACGGAGCTCTCGCTCAGCCCCAATCAAAAATCCAAGGGCAACAGCAATCGCTAAATCAATAGCAAAATCAACCGTTACCGGATCAAGGAGAGCCATCAGACCTGTAAAATCAAACATAGAGAACCTCTATACCACGGACGGAACCACGACGCAACATTTGCCCAGAGAGACATTCAATCGTATGCTACAGATACCCATGGTCCGCCCTCTTATCGCTTTTGGTGGTACCACCCTCATGATTGTGGGTATATTCGCGCTCTGGCAACTGACTCACCCTACTGACACATACACCCAAGTCCCTCTCCCGCCAAGTAAACTAGTGAGTCAATCGGCAGCCGTGATAACGGCTGCAACTACCACACCCGCTACCAGTACCCCGACCACTCCCCCACCACCAGAACTGGGACCAGTCGCACCGACCCGCTACCTCGAAATCACGAAGGGGTGCAGTATTTCGGTTAACAAAGACTGTGTCCGCGCCATGAGCCGCCCAAGCACCACCAGTACTCCCCGCACCCCGCTCCGTATTGGGAGTCTCCTCTATATCAAAGGGAGTACGACAACGAGCGATGGCACGCTCTGGTACGAACTTGATTTCCCTGAAGCGCTCCGCTACAGCGACCGACTGACCCTGCCGTGGTTTATCGAAGCGAGCGCTGGGACCGTTATCTTGACTGATGGACCAAGCGAGCTTACGGCCACGACAAGCACCACCTCAAAACGAATGATTGTGGACCGGAGTGATCAGCTCCTCCTTCGCTATGACGGAGACACGCTCGTCGCCACCCACACTATCTCAACTGGTCGTGAACTCACCCCGACCCCACGCGGAACCTTCACTATTTTCCGCAAAACACCATCGAGGTACATGCAAGGTCCGATTCCCGGCATCAGTACCAACTATTACGACCTCCCCGGTGTCCCCTGGAATCTTTACTTCACGAAGCAGGGTGCCGTTGTCCACGGTGCGTACTGGCACAACAACTTTGGCCGCCAGTATAGCAATGGCTGCGTGAACCTCCCACCCGCTCTTGCTCGCACGGTCTATGAGTGGGCACCACTCGGGACCACTATCACCGTCCGCGATTAACTACCAGAGATTAAGCCAGACACCCCAATAGTGCACCACTACGTACAAGAAGAACATGTATCCGAGCACACCACCAATGATAGTAAGCGCAAGGTAATTGAGCACCTCATTACGTCGTCGCTTCACCTCATCAATGGTGCAGATACCTTTCTGTCTTGTGAGATAGAAGTACAAAGATAAGAGGAGTGCCCCAAAACCGACTCCTCGAAATACCCATTTGTAATCACCATAGAGGGTATCAGCGAGAGAACTCGCAAAACTCGCTGTTGCGAGCCCGAGCAACATGAGGATAATTGGCGAGAGACAACAGAGTGACGCGAGCAGTACCGGTAGCCTGGTTATCTTCCACGTCGCTCGCAATGATTCGTATTTCATAATGACATGAGAATAAAAATGATTAATCAAGATATGAAAGCCACGCCTCATACCCCTCAGCCACCATCTGTGCTTCAGG
>JACCDR010299857.1_pt1 | contig 10151 bp, 9 predicted proteins | sample 7446431 | NCBI WGS metagenome assembly JACCDR01 (sample SAMN15323443, study PRJNA562643) | freshwater metagenome | isolation source: river surface water | place: USA:Blue River Watershed | collected 2017-08-17 | reverse complement strand
GTGGTGGCTTTCAAGGCGGCAGCGGTTACGGCTTGCACGTCGATCGGTGGCATCACCAAGGTTCAGGCCCGGCAGGCGTTTCGCATCCTCGGCGAGTTTGCCCGCGTTGAAGGCGCTGAGCCGCGAATGCGCGAGGACATGGTGCGCGTCGGCATGGGCACCGCAGACATCCGCTATCGCGGCGAGTTCTGGCCCTGGTGGACCACGCTGACCATCTCCCACAACGCGAACGTCATGTCGGCTGAGCAGATTCTCAATATGCTCAACACGGCAGGTTTCGGCGTGGGTGTTGGTGAGTGGCGGCCTGAGAAGGATGGCCAGTACGGCTGCTTCCATGTTGCTGACGAGCAGGACATGGAGACGGTGGCGAAGTGGCGCGAGGAGACGAAGTATCCGCCCGCGCAGGAACTTCGTGACGCGCCGGCTCCGGTGTCGTCAAATGTCGGCAAGCGGCGCATCAGCGTGAAGGCTGCTGAGTGACTTCTAGGCCGCCCTTCGGGGCGGCCTCTTTCCTTTCAGGCGCGGCATGGCATGGTCCGGTTTGGTCTGTTTGGGTGCGGCAGGCACGGTGTGGTGGGGTAAGTTGGGGTCTGGCAAGGCTAGCAGGTGTGGTACGGCGTGGCATGGTCAGGCATGGCATGGCACGGCTGGCTGGGTCGGGTATGGCAAGGCGGGGCTCGCAGGTGGGGTTTGGCAAGGCAAGGCTGGGCTCGCAGGTGAGGCGAGGTCCGTTTGGGTGTGGCACGGTTTATCAGGTGAGGCTAGGCGAGGTGTGGCAAGGTTCGGTGTGGCACTCAGGCAAGGTAAGGTCTGGCATGGTCAGGCGAGGCACGGCAGGCGTGGCAACGCACGGTACGTCATGGTCAGGTGAGGCTGGGTTCTTCAGGCTGGGCGTGGTTGGGTATGGTCTGGCGTGGCTAGCAGGTGGGGCACGGCAGGGTGGGGCTTGGTGAGGCAGGGTGTGGCAGGCGAGGTCCGGTCGGGCGCGGTGAGGCGCGGATGGTGCGGTGAGGTATGGCAGGCGAGGCGGGGCGTGGCGCGGTGCGGTATGGTAGGTCAGGCAGGGTGTGGTGCGGTGCGGTGTGGCGTGGCAATGCAGGCGAGGTGAGGTCTGGTTGGGCGGGGCACGGCGCGGCGCGCTGGTAAGGCGTGGTGCGCGTGGTGTGGCATGGTCGGGTAAGGCAGGCGAGGCGAGTTGAGGCTGGGTCAGGTTTGGCTTGGTGTGGTTCGGCTGGTGAGGCTAGGCTAGGTTAGGTGGTTAGGGTTTGGTTTGGCAGGCGGGGCTTGGCTCGCTACGGTGTGGTTTGGTTTGGTAGGCGGGCATGGTCAGGCAAGGCGTGGTTCGGTCCGGCAGGGCGAGCAGGTTTGGTAAGGCAGGGCGTGGTTCGGCGTGGCCTAGCAGGTTGGGTTAGGCGTGTTAAGGCAAGGCTGGGATTGGCAGGCTTGGTGGGGTTGGGGCGTGTCACGGTGGGGCACGGCTAGGTAAGGTGGGCTGCCATGGCATGGCATGGTTCGGCACGGTAGGTCGTGGCAGGTGGCGTGGCGAGGTTGGCTCTGGCAAGGCGCGGCCCGGCTAGGCTCAGCAGGTGCGGTACGGCGGGGCTCGGTTAGGATGGCATGGCATGGTTGGCAGGCCGGGTTGGTCTCGGCAAGTTAAGTCAAGGCACGGTTAGGTGCGGTAGGGTTGGGTTTGGCGTGGCGTTGCAGGCAAGGCAGGGCGGGTTGAGGCCCGGTCTGGTGTGGTCAGGCTGGTGCGGTTGGGTGCGGTCAGGCCTGGAAGGGTCCGAGGTGGCGTGGTGTGGTTAGGCCGGCATGGCGCGGTAAGTTTTGGCAAGGTTCGGCAGGCAAGGCAGGGTGGGGTGTGTTTAGGCCCGGCAGGTGAGGCGGGTTGCGGTCAGTTCTGGTGTGGTACGGTGAGTCAGGTGTGCGTTTGATTCTTAGCGGTAGGCAAAAGCGAAACGAGGTTGAAGATGGCCTACGAGATGAAGGATAATTCGGCGTCGCTGTTTCGGAACGACAAGAAGGAAAGTGAGAAGCATCCAGACTATACCGGCTCCGCAAAGGTGCACGGTGAGGAGATGTGGATCAGCGCTTGGGTGCGCGAGACTAAGGACGGTCGCAAGTACTTCTCGATCAGTCTGAAGCCGAAGGAAGACAAGCAGCAGAGCCGTGGCGGTGGTGGGCGCGATGCGTTCCGTGAAGAGCGTCAGCGCTCAGCTGGACCCAATGTTGGTGGTTCCTGGCGAGACAAGCCCGGTCGAGACGAGGACATCCCGTTTGCTTGGCTGTTGATTGCGGGTGTCACAGCACTCTTGTCGTTTGCTGGAAGTGGGGTTGTCTAAGCGAAAGGTGTGCAGAGATTGCCAGCGCCGTCTGGCAATCTCTGCGTTCTATCGCCATCCCGCAATGGCGGATGGTCACCTCAACAAGTGTAGAGATTGTGTGCGCGAGCGCATCAAGCGTCATCGGCGCGATAATGATCATGTTCGTGAATATGATCGTCTCCGGTCTCAGGAGCCTAAACGTAGGGCTCATGTTAAGCGCGTGAGTTCTAGCTGGCGCAGGCGGCACCCAGATCGTCATGCGGCGCAGTGCGCCGTTGGGAATGCTATTCGTTCCGGCAGGCTACGGAAGAGCCCTTGCGAAGTGTGTGGAGATCAGCGCGTGCATGGGCATCACGACGATTATTCTCGGCCACTTGATGTGCGTTGGCTTTGCGCTAAGCACCATCATAGGCATCACGCCAGATTGAGAGAGCTTGGTTCTGACCCAGATGAGTAAGCTTTGTTCTGCGTGCGGCAAGCCGGTGGATCACTCCAGCCGGAGTCATCAGTCGGCTTGCCGGGCATGTCTTACTCGGGGGACGCGCGAGTCTCGCGCTCTTCGACCGGACTATTACATCGCGTATGACCGGATGCGCAATTCTCGCCCGGCTCGCAAGAAGGCGGCAGCTGAAGCTCGCGAGCGTCGTCGCAAGGAGGACCCTGACATCTATGCCCAGCGCTCACGTGAGTGGCGGGAGCGCAATCGCGAGAAGTACAAGGCCACCTACACTCTTCGCGATAGTGTCACGCGGGGCAAGATCATCAAGCCCTCGTCCTGCTCCAGGTGCGATGCGCCGGCTGCAGTGGTTCCGTACCATCGGGATTACTCAAGGCCGTTCGATGTGATGTGGCTGTGTAAGGCGTGCATCAGGGATCAGCGTGCAATCGCGCGTAGCGTTGAGCGCGGAGAGGCGTCATGGCTTCCGGTCAGCTGACGTTTGATTTTCCTCTGGCGCCTGACGAGTTGCCGCTGCCGGTGCGTGGCGATCGAGCTGTCGGTTTCACCGGCACACAAAAGGGCATGACACCGCAGCAGGCGCTCGCTTTTCGGCGCCTGCTGTTTTTGTTTGAGTGGAATGAATTCCATCATGGCGATTGCATCGGCGCCGATGCGCAGGCGCATGATGTGGCTGTCGAGCGCGGCATGGTGACGATTGCGCACCCGCCTGAGATCGACACCAAGCGTGCTTGGATGCTGACGGATGCGACCAGGGTCGCGCGACCTTACCTGGATCGCAACAAGGACATCGTCAACGAGACGTCGTACATGATCGCGACGCCGGGCGAGATGGAAGAGCAGCTACGCTCGGGGACGTGGAGCACGGTTCGCTATGCTCGCACGTGCCGCCGAGGTTGCCTTTGGCTTGTGATGCCGGATGGATCAGTGATCGGGCCGCAGCCTTAAAGCCTGCCAACCCCACCCGACCCCACCACGCCATACCTGCCGAACCGAGCCACGCCCCGCCATGCCGCGCCATGCCTTGCCGAGGCTCGCCGGCTCGCCATGCCATGCCTTACCATACCTAACCTGCTCGCCTGCTAGCCCCACCCAACCGAACCGAACCCTGCCTTGCCTGCTGGGCCTCGCCATGCCTTGCCGCGACATGCCATGCCTGCCAAGCCTCGCCTTGACACACCTAACCTTGCCGAACCACGCCGTGCGTTGCCTGCTCGCCCAGCCAAACCACTCCTCGCCTCGACGGAACACACCAGACCCCACCAGACCATACCTGCTAGCCTAACCTCGCCCCTCCTTGCCACGCCCCGCCTGCCCTGACACGCCCGACCCCACCACACCATACCTGCGGCGCCTTACCATGCTGGACCATGCCCTGCCACGCCTGCCGAGACTCGCCTGACCTCGCCGAGCCATACCTCGCCATACCTGCCGGACGGCGCCACGCCGTGCCGTGCCATGCCCAGCCCCGCCTGCCCTGCCATACCGTGCCTTACCCCACCGAACCTTGCCTGCTGCGCCGCGCCCCGCCTCGCCAAAACCCGCCTAACCTCGCCTGCCCCACCCCACCATAACTGGCCGCACCGAACCAGACCGGGCCATACCTGCCTTGCCATGCCGGGCCCAGCCTAGCCCTGCCGGACCTCGCCTGCCCTGCCATACCGTGCCTTACCCCACCGAACCAGACCATGCCTGCACGCCCGACCCTGCCTCACCACACCATACCCAGCCTCACCTCGCCTGCCTTGCCTGACCTCGCCATACCACACCCGACGTTGCCATGCCGCGCCTCGTCGGTGCTTGGAATATGGGCGCATTTGGTGTGAATCAAAAGCGCGCTTATATTGGTGGTAGGCCGCCAGGGAGTCTGGTGACCGTACACTAGCTCAGGGGAGCCCTGATGCGCGAATTTACCCACCTCGTATTCATGGGGCGGTTCCAGCCCCTCCACAACGGTCACCTCAGCATCATCGATCGGGCACTGCAGCTGGCAGACAGGGTTATCGTCCTTGTCGGCTCAGCCAATCTCGCTCGATCGCCGCGCAATCCGTTCACGTACCGTGAGCGCGAGCGCATGATCTGGGACTCCATCAAGCGCCTGCAGGAAGATGCTCCGGCGCGCGTGGAAGTGCGCCCGATCAACGACTATCCGTACAACGACAAGGCCTGGATTGCCGGCGTGCAGACGCGCGTCAACGACGTCGTGTTGAGCACGGATAACCCAAGCCCGTCTGTGACGCTGCACGGCACGAAGGACTACCGCGTCGGCCTGATCGGGCACAAGAAGGACGGCACCTCCTACTACTTGAAGATGTTTCCGGAGTGGAGGTCGGTCGACGTGCCGATGGCCTGGAGCACGGTGAGTGCCACTGATCTGCGTGAGATGTTCCTGCGCCATGCGCCGATGATCCCAGACATGCATCTGGTGCCAACGGCAGTGCGCAACTTCCTGATCAAGTTCATCGTGACGGAGGACTTCAAGTGGTTGGTAGCAGAGCAAGACTTTTACGTGCGATATCGCAAGTCTTGGGCCGGCGCTCCGTATCCCCCGTTTATCTCTACGGTCGACCCGGTCGTCGTGCAGTCGGGGCACATCCTCCTGGTGCGGCGTGGTCAGCATCCTGGTCTCGGCTTGTTGGCCTTACCGGGCGGCCACCCGAACGAGGACGAGACGTTCCGCGACGCAGCCATTCGCGAGCTACGTGAGGAGACGAAAATCTCCGATCCGAAGGGCGAGATACCACCAGCCATGCTGGGCTCGTTCATCCAGGACAAGCGGACACGTCTGTTCGATGCACCGCACCGATCGGAGCGCGGACGTGTGGTGACGCAGGCCTACTCATTCGAGCTGCCAAACCGGACTGAGCTGTTCACCGTGAAAGGAGGTGACGATGCGGCGAGTGCTACGTGGCATCCGCTCGGAACTCTGACGTCCAATGACTTCTTCGAAGACCATGCGGCCATCATCTCTGAGATGACCGGATGTGCAGTGCGTGCCGACTGGGAAGCCTAGTCGGTGGTTCAACCAAGCAAGGGAGTCTTGCTATGACTAATCTCATCCTTATGACCGACAGCTACAAGCTGTCCCACTTCAAGCAGTACCCGCCCGGCACCACGCGCGTGTCGAGCTACATCGAGGCGCGCAGCAACGATCGCTACACGCATACCCTGTTCTTCGGCTTGCAGGGGTTTCTGAAGCAGTATCTGCTCGATAACCTGGATCATCGTGGGCGCGTGTACCACCAGCAGATCAGGGAGGCCGAGGAGTTCTCCAAAGAGCATGGCTTGCCGTTCAACCGAGCTGGCTGGGAGCGCATCGCCGATAAGCACTACGGCCTGCTGCCGATCCGCATTGAGGCGGTGAAGGAAGGTAGCGTGCTGCCGATCCGTACGCCGCTGGTGCAGGTGGTGAACACCGACCCGGAGCTGCCCTGGCTGACGAGCTATGTCGAGACTATGCTGTTGCGGGCCGTCTGGTATCCGACCACGGTTGCGACGCGCTCGCGGTCGATCCGGCGCCTGATCAGGGGCTACCTGCAGAAGTCGTCCGACTCGGATGACGTCGACAGCGTGATCCTGCCATTCCGCCTGCATGACTTCGGTGCGCGCGGCGTGTCGAGCGGTGAGTCGGCTGGCATCGGGGGTGCGGCTCATCTTGTGAACTTCAGGGGCTCCGACACGATCGAGGGCATTCTGTGGGTTCGCAAGTTCTACGCTGAGCGGATGGCTGGTAACTCGATCCCTGCTGCCGAGCACGCGACGATCACATCTTGGGGTCGGAAGCGCGAGAGCACCGCGTACAGCAATCTGGTGACACAGTTCGGTGGTCCAGGTACTCTGGTGGCTGGCGTATCAGACAGCTACGACATCGAGCACGCCGTAAAGGTCATCTGGGGCCAGGAGCTGAAGGAGCAGGTTTTGGCTTCTGGCGGGACCGTGGTCGTGCGACCTGACAGTGGCCCGCTGATGACGCCAGTCCACGTCGTGAAGTGGCTTGCGGATGCCTACGGCACCTCGACCAACAAGAAGGGCTACAAAGTCCTGCATCCCGCAGTGCGCGTGATCCAGGGCGACGGCGTCGAGTTCTCGACCATCAACATGATCCTGCACGAGTTGACCCGCGAAGGCTTCTCTGCCGAGAACATTGCCTTCGGAATGGGCGGCAAGCTCCTGCAGGGTCTGGATCGCGATACGCTGGGCTTCGCCATGAAGGCCAGCGCGATCGAGATCGATGGCCAGTGGAACGACGTCTTCAAGAGCCCGGCCGGTGATCCTGGCAAGGCGTCGAAGCGTGGCCGGCTGGCAGTTCTGGAGGATGGCGAGACTGTCCGCCTGGAGGAGTTGAACGGTCGACGCAATCTCTTGGAGCCCGTGTGGGAGAACGGTAAACTGCTGCGTGAGCAGACGTTTGCTGAGATTCGCGCGGAGGCTACCAAGGATGAGGAAGTCGAGGTCCCTGCGGCAGCTTAGCATTGCCCCAGGCATAACCCGTGTGGCCGCAGCGGAGGTGCGTCACTTGCTCAAGGCGGCAGGTGGCGCACCAAAGCGGTCCAAGTACAGCGCAGAGCGCACGCCGGTCGACGGCATCACCTTCGCCAGCAAGAAGGAGGCGAAGCGCTACGCCGAGCTGCGCGACTGCCAGAAGGCGGGTCTCCTGCGCGATCTCAAGCTGCAGCCGCGTTTCCCCTTGATCGTGAATGGCACCAAGGTGGCTGTGTATGTCGGCGACTTCGAATACGTCGACTGCGAAGACGACAAGCGCGTCATCGAGGACTGCAAGGGCTTCAAGACGCCGGTCTACCGGATCAAGAAGAAGCTGTTCGAGGCGCTGTACGGTGTCGAGATTACCGAGGTTTAGCTTTAGTTTCCGTAGTCGATTGCAACAATCCGACCGTCAATTTTGCCGAAGCTGTCGCGCTTGTACTCAGCCGGGACCACGTAGTCATTCGTGTCGCAGAATGCTTTTGGGTCGAAGCTACGCCACTCCGCGTCGCTGAGCATTTCAGCCCTGCGCATCACAACAAGCCAACCACCCGGAACAGAGAACGCGACCGGGCAGAGCTGTGGCCACCCTGCCTCTGCGAATTGCCTTTCTTGCATGTTGGCTAGAAGGCCACAGAGGAATTGTTTCCATCCGTAGGTGATCTTCGGCACCTTGATCGCATATCGGCCCATAAGGATCACTTCTCGGGTGACGCCCTGACGGTTCCACTCTGGTTTGGTCATCCGTTCGCTTTCTTCATGATCGCATGCCCGTGGCAGCGCTTGGGTGAGCAGTAGCAGACGAGGTCTCGGCCCCGTAGCGCTGAAACGTCTAGCTTGGGCAAGACCTCTCGCTCAAAGCGGTCGCAGACCTCTTCCCTGTCGCCGTGGATGCCGATCACGAACGGGTTGCCGTAGGGCGATCCTCGGCCGATGTAGACGGCATCCTTGGGCACCATGTCGGCGTGCTTGTTGAACAGGCGCGGTTGGTAGCGCCAGCCCTTGGGCAGGATGCAGTTCTTGGGTGCGGCGCGGAAGAGCGGGGCAATCTGCTCAGGGCGATAGCCGGCGAGCCCTGTGCCGATCGCAGTGACGTAGAACGTCAGGGTTGGGTGCCGGCGCGCGTATTCGAGGAAGGCTTCGACGTACTCGCCGATGTGGTGCAGCTGGAGCGGCTTGAGGGTGACGCCCTTAGTGGGGATCGCATAGGCATTGCCTGTGCGGCCGACGCCGACGCCGTACACGGCACCGTACTTGTCTCTCGCTGTCTTGGCGGCGCCCTTGCCGTGGCGTCCCGCGAGGTTGCTTCCGAATACGAAGATCATGGCCTCCAACATCGTCAACGTTGCGTTGTCTGTGGCGACCGTGCCACGCCGCACTGCGAACGTCGAGCGTTTTCCCCACAGCGTTGACGTTTTGCCTTTGTCTCAGCCCTTGTATGCGGTACTTCGCGGCTAGAGGGGTTTGATTCGTCGCCCCAGTGCGTCCTGTTGCGTGGCGTCCTCTTCAAAACTTCCGATGGAGATTGAGATGACGGTGTCCACGCGCGGGCGCTCGCTCGCGGCTTTTCTGGGCCTTATTGCAGGCAGCGTTGCTGCCTTCGTGATCCTGTTTGCGTTTGCCGCGATGGTGATGATTAGCCCAGCTGGCGCGGCTGATCTCAAGGGTCCTGGCGGCGCCTGCTGCGCTGATCTGGAAGAGCGCGTTGCTGAGCTTGAAGCTACGGTCGCCAAGAAGGGCAACCGCAAGATGTCAGTCACGATCTATGGGCAGGTGCACAAGGGCATGCTGTTCACGGACATCGATGGGCTCGACAACAAAAAAGGCTACATGCTGGACCCAAGCCACGATCCGTCCCGGATTGGGATCATGGGCGAAGCAAAGATCAGCCCGAACCTGAAAGCCGGTTACGTCGTGGAGTTCATGATAGCTAACCCGTCTGCCGAGGGCGTGGACACGGGTAAAGCAGCCCTCAGCTTTCCAGGTGTGCCGGACGGCAAGAACGAGTTTCAGATCGGTGAGAAGGGCATTGCGATCCGCCAGTCCTATCTGTGGCTCGACACCGCTGCAGGCCGCGTAAGCCTCGGCCACACAGGGATGAGCACGGACGGCATCATCGAGATCAATACGTCCAACACGAACGTTGCGGTACGTCCCCTGAGCCTGTCGCCGATGACGTTTGGTGGTGCACTGTCCGGTCTCAACGTGCCCTTCGACGGCTATCGTGCGAACGTCGTAAAGTACGAAACACCCGCTATGGCTGGGTTCATTGCTTCGGCGAGCCTTGCTGAGGACGACTCCTGGGATGCCTCGCTTCGTTACGCGGGCGAGTTCGGAGGTTTCCGGTTCGCTGCAGGTGTTGGTTACCGGAACCAGGAAGCGCAGACGCTGATCAACGCTATCAACTTCGCGGACATCTTCGCGATGGACGTGGTTGGTAGCCACAAGGCTCTGTCCGGTTCGGCGTCGTTGAAGCACATGGCCAGCGGCCTGTTCGCGAACGCGTTCTACAGTCGCGTGACGTACGACCTGGGCCTGTCGGTGAGCATCTTCGGCTTCCCGGCTGGCAGTGGTCCTCTGGGTGAGCTGCGGCTCACTGGCTACGGTGGTCAAGCCGGTATCGAGAAGAACTGGTTCGGGGTCGGCAACACGACGCTGTACGCAGAGTGGCAGCAGTTCAACGGGACCTGGGACAGCAGCTCGTTTGGTGTGAAGCCGACAATCCTTGGCGCTGGTGTGATCCAGAGCTTGGATGCGGCGGCGATGGACGTGTATGTGAATTGGCGCCAAATGGACCTCGACATCGAAGGTGCTGCGAAGGCCAATGTGGTTGGTGTCGGCGCCCGCATCAAGTTCTGATTGTCACAAGTAAAACTCAAGGGAACGGC
>JACCDR010783290.1_pt1 | contig 10153 bp, 20 predicted proteins | sample 7446431 | NCBI WGS metagenome assembly JACCDR01 (sample SAMN15323443, study PRJNA562643) | freshwater metagenome | isolation source: river surface water | place: USA:Blue River Watershed | collected 2017-08-17 | reverse complement strand
ATTTTTTTTTTTTTAGATTATACCAAAAACCTAATTTTACTACATGAAAAAATTGTTTTGCATCGCTGCAATTATGCTAATAGCAAACTATGGTATTAATAAATTTCGTTTGCTCCAAAAAATTACTTATAAAATCGTTGGTATTGATATATCTAGTAGAATATTAGAAAGTGTTGTTATTGTAACTATTCAATTTGTAAATGTTACAGATGTTACGGCAACTATTAATAGCCTTATTACAGATATTTATTTTAATAGCAGATACTTAGGTATTGCCACACTTGCAAAACCTTTTACAATTCCTGCAAATGGTACTGTTAATGTAGATGTTTCTATTGAAGTTAAAAGTTTTGATTTATTAAGAAGCATCATAGCTGCATTAAATACCAAAGTTGGCAAATTTAGATTTCAAGGCAAAGTGAGTATTGATAAAATAAATAGTTTGCCTTTTGATTTTGACTATAATTTAAACTAATGACTAAAGAAAAAATATTAAAAAATTTGGTGTTTGAAAATCGCAAAAATGTAATAAGCGATACACAATCGTATAATGATATAATCAAAGGTATATTGCACACACATAAAATATACCAACAAGACTATGACAAAATTTATAGTTATTTTCTAGCTGATAATTATGCTGCTATTAATCAAAAAATATTCAACTTTTTAAAAAATAATGTACCCTATAAAGCAGAAAGCAGCGACGAACAAACATTGCGTTCTCCAGCTGCTATATTGCAATATAATAATTCGGCTGATTGTAAAAGTTATGCTTTATTTACCAATGGGATATTAGATGCAATCCGACGAAATGAAAACGAGGATTTCGACGTGATATATAGATTTGCAAGTTATGACAACACGAACAAAATTGAACACGTTTTTGCAGTTCAAAAAATTGGGGAGCATGAATTTTGGAATGATGCAGTTTTGCCTTATTTTGATTGTAGAGAAAAACAACCTACTTTTATAACCGATAAAAAGATAAAACCAATGGCACTTGTACAAGTTAGCGGAGTAAAAAATAACAATATCAATCTACAAAATTTAAGCATATTGGAGCAATTAAGGCTACAACCAAGTTATGTGTATGTAGGTAAACAAAACCCATATTATGCAACTGTTAATGGTGGAATTTTTGGCGGTAAAATGCTAGAAGATTTTAAGAAGTTGTTACCACGAATTAATGTAAACTTTATTTATTTATTCATAGGTGGAACGTTGAATCCTTCCCAATGTTATGGTAGTTTAGCATTAATCAATAATGAAAGAATTGTTATTCAAAAACGAAACTTAGCAGCACAATGTTTTTGGGAACTACATGCACAAATGGACAGCGTTATAACTGCGGTTGATTTAATGACTTTAATAAATGATAGTTTAACGCAAAGTTTAGGCATGACACCTAAAACTTTTTGGGCAAAATGGTTTGAAGGTAGCAATGCAATAGGTAACAGAAACAGCGACGACGACGAAAATAATGATTTGGCTAATATACCTTTATTCGGTGCTGCATTGTCATTCTTAACAAGTGGCGGACTAGCAAATTTTTTAGGAATTGAATTGCGTTTTGAACCTGCCTTAGATACATTTACACCTATGCTTTCAGATTGGCAAAATTCCTCATTACCAATAGATAAAAGTTTATTAAATATTGGTGCAATAGAGCAACCAACAAATGTTGGTGCTGGTGCTGGTGCTAGTCCTTTGTTACCTTTAGGAGTTGGCGTATTACTTTATAAATTGTTATTCTAAATTTTAAAATATGGCAAAAGCTGCAAAAGAAAAAAACAATCTAGTTGAGAAACCTAAAGTTGAAAAACCTAAAGTTGAGAAACCTAAAGTTGAGAAACCTAAAGTTGAGAAACCTAAAGTTGAAAAATCTAAAGTTGAAATAACCGATTTTAGTAATAACAACACAAACGATAATTCAAATGGCTAAAAATTATAAAAAGGTTGGTGCAACAAAGTTTGTTGAACGCAACGAAAAAAAAGAAACTAAACCCAAAAAAACTTTGCAAGTAAACAGGCGAAGTGATGGAACTTATGAAAGTTTTAAAAGAATAGGATTTATAAGTAAATTTACTTTAAATGATATAGGCGATGAATTGTATAATTTAGAAAATTATATAATTAACTTGCAAAATAAAATAAAACAAGAAAAGTCAATAATTGAAAAAAACAATTTGAAAAAAGATTGCAACACTTATAAAAATCAATTTATGGCTTTGCGAAAATATCTTAATACTAAAGCAATATTTAAACCTAAATATTAAACTTTTTTCACTCATCAAAAAACAATAAAATGGCAAAGAAAAAAACAAAAAAGAAAGCCACCACAACAAGACGCAAAACAAGGCGTAAAATTGGGGCGGTTAATGCCGACAGCAAACAATTGTTAGTTGCAACGGCTGGAGGGGTTGTTGGCGTTGTTATCGCTAAAGTAGCAGGTAACTTATTAAAGAATGTAGCAGTTAAGAATTTTCCAACTATGGAAGCTTATGCCGATTATATAGTTGGGGCTGCTCAATTTGGTGCTGGTTATGTTTTACCGAAAATTGTAAAACAACAAAGTCCTTTCTTAAAAGGTGTACAATTAGGAATGTGTATTACAGGTGGCTCAACTGTTATTATGGCGACTGGGGCACTAGATAGCATTAAGGGCATAGCAAGTTATTTAGTACCTTCTATTGCTGGTACTGATAAAATGCTAACTTATAATAATAGACAACTTGCAGAGACAAGAAGTCAGCCAGTTGCAATGGTTGCAGGAATGAATAGAAAACAAGCACTAAAAAGACGTGCTTCAATAGCCATGCACGCTTAATAATTACACTTTTATTTTTTGACCTTCAAATATCAATACACAAATTTTTTTAACTATTAATAAATAATTTATGAAAAGTAACATGGACGCTAGAATGGCGTTTGAAAATGCTTTAGAACTTGCAATAAGTTTAGGTTATAACACCGAACAAGCAGTTTGCACACAAAGTTTTTTAAGAAGTGAAGCAGCAATGCAAACAAGTCAGGGAACGTATCAAATGCCTTTGATAGTAAACCAAAGTAATAACGCCCAAAATTCAAGGGTGTTAAACCAATTGGTTAATATGCAAGATATTTTTGTTGTGAATTCTTGTTTTGTTGGGTGGACAGTTGCAACAGCAACAGCCACAAATGGAAAACTATATACTTATCCTTCAATTACAGGTGCAACAAGTACAACTATTGCAACTGCTTTAAATAATTTGTACAATGGAACGTTAAGCATTATGAATAATAATCAAAATATTGTTCCTGCATGGGATATAAGCAGAAATTTATTCATTCCAAGAACGCAAGAAAATACAAATTTCAATGTTGCTGCACCTACTGCACCTGCACAATATACTATTGACCAATTGGACTTTAGCGAAAATGGATTTGTGCCAGTTGAGCCAAATTGGGTAATTAATGGTGCTGCTAATATGGCTGCAACTGTAAATTTAAAAAGTGCCTTTAGTTCTATTCCTACCAATGGAGCAATAGTAGTAATTTTTAGAGGTATATTATTACAAAACTGTACAACAGTAAAATAGTTGTTTCTCATACAACAGGTTTTTTATTCAACGTTTGGGTTTGGTGCTGTCCCTTAACAGCACCATTTTTAAAAACTTATTAAATTATATTTTATGGCTCGTTCAGTTCAACGAATACAAATGATAGAGATTGATGTTCCAGCGGGTAATACTCAAACAAAATTTATTTTTCCCGACCAACCACAATTAACAGGATTGCAAGGTTTGCCAGTTGTAATTGATAGCATTACAAGTTATTCAAGTGAAAGTTTGCCTAAAAGTCCTTTAACATTTCAAGATGTTATTGGGGCAGATGAAATATCTTTGGCATTTTTAACAATTTATCAAGGCGATTTGGCAATTGTTAATGCTTGTCCTTTAGTTGATTTAATGGAAGTTTCAAGAGTAGGAAGTGCAACCTATGGCAATGTTGGAACTATAAAAGCAAATAATTTCAGAAACTTAATAAATGTTAGCTGGACTAAAAGTTTTGTTCAACTTGCTAATGCTCCCACCGGGCCAACTAAAATAGTTTTTAAAGTTTGCTATTCAGTTTTTGAAAACTTTGAACAGGTGAAGGAGTATTTGTATAACCAACAATATTAATTAAGTTATTATGGCGACAAAAGCAATGGGTGTGGGGTTTGATGCTGCAATGAATTGGTTTGATAGTAATATTGAACCTCAATGCCCTATGTTTAGCGTATATAGTGGGAGTAATATATTATTTTCTTATTGTAAAACTGATTTAGACGAAAGCCGTTCACATTTTGAAAATAATATAAATGCACTTATTCAAAATGGTTACAATGATATTTTGACACTTAAAACACATTTAACAGAAAGCAAAAAACCAATATTGTTTGTCACAAATAAATTGCCAACAACTAGCAGTTTTTTTTGGCGTCCAGTCGAACTAAACAGACCTTTTTTTGATAATTCAACTAGTGAATTTAGAAAGGACGGAAACGAAACAATACACTCACGAATGGCAAGGCTTGAGGAAAAAATAGAACAAAGATTTTTAAAAGACGACGAGGACGACGACGAGGACGACGACGACGATAAAAATATTGCTGGTGTACCTCAAAACAATTTGTTTACATTCTTAAATTCTTTGTTGGAAAACGAACAAGTGCAAAATGCTATTGTAGGCAAAATATTAAATTTTATTTCACCAACACCAACTAATAAAATAGCTGGTATTAATAACATCAAAACAATTGAACCTATGCAAAATATTACTGAAGAAGAAGCAAAAGTTATTTTTGCAAGTATTAGTGTTTTAAAGCAAGTTAAAGCTGATATAGTTAATGACTTGCAAACATTGGCAACTATTGCTCAAACTGACAAACAAAAATGTGATTTTATACTTTCTATGTTACCTAAATAAACCTTATGCCTTTAGTTCCTATTAGCAAATTGATTGATAAAAGTTTATACGCAAAAACTACAGTTGAAGGTTATAAAAATCCTGATGCTAAAGAAGTGCGATATACGTTTAAACCAAATGGGTTTATTGGTAATATTTACAGCTGGGTAAAAGATACCAATACAGGCGATTTATATTTTATGGTGTATGTAACAAGAAGCGATTTTAATAATTTTATACCAACCTTTATAAAAATTGATAGCAAAAAAACATACATTCCAGAATTGCCTGATATTCTTAAACAAATAGAAAAAGAAAAAGAAGCAGAGGAAATAAAGAATATAAAAGAAACTAAAGGTTTATTAGGTTATTACATAGAAAAGTATGTACCAACTGTTTTAATGGTCGTATTAGGCACTTATGTAGTAAAATCATACATACAAACCCGGAATAATGCAAAATAAAAAAAACAATTATACAGTACCTATTATTGCTGCTATTGCAATACTGTTATTAGCTTTTAAGAAACCTAATAAAAATACAGTTATAGTTGAGCCTTTGCCTGATCTACCACTGGAGGGTTACGATTTTATAACGCTGGTTTATAAAGGTGCAAATTTTTTGGACAAGAACACTTTGCAAATAGTAGGCTCTCACGTGGACAAAGTGCCATTAAAACTTAGTGGTAAAGATTACGATTTGAATAAAAATTTTATCATAGTAAATTTTGCAAACAAAGAATATTTAGTTGCAAAAATTCATACTTCAAGAAAATAATTTGTTATGGACTTTAAAGACTTGTTAATTGCTGGTTTAGCCGTTACTGTATTTGTTTTGCTTAAAAAAGAAAACAAGGAGCAAACAAATACAAATAACAACAATAGTAATAATCCTAATTTGTGCGATTGTGCAAAGCAATTTGAAATATGGCTCTCGCAAATACAAAGCAATAACAATAATAACAATAATTTCAACAACAACCCAAGTGTTTATGAAGATGCAAATTATAGTGTTGTTGCTAATAAAGCTATTGCAATAAATGGGTTAAGTAATAAACAAAATAAAAAAATTCCTAATACGATTTAGTATGCAAAAATTTGATATAGATATTGTCAGTTATCAAAAGACACAACAAGTAACTTCAAACTGTAACAGCATACAGTTTATAAATATTGGTACTTCTAATTTGATTATAAATAACAGCTTAACCCTAATAACTAATCAAACATTTACAGTTGAAGGTAATGAAGGCGAAGTTTGTGTTGCTACATTCCTAATTGACTTTGATAACAGCGGAACTAATAGTGTAACAGTAATAAGAAAAAACTTTTTATAATATGGCATTTGGAATTCAAAATTTAGGCGTAATTAATCAAAAACAAGCTCCAGCAATTTGGGAAAGTGATTATGCTGACTTTCCAGGAAATTTTATTCCTGGTCGCATCTGTATTGCTTTAGATGCTGGTAATGCAGGAATTTATATAGATGGAACAGTTGAAAGGTTTAAAATTGCAGATGGTGCAACTAATTTTACAAATGGATTAAAAACAATTGGTTTAAGCACACCAACAAATAAAAGTATAGGTTTAGGAGGTGAACTTGTAGAAGATGTTCAAATTGGTTTAGATAATACATATAGTGTTTTTATTTTTGGTTCAGCAACCCAAGCTGGAATAAATGCAAATGGGCATTTTGTCTATAACTCATTAACGCAAACACCAATAGCTTGTACAACCGAACAAGCATTAACAACAATTACTCCAGACGTTGTTTTAATTTTTGATATTCCCAATGTTGCTACTTATAAAGTTTTAGCAGAAAAAATATAATGACAAAGAAAATAATCATATTAATTATAGTCATTATACTACTTGCTAATACGGCAAACGCTGCAACAGCTTTGTATGCTTTTTTAAAAGATGTTGAAGAGGATAATGTAGTAAAATTAAAAGCGTATAAAGATAGTGGCGGTGTATGGACTATTGGCTATGGCTCAATATATAATTTTGATTTAAAAAGAAGGGTGCGAGAAGGCGACACCATAACAAAAGAACAGGCTCAAAAATTTCTGGAAATAGAAGCTAACACAGCTTTAGAAACAGTTAAAAATTTGGTTAAAGTTCCACTATCAAAAAATCAACAAGTAGCATTAGGTAGCTTCATTTACAACGTTGGTATTACAGGCTTCACCAATAGCACACTTCTAAAATTAATTAACCAAAAAGCAAATAGAACGCAAATAGAAGCCGAATTTAGAAAATGGGTGTATGACAACGGAAAATTTGTAAAAGGACTGCTTAATAGGCGTAATGCCGAAATTGCTTTGTATTTTAGTTAGTAAATAGTTTTTTGCTCAAATTTTTGTACGTACAATTTACCTGCAGTATATTTGTACGTACAAAATCGAGTGTATGAGTACAAAAAAAAAAACTAAAAACAATTTTATGCCAAAAGAAGATTTATATTATTGGTACAGGCAATATATATTGGCAAAACGTAATGCAAGACTAAATTTAAGAGTGCCAAGTCTTGTTAGTGTAAAATTGCAGCAATATAGCGAAAAGAAAAAAAAACAAGGGCAATCCACACACACTGTAAATGATATTGTGCTACTTGCTATTTTCGAGTATTTTAAAAGCGAGGGTTTAGATGTAGAAAGTCTTTCTTTGTAGAACACAAGTATTGGTTTATACCAATAAAACAAAATTTGTTAATAAATATTTTATGTGTAAAGGCATAAATAAATTTATTGGTATAAATTTGTTTTATTGGTATAAACCAATACTTTTGTTTTACAAATAAAAACATATACTTATGCCACAATCCCAAAATCAAGCAGCCGAAATAATGGCTTTAAGACTTGAAATTAAGAAACTTGAATACGTTTCTGAAACTTTAAAACAAGTTATTGATTACACTAAAGATAAACCCGGAGCAACTTCTTTGTATATAAGAGCTTTATTAAGCAATAATTATCATAAAGATTTTTTAGACACTTACAACGAACTATTGAATGAATACTAACAAAACCGAACCGAAAAAAAAGGGTTTTGTTATAGATACAAATAGAATTTACAACCCTAATTATGAACCGCCAAAACTTGAAATTGCTTTGTCAATACAAGGTGAAACAATCGCTCCTATTGGTGGCATTGTGGTTTATACAGGGTTGCCCAAAAATGGCAAAACCTTCTTTTTAGCTGCAACAATTGCAAGTTATTTTATTGGTGAACTGTACACCATAAAATTAACGTTACCAAAAGACAAACCCATTATTGCATATTTTGATACTGAAACTCCTTTACATAGCTTTTACAAAAATATTGCACTAATAAAAAAGTTTGCAAATGGTAAGTTTACAGATACTTTATTTCAAGCATTTAGGCTGCGAGATTTAGAGCCTACTAACATTGTAGATATAATTAAAAACTATATTCAAAACACGCCTAAATGTGGCTGCATTGTAATTGACGGCTTATTGGATTTGGTTATTGACGAAAACAATCCTAATGAAGCAAAAGCAATCGACACATTACTAAAGCGTATTGGTAACAAGTATGGGGTTACAGTTTTAACTGTATTACACACAAATAGAGGTGGAAACGATACAAACGGGAAGTTAGGCTCTCGAATGGATAAAACAAGTGATAGCACACTTCTAGTAAGAAAAGTAAAGGAGCAGGATAATGTTTATGAATTAATCGGCACATTGTTAAGGTATGCAAAAAAATCGTTAGAACCTTTACAAATACTTAGGCAAGACGATACTATTGTTCAGGTTGAAGTTGAGAAGCCATTTTCTAAAAGGACTTTTAAAGACTGGACAATTACAGAACATCGTGTGATTGCAGCAAAGGTTATGTTTGAAAAAGGTAACGAGTACAGGGAAGTTATACAGCAATTAAGAGAAATAGAAGCAGTTGGCGAAACTTATGCTAAAAATATTGTAAAGGTTTGGATTGCTGAAAAAATCATCATAAAAAAACACGATAACAAATATTATTATAAACCTAATTAAATGAATAAATATGCAAATGCCTTCTAAATTAGACAAAAAATTTTATAATTGGTTTAAAACAAATTGTCTATATTATAGACTTAAATATAGCGGATTTATTTATAAAAAAAAAGCCACTAAAAAGCGGCTTTCTCACAAATAAAAACGTTTACACACGTTTCTTTTTATTTTTTCAAAGCAAATATATGGCACAAATTTTATATAATGTAAAAGTTTTTTATTTAGACAAAAACAAGCATTATTCAGTGTGGCACAATTGCAACACTAACGGAGTACATAAGATTAAATTGTTTGCACATAAAAAGGGGATTGCATACTGCGAATTTTACAAACCTAAAACGACCAACACAAAGCCTTTGTTTTGTTTGTACTTTACAAATGTGTACAATGTTACTATTCATTTTTTTGATAAGTTACCAATAAAAAAGTTTGGTGTTTATTATATTGATGATGTTATTAATGAAGCTAAGCAAATGAAAGCAAAAAGTATAAGTATTTACAATGTGACTTTAAATAAGTTTGATTGTACGATACATTTTTAAACCACAAATAAAAACAATAATATGAGATTTACAATTACAACAAACAAAGAAAATGCTAAGCAAATAAAAGCAGCTATGGAAGGGGTTGTAGGTAGAATGAATAAAGGACTTTATCTTTTGAATATACAAGATTTTGAGGGCTACACTTTAGTTACTTTAGAAACGTGTGAACCTAACGCAGATAATTTAGAGAGCATATTTTGGTTGGTTTTTTTTACAGGTCATCAAATAGCATGGCTTAATTGCTTAGATGAAAAAACCGGTTAACCGTTTACGCTTCTTTGATTTTTAATAAGATTTAATAAAAAAGTATGCAATTATTGTGTACTTTTTTTTTTGAACCTATGGTATATATTTTACTATGGTATAGTATATGTGAAAGTCAAAAAATAAAAGTGAAAAAACTGGTATAAAAAAGTTTTCAATAAACTGGTTTAATTAGTCATAAAGTAGTGGTATAACACCCTTAACTTTGCCCACGTGCAAAGTTAAAGGGGTTTTTTATACTAGAGTATAAAATACATACACTATTTTATTTTTTTTTTTTTAGATTATACCAAAAACCTAATTTTACTACATGAAAAAATTGTTTTGCATCGCTGCAATTATGCTAATAGCAAACTATGGTATTAATAAATTTCGTTTGCTCCAAAAAATTACT
>JACCDR012234847.1_pt1 | contig 10154 bp, 17 predicted proteins | sample 7446431 | NCBI WGS metagenome assembly JACCDR01 (sample SAMN15323443, study PRJNA562643) | freshwater metagenome | isolation source: river surface water | place: USA:Blue River Watershed | collected 2017-08-17 | reverse complement strand
TCCGGGTCCACCCGCAGTAAGGGTAGTAATGAGAAGTTGGCGCAGGACGCTGTAGCGGTACTTACGAGTATGCATGACTTCATGGCTATTGGTGCCACGATGATGCAGCTTATGAATACTGCTACCACGATTGAGAAAGCGAACGAGAGTTTCATTCCTCGCGCTACTGCCGCGTTGTCGAACAACCCTAACCTTGCGCGCAAGATTATCAAGTTGGGTTCCCGTGGTGGTTCGACGATGCTGGTTGCAGCGTACGCGGGATTCCTAGGTTCCGTGATTCCGGTTGCGGCAATGGAAGTGAAGATGATGCAGGCCGCACGAAACAGTGAGGATTGATCGGTGAAACTAGGTCCGGTCGCGCGGGAGCAACTAGCGCGGTATGAGCGTGCCATTCGTCAGGGTCAGCACACCCTGATTTCTGGCGCGACCGGATCTGGTAAAACGGAGCTTGCGTCTCAGCTTCTCGGATGTCAGGCGCGTAAGGGCGCCTATGTCGTGGTGTTCGTGTGCAAGCTGCAACCTGACGACACGCTGTTGAAGTCGTACCGGGATTTCGTCCGGTGGACGTCGTGGCGGAAGCCTCGCCCGTATGAGCGGAAGATTCTGTTGTGGCCGAAGGTGGAGGGTAAGCCGTACGGGGAAGCTCTCGCTGTCCAGCGGGAAACATTCCGTAAGGCGTGGGACGCTATCTCTGCCACCGGCAAGTGGACCGTGTATTTCGACGAGGGTTTGTACATGGCTGACCCTACCTTCCTGAACATGGGTAAGGATATGGCCATGGGTCACGCACTCGGGCGGTCCGGTGACCTGACGTTGGTTACCGCCACCCAGCGGCCCGCGCACATTCCCCTCATCATTTACGGGTCCGCTACGCACGTGTTCGTCGCTAACACTAATGAGGATCGGGACCTTTCCCGACTGTCCAACCTTGATTCTAGTTTTGGTCGTAAGCAACTTGAGCCCGTTGTTCGTGGACTCAAGGAACATGATTTCCTGTGGGTGTCTGCCCGTTCGGAGTCACCCCCGGAAGTGTTGAATCTCGCCAAGTAAGTTGTTGTAACGCCAAACGTTCGCTACCTAGGATGGTTTCTATGAATGCTCATGTTCACATTTCCCCGGTGCACATGGCCGCGGGTATTGCCGCTACTGTTGCCGTTTTCGGTACCCTTCATTTGCTCGCACTGACCAAGGACAACCCGTGGCTGCGCGCGTGGACGTCTCTCGGTTTCTGACAGAGAAAATAGGTTTAAACGTGTCTGAGAACATGTCCGAGACTCCCGCTGAGAAGGTGGATGAGCCTTTCGTGGTGGATGAGCCTTTCGTGGTGGAGGTTGAGCCTACTCCGGAGGTTGAGCCGCTGCCGGAGCTTTACGCTGTCGTCAAGGGTAGTTCCGTTATCGGTTACTACTCGGGCCCGTATGGGTATGACGATGCAGTGAACCGCGCCAACGTTGTTGGTGAGGGTTGTTTCGTTGTTCCACTTCCCGTTGTCCATTACGCCAAGTAAACAATTAGAAGGGTATTTTCATGGTTAACGCTGTTGAGCCGACCACCGCGGGTGCTATCCCGCTGGTGTCCGCTTCCCGTCCGCAGGCGCGGTTCGGTAACGTCCAGACGGTTTCCAACCTGAACACTTCCGGGTCGTTCCAGGTTATCCCGCTGTCCGCTACCGGCTGGGTCCGCTACATCGACCTGTACTTCACCGCCACCTACACCACGTCCGCGTCGGCGGCCGTTGTCGCCGGTGACGCCCCGTGGAACCTCATTACGGGTATCACGCTCACCGACGCTACCGGTCAGCCGATTTTCCAGCCGGTTTCCGGGTACAACCTGTACCTGGTGAACAAGTACCTTCCCGCCGGTAACGTGAACGACAACCTGAACTTCACCCCGTCAAACCCGCACTGCGGCCCCGATTTCGCTTTCACGGCGACGGGTACCGCCGGTTCGGCGACGTTCCGGCTGCGGCTTGAGCTTGAGCAGGACGCGCGGACCGGGTACGGCTGTATTCCGAACCTGGACAGCAACGCGGCTCTTCAGCTCAAGATTGACTACGCGGCGCACAGTGTTGCTTTCTCCGGTGGTACCGCGTCGGCCGCGACGATCGGTGTCCGCGTCGACCAGCACTACTGGGCGCCGGTGGGTAACACTCTCGGTGGTATGGCTGTCGACAACAAGCCTCCGGGCGCCGGTGACTACCTTGAGACCCGGTACGAGACGCAGACGGTTTCCGCGTCGTCGGAGAACACTGTCACTTTCACGAACCGTGGCGGTTTCATCAAGGGCGCTCTCCTGGTGTCGCGTGCGGCTGGTGTCCGTACCGCTGTCACCGCGGGCAGCAACGTCGGTCTGATTCTCGACAACCAGCCGATCTACGAGGGTGTCACCCTTGAGGCTTTCTACAACCAGGTTCGGCGCGCTACCGGTTACTTCGGTGCCGACCTGACGACGTCCTACGCTCCGCTCACCGCGGGTGTTTCCCCGGGTCTTGACCGGGGTGTTGTCCCGGTCCTGTGGAACACGCTCGCGGGCGGTCCGGTGGGTAACCGTGACGCGTGGCTGAACACCCGTGTCGGGTCGCTGTACCAGGCGAAGGTTACCCCGGGTGCGTCGGCGACGTCGCTTGAGGTTGTCACCCAGCTTATGCAGGTTCACGACGCGGGCGCTTTCTTCTCCCGTGGGGAGTGAGTAGCACATGCCGATTATGACCGATGGGAGCGAGGCTCAGGCTACGCAGCCTCTCGTGACCACTGTTGAGCCGAAGAAGGAGAAGTCCGCTACCCCGATGGGGACGGACGCTTTCAACAAGGCTGTCATCATTGTTGTTGCCGCGTGGGTGCTGCTGTTCGTGCTCTCGTGGTCCCTCCGCCACCACAACGTGTGATGCGTAAGTACGGGTGGTGGATTGCCGCCACTTTTGTTATCTACTTCCTCATCATGAAGACTTCCTAAGGAGTATGAACCATGGACCGTATCGTCAACGCTCTGAACAACCGGTACATCATTGCTCTCATGGTGTTCCTGTTCGTTCTCGCTTTCCTTCGTCGTTTCATCTGAGTCTCACCTAGATAATGCAAACTCTCGCGTGGATTCTTCTCCTGACCGGCGGTCTCCTGATTCGTCAGGTGACCGCTGGTCGGGCGGGGAACACTCTTGAAGACTTCTCCGACGGGTTCACCGCGTTCGTTTCCGGTGACTGGACGGGGTTGTCTGCGGTTGCCGCGCGGAGGGGAAGCAACAATGAGGTTGTCTCTGTACCGTCCGTTACCGAAACCCCGATCACTGTCGGGGGTAGTCCTGTTGTGGGCGGTAACGGCGGTACGGAGCTCATCACGGAAATGAGGAAGCTAGCAACGGCGGCGAACAACCGCTACATCCTCGGTACTCAAGGGCCGAATAGTTACGACTGTTCCGGACTCGTGTGGCGCGCCATGCGTAATATCGGCGCGTACAAGGGTGTCAGGTTCACGACCGCAACATTTCCGTTTATGGCGGGGAGCGCTGTCACCCAGGTACCTAACCCCCAGGTCGGCGACATTGTGTTGTGGGCCAAGACTGCGGGTCGCGCTTTCGGTCACATGGGTGTCGTGATCGGACAGGATCGGATGTTCTCCGCACTGTCTTCTAGTTGGGGTATCCGTGAGTCCCCTATCAGTGCGGAGAAAGGCACGCCGTCGTATTGGAGGCTCAAGTGAGTAACGCTGTCACACCGGTCCTTGCGACGGGTGGGCTTGTTCTCGCTGCCGGTTGGCGGCGGGAGCAAGGGTTTCCTAAGAACGGGGTCAAAGCCGTTGCCGCTACTGTTGTACTTGTCATTGTTGCTTCCGCTCTCGGGTCCACGAAAATCGGACCGGTCGTCGCCGGTATCTCGTGGCTCATCCTTTTGGGCGCCGTATACGCGGTCGCCCCGATCTTTTCCAAACCAGCTAGTAAGACAGTCAAGAAGGGAAACTAGTATCATGGTTGACCGTATCGTTGGCGTTTTCCTCGCCTTCATCTTCCTCACCGCTCTCGCCGTCGTGGTGTCCAACCGGGCCGCTACCGCTAAGGTCCTTGAGTCGTTCTTCACCGGTTTCAGCAAGGTACAGCGCGCGGCGGTTTCGCCCGTCACCGGCAAGTGACATATCCACTTACTAGGAGGGAACCGCTATGAGTTTCATGCAGTGGTTTTCCGTCGGTGACGTCGGAGCCCCGGTCGACCGTGAAAACGCGGTCGTCCGGACCACCGTGGAACCGCTCCGGGACAGTCCGATTCCGGAAGTCGATACCGAGTACAACGCGGTAGAGGTTGACTCCACCCCGGAGCTTACAGGTTTCTCGCGGACGACTCCCGCGGCGGACAACACCCCGTCAAGGAAGTCCCCGCCCGTTACCTATAACCCTGACTACACGTCGATTGTTGACAATCAGGTTTCTAGCGCGGGACAGGCGCCTAGTATTGAAGCGGGTGGCACGTGGGGTCACGGAACCGCACAGTACGACGCGAGCCTTGAGCCTGTCGTCCGTGACGGGTCCAAGCTGGGCGGAGACTACTTCCTCCGCGACCCTGCCCCGGTGCAGGACGGTGCCAGCGACTACCTGTCCACCGGCGCCCTGTCGACTCCCCAGGACAACGTGTGGGCAGCGACCGCACAGGCAAGTGCCACCCGTAACGCGCGCCGCGCCAACGCTGCCACCCTCTACTCCGCACTGGTGGGTGGCTAGTGAACGCGCAGGAACTACTGCCCAAAAAGATCGGACCCGTCCCGATCGTTCTCATTCCCGTTGCTGTACTTCTCGGTTTCGGTTATTCGGTGTACCGGAGTAAGACTGCGGAACCTGTCGAGGATGTTCCGGAAGCGGAAGGGGACGCAGCGGACGACGCTGCACTCAACCCTATTTTCACCGCCAACCCGCAGATCACTGCACCGGCTGTCGCCGCAACCGTGGACGTCGTGAACGATTTGGAGACATGGCGGAACAACGCTATTACTTGGTTGCAGCAGAACCGAGAGTACGCGCCTTCCGCGGCGCAGGCTCTTGTTCTGGCGTACCTGGACAGTGCGTCTCTGACGGTGAAGCAGAGGAAGGACATTGACGACGCCATGCGGGTCGTCGGTAACCCTCCCGAGATTCCCGCAGCGGGTGGCACCGTTCAGTCCCCGGCGGCGCCCGCCAAGCGACAGGGAACCCCGGCGCTCACGCACACCGTCAAGGGACCGAACGACAACACTGTCGGGAAGCTTTCCGTCCTGTACTACTCGCGTGGGGACGGGGACGCCAAGAATCTGATCTACGCATCGAACGGTAACAATGCTGCCGTCCGGTCCGGGAACCCCATGCCCGTCGGAACCCGGGTGAAGATTCCGAAGCTGGTGACACCCAAGTACTACAAGGCAACCCCCGCCGTGAACACTGCGTACAGTATTGCCGCAAAGAACGGTATCACTGTCGCGTACCTTTACGGTCTCAACCCTGCACTTCGTTTCCCGGTGAAGACTGGCACGCGCGTAAGGGTCCGCTAATGCCCGGGTTCACTCCGCCGCAGACCCCCGCTAATCGCAAGTACGATTACGGGGCACTCTTGAGGCTCGCCAAAGCTCAAGGGTTGTCCGACAGTGACGCCGCGACCATGGCAGCTATCGGACTCGCCGAATCGTCCGGCGACCCGGGAGCAAAGAACAAGCAAAGTACCGCCACGGGTTTGTGGCAGATCATGTGGTCGGTGTGGAAGGACGACCCTGACATGAAGGCTATTGGCGTCACCGACCGGGACAGTCTCGCCGACCCCGGTCGTAACGCCAAAGCCATGGCCATTGTTCTCCGCAAGCAAGGCTTCAAGGCGTGGGAGGTTTACAACACCGGCGCCTACAAGTCCCGGATGCCAGTCATTCAAGGTGGGATCGGGGACGTGGCGAAAAACATTGCCGGTGATTGGGTCGCCGGTATCACCGGATACGTCAACCGAGCGGGACAGGTGGTCGGGGTTTCCCTTCTCGCCGCACTACTCATCATTGTCGGTATCGTTATTCTGGTTGCGTCGTCCCGGACCGTCCGCAACGTCGCCGGTGCCGTCGCACCCGCGGGGAAAGCTGTGAAGGCGGTCAAGAAGGTGGCTGGTAAGTAATGGTTGCCGTGGCGTCGGGTGTGGTGACTCCGCTTGCGGAGTCACCCTTCCCGCATGACGTGACTATCTTCAACACCGGTGCCGCTACTGTTTATCTTTCCGACAACACGTCGGTGACAGGAAACCCTGCACAGTACGGTATCCCAGTGCCGCCGCAAACGTATAAAGACTGGCGGGCCGGTACTACATGTTTCGCCACGTGCGCGGAAGGGGAATCTTCCACTGTCACGGTAGGTCAACATTCGGGTCTTCTCTCGGCGCCGATTGGTCAAGGTGCTGTCACGCTACTCAACGACGTCGACAAGCCGTTGACACAAGGAACCGCTTACGACACTCCTGTCTATGACGTGAGCCGTTACCCGTCGTTCTCCTACATCCGCACCGAATACCAGACAGCATTCTACGTAGGGTTTGAATATCGGACGCTGACTTTTTCGTGGTATGTGAAAGATGGTGGCGGTAACCTTGTCCTGGTGAACACCGACGTTCACACTATTATGATTTGCGGGTCCGGATTGGCTGGCGGCCTTAACGACGAACCGTCCCGCACCGTCATCCGCGGGGACGTCGTCGCGCCCTATCTGCAAATCAGTGAGAGCGCACAGAACGCTCCTATTCTTGTTGACTCTGTCGTCTCCCGGAACCTGACCGGGTATATCAGTCTTATCGGTGTTCGTAGTAACTTCTACACCAATGGCGCTAGTAGCAACGGAACTTTCTCGCCGATCCCCGCGCCCACCGGGGTCAACGGACATTGGTGCTACGAAATCACGCTCGGGTCCGGCGGTACCACAGATATCTACCCCGCTGTCTGGACCGGAGCGACCAGTCTGCACGCCCGGGTAAGAGGGGCAGTCACCGGCGGAGACGGTATTCTCTTCGTCGTCACCGACGTCACCAATACTCGTCAGCTTGCATCCATCGACTTGGACCCCGGTACCGGTAAGAACGATTCCGACTGGTTGACCTACTACACTCCGACAGCCGCTACTAAGGTTCGTATCAATAACGACAGTACGGTGTCTCTTGGTGTGACGTTGTCCGCCACGTACGCGCGGACGTACTAGCCCGAACGGGTGAGCAGTTGTATCAACCCATGATCGGTCCGTATTCTCTAGCTCAAGGGAAGGTTTAGACAGAAATGAGTGACATCATGAAGACTTGGGCAGGACCGACGATTATCACCGTTGCGTCCCTACTCGCTGCCGTTGCCCTCATTTGGCACGGTGAAGACATCGCCACCGTTGGTGCTATCCTCGCTGCCGTCGGTGTCTTCCTTGACAACCGGTTCCGGATGTCATCGCAGGACGACACCCTCAAGGTTATCAGCGAGAACGTCAACGGTAAGCTTGACAAGCGAATTGAAGATGGTGTTGTCCGCGCCATTAATAAGATGGTGGTAGACAGCAAGCCTGCCACTACTGACCCTGACAAGGAAGTGTAACTATGCAGCTTTGGTACCCGGGCGCCGACGAGCGCCCGCTAGCGTGGCCAGTCACTGAACCCAAAATCGGTACCCCGCGTGTACTCATCTTTCACACCATGGTCGGATCCCTCAAGGGTACGGAATCCCTTTTCAAGCGCTCCGGGTACGACGGCACCGAATCCCACTTCGGAGTCGGCGGTCCCACCGACGGTGACAAGCTCGACGGCGCGGTCTGGCAATGGACACCCCTCAACCGGCAGGCAGACGCACAGTGGGACGGCAACGCCTACGCCACAAGCATCGAAACGTCCGACGGCGGAAACCCTCTCCGCCCCTGGTCGACCAAGCAACTCAAGGCACTCGTCAACCTGTCCCTCTGGTGGTGTCGACAGACCGACCACGATCCCCGACTCGTCAAGGCCCCTTCCGAGTCCGGTTTCGGATACCACCGACAATTCAAGGTGTGGAATGACCGCGGTCATTCCTGCCCCGGTGACGTCCGACTCTCCCAGCTACTCCGATACGTCATTCCCACCGTCCGAGACCGCTACTACAACGTGCACGTCGTCCGCGCCGGTGACACGTTGACAACTATTGCCGCTAAGTGGTATGGCGCGTCGGATGCTGACAAGTGGCGTGCCATCTACGACGCGAACAAGCGCATCATCGGGACCAACCCCCACGTGCTCGCGGTAGGACTCCGACTCCACATCCCCATCGAGCCCAAGTAGTCGGATAGTTGCAGTGGGATGGGGTCCGTGATAGAGTCATACCAGTCACGGACCCCAACCCATGAAAGGAAATACTCCAGTGACCCTCACCTTCGCCGAGTCCACCGACCTTCCCACCCGCGTCGGTGGCCCCGGCCGACCCAAGACCCCCAACCCCTACATCGACACCCTCCGCGCCCTCGACGCACGCCGACAGGAGAATGACAAGCTGAACCTCAAGGCCGTCGTCGCCGACGAGAAGGAGGCCACCCGCGCCAAGAATCTCCTCCAGGACGCCGGTGCCGAGATCGACCGGACCGTCCGCGTCGTCGTCGACAAGCAGGACGACGGCACCTACCTTCTCACCACCTGGACGATCCCCCGCATCAAGCACGCCGAGAAGACCCCGGAAGAGAAGGAGGCGATCAACGCCAAGCGGCGCGCCACCCTTGAGGCCAGGAAGGCGCAGAGCGCTCCCGAGGTCCCCGCGCAGCCTGCCAAGAAGACCCCCGCCAAGAAGTGACCCACAAGACACCCCGCCCGCGATACCCCGGTCGCGGGCGGGGGATGACACTAGCCTTAAAGATTTGGGTCAGACTGTTTCACCGGCCGGAACACTGACCCGAAACCCCGAACAACGGTATAGGGACCAATAAGGGGAAACGGAAACCGTGATGAAGGGACGCGAAGCCGCGTACCGTCCGGAGTACCCCTAACAAGCTGACCGGGTGACATTCCATTAAGGTGTCACCCGTTCAGCCTATACAGAAAACCAACACCCCACCCGATACTCTAAACATGACCTACACACTCGCAATGCAAATCGGATGGCTCATCCTCGGCGCCGTATGGATCATCTGCCGCGCCGAACACGACATCCCCGGCGACCGACGACCCCGCACCTACCGCTTCCCCGACACACTCCACAACCCCAACGACACCGAATCCAACAACCGCTGAAACCTACGCCCCGCCGGTGAACACACCCGGCGGGGCGTAGCTGTTCCCACTTGACATCCAGAAAGAAAAATCGGAGAATGACACTATGCCGCTCAACGATGGGACACCAATCCTTCTCGACGCATACTGTGGAGTAGGAGGAGCAACACGCGGATACCAGCTCGCAGGCTGGTACGTCATTGGCGTAGACAACCGTCCCCAACCGGACTACTGCGGTGACCACTTCATCCATGGTGACGCCGTAGAAACCATCCGTGCACTCGTCGGCGACTACGATGCCGCACACGCATCCCCACCATGCCTCTACCACACCCGTCTCAACAACACCGTCAACCGTGACGTCGTAGCCGGTAGGCACCTAGACCTCATCCCCGAAACCTGGGAAGCGCTCGAAAACGCCGGCGTCCCCTACGTCATGGAAAACACCCCCGACGCGCCCCTCTACCCCGACCTCAGCCTCTGCGGAGAAATGTTCGGCCTTCGAGTCATACGACACCGAATCTTTGAAACCAACCACTTTGAAGTGCCAGCCATCGAACACGTACCACACCGCGGAAAAGTCAAACGATACAACCACGGCAAATACCACGACGGATACTACATCGGAGTACACGGCACCGGATCAGCCAAATGCGACGGAACAACCCAAGAATGGCAAGACGCAATGGGAATCCACTGGACCGACAACCGCAAATCCCTTGCACAAGCCATCCCGCCGGCATACACTGAATACATCGGAACACACCTCCTCAAACACATCACCCAGGAGACATCGTGATATACGCATCCGACTGTGACAAGCTGACAACAGTACTCCGATATTGCCTTGCCAACAACCGCAAGATGGCCGGACAGCACCAAGTTAACGGTCACTGGCTGGGATGCTTTATTCTTGACATCCGTTGCGGAGAGGAGGCTCTTATTGAGATTGGTAACGGTGATAAATCGTGGG
>JACCDR010815212.1_pt1 | contig 10155 bp, 7 predicted proteins | sample 7446431 | NCBI WGS metagenome assembly JACCDR01 (sample SAMN15323443, study PRJNA562643) | freshwater metagenome | isolation source: river surface water | place: USA:Blue River Watershed | collected 2017-08-17 | reverse complement strand
GCGCCACCACCTAAAATGGTGTCGTGAAAAGCACGAATATCAAATTTGTCACCCAATGCTTGCTGGGCTTTACGGCGTAAATCTTGGATTTTGATCATGCCAATTTTATACGCGGTCGCCTGCCCAGGCCACACGATGTAACGTCGCACTTCCGACACCACAGCGCCTTCGGCCACTGGCGTTTTGGCTTTAAAATAATCAATCGCTTGCTGTTCAGTCCAGCCTTTACTGTGCAGGCCGGTATCAACCACTAAACGCACCGCGCGCCACATTTCGGTAATTAAGCGGCCAAAGTCGGAATATGGGTTTTGATAAGCGCCCATTTCCTTTGCCAGCAGTTCAGAATACAGCGCCCAGCCCTCGGCATAGGCGGTAAAACCCGCTTGCGTGCGGAATGTTGGCACCGACTTCAGCTCTTGTGCAATCGAGATTTGCATATGATGGCCAGGATTGCCCTCATGATAAGCGATGGCTTCCATTTCATTTTTCGGCATGGCTTTCATATCCGATAAATGCGCGTAATAAATGCCAGGCCGGCTGCCGTCAGGCGTACCCGGGTAATAATGCTGCGCCGCCCCCGGCTGTTCACGAAACGCCTCCACCCGTTTCACCACCAAGGGCGCTTTGGGTAAAATGCCAAAATACTCCGGCAATTTGGCATTGATAAAGCCCAAAAACGCTTCGGTATCTTTGATATAGCCTTGGCGGCCCTCATCGGTGTCGGGGTAGAAGAATTGCGGATCGGTTTTAATGAAAGTGAAAAACTCGGCCAAGCTGCCTTTAAAACCAACCTTGTCTTTAATGGCGAGCATCTCTTGCGTTAACCGCTCCACCTCTTGCAACCCCAGCTGATGGATCTCATCCGCCGTCATCATGGTGGTGGTGGATTGTTGCAAGCGCAAATTGTAGTAAGCCACACCATTGGGCTGCTTGGCCACGCCGGTCGCAATTTGATCGGCCTTGGGTAATTCGGCCGTTAAAAACGCCAACAGTGCCTGATACGATGGCTGAAAATGCTGCAGTAGCGCTTGCTTGGCCTGCGCCTCCATCGCTTTACCCTGCTCTGGCGTTAATTTATTGGCCTTCACCAGTGCTGCGATTTTGCTTTTGGCATCGGCCCACAAGGGCGCATCTTTCACCGCTGGCGTCGCGCTGCCATTGGCAGATTTTGCCTCGCTCGCGGGCACGCTAAATGGAGCACCATCGAGCAGATTATTGACCTGTTCAATCACGCCTTCATAGGTAAACCGCGGTGGGCGGATCCCTGCCGCAACACCTTTTTCGGCGCGGGCTTGTAAATCTCGGATGGCTTTACCAATACCGGCGATCCGGGCGATGTAGGCCTCCATATCGGCAACCTCATCAACCTTATGGAAGTTCATCAGCACTTGCGGCAGCAAGGCATGCACGCCTTGCATCTGATTAAACACATAACCATTGATGCGATAGGCGGCGGCTTGTTTGGCTTGCTCGTACTGGTAAATCCATAAGTCATACGATGTTTTGGCTTCATCATCTAGCGCTTGATAATTGAAATTTGCCTTTAGTTCGTCCACCGTGGCGGCCAACCATGCCAATTGCTGCTCTTCAGCGGCTTCGGTCATATCATCGATTTGATCTTGCTTATCTTTGCGACCTAAAAACGTCAGCTGCAACGGGCTCATCTGCAGCTGGGCTTCATACTTGGTTTCAAACCACTGATTCAGCCGTGTCACTTCGGCCGGATCGACCGCCACCTTTTGCGCGGCTTGAGGCTGTGCTGGGCTTTGTACCGTATTAGCCGCCACAGCTGGCTGGTTAGTTGACTCTGGCGCAGGACTGCACCCCACCAGTATACCGCTGATGCCACCCAGCGCACCGCTAAGATAGACAGCCGTTAACAGTTTACGGCGCATCAATGAAACAGGGGAAGCAATGGTCGAGCTTGGCATAGCATATTCCTTGTCATAAGTTGAAACAGGCGAGCCCGGCAAGACGACAGGCCCAGGATTTATATTGTTATGGGTAGTGCATGGTGGCTTTAGTGTGCAAACCATGCACAGCCGCAATTAGCGACGCAATTAACTAAGTAGTTAACTAAGTAATTAACTAAGCAATAAACTAAACAATAAACTAAACAATTACCTACTATGTGTACTCCAAAAACACCTGCCAAAACAAGAGGCTGGGCTACTAAGTTCGTAAAAATATGGTTCGTAAAAATAAGGTGCGTAACAATATTGTGCATACCAATGTGTGCCAAAATGTGAGCCAAAAGCTGACCGAGCATTCAGTAACACTCCAGCGTTCATCAGCATGCCAAAGCGAATAGGTAGTAAACAAATCCTCAGCAACCCGCGGTAAAACCACGGTTTCAGCGCGCTGCAACCTAAGACAGCGCTATCAAGTCCTAACGTCGGCTAGGTTCATAGCCATCATAGCGTGGTAAACAGGCATCCAAGTCATCCCAATTGGCCTTGGAAGAGACAAAATTATGCGATATGGGACGCTCAAGAATATCATCATCCAACACCCCCAACCGAATGCGAAGCCGATGCGGCTCCAGCTCGTTGCGGCTAAACATCGGCGAAGCGCACTGCATACAAAAATGCCGATGTTTACCCGGTGCTGACGAATAGCTACGCAGCAACGATTGCCCCGTCAGGATCTCAAGATGCTCAGTGGCAACAAAACCATTGGTTGCATAAGCACTACCGGTACTTTTACGACAGCGTGAGCAGTGGCAATGAATAATATCGGTAATAGGACCGTGCAGCGCTAAAGTAATAGCGCCACACAAACAGCTGCCGTGATACATAGATGCTTCCTTATCCTAGCAATTTAAAACAAGCGATTTAAAACAAGCGTGGGTTACCTTCCATCCGCGTTAAGTGCGACTAGTACACAGCTGTCGCATGCCGTTGTTGTCATAAATGGCAAGCGCAGGCTGATGCTGTGAGCCAAGAGTTATCGCCGCATCCTGTACAAAGGCTTCTGCCAGATCTGTCAGCCGAATATTGCGCCAAGGCTCTGGTAGCATGCGCCCAAGCACCGACATCCACGACGGCGTATTTTGATTGCCGACAATAATTCCGGGGCGAAAAATACTCAGCCGTTGAAAACCAAGCTGCGCTATCGCTTGCTCTTTTTGCCCCATCACCCGAGAGTATTTCACCAAGCTGCCGGCATTGGCACCGGCGGCCGACAATAACCCAAATTGGCAAACCCCAGCCTGCTGTGCGCCCTTGGCAAAGGCGTGCACCACCGCAACTTCGGCGGCATACAGCTGTGCTTCGGGCATCCACAAGGTGCCACGTCCGACCCCAACACAACTAAATGCAACCACCGGTACTCGCTGAGCGTCCTTGTCGGTGGCCGTCCCTTGTTGAGCGGGGGTATCAACGGCTGTTAAAGCTGAAGAGGAAATGGCATCATCTGCTGTGCCGGGGCGAGGCAATGCGGAGCTGGCAAAGTTGTAAGTGAGTTTGGTAACCGTGTTTGAAAAATCCACGGCGGCGGTATCAACGTGCGCCACACGCAGTTTTGGCTGCTGCCAATATGGATCCTGTGCCGTGCCCTCGCTGGCGCGTTTTGGTAGCTGCCGACACAACAGCAGCACCTCGATGCATTGCGGTGCTGCCAAAAGAGCCTGCAGCAGCGCCTGCCCCACTTGCCCCGTACCGCCGATCAGCATGGCCCGAAATGATGTTTGCATAAACGCCCCTCAAAACCGCAAAGGTAAACCATACCATAATGCACTATTGAACATCACCGCTGTTTTACACATTTATAGCGCATAAAAACAGGGCATCATCGAACGGCTGCAACGAAGCTGCAATGGCACAATATCAGCCTGGATAGCTGTCACTTTGTTTGCATCAAGCATAAAAAAACCCGCATGCTGCGGGTTTTTGCGTTGTTGAAGCTAAGTACAGGCCTATTTTAGGCCCTAAACAGGCTTATTTCATCGCCAGTAACATAGAATCAGGCTGTTCGAGGAACTGCTTCCAACGGTTGGTGAAGCGCGCAATAGTGCCGCCATCAATCACCCGATGATCGCCAGACCAGCTGATCTGCATGATACTGCGCGCCACGACATGGCCTTTGGCATCAAAGCGTGGTAATTGCTGCACTTTACCCAGCGCCACAATCGCCACTTCCGGCTTATTGATAATCGGCGTGGCCACAGTGCCGCCCAAGGCGCCAATGTTAGAGATGGTAATAGTGCCACCTTTAAGATCAGCAGGGCTGACGCGGCCATCGCGTGCCGCATCGGTTAAACGCGTCAGATCCTTGGCAATATCAATGATCGACTTGTGCTGACAGCCTTTGATATTTGGCACCAGCAGACCCACTTTGGAGTCGACCGCCACGCCAATATTGTGATCATCAAAGAACGTCAGTTCAGTAACATCGGCATTGAGCTGCGAGTTCATGATCGGGAATTCATGCAGCGCCAACGACAGTGCTTTCATGAAAAACGGCATCATGGTCAGCTTCACGCCTTGCTTGGCTAACTCATCTTTTAACCGCAGACGAAGCGCAATTAAATCGGTGATATCAATCTCTTCGCAGTAGGTAAAATGCGGAATGGTCGACACCGATTCCATCATTTGCCGTGCCATGGCGGCGCGGATCCCTTTGATAGGTTCCGTACGTTTACCACCAGCCACGCTCTGCGAAGCCACACTCTGCGAAACCACACTGTTAGTCGCTGCCGTCGTGCTGCTATGGGCGGCAGAGGCTTGCGCAGTGTTGGCTGCGGTGTTGTTTACTGCGGTATTGTTGGCAGCCGTATTGTTTACAGTGGCAACCGCACCACTGACAAAACGCTGCACATCTTCTTTGTAAACACGACCTTTCGCGCCAGAGCCTGGCACTTTACTCAGATCAACATTCAGCTCACGCGCTAACCGGCGCACTGCGGGGCTGGCCACGGCTTTACCATGACTGACGCCTTGCGTTTGCAGGGCGGTTGCTGGCATGGCTGTCGTTGAAAGCGCTGCGTGTGCAACAGACGCCGCGCTTGACGTTGTCGCTGGCGCCGCCTCCACTTCACGCTCTAAGGCAAATAAAGGCGCATGCACCTTGGCAATATGACCCTTCGGTGTATACAAACGCACCACTTTGCCAGCGTATTTGGCAGGGATCTGCACCAAGGCTTTGTCGGTCATCACATCGCACACTGGCTGATCTTCGGCAATCACATCACCTTCTTTGACCAACCAATCGACGATTTCACACTCCACGATACCCTCACCGATATCCGGCAGAATGAAATCTTCAATCAACAGCCCCGTCGCGGCGGTACTGGCCGTCGCGGTGGTGGAAGGCGTGCTGGAAGTGTTTGTGTTAGAAGCGTTTGTGGTAGAAACCGTGGTGCTGGCAGCCGTAAGCGCATCACCTTCACCGTCCACCGCCATTTCAAATAACGGCGCATGCACTTTGGCGATTTCGCCCTTTTGATAATATAACTTGGTGACCACGCCGTTATGTACCGCTGGAATTTGCACCAACGCTTTATCGGTCATTACATCGCAAATAGGCTGATCTTCGACAATACGATCGCCCTCTTTCACCAGCCACTCGACCAGTTCACACTCAACAATGCCTTCGCCGATATCCGGTAGAATAAAATCTTTTTTCATGCTCTGCCTCAGAACTTGACCGACGCTTTAATGGCTTCGAAGGTTTTTAGATGATCGGCCACATATTCTTTTTCCAATGCCAATGGGTATGGTGTATCTAAACCACACACCCGTGCAATGGGGCTTTCTAAATGCAAGAAACAGCGCTGTTGGATAGTGGCGGCGATTTCGCCAGCAAAACCTCCGGTCAGCGGCGCTTCGTGGTTGATCACCAAACGACCGGTTTTCATCACCGAGGCGGCAACGGTATCCGCATCCCACGGCAAAATACTGCGCAAGTCGATGATTTCACAGGAAATACCTTCGGCTTCAGCCATGTCACAGGCTTTTTGCACGATTTCCATCTGAGCGCCCCACGCTAATACGGTGACGTCTTTACCGGTTTTCACCACTTCGGCTTTGCCAATTGGCAGCTCGTAGTACTCTTCTGGTACCTCGCCCACCGAGGCGCGATAGAGTTTTTTCGGCTCAAAGAAAATCACCGGATCCGGATCGTTAATAGCCGCCAGCAATAAGCCTTTGGCTTGGTACGGATCGCGCGGCACTACTACTTTTAAGCCTGGCGTGTGGGCAAAATAAGCTTCTGGTGATTGGCTGTGGTAATGACCACCGGCGATCCCACCGCCATAGGGTGAGCGAAACACCAAGCCACCGACGTTGAATTCATTGCCGCTGCGGTAACGGAATTTAGCCGTTTCGTTGACGATTTGGTCAAACGCCGGGAAAATGTAGTCAGCAAATTGGATTTCAGCCACCGGTTTCATGCCTTGCGCGGCCATGCCGTTGGCAAAACCGGCAATACCTTGCTCGGTTAACGGCGTGTTGAAACAGCGCGCTTTGCCGTATTTTTCTTGCAGTTTACTGGTTGCACGAAATACACCACCAAAGAAACCCACATCTTCACCAAAACACAGGACTCGGTCATCTTTGGCCATGGCTAAATCAAGCGCATTGTTGATCGCCTGTAACATATTCATCTTTGCCATTAGTCCAGTCTCCCCGACGTGATTGGATATGCTTCCGGATACTTACGGATATGCACTTTAAGTTCATCTAATTGTTGTTGTAAGGCTGGGATCGGTGTTTCGTACACATCAGAAATTAAGTGCTCAATGCCTGGCTTGGCTACTTTTTCCGCCACTTTCAGCGCATCAAGAATTTCTTGCCGCAGCGCGTCTAACGATGCTTTGTCGGCCTCATCATCCAACCAGCCTTTGCTTAATAGCCATAAACGGAAACGGCTGATCGGATCGTTTTTACGCCATTGTTCTTCTTCTTCCTTCGAGCGATAACCGGTTGGATCATCAGAAGATGAATGCGCACCTAAACGGTAAGCGATGGCTTCTAGCAATACCGGCTCGTTGGTGGCTAAGGCATGCTCACGCGCCAATTTTGTCGCATGGTACACCGCTAAAATGTCTGCACCGTCAACACGGATGGTTTTCATGCCGTAGCCCACACCGCGGCTGGCAATGCCGTCGCCTTTGAATTGCTCGTTGGCGGGGGTCGAGATGGCGTAACCGTTGTTACGGCAGAAAAACAGCACTGGCGCTTCATGCACCGCTGCCATATTGAGGCCAGCGTGGAAATCACCTTCCGAAGCCGCACCCTCACCGAAATAACAAATGGTGACATTTGGCAAACCACGCAGCTTTTGTGCATAGGCATAACCGGCCGCTTGTGGGATTTGCGTCCCCAGTGGGCTTGAAATCGTCATGTAATTGATAGCTGCACAGCCGTAATGCACTGGCATTTGCCGGCCTTTACCTAAATCTTTTTCGTTCGAGAACAGCTGGTTCATAAACTGCTCAAGGCTAAACCCACGATAGCGCAGCGCACCCTGTTCACGGTACTGCGCCATGATCATGTCGCCTTCGTCCAAGGCGGCCGCACTACCGACGGTGGTGGCTTCTTCGCCTAAACACTGCATATAAAAACTGATCCGGCCTTGCCGCTGTGCCGCCAACATCCGTTCATCCAATACGCGGATAAAGGTCATGGTGTGATACATTTTCAGCGCGGTGGCTTGATCCAGCGCCGGCATGTCAGCACCGTCGTATAAGGTGCCGTCATCTTTTAAGATGCGCAGCGTTGGGATCTGTAAGGCATGGCCGCTGGTGAACGCCGCGGTATGCACCGTCGAGATGGTGGCATTGTTCGGGTTGGTCATAGGTCTCTCTTTTTGAATGCTGGTTCGCGGACCTTGGTGGATCTCGGCAGAACCGTCGTGGATACAGAGCGCAGCCTTGGCTGAACTTCTCCCCCTGGATGCTTTGAACGTTGATGTAGTTAACACCATGGGCACGCCATTTACGCGGCTTGCAACCGCAACGTTCACTTGCGTATCGATTAACGCCAGCGCTCACATCCTGTGTAAAACCGCTTTACGTTAACGTAAACGCCAGCGCCGCTGGTCGCTTTTTATTATAACGTTCTTATGGTGGCGTATTGAACCTCGCACCTGTGCGGCCAACACGTCAAAACACCCGTTTGTTATGAACCTCACACCTTTGTGCAGTCGCGGCAACGATGCGCTATCGCACCCTACGGCCTACCACACAAAATGTGCGGCTGAACTTTACCTTTACGTAAACTGCATTGCAACCCGACCAGCGCGGTTTTTCGTTTAACGGGGCCATTTTTGCGTGAATTTTATCTGACAGCGCTATTTTAGCGACGCAGCACCTTTCAGGACGCAACGGCCGTATAGGATGGAGAAAAAAGAAAAATGCCAGCGCAACACGCCAGACATGCACCGGTTCACGACTGGCGAATGCGCTTAGCTGTTGCGTTTGGCTGTTGCGTTGTTTTGATGCGTGGCGTTAATACGTTGCGTTGCTGCGTGGCGCTAGATGTTAGCGGAGAGGTTTTGCCTCAAGGCGCGGTATGACCCGCAATCGTTGTGGGCACCACCATTAACATGGCGCGCTGGCCAATCGCGACATTGGCATTAGGAAAAATCAGCGCCTCACCGGGCTTTTCAACCCGATATTCAATGTCGCCATCGGTGGCCAGCAAGGTCCCTAGTGGAAACTGGGTAAAGTTTTCCACATCACGGGCAAACGCCAACTGAAAATCTTCAGTGTGCTTATTGATAGAACGATAGACCGCAAACAATTGAAAATCCGCTTCATCATAGGCCGGCATGGCCAAATCATCACCGCGCAGCAGCATGCGTAAACTGTCATCGCAGGCGGCAAAACGGCTCATATCGTTTTGACCAAATGGCCGTACTTTACCAAGCTCCAGCGTAAATGCATGGGCACCATGGCTTTGCGCCCCATAGTAACTAAAGGTGCTGGCCGGGGTTTGCATCAGCAGCAAAGTGTTAACCTCACAGCGGCGCAAAAACTGCAGCTGGGTTTGTGACCATGGCTTGCCGTGTAAAAACGGATAAACGGCAAATTTTTCAAAGGCAGAGCCGCGGATCGCCGTATGTAGGTCATACAACACCCGCGATACCGCCACTTGACTGCTGCGGCCTTGATAAAAACGGCTAACATAGCCTTCGAGCGCTGCGGCGCGATCGCGCTCCCAGCTGTGTTGGTATTCACCTTTGCTGTGGTGGCCGCTAAACAGCCGGTTCATGTTATCAACCAGTTCCCGTACACCTGCATTCATAGCCGGCGGGTTGGCAAATAACATCAACAGCCGGTGCGACAGTGGCAATTGCATTGCCAGAATGTCTTTTAAAATGCCATTACACAGCTCAATCGGCGCCGTTTCATTGCCATGCACACCGCAGCTAAGCACGATATCTAATGGCATAGCTGGATCTGGCGCGGCAAAGCCTGCGTCCTGCGCCGGCATCAGCGCTTGTGCAGGAAAAGGTGACGGCGCTTGCACGCTCGGCGTTAAGCAAATAACACCCGTGTCCCAGACTTCGACTCGCAGGCCATTGGCTAAGGTAAATTCAAACGGTTTTAAATGCTGAGGATTGGCTAGGCTCAGCGCCAAAAAATCCAGCTGTGGGATCAACGTCGCCGCAGATGCATCAGGCGCCACTGTGCTAGCAACCGCCGTGGACGCAGCAGAGGAAGAAATGTCTAAGATTTGCATAAGAACCACATCCTTTTGTTTGCGCTTTTTTGGCAAAAAGCAGCACCTTAATAATACTGCCATATTGTACGCAGCCCAGCATGGCTCGGCTAGCGCTTTATCTGCCTGCAGGTTGACGCATTTCACACGATCAGCATTACCATGCCAATTGCGGTCTTGAAACCGCGGTTATGCATATTGCGGTTATGAAAAGCTCTGTTATGCAAAGCTTGGTAATGCAAAACCTGGAGGGTAAAATTGTTATGGCATAACGCCCTCACCAAGGTGAGGGCTCGTAACCATGACCGCTTATAATGCACGGGTTACTGTGCACGTTTGGGCTGCACCATATACACCGTCAGGCTGCCACTTACCTCGTTCGCAACCAGCAGCAGGGGCTGTGCAATAGGGCTTTGCGCGGCACTAACAAACAACATGCTCTCCGGGCCTAAATCACCTGCTTGGGCATAAGCACCGGTCAGCACGGCCG
>JACCDR010046750.1_pt1 | contig 10155 bp, 6 predicted proteins | sample 7446431 | NCBI WGS metagenome assembly JACCDR01 (sample SAMN15323443, study PRJNA562643) | freshwater metagenome | isolation source: river surface water | place: USA:Blue River Watershed | collected 2017-08-17 | reverse complement strand
AGCTGACTACGGTTAAGAGTTCAGTAATAAGTAGCACTTTTACAAGTTGTTTGGGTTGGCAAAACTTAAGAACATTTGTAGAAGTGCTTTTAGTTTAGCTAACTCAGAATTTGGCGCACATATTGTTGGTAGCTACAATATAATACATGTAAGGATCTTTCTGCATACCTCTGGGATCTGGAATTTGTAACAAAAGCTCCTGTAAATCCCAGTTTTCACTTGCATCGGCAATAGGGGGATACACGGTCGGATCTTCCTGCCAAGGCATTGGATGGCCTTTAAAGCGGATTTCAGTATGTGTTATCTGGTAATAGTCATCCCAGATTTGGGCATACAACTTCCAGTCGTTCTCTGTAAACAGATCCTCATATGTTCTTTTCAAAAAAGCCCATGATGGCAAGGTAGCATTTTTCGTCCATACCAGTTCGTCTCCACTATCCCAGTCGGCGTTTTCTTCTGTGGATTGTATCTGTGGATTGTGTTGGGTATCTGTTTCTTCCCAAAATACTTTACATAGTGGATACGGGTTGGGATGTGTATTTTTCTCCACATATTCCAGAAAGAAAAACAAACATCCGGAAAGGCCAAACAATGCCACATCTTTCAGATGAATCTGAGCTATAAAACTCATCTCTACTCCATCAATCCTGTAGGTAGGAAAGCGGGTACGTTTGAGCTTTATGGGTTCAATGGCATGTTTGTGCATGTCCAGTTCTGGCAACCCTCCTATTTTGGAATAAGTCGCACCTGGGTTTTTATGCAGTTTGTTAATGGAAGCTACATACCCTACTTTGATTGCATGCACAATTGCATCTGATTTTGGTGTATGAGAACCAAATACTGTATGAATATTTGCAATCATTTCTTGGGTTGTCATTGGTTTACCCATTGTGTATATCTTTAGTACTTAATATATTCTGATATATCTTGTAGGAGTCCTCCTTGAAAATGTAGTAAGATACCCGAAAAAATAATCAACTGCTGACGAAACGGGTTTTTCAATCTATATGATTTTTTGTTGGTATGTAGAGAAAAAATAAGTTCTACATGCAGATAAAATCCTACTGATGAAAGACAAATTTAAGTAAGAATCCAGTTACAAGCAAACCCCATTCAATAGACTGAGCGTTTGTACACACAACTAACTGGCTTTAAGGTACATATATTTTTTTTCACCAAAAAAAATATTTAAAAAATACGTACATTATTTAACATATGGTTATTTTATCCATAGATTTTTTTTAAAACCGCTTAACCATCCAACTCGTTAACCTCTATCATACCTATCTCTATGTATACAATTTGTTTGAGCTTTCTGCGTCACTACTGACAGTTTTAGTAACGATAAGCATCAGATATAAATCCCCACAAAAACCAAGCCATTAATGTATTTTTCACTAATGCACAAAATTAGTCCCACACATACACACTCAAATACCTCTGTTATATACCTGACATGTGTTCACCCTCTAGACCCAACCACTTGTAGATAATCACTTTTAACAACTGCCTAATTATCAAATCTTAACAATACCTTATTATATCCATAAAAGGCTTTCTTGTTTGTACAGCTAGCTTTGATGCATCTTTTATTCAAACCATCAACACCTATGTACAAACGACTATTTTACCAATGGATAGGAATTATTTGTGGGCTTTTCTGTACAGAAACCACCTATAGTCAGACACAGTCTATTATTTCAGGTTTTGTCAGTTCGTCTGATGGCTCTGCTATTTCTGGCACAACCATTCTGATTAAAAACGAGTCTACCGGCTTTACCGACGGAGCTATTGCCAACGAAAGGGGTTTTTTTACGCTAAAAAATGTAGCCTTGGGTGGCCCCTATTCGATTACCGCACAGGCCATTGGCTATGCAGCTGTACGCAAAACAGGCTATACCATTGGCATTGGAGAGCGGCTTCAGGTCAATTTTACGCTACAAGACCAGTCTACGCAGTTGCAAGAAGTGACCATTTCTGCCGAAGATGACATACATTCCAGGGTATCTTCTATACCATCTGCCCGGCGGCTAGGGGTACAAGAAATCAAATACCTGCCTGCCAACAGTCGTAATTTTCAGGACTTGGCCAATGTGTCTCCATTGCTGGGGGTATCGGCCACCAACAACCCAAATGTAGGACTGGGTGGAACTCGGGAAAGTTCGACAGGCATTACTCTGGACGGTATGAATCAGCGGTTTATGATGAATGGCGGCCTGCTACCAATCAACACGGTTTCCATTGAAGCCATTAAAGAATATGAAGTAGCCACCAACAACTATGATGTACTACAAGGGAGGCAAGGCGGAGGGGCTATCAACGTTGTTACCAAGGCCGGCACCAACCAGTTTACCGGATCAGCCTTCTTTTACAACCGTAGCAACAAACTGACGGCCAAAGAAGATTTCCTGAATCGTCCACTCAAAGATTTTAGTATTCGGCAATATGGCTTTGCCTTGGGTGGCCCAATTATTAAAGATAAACTTCACTTCTTTACTGCCCTTGATTTTGAAGACAAAAGTCAGCCGTTTTCCGTACTGGACGTACGTGACCTGACTACCGAAAAAGCAGAAAACATTTCCAAAACAAATCTGGACAGGTTTCTAAACATTCTCCATACGCAATATGGGCTGGCAGATCCTGCTTCGCAAACAGGTGTATTTTCGGTCAAGCCGCTGAGTCGGACATTCTTTGCCCGCCTAGACTGGCAGATCAACAAAACCCATAAGCTTACCTTTCGGAATAATTATTCTTCGCAGAAAAGTGAGTTTTCACCCTATGCTACACCTGATAACGCTGCCGTCAGAGAGTCGTATGGCAAACATGAAATTCTGTTGTTTTCCAGCCAGTTGAGTTTGCAGTCCCAATTCAGTGAAAAGCTGACCCATGTTGTACGGGTTCAATACCTGAAAGCCCAGCGTGATTTTATTCCGTATACCCATGTGCCGCGTGGCTTTGTAGTCATCAACTCTACCCTGAGTGATAGCACCAAAGTTTCCCGTACGTTTCAGTTTGGTGGCAACCGGATTGCACCTGAAAAACAAGGCGAACAACAACTACAACTGGTAGACAATATCTTTCTGCACACCGGAAAGTTTGATTTTACGTTTGGCACCGACAACCTGATTACCTTTACCCATACCCTCAATACCAACGAACAAGGCGGCTTATTCCAGTTTTCCAGTCTGGACGATCTGGCAGCCAAAAAACCCAATGCCTACACCCGTCTGGCTCCTCTGAACCCGGTAGACGGCTATGCGCCATACCTGAACCAAACCGCCTTTGACGTATCTGCCTTTGCCCAAGCCGAGTATAATATAAACCGGAAAATCAGTATTACGGCAGGTTTACGTTGGGATGCGACTATTTTTAACACCAAACCTGCTTATAATGCCGCTGTAGAAAAGGCATTTGGCAAACGGACAGATGTTGTAGCCAAGGACTTTGCCAACCTGCAACCCCGCTTTTTGTTCAATTACGATATCAAAGGTGACCAACGGTCTCTGTTTCAGTTTGGTTTCGGCGGATTCTCGGCCAATATCATACACTGGGCACAGTTGAGCAATCTGCTACAAACAGGAACAGTACTGGCTAATACGGTATATCCGAAAACTGATCTGCCTGTACCAGACTATGTCTCCTATCGGCAAAATATCAATACCGTACCGGGTGTTCCAGCAGGTAGCAGCCTTCCACCTGCCTATATCAATTTGATTGGAGATAACTTTCGTGCTCCTATCACTTGGAAAACCAACGCCTCATTCCGGCATTTCTTTGGAAAAAAATGGTTTGCAGGCATCAATGTCTATTATGCCCATACCACACATAACTACCGATATACCGATCTGAACCTACGTGACCAGCCCAACTTCACCCTCGCCAATGAAGCCAATCGAGGCGTATTTGCACCCATTGAGGTCATTACCAAAGCCGATCCAGCCAAGCCTACCGCAACTGTTCCGTACCCAGTTCCATATGCGTCGGTAGTCCGTGATCCTAACTTTGGACGGGTACTGGAACTGAACGGAGATGCCAATCTATGGCAATATGGAAGTGTGTTAGATGCGGGTGTGATTCTGCCTGGAAACGGTACGGTGTCTGCTTCATATACCTACAACAAAACCGAAGACAATAACTCCTACAACTGCTGCATTGCCCGAACTACTTTCAGCAGTGGCAATATCGTAGATGACCCCAGAGACCTGAATGAAAACCGAGGAGGTGCCAACACAGATTTTCGTCATAAAATAACTGTCTATGGCATTTCTCCACAATGGTATGGTTTCCGGCTGGCTGTGAAGTATGTGGGCATTTCCGGAAATCCATGGACACCCGTTATCTTTGGCGACATTACCGGCGATGCCTCCAGTCTGACCATTAATAATAACAAACGTGCCTTTATCTTTAACCCGGCAGTCATCAACAGCAATCCAGAAGCTACTTCTTTTGAGAAAACCCTGGCTACAGATATGACCAAGCTCTTGAACAATCCAGAAAATACCGCATCTGACTACTTGAAAGATCACCTGGGCCAGATAGCCGAACGAAATGCCATTTACAATCCATTCTGGCACAATGTAGACGTAGGTTTGTTCTATACCCTTGACAATCAATTGATCAAGTCTATGAAAAGTCACAAGGTTATTCTACAGTTTCAGGTATTTAACTTTATCAATCTGCTAGACAAGTACTCAGGCAGACAGTTAGTGGTACCAAGTACCAATCAGCAGCTGTATCGGACATTGGGCATAGATCCACAGGCCCTGGCACAAGGCCGCCAACAATATGCCTATAGTGTCAACCCGACCTTTGGGCAACGCACACCCATCAACCAGCCCTACCAGATTCAGTTAGGTGCTCGGTATGAGTTTTAACGACCAACCCACAGGTATCTATAAACACCCCACCTATCTTCGGAGGTGGGGTGTTTGTTTTTGACGGTTATATAGCCAAACCCAGCAGTTATACATTGGTGATTGTCCCTATTCTGTCTTTTGTATACTTTTGAAGCCAGAAACAGCGAATACATCACTGCGGGGTTCTTCCAGAATCAAAATCCTATTTCAAATGTAGCCTTACTCTTTGTCATTGGTAATATTTTTGACTCATCTCAGAGTCTTTGGCATTATTGTTGCTACTAATAAAACTTTCATTGTTGGTTGTGTGTCAAAATGTCTGATGGCAAAAAAAGCTATTCCTTGTCGTAAATCCACTTTTTATCATTGATTAGATACAACAGTGTTCTATTCTATCAAACAGGATTACTACAAGAAACAAAGCTTATATATAACCCTCTGATAATCGATAAATAAAGCTCTTCACGCATTTTGAAACGCAATCTCATTTCTTAATCTTTTCATTTTTTAACGACTATTTTTTTATGAAAAAAAATTTCATTCTTTCCTTATGTATCTTGGCGTTAGTATCCTGTAAAAAGGATAGTGAGCTATCTCCATCTCCTTCTATCATTGGCAAATGGCTTTTTACAAGCTATATTTCAGAGGAAAAAGTCGTTGATATACCAGATTGTAGCAAAGATGATTACCTGGTATTCTCTGAAAGTAAGGTAGTAGAGGCCAGTACAGGATCTGCTCTATGCGAACCCGAAGTTACTGAGCTACAGGAACTCAACAAAGCTACCTATACAATCAGTAGCGACAATAAAAAACTAATCTTCACTCTCCAAACAGGTGAAGTAATGAAACAGGATATACTAGAGCTGTCTGCCAAAACTTTAAAGTTCGCACCTGGGCCAGACGAAGATATATGGGTTCTGACAAGACAATGATACACCGTTTTTTTCTTGTGTGATTTAGCTAAAAAAAACACCCCAGTTTCATGTTGAAGCTGGGGTGTTTTTTGTGTGAAATGTACAGGACTCGAACCTGTGACCCCCGCCCTGTCAAGGCGGTGCTCTGAACCAACTGAGCTAACATTCCTATTGGTCTGGCAAAAGTAAGTATTTTTTGCAAAATGCCAAAACCATTTTTTTTTCAGGTATTTTCCATCACCAGTGGCTCTGCTGTAGCAACCGATGAGGCAGGCAGGTAGTCGTATAGCCGTTTGTAGTATTCATCTGCCATACGATCGGAGTCGAAGTAGGGCAATACGTCTGTCATACTTGCTCGTTGTATCTTCTGCCATTTGTCAGGCTGGGTATAATACATGGGTAAAACAACCTGTTCGAATAGCTGGTATAGACTCTTTGCATCTCTGGCATCTTCTTCATGGTCTGGCAGTTCTGGATCGTTTGGTGGCAGCAAAAAGCTATTAACCAAGTGTTTGCCAAACTCAGGAATCCAGCCATCGGGAATGGAGAGATTAATGGCACCATTCATAGCTGCCGTCATGCCACTGGTGCCAGAAGCTTCGTGTGTGATGCGGGGCGTATTCAGCCAGATGTCTGCTCCTTGTTTCAGCATTTTGGAAAGTTTCATCTCATAGCCTACCAATACAGAACAGTTTGGATATTTTTTGGATACATGCACCAGTCGGTCAAAAACAGATATAGCTTCGTAGTCTAGCGGATAGGGTTTACCTGCCCAGATAATCTGCACCGGATACTGGGTCTGGGTTACCAGTGCATGAAACCGTTCAAAGTCGTGCAGCAGCAGATCAGGCCGTTTGTAGCCACTAAACCGACGTGCCCAGACAATAGTCAGCACATTTTCATCATACATCTCCCCTGTCTGATCGGCTATTTCATCAAAGAGAACCCGCTTGAACTCTTTTCTTCGGGCTATAAATGCCTCTTCGTCTAGTGTTTGCATAGCCGTATACAATTCCTCGTCAGCCCAATAGTGTTTATTCTGGGCATTGGTAATAGAAATGACCGGACATCGGTCGGCATAGTCGTCAGAGATGGCATGCAGGAACCGGGCATGCATTTTGGAGACGGCATTACAGAGTTTAGACATCCGCAAAGCTACCACTGTATGATCTAAAATATTGCCATAGGTACGTGTCACACTTCGAATCTCGGCCAGTGGCGTGCCACAGAAAAAGCCCATTCGTTCCAGCAGAAAAATATCTGTTTTCAGGTTTCCGGCTTCTTCGGGAGTGTGATTGGTAAACACCAGCCGTTTTTTGACTTCTTCCAAGCTTTTGTGTTTCTGGTATAGATAAAAGGCCAGAGGCAAGGCATGTGACTCATTCAGATGATAGATCTGTGGTTCTATCTGCAAGATTTCCAACAGCTTACCTCCACCCATACCCAGCAAAATACTCGCTGCAATCCGGGCTTCGGTATTGGCATCATAGAGTTTGTGGGTAATAGTCTTAGACAGATAATCATTTTCGGACACATCTGTCGAAAGCAGAAACAGCGGAGCTGTACCAAAAACTTCGGGAGGCAGATAATACACCACTACCCAAACCAGGCTACGATTGACTTCAATGGAAAAACGAATGTCTGTTTTCTGTAAAAAGCCATATACTTTTTCCTGAAACAACACATCCATGGTCTGATCGGCTTTGCGGGTTTGGTCATAATAGCCATATTTCCACAAAATACCCACCCCTACCAGGTTTTGTTTCAGGTCATAGGCACTCCGTAGATGCGACCCCGACAAGAAACCTAGTCCGCCTGAGTAAATTTTCAGTGGCTGATGGATGCCATATTCCATAGAGAAATAAGCCACACGAGTCTGGTAGGTCGGATTAACGGTATAGTTTTGCAGGAACTCCTGATACGTTTTCATGCGAATAGGGTTGGTTGTGTTCAAAACTAAACGATTGGTTCAGGAAAAAGAATGATGTTTGTCAAGTGTAGAAATGACTGTTATATGTGGACGATTGTCTCGGTTATCTGTTTCCAAAACATCCACATGACTACCCGTGTTTTGAAAAACATGAAATCTTCCGTGACTCTCTGACTATATACGGTTCTGGCTTCTGCAGGAGCATCTGTTACTTCTACTACATGAAAAATCTCAGAAAATCAGCACGTTAAATAATTATTATCCAATCAAAAGCTTGTTCTCCCATGCATGGTGCTTTAGCCTCCCGAACCGCCATTCTTCCCCTCTGCCTAGTCACTTTTGCTTGATCAAAAAGGGGCACAAACGATGGTTTGTGAGCCAGTTGTATAGTTGTATGTGTTAGTAAAAAATCAAGACAGAAAAAACCTGCCGCCCGCAAACCCAGCCTGCCCCTCGTAGAAGAAAGATTGCCAACCCGCTCTAAATAGGCTCGAGCAAGCACATCGCCTTGGAAAACAACAACTGACACATACTCCCGCCTGTGCCGGTTGACTTGACTTACTTGCTTTGCCCTAGAACTGGCTCTACCCACCGCCTTCTGCTATGCAGACCAGGTTTAAAACCTTATCCTGTCTCATAAAACAATAGGCTTGTAAGACAATGCCTTATTTACCACTTCTTCAACTGTAGGATTATATTTTGATATATCATCCTTCTTAATATCATAATTTTCGGGATAAAAAAACAAATTAGCACCATTTGGGTGAGGAACATTTTTGCTAAATAAGTCATACATAGCATCTATTTCTTCTTCTGTCCCTTCACAGGATACAATTTTTTTACCAAGTTCTATTAATTCCTCTCTTGTCATAATTAGTTATATCACTGTGGGAACACTAAACAAAACTTATACGAAAAATCATCTCCTTTTTTTAGAAAAACAGGTTGTCTGACAATTTTTGTGGAGAATACCTGTTTTTAAAGAATTTAAATGTGTATTTGCCTGACAATAAATTGATTAGCTGATTTAAATATGCCAAAAGTCCTCACTTGCCACAAAAATTGTCAGACAACCTAAAAACAATGGAGTTATCACCTTGCTTACTGGTAATACGTTCAAGTGCAAAGCTATTCGTTTTTCGATGGATTGAGCTAGTTTTTTCTAATGACATACCTGAAATTTCACAAAACAATAACTAGAAAAGTTGCTAAAAACCCCACTAAAACGCTCCTTTCACAATATCTACAAACTGTAACATTACCGAAGTTACTCTGGAAAAAGCCTTACTTAAAAAAATAGCCGATATTCAAAAACTACCCAAGGAGGATAAACTGTATGTCTATAAACTGCTGGATGCGTTTCTACGAGACTTCCTGACTAAAAAAACCTATGCCACCTAAGCATAAAAACGGCACAGATTCACGCTTGTGCCGTTTTTTATGCTTCCTGCTCTGCTCTAGAACTGGTGGTCGCACCTAACTAACTACTGCATAGCAAATCAGTCACAAACAGGTTTCAGTTTTGCTCCAATTTGCCGCTTTGCTCAAACTTGAAGCAGGCTTACCAGAGTTAGAGACTATTTTTGAGAGAAAGGACATTCCTACATAGGAATATCTTCATCTAAATCACCTATATCTATAAAAGTAATATCAGTCGTTTCTCTCAAACGCATAATAAATTCATTCATTAATACTATAAGACCTGCCTTGCCCTCGTAATAGTCCATTATATACTCACCAAAGCCTAGCACATTATTATTTTTCTTGAGGGTTATTGACCACGAATACTGAGGGTTTTTCTCAGGAATATCCATACAAAATTCCCACCCATTCTGAACCTCTTTTCTGGCTACATGCGAACAGTACACAAGTAAATCTATGTACGTATCAGCTACAAAGTTGAAATTCTTATAAAATACAGTCAATGATTTATCTAAAAACTCAATACTCTTCAGACTAAAATCAAATTGACTGCGTTCGACATTCAGTACTTCAATTATATCTCTAACATTTGGCGTATTAGCACGTAAACGAGAAATGATTTCTGGTGAAAATAATATACATCCAAACACATTATTACACATGGAATATAGCCATTTCATCATAATTATTTTATCCTCACACCGCTCATAAATCTCCGCTGTAATTATCCCTGCCTTTCCATCACTACTATAGATGAGTATTTGATCTTTATCCCGCACAAAAAAGGTTTTATCAAAAAAATAACCTTCCTCTTTGGGCAAGTTTACATCTAATGAATAGGGGTGTGTTTCTATTTCTATTATTTTCCGACGGTCTAAATACAATTTTCGCATACTACGCATCTTCTATACTTTAAACGGGGTAGATTTGTGATTTGCTAAAGAGCAAAAAGGTAGGCAATATTGTGGTGTTCAAACACAGAAATATATGCCTACCCCCAAGCAGTTCAAAGACCCGCTCGAAGAGCTAAATT
>JACCDR010408987.1_pt1 | contig 10156 bp, 9 predicted proteins | sample 7446431 | NCBI WGS metagenome assembly JACCDR01 (sample SAMN15323443, study PRJNA562643) | freshwater metagenome | isolation source: river surface water | place: USA:Blue River Watershed | collected 2017-08-17 | reverse complement strand
AGCTGCGAAAGGATGATCTGTGTTGTGCGTTTGATCTCGATCTCCGAGGGATGGAACACGTGCTCTTCGTCTCCCCCTGCAGCGGCGCCTCCATCGCCGAAAGCTCGAACAGCGAGATCTGATCGAGCGTCCATCCGTGCGTGTGCGCGACTCCGTCGAGCTCCTCCCTGGTTTCCGACAGCGTGATGTAGAGGCCGGACTCGCCGTTGCGCACCCCTTCGAGGAGAAACTGGAGCGCCAGCGTGGTCTTGCCGACGCCGGGCGCGCCCTGCACCAGATAGATGCGGTGGACCGGGAAACCGCCGCGCAACACCGTATCCAAACCATCGACACCTGTGCTGCAGCGGGGCTCCGGGATGTGGGATCTCTCAGTCATGCCCTCCTCTTTCGCAAACGCCATGCCTGCGCCGCGTCCGCCCCCGGAGATTTTTTTCGCACGCAGGAGAAAGGGCCGAAACAGGCGCGTGCTTCCGCTGCAAAAAGCCGCCGCTATGGCGCGCGCCGTGCAGTTTGCCGCATCGGTCCGCTGATTTTGGCGTTTTCTTTCGGCGGCAGGCCGCGACGCTTCCGCAAAGCGCAGACCGATGACGCCTTCACCCGAAACAGTTTTCACCCTGGACGACCTGGCCGGCTGGCCGCGTTCCGACCCGTCACTTGCGGTCGTCGGGCATCCGATCAAGCACTCGATCAGCCCGGCCATGCACAACGCCGCTCTCGACGTGCTCGCCCGCGCTGACGCCCGTTTCGCCGGCTGGCGCTATTTCCGCTTCGACATACCGCCGGCGGATCTCGCCCGGGCGCTCCCGCTCTTTCACGCCAAAGGCTTTCAGGGGCTCAATCTCACTGTGCCGCACAAGGTCATCGCCTTCAATGAACTGAACCTGGCGGCCAACCCCGCGCAGCCGGGCGCACCCGCGGCCACGCATGTCGTCGAGCGCGCCGCCCGGGCTATCGGCGCGGTGAATACGCTGCTGCGCACCGGTGCCGGCTGGCATGGCCACAACACCGATGGCTATGGTCTGGCGACCGCCGTGAAGGAAACCCTAGGACGCGACCTTGGCGGCACGCCCGTCATCCTGCTGGGCGCGGGCGGCGCGGCGCGCGGGGCGGCGGTGGAATGTCTTCAGCACGCCTGCCGCTCCCTCTGGGTGGCGAACCGCACGCGGCTCAACCTCGACGCGCTGCTCATCGACCTCGCCCCGCTGGCGGGAAAAATCCCGTTGCACGGCTTCGATCCGCAGCACCCTCCGGCCGACCTGCCGGAGGGCGCCATCGTCATCAACGCCACCTCGGCGGGCATGAAACCCTCCGACCCTGTTCCCGTGGACTTGGCACTGCTGCCGCAGCCGGCCGGCGTGTATGACATGATCTACAATCCGCCCGAAACCGCGCTGCTCGCTCGGGCGCGCGAGCTCGGGCTGCCTGCAGCCAACGGCCTTTCCATGCTCGTCCACCAAGGCGCCAAGGCGCTGGAAATCTGGACGGGCGCGTCCGTGCCGGTCGAGGCGATGCGCGCCGCCGCCGAGGCCGCGCTCCAGCGGCGGTAGAGAGCGCGGCGGCCCTACCCTGACCGGCTTGCAAACACTAGCGGCCGCACCAGCCGCCATCGACCGGCATGACACTGCCGGACAGATAATCACTGGCGGCCGAGGCGAGGAAAATGACCGCGCCTTCCAGATCGGAGGGCTCGCCCCAGCGCTTCGCCGGGATGCGGTTCAAAATCTCCTGCGAACGCACCGGATCGGCCTGGAGCGCGGCGGTGTTTTCCGTGCGCATGTAGCCCGGGGCGATCGCGGTCACCTGCACGCCTTTTGAGGCCCATTCGTTGGAGAGCGCCTTGGTGAGCTGGCCGACGGCGCCCTTGCTGGCGGCGTAGCCGGGGACATTGATGCCGCCGAAGAAGGTGAGCATCGAAGCGATGTTGATGATTTTGCCCGAGCCTCGCGCCAGCATGTGGCGACCGGCTGCGCGACAGGCGGTGAAGACGCCGTTTAAGTTGACGTCGATCACCGCATCCCAGTCGGCATCACTGTGGTCGGCCGCCGGCGTGCGTTTGATGATGCCGGCATTGTTGACGAGGATGTCGAGATGGCCCTGCCAGGCGATGGCTTGCTCGATCAGGCGCTGCACGTCGCCGCGTTTTCCCAGATCGGCGGCGAGCCCGGTGGCGCGTCGGCCCAGGGCCTCGATTTCGGCGACGACCGGGGCGAGCTTGGCGGCATCGCGGCCGTTGATGATCACGTCGGCGCCGGCGCGGGCGAGGGCGAGCGCCATGGTGCGTCCCAGGCCCTGGGAGGAACCCGTGACGAGCGCCACCTTGCCTGCGAGACCGAACTTGCTTTCGAGGTATGAATTCATGGGTGACGCAACATGGCGCTGGCGGTGCGGTTGTCGACCAGAGTTCCGGGGCGTTTAATTTCGTTCACAAAAAAGCCCGGCCTGCGAAGGCCGGGCTCATGTCGGGAAGAATCACCTCGCTCTGCTCAGCGCGCGAGCCAGCCGCCGTCGACGGCGACGGTGTAGCCGTTGACATAATCCGAGGCGGACGAGGCCAGGAAGACGACGGCGCCCTTCAGGTCGTCGGGCGTGCCCCAGCGGCCGGCCGGGATGCGCGCGAGGATCGAGGCGCTGCGGTCGGCGTCGGCCCGGAGCGGGGCGGTGTTGTCGGTCGCCATGTAGCCGGGGGCGATGGCGTTGCAGTTGATGCCCTTGCCGCCGAGCTCGCTGGCGATGAGGCGGGTGAGGCCCTGCACGGCGCTCTTCGAGGCGGTGTAGGAAGGCACGCGGATGCCGCCCTGGAAGGAAAGCATCGAGGCGATGTTGATGATCTTGGCCGGGCCCTGGCGGGCGATCGCCTCGCGCACGAACTGCTGGCTGAGGAAGAACACGGCATCGATGTTGATGCCCATGACATCGTCCCAGTCCTTCTCGGTGAAGGCCTCGAAGTTTTCGCGGCGGATGATGCCGGCGCAGTTCACGAGGATGTCGAGCTTGGCCGAGAATTTTTTCGCCTCGGGAATGACGGTGTTGAGCGAGGCGCGGTCGCCGAGATTGCCCACCAGGGTCCAGGCTTTGCGGCCGAGCGCCTCGACCTGTTTCTTGGTGTCGTCGGCCGGCAGGATGTCCACGGCGATGATGTCCGCGCCGGCTTCGGCGAGGGCGAGGGCCATGCCCTGACCGAGGCCGCGGGCGGCGCCGGTGACGATGGCGGTTTTTCCGTTTAGCTTAAAGCTGTCGAGGATTGAGCTCATGAGGTTTTGGATACGGTTTTGCTGACGGGAAAGCGGGGATCACTTCAGCTCGGCGATCGGGCAGGGATCCATGTCGGTGAAGACCTGGTTGTCGCCGCCCATGGCCCAGACGAAGCGGTAGGAGCCGGTGCCGACGCCGGAGTGGATCGACCAGGCGGGCGAGAGCGCGACTTCGCGGTCGCGCATGATGAGGTGGCGGGTTTTCTGCGGTTCACCCATGAGGTGCACGACCATCTGTTCGCCGAGGTCGAAATACAGATAGATCTCGGTGCGGCGGCTGTGCACGTGCGGAGGCATGGTGTTCCAGATGCTGCCGGGCTCGAACTCGGTGCAGCCCATGACGAGCTGGCAGCTCTTCACGCCGTCGATGTGGATGTACTTCAGGATGCGGCGGCGGTTGGCCTTGGTGACGTCGCCGATCGGATCGCTGGAGACGTCGGCCTTGCGCACGACTGCGGTCGGATGTTTCGCGTGCGCGGGCGTGCTGATGAAATAAAAGGCCGCCTGGCCGGAGGACCCGTTTTCGAAGCTCACGTCCTTTTCGCCGAGGCCGATGTAGATGCAATCAAGGGCGCCGAGCTCGTACTTTTTGCCGGCGACCGTGACAGTGCCGGGCGCGCCGACGTTGAGGATGCCGATTTCACGGCGCTCGAGGAAGAAACTGGTGCCGAGCTCCTTGGCGTGCGGCAGCGTGAGCGGCGCGGTGGTCGGGAGCGCGGCGCCGACGATCATGCGATCGAGGTCGGTGTAGTGGGCCGTGGCCTTGCCGGGCTGGAAGAGATCGCCGATGTGAAAATGGGCGCGGAGTTCGTCGGTGCCCATGACATTGGCCTGGGCGGGCGTGGGGAAGTAATGGAGTTTCATAGGTGAGGGTGAGGTCTGGAAATCGTGGAAAAAGCATGGCGCGGGCACGCCCGGCATGCGTCCACCGTCGAGCCCGCGAAACGGAGCCGGTTATTTCGTGACGGTGACGGTGATCGGCGAATTCACGCGGGCGGCAAAAGCGGCGAGGTAGCTCTCCCAGCTTTCCTTCGTCGGAAAATCGCCGCTACGCGTCCAACCCGCGCCGATGTAGTAGGCGATGGGAGTCCCCGACACGGCCGGGACGAGGGCGAGCTCGTTCAGCGCGTCTTCAGCGAAGCCCTTGAGTTTGCCGCCGGGCACGATGATGCCGGTGCCGAGCGAGCCGTTGGTTTTCTGCACCGTCCACTGGGCGAGGATGCCGGCGTCGGGTTTCTTGATGACCTCGGCCTTGCCCTCCTGATTTCTGTCGGAGTTGTTTTTGTTGAGGCCGATCGCGACGGTCAGCGGCGCGCCGTCGAAGGTGAAGGTGCTTTCGACGCGGTTGAGATTGTGCCCGGCATCAATGGTGAAGCGTTTCACTTCGGAGACTTTGACGCCGTTGGCGTCCCACACGTCGTAGCCGAGTTCGAAGATCGCGCGCACCGGGCCGTTGGCGATGACCTTCCAGGTTTTGTAATTGCGGCTCACATGGAGCGCCTGGCCGTCCCACACGCCGGTGCCGCCGCAGCCGCGGGATCGGCCGACCTGATACATGTCCATGCCTTCGCCCTGATCCTTGTGGTAATGATCGTGACCCTTGTTGTACCAGCGATCGACGATCGGGTAGCTCACGCGCTTGCACCAGACATCGATGCCGCTGGAGACCAGCATCTCCCGGCCGGAGCCCGGAGGAGGCGTCTCACCGAGCAGCGGTCCATACGTGCGATGCGCGATCTTGTCGTTTTCCCAGGCAAAGTCGTCGAGACGCTCGGGCACGTAGCGCGCAAAGACCTTGGCCGGGAAAACCGGCGCCACGTTTTCCGTCTTCTCGATGGTGAAGACCGCCGACTTCTCTCCTGCGGCGAAATCGTACTGAAAAATCAGCTCCCCGTAGGCCACGCCTTTGTTTTCCGGGTCCTTCGCCTGCGGCGCGATGTTGGTGACCTGATACGGCAGCAGTTTCCCCGAGGCGTCCTTCACGGCAATTTTCTGCAGCAGTGCGCCGGGGAGAGCGTCGTTCACCGCGCTCCACGGCAGGGTGATGGTTTCCGAAGGACGCGGTGCGTCCAGGGAATGCGTGACGGTGACGGTCGCCTTATCGGCGGCCAACAGACCGCACGCCGGAAGAAAAAGAGCCGCAAGGAAGGAAGCGCGAAGGGTATTCATGGTAAAACAAGAGTAAGCCGAACGAACGCATGCACCGTCGATAAACCAAGCGTAAAGCGCAAGGACGGTTCCATGCAGCGCGCGAGCGAACGCGTCACCCCGCCGGCCGGCCTGTCCCGGGGCGTTGGAAAAAACCATGAAAGAAGCGCCCCCGCCTCGCCTTGCCCAACCGCGTCCGCACAAAACGCCGCGCACGCGACGCGGGGCCATTTTCACAATTTTGCGACTACTTGGAAATTGCTCCGGCGGATACGCGGGCACCCACTGGATCAGCCCTCAAATACCATGGTGAGCACACGTCGCATTCCCGCCAAAATCCTCGCCTCGACCCTCCTGATCGCGCTCACGGCGGCCGCCGGGCACGCCGCCACCGCCACCTCGGAACCGGTGGGCACCCAAAGCCTCTCGCTGCTCGCCAACTCCGACACCTACGTGTCGCTCCCCCTTCATCGTCCCGCCGTCTCCATCGGCCAGGTCGCATCCGTATCCGGAAACGTCGTCACTCTCGCGGGCTCGCCCGGCTGGAGCACCAACCAGTTCGTCTACACCTCGGGCAGCCAGAGCAACACCTACTACGCCTTCATTCGCTCCGGCTCCAAGGAGGGCAACTATTACACCGTCACCGCCAACACCGGCAGCGCCCTCACGCTCGATCTCGCCGGCGACACCCTGTCCGGCCTCGCCGCTGGCGACACGCTCGCCATCATCCCCTACTGGACGCTCGGCACGCTCTTCCCCGCCGCAGACGCCGGCGTGTCATTCACCGCCAGCCCCTCCATCGCCTCGATCCGCACCTCCATCCTGACGCCCGACCTCCAGACCGCCGGCATCAATCTCGCCGCGGGCAAGGTCTACTTCTTCTACAACTCCGCCTGGCGCCAGAGCGGCCAGAGCCTGGCCGTCAGCAAGAACGACGATATCCTGATACCGGATACCTACTTCATCGTTCGCAACGGCGCCGACGCCGGCACGCTCACCCTCGCCGGCGGCGTGGTGACGAAAAAAACCGTCCTCCCCCTCCTCACCCAGTCCTCCGCCAAACAGGACAACGCCGTCGCCCTCGCCCGCCCCGTGCCGGTCAGGCTCAACGACGCGGGCCTCATCTCCAGCAACGCCTTCACCCCCAGCACCAGCCCCGCGCTCCGCAAAGACGAACTGCTCGTCTTCGACAACACGGCCGCAGGTAAGAACAAGGCCGCGTCCGCCATCTATTATTATTACAACAACGCCTGGCGTCGCGTCGGCCAGCCCGCCACCGCCGACTACGGCTCTGACATCGTCTTCAGCGCAGACACCGGCGTCCTGATTCGCAAAGCCGCCTCCGGCACCGGCCAGGCCGTCAATTGGTCCCACTCGCCGTCCTACTAACCTTTTCCGTTCGTCATGAAAAAAATCCTCACCGCCGCCCTCCTTGGCCTGACCCTTGGCGCCTCCAGCGCCCTCGCCACCGTCAATCTCAGCCTGTACGGCGGCAACCTGCGCGACGGCTCCGGCACCACCCTTTCCGACGGCAGCCTCCTCGTGCTCGTCGCCAGCACGACCGACAGCATCTTCTCCTCACCGCTGCCCGACACCGTGCTGTCCATAGACTCACTCTTTGGCGGAACCGGAGACGACCAGATCGTCGGCCTCTTCTCCGTCAGCGAAGCCAACTCCGGCCTCGCCGGAGGCTACGGCTCCCAACTTATCATCAACTACAGTGGCAACCTCAACGCCGGCGACCAGCTCCAGCTCTACTGGTTTCCCACCCTGACCACCTCCAGCACCAGCCTCGGCTCCTACACGCCCTACGGCGCGTACCGCACCGACAGCATCGCGAGCGGCTCCGACATCGCCTGGACGCTCCCCTCCGATGGCTCGACCGTGACCCTGAACTTCTTCACCGCCTCGAGCGGTATCGGCACCGAGTCCGACGCCTTCGGCAACGCCACCCTCTCCACCATCCCCGAGCCCGCCACCACCGTCGCCCTCCTCGGTGGAGCCGCCGCGCTCTTCGTCGCCCACCGCCGCCGCCAGACTCGCAAACAAGTCCTCGCCGGCACCGCTATCGCAGCCAACGCCGCGCAAAGCTGACCCGGACGACATCCCGCCGACCGCACGACGCGCCTCCACACGAGGCGCGTTTTTTTGTGCCCGCGCCCAAGGTCCAGACACACGGACGGTACACCGAGGAAATCACCTGTGCCCGCCTAAAGTATGCCCCGCATCGGTCGATAGGAAATCATTCATCGCTGGATCATGACGTGTAATACCCTCCGCTTTTTCCCCCTTTTTGCCTGGTTGGTCACACTATGTCTGTCCTGTGCGGCGCGTGCGGACGACACCATCTACACCAAGGTCGACGAGAATCCCTCGCCCACGCTGACCCCGCCTCCCGTCTACCCCGAGAAGATGCGCGAACAAGGCATCACCGGCGTCGTCGCAGTCAGCATCGTCATCGATGAAAGCGGCACGGTGACCAGCAGCAGCATTGTGAAATCCACCAATGCCGAGTTCGAAAAACCCGCCCTCGAGGCCATCGCCAGATGGAAATTCAAGCCCGGCAAAAAAGACGGCCAGCCCGTTAAGGTGAAAGTCACCGTGCCCATGCGCTTCAACCTCACCGAGTGAGCCGGCCAACGCGCGCCTCACGCCAACGTCCCACTTCAATCCATCGCTCCACGTGAAACTCCCATCCCTCACCATCGGCCGAAAAATCAGCTCCGGCTTCTTCCTCGTTTTTGTGCTGTTCGTGGTCGTAGCCACGATCGCGCATTTCGCGCTCGGCCGCGCGGGTAAAGGCCTGTCGGAATTCTCCGCCAGCACCGCCGAGACCAACGTCGCCGCCTCCCTCGAAACCTCGATCCTCAACCTCCGCATGAGCGTGAACGAGTTTCTCGCCAGCGGCTCCCAGGAAAGCATCGCTCACTACGAGACCAGCCGCAAAGCCGTGGACGAAGCCATCGCCTACGCCGCAGCCCGCATGACCGAACCGGAGCGCGCGCAAGACGTCGAAGGCACCAAAAAACTGCTCGGCGAATACGACGCCGCCGTCAAAAAGACCATCGATCTCCTCAACGAACGCCAGACCATCGTCAGCACCATCCTGGACCCGCGCTCAACCGCGATCGGCGACTCGCTCAAGTCCATGCTTCTGGCCGCACGCCAGAGCGGCGACCAAAACGCCTCCTTCAAAACCTCCGCCGCCCTCCAGAGCTTTTTCGAGGCCCTCGCCTCGGTGAACAGCTTTCTCCTCACCCGCGACATCTCCCACGCCGAGAAAACCCGCGCGCACTTCGACGCCATGGGACGCCAGATCGTCAGCATGGAAAAAGAACTCAAGGAGGCCGAAGCCCTCGACGCCAGCCTCGCCGACCCGGCGAAAATGAAAATCCTCGGTGAGCTACGGCAGAACGTCGCCGCCTACCTCGAAGGTTTTGAAAAAGTCGTCTCCTCCGCCCAGACCCGCGCCGCCGTGGTCAAAGACCAACTCGAACGCCTCGCCCCTCTCTTCACTCAAAAAATCACCAGCGTCCGCTCCTCCCTGCGCCAGCAGCAGGATCAGCTCGATCAGGACAGCCGCGATGCGCAAAAGCGTAATGAGTTCCTCGTTCTGGCCCTGAGCGCTGCCGGCATCGTCATCGGCATCGCCTTTGCCTTCATCATCGTCCGCAGCGTCACCCGCCCCATCACCCACCTCACCCAGCGCCTGGCCAGCGGTGCCGAGCACACCGCCGCCGCCGCGAGCGAAGTCACCTCCGCCAGCCACACCATGTCCGACGGCTCCTCCCGTCAGGCAGCCGCCCTCGAGGAAAGCTCCGCCTCCCTCGAAGAAATGGCCGGCATGACCCGCAAAAACGCCGAAAACGCCCAGGCCGCCAAAGCCCTCGCCAACCAGACCCGCACCGCCGCCGACGCCGGCACCGAGGACATGAAAGAGATGAAGGCCGCCATGGCCGCCATCCAGGCTTCCAGCACCGAAATTTCCAAAATCATCAAGACGATCGACGAGATCGCCTTCCAAACCAACCTCCTCGCCCTCAACGCCGCCGTCGAAGCCGCCCGCGCCGGAGAGGCCGGCCTCGGTTTCGCCGTCGTCGCCGACGAAGTTCGCTCCCTCGCCCAACGCAGCGTCCAGGCCGCCCGCGAAACCGCGCAGAAAATTTCCGACTCCACCTCCAAGAGCGAACAAGGCGCCAAAATCTCCGAAAAAGTCGCCAAGAGCCTCGACGATATCACCGCCAAAGCCCGCCAGGTCGACGACCTCATCGCCGAAATCGCCGTCGCCTCCCAGGAACAAAGCCAGGGCATCGACCAAGTCTCCCGCGCCGTCTCCGACATGGACCAGGTCACCCAGGCCAACGCCGCCACCGCCGAAGAAACCAGCGCCGCCGCCAACGAGCTCAGCAGCCAGGCCATCCAGCTCAAAACCATCATCACCGAACTCACCGGCATGGTCAGCGGCAAGACGGAGGACGCCGCGCCCACCACCCACACGCCGCATGCGTCTCCAGACTCCGGACACAAGGAGACCGCCCACGCCGCCCCACCCGCCAAAGCGCGCAAAGCGCCCGCCGCCGCAGCGCGGCCCGGACGCATCACCCGCCCCTCACCCGTGCGCGCCGCCCATCCGGCCGAAACGACGCACGACGCTCCCGCGCCGGTCAAAAATGCCATTCCCAACCGCAATGGCCACGCACCGGCCGACTCCGAGGACCGCTTTTTCAAGGATGTCTGAAGACATCGCAGGTTCCGCT
>JACCDR010123879.1_pt1 | contig 10156 bp, 8 predicted proteins | sample 7446431 | NCBI WGS metagenome assembly JACCDR01 (sample SAMN15323443, study PRJNA562643) | freshwater metagenome | isolation source: river surface water | place: USA:Blue River Watershed | collected 2017-08-17 | reverse complement strand
GTCCATTCAAGTAGGCCAGGAGCGTTGTAGGTGACAAGGTCGAGGTAATAAGGCTCGGCACGGACAGTGGCGCTGTTACCGAGGAGGATGAAGCGCTCAGTAATCGGTAGCCGACTCACACCATAAAGGGGGTTGGTGGGATAGAAGTGCAAAAGCGGCTCACTGTTGAGTAGTTCAATTGAACGACTAGCCAATACCCGTTCCCCGTCACTGACACTGACTGAAAGGATGGCACCGCCTTGTGGCATGGTAAATATGGCACGGTTCTGCCCAAGTACAGGTCCGTTATAAAGTACGGTGTCGTTTACGCGCCAGTTGTATATGAGATTACTCGGTGAAGTGGGTGCACTGAGGATGGCAGTAACATGTACTTGGCTTCCAATGCTTGGTAGTGCGCGCCCGCTATAGTGGACAGGGACACGGGTTTGCGGCTCAATAATTAGATCCAGATAGTGTGGAGTTACTGTTTGTTCAGCTAAGAGTGTGACACCGTTTTGTGGTGTTATGCGAGCCTGGATTACCTGGTTGATGCCCTGTGCGCCGACTACCAGATCGATTTGTCGTTGGTTTATGAATTCAGGTAATTCTTGACCGTCAGTAAACCACCGAATCGTTCCCCCGGTAGCATTGCTGGCATAGTCGTTGAGTCGAACGGTTACCGTTTGGTTAGGTTCTGGGTACGGTGGGGTTAATTCAAGCGTGGGCCCACTACCAATTAGATTAGTGGTTATTTGGGCATGGAGGGTAAGCGGTAAAACAAATACCGTCAGATAAATAAATAGCAATACACGCAGCATGTACCGCTATTGTAGCAAGGAATAACCCGCGCCTTGCTGGCTGTTGTGCACGGCAGGTAGTGGTCTATGACTTTGAGCGCCACATGATATAGATGTAGAGCCCTACCCAAGGTAGTAAGTTGAGTAGTGGCGTACTGTAGCCAATAAAGCACAAAAGAAGCGCACCAAACTTTCCAGCCATCCGATCGCCTCCAAGTGGGTTTTGTCCACGAATGGCATAAATCATCATGGTTCCCAAAAGACAAAGCAGGGATAAGCCAAATACCAAAAAATGCAGTGCTAGGGCAATATTGAGCGGCGTCATCAGAGAAAGGTCACCACCGAGTAGATTGGCAGCCGCGTTAATGACGCCGAGGGCACGCTGCAATAGTTGTCCTATCCAGGTACTATCAACTGCTGCCTGGACCCCAATAAACGCAAGTGAAATGAACGCTAGGGGCACCTGAAACGTTAACCAAAACCAGGTATGCCAGGCGGTCATCCAGAGGGCGGCCGGGGTGTTTTTGGCAGCGCTGATAGCCGCGCTAGCTAGGTTTTTCGACGTTTGGTTTTGGGAAGAATTTTCTAATTGGGTGGCGACTTCTAGCTCGCGTGCGCGAGCTAGAGCAAGGGTCTCTTGGTAGGCAGCTGCAGTTTGAAACGCCTCTAATTCTTCCTGATTCTGTGCGATGCGCCGCTCGCGTTCGGTCGCCTCACGGGTGGGGTTTGTTAGACGTTTTGTCTGAACGTTCTTGAAGCGGTCGCTGGTGGTTTGGTAGGGCTCGTCTTTAGTGGAGACAGGAAAATCAACCGCTAAGCGATCAAGCTCCTGCTTAGATAGGGGCCTAGCCATGTCGTCATTGTACTACGACCGGGTGGCGCGTAGTTCTTCGCGTGCTTTGCGAATCTGGAGAAGTTGTGATGGGTCGGAGGTGATGATTTGGTCCTCGGTGTATGAGGCAATAACTTTAATTGCTACGTGCTTGAGACCGGCAAAGAAGATTCCCTCCCCAACTCCTGATTCAAGGAGGAGGTACTTCTCTTCATCGGTAAGATTGAAGGTTTTTTGAATATTATCAATTGCAGTCGGCGATTGTTTCATGAGAAATTGGATCGAGGAGTTGGTGATCATCGGTACGCCATACGGAGAGCGAAGGAAGTCATCCACGTCCTGGGTAATAGTGGCGATACCGAGGTAGTACTTGCGACCACGCTTGGCCAGACTAAAGAGGAACGAGGCGGTGTCTTCACTTTTCATCATCCACCATGCTTCATCGATAACCAGGAGGCGTTTTTGGAGGCGTCGTCGCACCGCGCTCCAGATAAAGTTCGTCACGATATACATGGCAATAGTCTTGAGCTCATCTTCCATGTCACGCAGTGAGAATACGACGAACTTTTGGTTAATATCAACGTTCGTCGGCTGGTTCATAAAGCCTGACCACGTACCTGAAGTGTACTTCTGGAGGCGAGTAATGAGCGAGGCACTACCGTCCATGCCGGCAAGTACCATCTCAAAGTCAGAAAGGAGCGGTGGTTCTAGTTCGGCGAAGTTAGCATCTCCGGTTATGTCTTTCAGTGCATAGGTCTCGTGGATGGCGAGGTCAATCAGGGTCTCTTCTTCGGGTGAAAGACCTCCGAGCATGAGTCGGAAGAGGCCGATCAGTTCAATCACGTGACTGCGCAAGATATCGTGCGGGTCCTCATCGTCTTGGGGTGGCGGCAGGTCAAAAGGATTAATGTGGTGGTCAGACGACAGGGAGATATTAAAGAAGCGACCACCGGTGGCTTCGGCTAAATATTCGTATTCTCGCTCGGGGTCGAGGACAATGACCTCAGTACCAAACATCAGTGAACGAAGAATCTCGAGCTTGAGCGTGTATGACTTCCCTGCCCCGGAGGTGGCGAAGGTAACTGAGTTGTAGTTGGTGAGGCTAAAGCGGTCAAAGAGTACCAGTGATGAATTGTGGCGATTGATGCCGTAGAGAATGCCATTGTCAGCAGTGAGGTCAAACGAGGTGAATGGAAAGAAACTCGAAAGTGGTGAGGAGTTGAACTTGCTGTGTACGAGGAGCTCGTCCTGTGCCAGCGGTATCATGCTCTTCATGCCCGGTTCTTGCTGGAAGTAGCCGGGCTTGATGTAGATGAGGCGTGAGTCGAGCATGCCTTTAATATCGTTTTCTGCTTTGTTAAGGGCAGCTTCGTCAGCGCCGTAAATACTGATATAGAGACCGACGTCAAAGAGACGCTCTTCAGACTGCTGCAGTTTGTCACGTAAGTCCTCAAGGTTTTGGAAGGCGGCTTCGAGTTGGGGGTCGCGTACTTCCCCACGCTCAGACTTCATATTGATTTGGCTTTGTACTTCAGCCACTTTTTTCTGGAACTTCTTGAGCATGTCCGCCGTGTTGATGGGGTGGATGAAAATGGAAATGTCGAGTTCTCGTTCAAGGTTGGTGACGGGCTGTAGCCAACCCTCGGTAAGGAATCGAGGATAAGCGACAGCATAGAAAACTCGTGCATTAACTCCACTGATATTGATACTGCGGGGGCCAATCGAGACTGCGCTCGGGGCCACGACGTCGGTGATGGTAAGGAGGTGGTCACCCAAATCTACCCCAGTGGGGCTTTGAGTCTTTGGTTTGATAAAATCGAAGAGTCCCATACTTAATTTTGTAGTGACGGCGCGTTGCTGGTTGGATCGCCCGGATTATAGACATGGTAATAAAATTCTACGAGTTCGTCGGTGGAGAGAGCAATCGTGCGTACGCCGAGTTGGGAAAGCCCTTGCTCTACTATTGAAACCCGCTGGTCGAGCTGAATACGCTGTTCTTCAAAGCGGAGCTCAGCTGTACTGAGCGCCTGCTTCCCCTGTGCGAGGAACGACCCTAGATTCTTTGAGAGATTCAGTGGTGCGGCGGTGTATGGTACGACCACGAAGAAGCTCTTGGTCATCACTTCAACCTCAGTGGTAAAGGTTCTAATGAATTGCATGTACTCACGCAATTGAACCCGCATAAGGTCGTTACTTTGTTTATCTTCGAGACCACGAAGCATCTCAAGGTATGGCTCAATATTCATCCGGCGAGACTGGATATAAATTTGGATAGAGAAATCAAGGGTGTTGAGGAAGTTTTGGAATGAGAGGAGGATGGCGTGCTGCTCATCTTGTGATTTGAGAGCAAAGTTAATGGATGAGGCAAGGAGAACACTGCACAATTGGCCATTTTTGAGAATCACAACACCATCACGAATATCACGAATATTTACAAACTCTTGGCTGGCGGGAGTGGCTTTTGGCATAGACTAGGAATCTTTCTTTTGGAGGGCTTGCATTTCGAGCTTACGAGCAAGTGTGGCGATTGAGGTTTTTGGTTTGGGAGTGCTGGTTGTTTCCGGTGTGGCAACAAAGCGGTCGACAACCGGTGTGATAAGTTCTTTATACACGACCTGATCCTTACGTCGCCAGAGATAGAGGCGATAGTTATAAAAATAGTTAAACATCGCTTCTAAAAAGAAGGCAAACGGACGGTTGTTCACTGGGTAAAAAGCGAGTGCGAGTGCGATAATGGCAAGCGGTAAGCCAATAATGAGAAATACAATAAAAGGTGTGGTGAGAAAGAGGACTACACCCATACCGACACCGCCTCCAAGGTAGAGAAACTGACGCCAGGTAAACGGACCGATGATACGGTCCTCGATTTCAATGAACTGTGGTACCTCAAAGCGCATGTCATTAGTATACCGTAACACCGCGCGCCCCTTACGGTGCCTGCGGTGTTACTATCCCCACTTTCCCTACCTTTGTTCGCTTTCCCAACGTGGCGCTGTTTTTGCCGGATTGGTAGTAATCGAAGGTTGCTCTGAGCGGTAGATGGGTGCCTCCTGTGGTGCTTGACTCTCTAGATCGTGCATATCGCCAGCCATAGTACGTACAGGTGCGACGCGCGCGAGGGCTGCTTCAGTCTCAGCGATTTCTTGGTGGAGGGGTTGTGTTGATTGCGGAGCTGGTACCGCGCCGTTCAGTGGGGCTAAAAATTCGTATAAATCAGCTACCAACCTCATGAGTTTTACCTCGTCAGTAATTCCAATTGACTGCAGAAGTGATGGTAGGTCGGACTTTTTTTGCAAACCTAAAATTACATCGCCAACATGTAAGGCGTACGTAGTATAAAACTCGCTAGGTAATGAGTGGGTGGTAAAGATGTGACCCAACTTTGTACCACTCTCAGGATTTCCATACAGCGCGCGCTGTATTTCGTTTGCTTGCTGCCAGGCACTGTTTCGGTTTTGTTCAGAAATGTCCATACGCTGCTAGAATCGTTGTCCTAGTGGAGTTTTAAACCACTCCATTACATCATGTCCAGGGGTCCCGACGGCGGGTGTAGCGCCATATGCACCGATTAGGTTAGATCGTATGTCAGCACGATCACCGCTTTGAAGTTCGTTCACTAATTCTCCTAGAATAGCTGGATTCAATTGACGCGCTGATCGATTATCAATAAGTATGTCAACGGGGACCTTTGCAGCGTCTTTTGGTTTAAGACCAGCAAAGAAAGCTACGGGGTTGCTGGTAAATGTTGCCTGAAGATGGGCGTTGTGTGCGTCTATGACGCGTGCTTTATCTTCGCCCTTCATTTCACTCTTTTTAATTTCATCAATTTGAGCAAATGAGAGGGCAGATGCGTGAGTTGTTAGCACATCAGCAGAAATCTTAACCAGATCTTTATTTTGTACCGTTTTAAAGAAATTGACAGGATTTGCGGCTGCTTTTGTGGCAACGCCGGCCTTGTGGGCCTCAATAATCCTTGAGCGCTCAGTATCGGTTAGGTTGTCATTAGATTTAATGTCATCAATTTGCGCAAATGTCAGATTTGCCGCCTGTCGCTCAATTTCAGCGCTACCAAGTGCCTTTAGCTGGTCTTTGGTGGCTTTGCTTATGTCGCCACCGAGGGTGGTGTTAATTCCAGCTCTGCGCGCAGTAGTAAGCTTATTTTTATCCTCTCGAGAGAAGTCATCATCCTTTTCTTTGAGGAGTGAATTGTACTGACTGGCAGACATGCCATTGACTATGGCCTCATACTCTTTACCTTTGGCGGAGTCTAGTACATCTTTTAGTTGTCCACCAGAAGCGCCAGCAATAGCACGTTCCATGGCAATTTTCTTGTCACTGTTGAGTGGGTCGGCAACGCTGGCAGAAATGGCGTCGCCTATGTCTTTGGTTGCTACTAGGTCAGTTTGTTTTGCGGCCAATTTCTTGGCAAAGTCTTTATTGCTCTGATACGAGCGAGAGCTACCAAACTTTGCATCCTTCCCTGACTTTATCAGATTTTGACGGGTCTGTTCATCGAAAGCACCAAGAGTGGCTGCGGTAAGTAGTCCTTTGGCAACTCTACCGCCGCGGGTTGTCTGCAGTTTGTCATTTAAGTTACCTAAACGGTTGGCTCCTCTACCAATAGTATTTCTTCCGATAGCCCCTTGAATACTTCCGCGTAGTTTATTCCCCATATTCACCGCCACCCCACCACCGACTACACTCATCTTTTGAGCAAGGAGGACTGAGCCGATAAGAAACCCGCCAGCCAGCAAGAAAACAGCAACCGCATTGATGTTTGGTGTAGTCACCGAACCGTTAAAGGTGGCTTCAAGTCCGGGATTATTTTGGCGTATTAGTCCGCCAAGATTTTCTAGAATATAAATTGAAAAATACAGCATTAGTAGGAATGCGGGTGCAAAAAAGGCGTTTTTTAGAAACGAGCTCCAGAAATTACTTTGCCAGGATTGTAGAAATGGAAACACCCTACCAATAAACATAATTGGTGATATCACCATAAAGTAGTTTAAAACGATGAATCGAATTCCAAGAAGAACTGCACCCGCTATAAAGGCGAAAGCGGCAATGAGACAGAGAATCATCGTGCCAATTATGTATGACCACGATGCCTGCGCCGCCGCTGCTGAGGTGGTTTGTGGACCGAGTGCGGAAGAAAGTCCCATGCTAGCCATAAACGTGGTACTTATTGAGCCTGCATTCGCGGGGTCTTGTCCGCGGTAAATTACATTGGCGACTTGCGTGGCGGTGATATTACTAAAATCAATAATCGCTTTGGTGAAGAAAAGGCTAAAATTTACGAGCAGTGCAGCAATGATGAGATTAACTATTGCTTTCTTTGCCCCGCTGTCGTCGCTGTCGAGAATCATTCGGAAACCAATGTAGACAAGTGCAAAAATAAAGGTAAGGTTGAATAAGTCACGAACGACCGTCCATAGATTGTTGACGGCAAATCCTAAACCCCACTCACGAAAACCCGCACCGAAGCCGATTACAAAGGTGCTAATCGTGTAGTCTAGTAGTCCTCCGCCTGTCCAAACTAAGAAACCAAAAAACTGAGCAACAATCGTCCAGACGACCAATTTGATGACGTTGTTGATATTCTCTATTACCCCAGAAGGAGTCTGTGCTTCCGTTGCTAGTGGAGTAAATAAACCAACGCCAATCAAGAGACAGATACAGGCAATAGCCACAACCTGAGCGCGAACACGACACATAGGCATATCATATCACTACTCGAGTGGTCCAAAGGCTTTTTCCCAGTCAAGCTGTGCTTTTTCGATATCGTTTTCGGTCGTGAGGTCGTCTTTGAGTGCTGCGTAAGAACTGAGGGCGTCTTCTGTGTTCCCAGCATCAAATTGCTCAATCAAATCTTTCACTAAAATGATGTTATTTTGGACGCGCGGTAGTTCAGTTTCTGCGAATTCAAATGCAGTGGTTTGACTGGACTGTGGGTTAGTGAGTAGGTCGTAGGCTGCAAGAGCGGCATTGATGAGACGCAGATAAGAGCGTTCCAGGGTCACCTGATCAGTCATGGTGCGGCGGTCGAGCGTTCCCTCTGTTCGTGGCGAAAGTCCTGACATGGCATAGTTCCAGCGAACCTCTTGCCCAGAAACTACCTCCTGAGTCGGAATATTCGTTATAATGCTCGTATAACGATTCAGGACGGCAAACCGTGCCTGATCAGTCGAGGTTGCATCAAAATCTACAATGATACCTTGGAGCGTGGTCACGCTGTTTTGCAATCCCGGCAGTGCTGAGCGAGCTTCATCATAGGCTACCTTCGCGCGTGCTTCAGCGCTCGGATCTGTTGTGTACCCATTCTCATACTTGTTGATGGTTGTTTGAGCGAGTTGTAGGTACTTAGTGGCTGCGGCCAGTGACTGTGTCATATTATTCCGTGCTGCTGTCGCATCAAATAGACTCTCTGACCCACGGGTGTAGTTGTTAACATCGAAACCACCACCGGGATTTCCACTATCGCCTGCTCCAAGAAGACCTCGTGCACCGGTTACAACACCTACAACCATTTGTTGCATAAAGGCACCAATCACTTCATTGATTGCGTCAGCCTCAATCAAACTGTCAGTGCCGAGATTGAGTGTTTCGTTAATCTGGGTACTGATTACTTGCCCCGGTGTGATGATTCGGCAGTTTCGCCCCCCCGCTGCCTGCTGGCCTTGACTGGCGCCTTGCCCCTGGGCGACCTGCTGGGCGGTTGGTGACTGGGGTTCGTCACAGACTCTGCGAGACAAGAACCCCCTACCCCAATTTGCGGTTGTCTCTTGTCTCTGCCTCGAATTGCTGATTTGAATACCCATCTCGGCCGAAGCCTCAAGTAACCCCCCGGCTTGGGTGCTTCCCGGTGACTGAGTAATGTCTATCCATGATTTCCAGCCTCCTTGCCTGAAGTCGCCTACGAAATTTTGTACATTTTGTAGGGCGCCAGAAAGTGTACAGCTACGAGGGCTTCTGGTGCGGTTATACGAAACAGCTAGGGCAATTCTGATGTTGACTCGAAATGGAGAACAAATAATTGAAAACGGTCCCCCTAGTTCCTCTAGAAAACGTCCCGCAGTCTGGTCTGCAACGTCAGTTAAAAAACCACCAAGGTCTTGGATAAAAGCAGGACTACCCTGAAATCCGTTTCTGACCCAGTTTGCAATATCGCGCATGATGGCGGCCAAAATTGCCTTTGCGAGTGCCCACCCCATTTTGTTGATCACCGTGTCATACCACCACTGAAGGCTTGTGATATTGGCAATTCCTGCAGTTAAGGTGTTGTTTATGCCGGCTTCAATTCGAGTGAGAATATTATTGTTAGTGTTGATTTGTTGGGTTGCTTCCTGAGCCGGTGCCGCAAGAACGGTGTTGTTTGCTGTGCGGTAGTGTTGGGGCACATACACTGCCGTAAAGGTAAAACACAAGATAAATGTGAAAATTGTGACTTCGCGGAGGATTTTTTTTAGGGACATATAATATTTGTATTTATCGTCCAAAGCTTAAGAACACGCTGGCGGCGTCGGTCTCGTCCAGGGTAAAAGGTTGTCGCGTTATCATGTCACGCAGGGTTGCCACTGCTTGGGCCAGTGCCTGCTCGTCAACTTCGTAACGCTTGAGCCGGAGTAGTGCTAGCGCCGGATCGGTGGTTGCATTTACCATCGACGTCATGTTTTTTGACATGGTGCACATACTGTTTACGAGCAATAGGTGCTCCGATCTAACGGGTACTGGTACCGGTAATGCCAGAAGATCTAAACAGTTTTTCTGGTACATGGCCGCTATGGCGACTAGATTTTGCTGGGCAGATGGATCTTGTTGTAGTAAGGATAATTCAAAAACGCGCAGATTATGGGGTAGGTTCACTTGGTCATTTTTTTTCAAAATAAGTGCAACGTCGTTGACGTAGACACGTACCGATATGGGTGAGGAGTCTGGCAGAAGAATTATATCAAGATTAGTGTAGGGAGCATCTTGTACAGCTGAGAGTGACTCAGTAAAAACCTCCTCGGCAATTTCGCCACTGACGGAACCTGCTTCCTCGCTTGTACCTTTTGTTAAGATGAGCCTCTCCATTAATCTGATACCCATCTGCTCAGTAAGTGTGTTGGATCGCGTGTATGTGGCGTTGTTCGTTAAAATCAATGGTTCAGCAGTAAGAAGCGGTTCTTTCCAATCCTCGATGCCATCATTATTGGCGTCGGCTACGGGAATCGGTGCACGTAAAGGTGCTGGTGTTGTTGAAACTGATAAAACTGAATCTGCTGATAAGGGGGCAGATTGAAGAGAATTTAGTACCCAGGCACCAGCAACAAGCGAAATGCCGACAATGCCTGCACCAATAACACGGGAATTAAGGCCGCGTACCATATAGAGGTAGTATAGCAACCGCCGGCTCGTAGTGGGGGTAACTTGTGTATAGACCTGTGATTAGCAACTAGTTCAGGTTGTGAATAGGTCGTGGACTACGGTGTGGATGAGGAGGGCGTGTGCAGTGCCTTTGCGAGCTGTACCCATGTTGGAAGGTCGATATCTTCAGCGCGGATCGTGC